>Ga0209039_10002884_pt1 | contig 14028 bp, 11 predicted proteins | sample BogFormECP12_OM1_FD_188238 | JGI IMG/M metagenome (GOLD analysis project Ga0209039, IMG submission 188238) | Bog forest soil microbial communities from Calvert Island, British Columbia, Canada - ECP12_OM1 (SPAdes) (version 2) | ecosystem: Environmental > Aquatic > Freshwater > Wetlands > Bog ...
CCTCGAAAGCGATTCGAACGTAAAGACTTTGTTTGCAGAGAATTACGGAATTAGATGCCCTCGGCAGAACCACTTTCGCAGTAAACTACCGTTAGAGGGTTCGCGTCGACGCGAGCCTCCAATAGGGAACGTGATGTTCATTGTGCAGGTTGAAGTAGCCAGCGTCCCTGCCAAACCGCCGGGGCAAGGCAACGCGTCCTGGTCGGCGCCGTTCCTGAGGATCGTGAGCATCGGCACCGTCCCGAGCGGCACTTCGCAGCCTGTAATCACCATCGGCACGGGTTGGAGGGTATTGATTGTAATGTCAGGGAAACTGGACGGATTCTCAGTGGCGGCCTGGCCACGGATGCTTGTCACCTGGATCGAGGGCGGAGGCGCGGGTAGCGCATCAGAGTTGTTCCGCCTTTGGCAACTACTCTGCGACTTTCATTGTCTAACAACATCCGAAGAATACTATTACCAATTTATAAACTGGTAGAGTAGGGCAAACTACACCCCAGCCTGCCCTACCCGCGTTTCTCCGTGTTCTCCGTGCCTCCGTGGTGAACCGTTTTTGTCCGGCCAATCTACGGAGTCGCTGCGGCTGAAGTTTGTTGTTGCGCCGCCGCGGCGTAGTTATTGTTTCCCGCCTGGTTGGCGTCAATGGTACAGGTTCCGGTACCCTTCAGCATCGTCACCGTCGCGGTGGTCACGCCGCTCACCGTCGTCCGCGGTCCCAGCGAGCAGACGCTGCCCGCAGCCACGGACAACGATACCTTCAGCCCGGAGGTGGATTGGGCGGCTACCGGGAAAGTGCTGTGGTCGGCCGCCGTCGTCGGAGCCGGCGTTGTAAACGTGATCGTCTGGCCGATCTTGCTGGCCGTGGTCGTCTGGGTCAGGCTCGCCCGCAGGTAGTTGGCATCGGTAACCCAGCTCACCTTCGCGGTGCAGGTACCTGTCCCCTTCGTCATCGTATAGAGCGTGCCAACATTGGTGCATGACCCGCTCGATGAATACACCGGCGAACGCGAACTGTTCGTGGCACTCGTCACCGTGAACGTCCCCTGGTAAGGCTCGCTTGCCGGCGCACCCGCGAACGTCACCGTCGGAGCGATCTTGCTGGCCGTGGTCCGCTGGACCAGTCTCGCCGAGGTGTAGTTGACGTCCGCAGCCCACGTGGCGATCGCATAGCATTGCCCCGTCCCGCTGGTCATCGTATACGTCGTCGTGCCGCCGTTGGAGCATCCCCCGCTTGCCGTGTACACCGGCGAAGTCGAACTGTTCGTCGTGCTCGCCACGTTGAACGTCCCCTGGTAGGGTTCGCTTGCCGGCGCACCTGTGAACGTCACCGTGGGAGCAGTGAGAAACACATACGCCGCGCCCTGGAGGGAGTTGCGGTAAGGCGCGGTTGCCGCGATCGAGAGGCCGTCCCCGCTGACGGCCACATAAAAGCCCAAGTTGTCGGAGGATGTCCCGTCCGATGCAGTCAGCTTGGCGTTGTAGGTGGAAGTGGTTGCCCAACCGCCCGCCGGCATGATGAAGACATACGCCGCGCCCTGGTTAATGTTAGATCCGATGTTTGTATCGGGTGCGCCGCCCACGATGGTGTTGCCGTCGCTACTCATACCTACGGAATAGCCTAGCACCCAAGAGTCCTGAAGGGTGGTCAGCTCGGCGGTCTGGGTACTGCTCCCCCAGCCTCCCCCGGGCATAACGAAGACATACAACTTGCCCGAGCCGCCGCTAGCATCACATGCGCCCGCCACGATCGTACTGCCGTCACCGCTGACGGCCACAGACTCGCCCAAGAAGTCGGCCGTCGCCCCGTCCGAGGCGGTCAGCTTGGCGGTCTCGTTCTGGGGGTAGGTGGCGCTCGCCCAGCCGCTCCCAGGTTTCACGAAGCCATACGCCGCGCCCTGCTCGTGGGTACCAGCCAACCGCGCGCCGGCCACGATGGTGCTGCCGTCGCTGCTGACAGCGATAGAGAAACCGAGGCTATCCGGGTACGCCCCGTCCGAGGCGGTCAGCTTGGCGGTCTCGTTACTGTTCGCCCAGCCGCCCCCGGGTCTTAGAAAAACAAACGCCGCGCCCGGGCCCGCGCCGCCGATATCGGCGTACTGAGGCGCGCCGGCCACAATGGTGCTGCCGTCGCGGCTAAAGCCCACGGACCAGCCTAAATAGTCATCCCCCCCTCCGTCCGAGGCGGTCAGCTTGGCGGTGAAGGTGGAAGTGGTTGCCCAGCCGCCCCCGGGCTTGACAAAGACATACGCCGCACCCTGGTAGGAGTTGGAGCCGATCTGAGCGTAAGGCGCGCCAGCTACGATGGCGCTGCCGTCAGCACTAACGCCCACAGAGTAGCCAAACTGGTCGCCGCTCACCCCGTCCGAGGCGGTCAACTTGGCCGTGAAGGAGGAAGTCGTTCCCCAGCCACCCGCTGGCATGACGAAGACATACGCCGCGCCTGCACCGTTGCTGGGGGAAGGGGGGTTGGGAGGTTGAGACGCGCCGATCACAATGGTGGTGCCGTCGCTGCTCACAGCCACCGGGCGGCCGAAGAAGTCGTTTGCCGCCCCGTCGGAGGCAGTCAGCTCGGCCTGTTGAACGAATGGGTCCACCACTACCGGATAGCGAACCCCGGCGTCCTCCACCCGCAGCCGCAACTCATTCTGTCCCAGCTCCAGCCACGCCACCAGTGTGCGTCCGTCGGCGTCGTGGGCGGCAAGGCCGGTATAGCGCAACACCGTCTGGCCCCGGCCGTCGCGCAGCGTCAAGGCCTTCGCCCGCGTACCCCCCTGCCCGTCAGCCGGTGAATCGGCCGTAGCCGCGAGGTCTCCTCCCACTTGAAGCGCAATGGTGAGGGGTGAAGAATTCGATGCCCCGTGTCCCGTGTCCCGTATCCCGTGTCCCGAAGGCTTGCTTGCCGGTGGCTCGCTGATCGTGAAGCCCTGCTCCAACCCCGCCGGCCCGTTCACGTACCACTCCACCAGCGGCCCTCGCTGATACTCCACCCGGTTGCCGCGGCTCTGGGGAGCGGCCTTGCCCACCTTCTCTAGATGGTCGCCGTAGCCGTAGCCATTCAGTGCCAGCCGCCAGTGCGCCTGACCCGCGCGCACCTCCATGCCCTGCGCCGTAAAATCTGCCCGCAGCGACTGGGCGGGGTTTTGGGCGAGTAGCACGCCGGCTACCGCTCCTACCTCATAGCCTCCATCGTTCTGTCCCAGCGTGGCGGAGACTACCGGCTGGGCGGCCACCGGCAAACTGGTAAGCCCTTGCCGGGATTTGACGGTCGCGCGGTCGGCTCTCGCCGCCGGCTGTTGAAGTGCAACGTGCGCTCCCGGAATCAAGGCGCCCGTTGAAACAGGAATGGCAGCCCGCAAACTTGTCGTACCGGTTGGGGCCTTCAGGCCCCCAGAAAACACCAAACTCCATGCCAGAGCCATGGAGCCCATCAGGACAATCCATGCCCGGGATCTGCTGCTGGTCATCACCCACCCCCTATTATTGAGTAAGAATTTAATCCCATTGCCCCCCAAGGGCATGACCGGGCGCAGAGTTAGGCATAGTCTGCCTTACTCTGTGTCTGTCTGTGTCTTGCCTGCGTAGGATGGGTTGTTGTAGAATCCCGGTCAATTGGCGTGAATTGGTTATTGTTGGTTCTTACTGTCACGGCACGCTTTTCAAGGGCCCGTTCGGGTAACTGCCATGGAAAAAGAGGGGAACGGCAGGCTGGATTCCTGGAAAGAGATCGCCCGGTACCTGGGTCGAGACGTCACTACGGCGATCCGCTGGGAAAGGCAGAAGGGCTTGCCAGTGCATCGTGTGTCGGGTGGCAAGCGCTCCGCCGTCTGCGCCTTCACCCAGGAAATCGACGCCTGGCTGAAGAACGGGAAACCAACATTCGGGGTGGGCAAAGAGGACGAAGCGTCCAGGGACCGAGGCGGGAAACCCATCGGCGTTCTTGCCACCGACTCGGGCCCACCCGCACCAAGCGCTGGGCAGGATTCCCCCGAGACGCAGACAGCCGTGCCAGCCGCCCCGACTCTTCCGTCAGCGCCCTCTGAAGGGGTGGGCCTTGCCCTTACCCCAGAGACGCGCTCGCTCGGGATGCCTCGAGCCGACGGAGGCGCCAGCGAGGAAAATGCTTGTCCCGCCGAAGACGGGTACCCGCTTCGAGGTGAGCAACTCCGAGTTAAGCCCCGCGCGGCGCTGTGGGCGACGCTTATGGTGCTCGCCATCGGTCCGGCCTTTTGGTGGGCTTTGCTGCGAACCCCCGGTTCCGCGCCGGAGCTTTCGAATGCTGTTCGCCTCACTGAGGACGGGCGGGATAAAGGGATCTCAGCGGTCACGGACGCTTACTGGCTCTATTTCGAAGAAAGGGTTGGCTTTTTTGGGAACGGAATCCTCGCCAAAGTGCATTTCTTCAGTGGACGGAGAGAAGAGGTTCACACCGGGTTCCCCAATGTTCGCTTGCTGGGTATTTCGCCTGACCGGTCGCGGTTGCTGGTGGCTAGAGTCGAGTCAAACTACGTGGGCGAGACCCCCACCGATACCATTTGGCTTCTGCCCACTTCAGGCGGCTCACCGCATCTGCTGGGCGAGGTGGCCAGCCGGGCGGCAGCGTGGTCGCCCGACGGCCGGCATATTGCCTACGCAAGGGGAGACGAACTCTGGGAGGTGGACGCTGACGGGAGCAATCCTCGCCAGATCGCCCCGGCTCACACCCAGATCTTCAAGGTTTTCTGGTCGCCTGACGGAAGGCTTCTGAGATTCCAGACCTTCGACGATGCCATCTGGGAGGTGCACCCGGACGGGAGCGGCTTCACGAGATGGTCCCCGGACTTGAATTCTGGGGGTTTTGAAATTAACCCACTCGGTTGGACACCGGATGAAAAGTACTTTATGGTTAGGCGAGGTGACTCGACCATCTGGCTTTTGCCGGAAAAGACTGGTTTTCTCGCTGGGATAAGCAAAAGCAAGCCGACCCAACTGCTCTCGGGGCAACGTAAGCTGCTTTGCATCTCCGATGACGGCAAGAAGGCTTACGTGATGGAAGGCGGCACCGAGCGGTTTGCGCTGGTGATTTTCGACCCGCACGTGAACGCCACGATACCGCTCAAGGGCTTCTCCGGGGTGCCAGCGCAAGACCCAGCGTTCTCGCGTGACGGCAAGTGGATCGCGTACTCCACCGGCAACCCCTGGGAACTCTGGCGAAGCAGGGCCGATGGGACACTGCCCCTGCGCTTGACGTTCGATCACCTAACCGGCGCCCTTCCGACGTGGTCGCCCGACGGCAGGGGGATTGCGTTCATGGGAAACAAACCCGGCGAGCCCTCTCGGATTTACTGGGTGTCGCCGGACGGTGGGAACCCGAAGCTCCTCGTGCCCGACAATCTCTGGCCATTCGACCCGAATGCTCCGAACGGGTGGCAGGGCGGGCCGACCTGGTCGCCGGATGGCGCCCGGATCGCCTTTGGGGAAAACGGCAATCACTTCCCAATACCGGCAACCTGCGCCATCCACATCTACGATCTTCGTACCCAACGCCTCTCAACCCTACCCGGCTCGGAGGGGTTGTGGACGGCGCGCTGGTCGCCGGATGGGCAGTACCTCGCGGCGACCACTCGCGACAACGAAAAGCTAATGGTCTACGACTTCAAAACCCAGAGGTGGTCGCAACTGGACGACGGTTTCATCGGCGATAATCCTGCCTGGTCGCACGACGGGAAGTACCTCTACTACATGAAGCCTTACGGTGGCCCTCCTGCCGTGCTCCGAATCCGCGTACCCGGCGGGAAGCCCCAACGCTTCGCTGACTTGAGCGTGCTCGCGGAACGTCGAGGGACTATCATGAGGTGGAGCAGCCTGACTCCGGCAGGCGGGCTCTTGCTGATTAACCACGACGCTAACCAGGAGATCTACGCCTACGACTTGAAGCTGCCGTGAAGGCTTCCTGTGGACACTCCTATGAGGCCGCCCGATGGGCAAACGCGGACCTCTTTTTCAAGCGAGCGTAGCGCGGACCTCCATTTTTGAGGTCCGCGGTTCTTGCTGCGAAATTGCGGCGAATGTACCTTGGCGAAGGAACCGGCGTGGCGGATCGGTGGGCAATGGCAATTTCTCGTATTCGCTGGGGAAGAGCCGCGGACCCCAAAAACGGGGGTCCGCGCTACGCTCGCTCCCCACGGCTGTTTTATTTGGGGAGTTCGTATTCGCCTGCGGCCTCCACAGTCGCCATACCATCAGGGGCAGTCTTAGCCGTGTAGGTGCCCTTTCCCTTCAGGCCCTGGAGCTTGCCCGTACCGCCGGCGAAGCTCCATTGGCCTGCTGCGCTCTCGAGCACCCCGTCCTTCAGGGTGGATGAGCCCTGGCGACGGACGTAACACTTGTCTCCGTTCGTCATCGTGACCACATCATACTCCTGGTCGCGCGCACGATTGCCGCTGACTTCAGCGAAGGCTGTAAAGACGCCCTCCTTGCTTTGAACTCCCGCAATTTCGAGGGGTTTGGTCCAAGTACACTTGGTCTGACTGATCGCGAAGAAATGGTTGGGTCGGTCTCCAATGTCGATCACCTGCTGTTGGTCCGGTTTGCCGCACTCGTGGGAGCCGGAAACCTTGGTTTGTGCGCCAGCCACCGTGGCCAGCGCGAAAACAACTAGAAATGATAAGAGAGTCTTTGAGCACATATGGCCTCCTTTTAGGCGTGTCTGCGTGGAATGGCAATAGTATCGCGTCGTGCATCTGCTTGGCAAACTTCTGAACGAGATAAGTCACCAGGAGAGGGTCGTCTTCTCGGGGCTCTCGCAGAGGTGGAATCCGAATCGGAAACACGTGCCACCGATAATGCAAGTCGCTGCGAAATTCCCTGTCAGCAACCATCTTTTCGAGACCTCGGTTCGTCGCGGCGATCAAACGCACCTTCAGCTTGCGGGTAACCACCTCGCAGATCAACAGTGAAGACCTGGTCGCCTGTGTCGAGCTTTTGTTTGAGAAACGGTGTCAGGTACCCTTTCTCCTCCCAACGGTTCCTGGCAACATTTGAAGTGGTTTGGCCGGAGCCCTCCGAGTTCGCCGCAGCATACCAATGGCTTCTGACTCACCGGTTGAGTTCGGGCCTCAACATTCCCGATTGTCTTATCGCCGCGACCGCATGCGGCTGCCCGCTCGGCGTGAGCGCCCCTGAGCAGCCGCCCCGTGGATGCGCATTCATTTGGCGCGTCTCAGATCGCGCACGGCGTACGGAGCGACTTGGTCAACCCACCCCAGGAGGTCGCCGATTCTCTTGGTCAACTGCTCCCAAAAGAACTTTCGAGTCCGGAGTGCGGCGATGTAATCGGAGATTTCCCACACGGACGTTTCCGGGACCAGGAGACGGTCCTGGCGCACGGGGGCAACAAGTTCTTCGATCAGTTTGCTGAGCTGACTGAGTTTCTTCTCCTCCATTAGCTCGGTAATGTCCAAAGGAATCACGCGTGAGAAGTCCAGCTCGCCTTTGCGGCCGCGCACATCATACACAAAGTCGGTGAGAAGAAGATCGGCGCCACCCCGGTATTTCCAATCCAGATCGCGTTCCAGGTCCTGAATGCAGCCGACGAACGCCTGCTCGTTGAAGTCAGTAATTCCGCTGTCATACCCCCATCCAAGGAAAACCCCATCAAAGAAGTGAGCCGTGCGTGAGTCCCAATAGCCGAAGCTACCCACCACTTCCTGCGCCAGCTTTGAGCCTGCGGCTCCGTCTTTCCTGACCAGGAACAGGCCCACAGGCCCACGCAGGGTGGAAACCTCATCGGTAAACATGTCGGAGCGGAGGCGCGCCACGTAGACCCAGCTCAACCTCTCCGGGACATCGGCCAGGGATTGGATCATGAACATTTGGCACCTCGGCAGGCGGAAAGTCACCCAACGCCCGACATCCCAGGGATCTTCGAGCTGGCGAAGGGGACCTTTATTAAACAACCACTTTACCTTCAGCGCAAGTCGAAAATGTCCCTCGGGAGCCACGGATTTACTCATCCTTACAACGTTGCGAGGCCCCAAGCGCAGTGACGATTGGCGAGTGACGAGTGACGAGAAACAGGCAAAGCCTGAAGGAGAACGGGCGGGCCTGATCGCTCCGGAGAAGCTGTGAAAAAATAGACAATCTCGCGCAGAGACGCAGAGGCGCGGAGATTCGAAATAAACAACTGTTTTCTTTTCCACCTCTGCGCCTTTGCGTCTCTGCGCGAGATGCTTTTGCTCGTTCTGGGATTCTTTCACAGCTTCGGATGACCGTGCAGCAGGCAGCTCCGACCACCCTGACGCCGCGTGATACACTCCCCCGCCTCGGTTATCGGCAGTGCCAGGTGAGAAGATGCATCAATTTGCGGACCCCGAAATTCGCAAATCACAAATCGCTAATCGCAAATGACCCGATGGCCCGAAGAGCCGATTCCCCCATTGCTTAGGATGACAGCGCAGCAAGCAACTCCGACCCCCCTGGCCCCGCGTGACGCACTCCCCCGCCTCGGTTATCGGCCGTGCCAGGTGAGAAGATGAGCCCATTTGCTGACTTCGAAAATCGCAAACCACAAATCGCAAATCACCAATGGCCCGATGAACCGATGAGCCGATGAACCGATTCCCCCATTGCTCCCCCGCAACTTGCTTATTTCAATGCGTATTTAAAGTCGCTGATGTCTTTGGGCCGGGGGCGGTCGAGGAGGTGGTTCAAGGGATCGGTGGCTCCCTTCAGGTAGCGGTCGAAAAAGGCGACGGCGTAATCATTGATAATCGGCTGGTAGGACTTATCCAGGTTGGTCCAGGCGAGATGACTGGCGCCCGCAAGGTCCAGAAAATACTTGGGAGCCGAAGTGAGGTCGTACGCGCCTCCCGGCCGCCGGACGTAAGGGCTGATTCCGATGTCGAGCGTCCCGCCCTGGTACATAATCGGGACATCGAGATGGCCCAAGTCGCCCTTCAGGATAAAAGGGGCGCAATAGGGAGACACCGCCAAAACGGCCTTGACGCGCCGATCCTTCCAGGAGGGCCACGCTCCCGCCAGGGCCAGAACCGTGTAGCCACCTAACGAATGACCGGCAAGACCTATGCGGCGGGAATCAATCGGGATATCCTGGAATACCTTATCCGTGAGAATCGTATCCAGGATGGCTTCCAGGTCGGCGCCACGGTCGCGGTAGGTCTCCTCGCTCCAGGCATCAGGATTGGTAAAGGGCTCCTCCGACCGCATGGTGGAGAGTTTTTCAAAGAGCTTGCCTTCGTGACCCGGCCCGCACGCCGCATCGTGATGGTCAGGAGCCAGGACGAGATACCCCGCTTGCGCCAAAGCTTCGGTCAAGAAGACTGATTGGGTACCGCAACCGGTAAAGCCGTGCGAAAACAGGATGACGGGATAGCCGTCCGCCAGGGGGACCCCCGCAGGCTTCCACATCGCGACTCGCCGGCCCGCGATGGTGATCTCCGTCACGGGGTGAGTAGTCCGGCCGACCATCACCAAAAATTGATGTAACGCGAAGGAAGCGACAAGAAGTACTAGAGGGACCACCAGTAACAGCGGCCAGCCGACCCTTAGCCAACGTCGTCCCACCTCGCCACCTCGCACAAACGACAATGACTCCTTCAACTCCGAGCGTAAGGCAAACGCCGGGCGGGATCAAGCGGCGAAACGCCGAAAGGTCTTCAAGATGCGCGCGAGTTTTCTTTCAATCTTCGGCGCCGGTGACGGCGGGTTCGCTTTCCAGGCTCTCAGGCTGAGGGGCGGAGAGAAGGGAGCCAGTCGGCAAAACCGCGGCGTGCTTGCGACGCCGACTAAGGGCATTCTCCGCGGCAATGCGGAGCACGTGCAGGAGTTCAGGATCGGAGAGTGGAGGGACAATGAAATCGAATGCACCGCGCTCAATCGCTTGCACATAGAAACTTACATCCGCAAACGGCGCCACGACGATGACATTCACGGCCGCGGATGCTTTCTCCGCCAGGTTCAGAACATCCGCCCAATTGCCGTCAGCAAGCTGAATTTCCGTAAACACCAGATGAGGTGGGCAGTCCGCCCATAGAGTGAGCGCCGCTTCCGCGCAAGTCTTAGCGACGACAATGTCAATCGACTGCTCTTCCAACGCCAGGCGGAGAGCGTCCAGCGGGTCATGCCGGGCCTGAACAAGCAGAGCCCTGATACTTTCCTTCATAACCCCTCCTTCCCGAAAGGCACCCAGGAGGCCAGGTTTCCACGGTACTTGCATGGCTGGCATTTCGAGCTACAATCCTCGCCCACGTAACGACGTAGCGAACAGCAGCGGCACTTCCCGCCAGACATTTTGCGAGGAGCGCTGTTTGGTTTCGTCCGCAACGCTCCGCGCCGTCCCGTGCGAGGTCACCATCCCATTATCATCGGGTAAGCATGGCGACGATCCACGCGGTGGAGAACTCTTCGACTGCTCTTCCATTTCGCCCATGAGGTCGACAAGGAATTGCAAGTGCGCGTCGGGCGCTTGGCTCATCATCATGTGTACAAGGAAAAGCAGGATTACGACGAACAGTCCTATCGCCATCACGACGGCGGAATTGGGTATGTTGTCCACGGCTTCACTCCGCCGTCAGTGTCTCATTTGCCGATTAAGGGCAATCGAGGGAATCGTGACGGGAAGGTTAAGATTGGGGGCAGACATTTTCCCCTCTTGTGGCGTTGGAATACCCACTAATAAGCGGCGAAGGTGCGGCCTTGATGAACGTCGTATTTGCCATCGACTTGGGCCGGCAGGTTATGCTACGGTTTGCATATGCCCCGAATACGTTAGTCTCAATCACCCTCTCAACCCAAAGACCCGGCGTGGTGTACGGCGCACGAGCGGTCTTATAAACCGTGAAGCTCCAGATCAGAGCATGGACGGGGTTCGACTCCCCGCGCCGGGACCAACTCCCATAAAGGTTGCCGTCTTGTGCTAGAATTCGACCGTGGCGTTCCATTCCACAGTTGAAGACGGCGGTCGTGCATCCCCTGCGGTTGGCTGGAATGCTCAGGCGGACGGGAAGAGTATCCAAAGGGTTGACGTACCTATCCCGATGAATGCAAGCGCTAGCAACTACCCCTTGATCTCGATCGTGGGCCCCACCGCCGCCGGCAAGTCGGCGCTGGCCTTGGCGCTGGCTGAGCGGCTGGACGGCGAGGTGGTGAACTATGATTCCGTTCAGTTGTATCGAGGCTTCGATGTGGGTTCGGGGAAACTGCCTCTTGCCGAGCGGCACGGCATCGCGCACCACCTGATGGATTGCCTGGAACCGGCCGACGTATTCACGGCGGGAGACTACCGCCGTGAGGCGTTGAAGGTTCTGGCTGACTTGCGCGGCCGCGCCAAGCTCCCCGTCTTCGTGGGGGGAACAGGGCTATACTTGCGAGCACTGTTGGTGGGACTTTTTGAAGGGCCGGTTCGTTCTGAGGCATTGCGCGAGCGGTTGCGGGCCATGGTGGAAAGCCACGGTCGGCAGTTTCTGCACCGCTTGTTAGCTCGCCTCGATGCGGTGGCGGCGGCGCGCATCCAACCTCGAGATACCCAGAAGTTGATTCGCGCCTTGGAGGTCTGTATTCTGGCCAAGCAGCCGCTTTCGGCGTTGCACGCGCGCGGCCGAGCAGGGCTGGAGGGATATCGCGTCCTCAAGTTCGGCCTGAATCCGCGCCGCGCGCAGCTTTACGACCGCATCAACCGGCGTGTAGAACGGATGTTCGCAATGGGTCTGATGGAAGAAACGCGAACCTTCCTTCACCATCCGCACGCGGCGCGCATCAAACCGTTAGGCGCTTTGGGCTACCGGCAAGCGTGTGCAGTGATGGAAGGAAAGGCGAGCCGCGAAGAAGCCGTAACCGCGACCCAAGCGGATACGCGGCGTTATGCCAAGCGCCAGTTGACTTGGTTCCGGCGTGAGGCTGACATTACTTGGTTCGAAGGGTTCGGCGACGACCCGCGCGTTCAAAGTCGCATTATGGAGACCCTGGGCCGGACACCGGTCACTGCGGGGGAAGGGGCGCTTGCTTCGCCGGCGGTTTCACCGGTACTGTGATTTTCACGTCAGGGCAACACTGGAAAATCGAAGTACAAAAAGAGAGATAAAAACCATGGATAAGCAACCGCAAAACATTCAGGACGGTTTTTTGAATTCCGCCCGCAAGGAAAAACTCCTGGTGACGGTTTACCTGTTGAGTGGGGTTAAGTTGACAGGACGTATTCGCAGTTTTGACAAGTACTCCGTCATTCTGGAAAGCAACCATCAGGAACAGATGGTTTTCAAGCACGCTATCGCCACAGTCGTGCTGCCCCGTGCTACGCCCACGCCGGCCGCTCCTGGGACACCGGAGGGATAGAAGCATTCGACGCTTGCAGGTTTTGGAGAAAGCATTCTTGGCAGGTTGGGAATCCACTCGCCGCGATGGCGTGACGGTGGGCATCGCGGATGAGGAAGATCCCTTACGGGAACTGAAAGAACTCGCTGCCAGCGCCGGCGCCCGGGTGGTGGGAACGGCCTCGCAACGCTCACCCGACCCCGACCCGGCCACGCTGCTGGGACGCGGCAAGGTGCATGAAGTTCGCACGGAGGCGCGCGCCGCGGGCGCGGACCTGGTAATCTTTGACCACGACCTCACTCCCTCGCAACTTCGCAATCTCGAGAAAATTCTCGACCTGAAAGTCATCGACCGCACCCAGATCATCCTTGATATCTTCGCCCGCCGGGCGCGCAGCCGGGAAGGGCAACTCCAAGTGGAACTGGCGCAATTGAACTACCTGCTGCCCCGACTTTCGGGACACGGAACCGTGCTTTCGCGGTTGGGTGGCGGCATCGGCACGCGCGGTCCCGGTGAACAGCAACTGGAGTATGACCGGCGCCGCATCCGGCGCCGCATCCGAATTCTGACCGACGCCATTGAACACGTTCGTTCCCAACGCGCCCTGCATCGCGCTCACCGGCGTGACCAGAACCTTCACACCGTGGCGCTGGTGGGTTACACCAACGCCGGCAAGTCCACCCTATTTAACGCTCTGACTTCCGCCGGGGTGGTCACTTCCGCGCGCATGTTCGCCACACTCGATCCTACCGTCCGCGCGATGCCGCTTGACTCTCACCGGACGGCGCTGCTGTCCGATACCGTCGGCTTCATTCGCAAATTGCCACCCCACCTGGTGGCGGCCTTCCGCGCCACGCTCGAGGAGTTGGAGGAAGCCCGCCTGCTGCTGCACGTCACCGACGCTTCCGACCCGCAACGCGCCGCGCAAGACGCTGCCGTCGAGGCTTTGCTCGATGATTTGGGTGTTGCCGCTACGCCTCGGCTGCACGTGTGGAACAAAGTGGATCTGCTTGCACCGGGGGAACGGCGGAAACTCGAAGTGGAACAGCGCAGTGTCACGGTCTCCGCCCTGACCGGGGACGGCTTGGAGAATTTGCGGCAGCGAATTGCCGATGAACCGGCCGCCGACCCTGTGGTGGAAGCGGATTTTGAGCTTTCGCCAAGTGACGGAAAGCAGTTGGCATTACTTCATCAGTCGGGAACTGTCGTATCCACACGTTACGAAGCCGACCGTGTGTTGGTAAGGGCGAAAGTGCCCGAGTCCGTCCGCGAAAAACTCAAACCTTCCCGGCCAGAGGCCCCGGAGAAGCGGTAAGTCATTGTGATATCGAGGATAAAATACTTGTGGAAATCCCTGTGGAAATCCCGCCTGTTCCCGTCAAACTGACAGGGCCATCATGCGCGCTATTCATGCGGGTCCGCCCCAGGTCAGAATTTTTACTCCTTTAATTTCAATAAGATCTGGGAATATAGCGCCGGGGGCAAACGGCCGTCGTGGGGAGATTGGGGTTGACAAAAACCGAAACGCGGGAGAGTAGTTTTGCACAATATTAGAGCAATTCCCGCGCTGCTTTCGCGTAGCCCTCGGCTTCTCGGCTTTCCGCATGAATTCAGTCTTCCGGTGCTCTAGCGGTAGTTTACTGCGAACACGCCAAAAAGAGCGGGATGTGGTTGATTTCTCATTGAGTTGCCATGAGACGGCTGTATTACCCACGTGGGGTA
>Ga0209039_10002886_pt1 | contig 14023 bp, 13 predicted proteins | sample BogFormECP12_OM1_FD_188238 | JGI IMG/M metagenome (GOLD analysis project Ga0209039, IMG submission 188238) | Bog forest soil microbial communities from Calvert Island, British Columbia, Canada - ECP12_OM1 (SPAdes) (version 2) | ecosystem: Environmental > Aquatic > Freshwater > Wetlands > Bog ...
GGCCGCGTCGGCAAAGCCGCTGAGAAGCAGTCGCAGGGTCTTCTCTGGACGCACCATATCGACATTCTACGCCCAATCGACGGCCGCCCCTACTCCGATTTGAGCGCGGAGAGTAAGGGGGCGCGGAGGGCCACGGCAGTGGCGGCGGCGGACGACGCGATTCCGGTGGCGGCCACCAGGGCCAGCAGAGCGGCCAACGAGGTCACGGGCACATGGCCGCCGCGGGCGGACACCGCCGGCGCGGTGGCGAGCGCGGCGCATGCGGCGCCGGTCGAGAGGCCCATCAGCAGAAGAAACGCGTTCTCCGCCAGCACCAGGGTGAACAGGTGCCGGCGGCGGAATCCGGCGGCGCGCAGCAGGGCCAGTTCGCGCCTCCGCTCCAGCACATTGCGCATCGACACGGCGGCCAGCCCCACGGTGCCCAGGAGCAGGCCCAGTGCGCCGAGGGCGCGGAACGTCGAAAGGTAGGCGTTCTCCACTTTGTGGTAACTGGCCAGCAGCGCCCCGGTGGGCTGCGGATCGAATCCGTAATCGGCAAGCGCCGCGGCCAGCGTGCGCGCCACCGGGCCGGACTGCCCGGGCGGGGTGTTCAGGAGGAAGAAGCGGTAACCCTGCGAGTCCGGAAACAAGCGCAGGAAGTTCTCTTCGGAGACGATCAGCTCGCTCTGAAACAGGCTGTCCTGGAGCGCCGCCACGATGCGGTAGCGGACGCCGGCCATTTCGAACTCTTCGCCCAGTTTGCGGTGCAGGGCGTAGGTCATCGAATTGGCGTCGGCGATGGCCGGAACGGCGCCGCTCGCGGGTTTCGATTCCAGCAGCAGCCAGGGGTTCGGCGGGTGGCCATCCACGCCCTGGAAGGTGAAGCCGGCAGAGCGCAGAAAGGCCGGAGGCGCGGCCAGAATGCGTGGGTTGCGGGGCTGGTAGAGATTCAGGCAACTGGCATCGTCGCCCGGACGAAGGCGGAACGAAACGAAGCGGACGCCTGGGAGCGGCGGAAGATTCAACGCCGATCGGCCGGATTCGGAGTTTGGATCGTGAATCAGCGGCAGTTCGGCATTGGCATACAACTGGAAGCCGCCCGTGCCGGCGGAAGCGCCATCGCGCCGGAAGGCGTCGAGGGATGCGATCACAAAGGCCGCCGAGGCGATCAGGGCAATGCACAGTACCGCGCGGCCGGGCCGGTACCGAACGCCGCGCAGGCCCAGCGCGACCAAGCCGCCGGCAGCCGCGGGCCGGCGCGCGTGCAGCCAGGCCGATTGGAACAGCAGGGCGGCGACCAGCAGCAGCGCGCCCGCGCCGAAGAAACCGGCGGCCTGGCCCACGGCGCCCGAAAGCGCCGCGCCCGCGAGCGCCGCGGCGAGGAGGGCGACCGCGGACCCCGTGAGCCATCGCCACCGCGCCGGCCGGCTCTCCAGTTCGCCCGCCAGCAAGCCGCGCGGCGCGACTGCGTGCAGGCCGCGCAGGGTCCAGGCCACGGTACCGAGGCCCGCGACGACGCCGGCAGCGGCTCCCATGGCCAGCGAGGGAACCGAGGCGTGGAGGGAAAGCAGCCGGGTCCCCACGGCATCGAACCACCAGGTGCGCAGCCCCAGCAGGACGAGCGCGCCGTATGCCAGCGCCGCGCCCACACCGGCCACGCTGCCGGCAACCGCCAGTACCGCGCCTTCGAGGAGGAACAGCGCACGGATCTTCGATGCCGAAAACCCCAGCGAGCGCAGTACGCCGATTTCGCGCGTCCGCTGTTCGATGCCGAGCTTGAAGAACAAGCCCGTGAGCAGCAGCGCCGAGACAATCAGGAAGAAGCTGAAGTAGACGAAGTATTCGCCGAAGTCGGTGGCGCCCTCGGCCGCCTTCAGGCTTTCGGCTCTCACGGGGACGGCCGTGAGACCGGCCTGCGAGGGGTCGAGCGCGGCGCGGAGCGCCCCGGCAAACGCCGGAGACGGCGGGAAGACGCGGATGGAAGTGAGGCCGCCGAAACGCGTGCCCCAAAGCCGGCGGCCGCGCGCGAGGCGAACGAAGGCTTTCGGAGTGGTGCGGTAGCGATCCCAATACTGCTCGTCGGAGGGGCGGATGCGCGTGAGGTCGAGAGGGAACGGCGGGTCCCAATCGCGGAAGCTGCGCGATTGGGTGATGCCGGGATACTGGGGAGCCAGGTCGGGATCGGCGGCGTCTCCGGCCAGCGGGACGACGCGCTCGACACGGAATTGCGCGGCGTCGGTGTGCAGGCGCGCGTCGGAGCGCCAGACGTAGTACTCGAGGGTCACGGCATCGCCCACACGCGCGCCGAGTTCGCGGGCGGCCCAATCGTTGAGCGTGACGCCATCTTCGCGGGCGGGGGCGAGGGCGGAGTCGAGCGCGGTCACCACGGAATAGGGGACCTCGCGGCCGCGGACGCGGAGCGCGTTCACGAGGTAGGTCAGAAGCGGTTCGGCACGCAGACCGAGCGATTGGGCGGCGGAGAACGCCGCAGCGGCCACGGCGTCGCCGATCAGCGCGCTGTCGCTTTCGAGCGAAAGGCAAGCGGGCTTGGCGAGGGTGCGCGTGCGGAGGCCGACGTCGGCCAGGGTGTAGCGCTGCTTCAGGAGGCGGTCGAGCGCGGAACCGCTTGAAGACGCGCGCGGCGGGGTTAGCGGGGATTCTGTAGAGACGACAAGCGGGAGCGCTCGGACGGGGCGAAAACCGCTGGGGACAGACGGCTCCGTCCACGCGGCGGCGCGGGGTGGGGTGCTTTGGCGAGAGACTGTGGCGCCTTGGGACGGAGTCGTCAGTCCCCGGGTTTTCGCGGATTCCCGCGACGGCGAATATCGATCGCGGGTCAGGAGCGTGTTGACTTTGCCGGGCTGATTGAGGTCGCGCTGAAGGCGGGCGAGCGGCACGTAGACGGCGCGGACATCGCCTTGCTGCGGGCGCAGCGAGAACTCGTGGAGCGGGGCGGCGGACCGGGCGACGGTCAGGCGGATGGTCTTGCCGATTTCGTCTTTCCGGCCATGCAGGGATTCGAGCGGGATCGCCGAAGGCTTGGGGACGCGGAGGAGGATTTCGTCCCCAGGCCTGGCTTCGAGTTCGCGCGCGAGGGCGGCGGTCAGGATGATCTCGTGGGCGCGCGGCGGTTCACCGGGCAGGGCTTGAAATTTCCAGAAGCGCTCGTCCACACCGTATACTTGCGCGGCGGCGTCCCGGCTGAGGCTTCGCTCGTCCTCCACAACTCCCTCCAGGGCGATCACCGGTACGGCGGGCTGGAGAGCGGCGGCCAGCTCCTCGCGGAAGAAGCCGCTGCGGGTGACGATGGAACCGGTGTTGCCGAGGCGGTCGAGCACCAGGCCGCGCAGAGTGGCACGCACCGATTGGCCCAGCAGGGCCGCGCCGCCGAGCACGCCGGTGGCGGTGGCCACGCCCAGCAGCACCGCCAGGTTGGTGCGCCAGTACCACGCGAGATTACGCGCCAGCAGGGTGTAGGTTCGCATGACGCAGCTCGTATCGCTTGGGGAATCGCGCGGCCAGCGCGGGGTTGTGAGTCACCACGATGAGAATGGTCTCCTGCCGTTCGTGCAGACGCAGCAGAAGGGCCGCCACCATTTCGGCGGAAGCTTCATCCAGATTGCCGGTGGGCTCGTCGCAGAGGAGCAGGCGGGGCCGCAGGACGAGGGCGCGCGCGAGAGCCACGCGCTGCTTCTCGCCGCCCGAAAGTTCGGAGGGGCGGTGATCCAGGCGGTCTTCCAATCCCACTTGAGCGATCAATTCGCGCGCGCGCGTGGGCCAGGCGGCGCGGCCGCTCGCCACCAAAGTTGGAACGAGGACGTTTTCCAGGACCGAGCACTGGGGCAGCAGACAGGAGTCCTGGAAGACGAAGCCGATGTTCCGGTTGCGAAATGCCGCCAGCTCCTTTTCCGCAACCTTATAAGGGTTGACGCCGTCCAGCGTCACCGAACCGGAGGTGGGCGGTTCGAGCGCGCCGGCGATGTAGAGCAAGGTGCTCTTGCCCGCGCCCGATGGCCCCGTGATGGCCACCGCCTCGCCACGGTTCAAGGAGAGCGACACCTCCGAGAGCACGGTCAGCGGGCCGCGCGGCGTGGGATACTGCTTGCCGAGGTTCGCGATCTCAAGCATGGGCACGGTCCGTGGCGATGGCCTGGTAGGCAACGAGTGCCCGCGCGGCCATTTGCGAGGCGGTGAAATTCGCGCGGACGCCCTGCGCGCCGCGGCGGCCCAGCTCGGCGGCCAGCGCGGGATCTTTCCACAGGCGGTAGATGCCATCCCCCAGGCTCGCCGAACCGCCGGGCTCCACCAGGACGCCGCCGCCGGTTTTCTCCAGGATCTCGGGAAAAGCGCCGCGACGGGGCTGGACCACGGGGACGCCGCCGGCCATCGCCTCCAGGACCGAGATGCCCTTGGGCTCATCGCAGGTGGCGGGGACGCTGAGGACGTCAAGGCCTCGCAGAAACTCGATCTTCGCCGCGCGGTCGAGCTCGCCGCGATAGTGGAATTCGTGCGCCAGACCGGCTTCCTTCATGCGCCGCTCGATGGCGCGCAGATAGCCTCGATGCTCCGGAGCCAGGTAACCGGCCGCCTCCAGCGCCGAGGGGCCGAAAGCCGTCTCGCGCCGCAGATGCAGATAGCTTTCGGCCAGCCGGTGGAGTCCCTTTTCCGGCGCCACCCGCGCCAGGAAGCCGACGGTGAACGGCGCGCCGGGAACGCGCGCCGGGGGACCGTAGGCCTCGGGGTCGATCCCCAGGGGGACCACGTGCAGGCTGGCGCCGGGGATTCCCAGTTGACGCTGCCAGTATTCCGCGGAGAATTGACTAACTGCCACGAAGCCGTCGACATCCTGGATCTTAGAGCGGATGAGGTCGAGCGCCTGGGTGCGGTACGGATGGGGTAACTGATCGAGGAAGATCTCTTCGCCCTGAAACGTGCAACATATCGGGCGGCGCAGGGCTTCGCGGATGGGACGGGCTAATCCGATCAGAAGGGAGTTAGGCAAGGTTACGATGGCGGGCGGTTGCTGGGCGCGGAGGCGGGCGGTCAACTTACGGATTTCCTTGAGCTGATTCCCATCCTCGCCGCGCAGCATGGAAATCGTCATGGCGCCGAGCGAATGCGGATTGACACGGATGGAGGTTCGGGTGGCGAGATGCAGCATCCAGGGCGCGTCCCAGAGGCGGTCGAGCAGCGGGCGGGGGCGGCGGAAGAACGCCGCCTCCTGGCAGAGGCACACGCTGATGCCGTTGAGCGACACCTCGGGCGAGCTGACGTTGGGCTCGTCGGTGCGGGTGGGGGTATACAGGGGGAGCAGGGTGATGTCGTGGCCCTGCCGCTGGAGTTCCGCCGCCAGGGTGTTGTCGCGGAGGCAACTGCCGCAATACATGCGGGCGGCGCCGGCGGTGAGCGCGAGGATTCTCATGAACGATCCGGGGCGGGCATGGCGATGTCTTTTAGTGTAGACGGAGTGGGCCTGGGTGCGGTTCGACGGGCGGTTGGCGGGGGCGAGAACGGGTTCGTTTGGAGGGGCGCAAGTGGCTGTGATTTGTGTGGGTTGGACGGAAAACTGGGTTCGTTCGGGAAATTTACCTGGGGGGGCTTCGGGAAGGCGGAATGCGGCGCTAGGGCGGGCGCGATGGAGCGAGAGCGGCATGGCGTTGGCAGCCTCCACCTTAGGATTGCACGGGGAGGGGCTGGAGTCTGAAATTGAGCGGCGTGGGGCGATGAAAAGAAAGGGACTGTTGAGGGGGAACGGGTGTGATTCCGGATGGCCTTCTCCTTGCGGCCGCTGGTGCGGCACAGGATGAAGGTCTCCGGTACTGTCACGGGGTGCGTTGCTGACGAAACAGCAAGCGCTTCTTCGTGATATGCTCGAAGCGTGATTGACCGCGTGGAACTCAGGGAACTCCGCAAGCTGATCGAAGAAGCCCGAATCATCTTCTCCACAACCCATCTTCCGACCGACCGCTCCCGCTATGCTCGGGACCTGGTGGAGTCCGCCGTCAAGCAAGCCGACTCCATGCTGGCCCGTCCTACGGCTTGGATGCTCGCACAAAAGGGCCGCGCCAAAATCTCAATCAAAAGGTGAACGAATGCCAAGACGCCAAGACCTACGTGCCGTACGGAACATGATCGCAGAAGCAAAGATGTTGATTGACACCTCGCCAGAGATGCCCCAGGGACGCACAAAGCGGGCTCAGGAGTTGCTTGGGGATGCGGTCTTGATTACGGACCATCTGCTCACCATTGAGCCCGCTATGGTCCTGGGAGCGCTCGGCGGTAAGGCCACGGCAAAGAAGGGGCCGGAGTACTTCCGCAAGATCGCCGGGATGCGGAAGACAAAGGCGGGCGGCAGGCCACGCAAAGAGCAATAGCGTTCCGCCCGCATCCTCCCTCACTCAAGCGCCCAAATGCGATCCATGGGCCACAATCCAGGTGATCGTAAACGTTTGACAATACAATCACGCCCATGATAATCTTGAAAACGGGAAGGTGATTGTAATGGACCGAGTGGAGATTGAACAGACTCTTGAGCAGCGCGCCCCGCAAGCGCAGCCGTACGATGATATCGTCAAGGATGCAATCCGCGCAACCAAACAGGCCGAGGGGTTGAAAGGTGCTGCAATCCAGAAACTCCTGTCCCTTCGAGAGCAGATTGATGCGGACCTTGCGACATTAGGCTACGATCCGCAATCCGCTATTATCCCTCCACATCACAACGGGACTTTTCGGCGAGTCCCTATCATTACCCCCGGAGATTCGGAATTGAAAAGAAGTCCTGGGCCAAAGCCGTTCAAGAATCTGGATCTAGCCTCAGTCGGGAAGATCATTTTGAGCGAGCATGGCGGAGGGCCACTTCACGGTAAGGAAATTGAGAGACTCGCAAAGGCCGGAGGCTACGAGCAAGGCGGCGCACACTGGCAAGGGTACCTAGCCATCGCGCTCAAGCGGGTTGGGGGAGTCGAGAACGTCGGTCGGAACAACTGGAAGCTAAATCCCCAGATCTCGCCGGAACCAATTGGGAGAAAAAAATCATGATGTGAGAGCATCAACAGGTTTCTGCGGCAAAACGCAGAAAACCCGCCGCTGTTCTCGGCCCTGAGAAGCTCGAACAGTGGCGGGTCATTCCAACAGAAGGAGGGTCCCATGAACCACCGGACTCTCACTATCGCGTACCTTCCGACTAGCCAAACGGTCGTAATCCTAGTCGGAATATTCACTAACCCCGCCACGTTTGGAGGCGGGGGGTCACCACAATTCCATTGTATCCCCACAAGCCACTGAAAGTAAAGACGAAATTGTCGTTTCAGATTCAGCATTGCCTATTGACAAACAGCAGCTAGTTGCTGTAGTATTAGAGTATGGGAACTAAAGAAAATAAAGCAACTTCAACGGCTTGCCCGAATTGTGGCAACGCAGCGAAGCGCTTTGGCCGTCATCGCAACGGCCTGCAACGATTCCGCTGCCTGTCCTGCAAAAAGACCTTTACCGAAGATCACCAGGCACCCTTCCAGGTTGGAGATTACCTGAAGGACCATCGGGGTCAGATGGCGATTCGGATGTTGGTTGAGGGTTGCTCGGTCCGCACGGTGGAGCGGCTCACGGGAATCCGCCGGGACAGCATCATTGCCCTGCTGCTGATCGCCGGAGAGAAGTGCGAGAAGCTCATGGACTCGCTTCGCAACGTTTCGGCCACCGACATCCAAATGGACGAATGCTGGAACTTCATCTACTGCAAAGATGCCCACAAGGAAGGCACCGCGCGGGAAGACGATGAGACCATCGGCGACTGCTACAACTGGGTGGCAATCGACCGTCCCACGAAAATGGTGTTGGCCTTCGTGTGCGGCAAGCGGTCCGGGGAAAATGCCATGGAACTGGCGCGCAAGGTCCGCCGCGTTACCAACCCGAACGTACGATTCCAACTCACCACGGACGGCCTGCAATCCTACATCGCAGCCGTAGACGAAATGCTCTTGGACCGTTGCGACTACGGGATGCTGGTAAAGACCTACGCGGCGCCGTGTGAAGGCGAGCACCGCTACTCTCCTGCGGATTGCGTCGGCGCTACCCAGGTTGTGATTAGCGGCAACCCGGACCCGGCGAAGATTTGCACTTCGCATGTGGAGCGACAAAACCTCACGATGCGGATGCAAATTCGAAGAATGACCCGCTTAACGAATGGCTTCTCGAAGAAGATTGAGAACCACCGCGCCGCCGTTGCGCTCCACTTCGGGTTCTACAATTTCTGCCAACTTCACGGATCGCTCCGTGTGACTCCTGCGATGGAAGCAGGGATCACCGATCACGTTTGGAGCGTGGCGGAACTGCTTGAGACGAACTAAGCACGCGGTAGTTGTAGAAAAATTCACCATTTCCCTTCCCTGATACTCTCCAGAACGACTACCCACAAAAAACACTCCGTTTATTTTCATGGTGTTATCGTTATACGCGTAACTCCAGGGTATACTGATAACTCCAAATAATAGAGGCAATCTCGGCTTCCAGGCGTACTATGGGCTTGGGGCTCTCTTTGGACGATAAGGACATTTGCGGACCTCGGGTCCCAGTTGAGGAAGGCTAGAATATGGCGACAGTCCATGATGTGGCTGCATATATCATCAAAAAAATTGGCCCGTTGAGCGCCATGAAGCTTCAGAAACTCGCCTACTACTCCCAGGCTTGGTCCCTGGTATGGAATGATCGTCAGCTCTTTCGGGCGCGGATCGAAGCTTGGGCGAACGGACCCGTGACGCCGGAGCTGTATCGTTATCATCGTGGCACGTTCCGAATATCTGAGTGGCCGCACGGCGATGCGGGGAAGCTGAATTTAGAAGAACGGCGCACGGTGGACCGTGTCATAAAGTTCTATGGGAGTCGTTCTTCACAGTGGCTCAGTGACCTGACCCACATGGAGACACCATGGATAATGGCCAGGAGGGGGTTGGCCCCCGCTGAGTCCGGGACCCAAGAAATAACCTTGTCCTCGATGTCTGAGTATTACGGAGGCCTTTGACCTCTATCGGGTGAGCAAAAAACCCAAAATTCGGGTTTCTCCTGGTGCCTCGCAGATCCCCCGTGTAGCTGTAGACCCCTCTAGTTTCTATACCAGGCCGCCATCATGGCGAATTTCTAGGATGGAATTCTGCGATCCATACGGCTGGCACACCATGGATGCCAATACCATCCACGAAATCAGGGAAAAGCTGAAAGCTTTTGAATCGATGACGTGGAACCAGATTCTACTGACAGCGAAAAAACAAAACCACAAAGTTCCGTTTGGCGACCTAGAGCCTAGCCGCAGAAGCGGCTCAGAGACTCTGGCCAAGGGGATCTGGATGGGCTAGTGACGCTTCACCTGTCTGGAAGGCAGCGAGTTTGGGGGATATTTAGCGAAGGCGTATTGAGCCTGCTATGGTGGGACCCTGATCACTCGGTCTGTAAATCGATCCTAAAGCACACCTAGACTCCGAATCGTAGCTGCGCTTAATTGCCAGTAACTCACTGATTCCACACGCTGTATAATCATTCATTCACCCCCGGCAACGCACCGCGTGACAGTACCAGGTCTCCGGGTTTCTTGACCCACCCGCTTTCCTGTGTTATTATTCACTAGAGTGAATAATCATTCACACGAGAACGCCATGCCCCCAACCCTCGCGCCCAGCCGGATTCTCAAAACCAATGCCTCCGACCTGCTCCGCGATCTCGACCTCACCGACGACGAGCTGGTCTACCTCCTCGACCTCGCCGCGCAGGTCAAGAGCGCGCCGCAGGAGTACGCCCACTCCCTCGATGGCAAGTCCATCGCGCTGCTCTTCGAAAAGCCGTCGCTGCGCACCCGTGTCACCTTTGAGATCGCCATCCGCGAGCTGGGCGGCGCGTCGGTCTTCTGCGAGGGTCCCATCGGCGTCCGCGAGCCGCTCAAGGATGTCGCGCGGAATTTGGACCGCTGGGTGGACGGAATCGTGGCGCGGGTGTTTTCGCAGGCCACCGTCGAAGGGCTGGCGGAATGGTCGCGCGTCCCCGTCATCAACGCACTCACCGACGCGTACCACCCCTGCCAGGCGCTGGCCGATATGCAGACTCTGCGGCAGCACTTCGGCCCGCTCAAGGGTTTCAAGCTGGCCTTCGTGGGCGACGGCAACAACGTGGCCCACTCGCTGATGCATTCGGCCATCCGCCTGGGCATGGATTTTTCGCTCGCGTGTCCGCCCGGCTACCTGCCGAACCCCGACATCGTGGCCGAGGCCGAAGGGCTTGCCGCGCTCTCCGGCGCGGCGCTCGAAATCACCCACGACCCAGGCAAGGCCGTGGATGGCGCGCACGCGGTTTACACCGACGTCTGGGCCAGCATGGGCCAGGAACAGGAGGCCGTGAAGCGGAAGAAAGCTTTCCGGCTGTTCCAGGTGAACGACGCCCTCTTCGCCCTGGCGCGCCCGGATGCCGTTTTCATGCACTGCCTTCCCGCCAAGCGCGGCGAGGAATGTACCGATTCCGTGATGGAATCGCCGCGCTCGGTGGTCTTCGATCAGGCCGAAAACCGCCTGCACGCGCAGAAGGCGCTGCTGCTGATGATGCTGACCTGATAGCCTGAGAATCGGACTTATTACCCATACGACTTATGACCAAACCCAAGAAAGTTGCGCTCGCCTACTCCGGCGGGCTGGACACCTCCGTCATCATTCCGTGGCTCAAGGAGAACTATGGCTGCGAAGTCGTCGCCGTGTGCGGCGATATCGGCCAGGGCGGCGACGAACTCTCCGGCCTGGAGGAAAAGGCCCGCAAAACCGGCGCCTCCGAGGTCCACGTCGCGGACCTGCGCGAGGAGTTCGTCTCGCAGTACCTCTGGAAGCTGGTCCGCTCCGGCGGCGTTTACGAGCACAAGTACCTGCTCGGCACCTCGATCGCCCGCCCACTGCTGGCCAGCAAGCAGGTCGAGGTGGCGCTCGCCACCGGATGCGACGCCCTGGCCCACGGCTGCACCGGCAAGGGCAACGACCAGGTGCGCTTCGAGCTCACTTACAAGGCGCTTGCCCCGCACCTGCCCGTGATCGCTCCCTGGCGCGAGTGGTCCATCGTCTCCCGCGAGGACGCGATAGAATACGCCCGGAAGCGCAACGTGCCGATTTCCGCATCCACCACCAAGATTTACAGCCGCGACCGCAACATCTGGCACATTTCCCACGAGGGCGGCGCGCTCGAAGACCCCGCCAACGCCGCGCCCGACGACATCTGGATGCTCACCAACAGCCCCGCCCAGGCGCCCGACCGGCCCGGCGAGGTCAGCATCGGTTTCGAAGCCGGCATCCCCGTCTCCGTCGACGGCCGCCGGATGAAGGCCTTCGAGTCGCTCGAAGCCTTGAATGCCATTGGCGCCAAACACGGCATCGGCCGCATCGACCTGGTGGAGAACCGCTTCGTGGGCATGAAGTCGCGCGGCTGCTACGAGACCCCCGGCGGGTCGCTCATCATGTTCGCCATCCGCGAACTGGAAGCCCTCACGCTGGACCGCAACACGCTGCACTACAAGCAGCAGCGCGCGCTGGAGTACGCCGAGATGGTCTACAACGGCCTGTGGTTCACGCCGCTGCGCGAATCCCTCGACGCCTTCTTCGAAAAGGTCTCCGAAAGCACCACCGGCGAAGTGAAGCTCCAGCTCTACAAGGGCAACATCCAGCCGCTGGCGCGCACCTCGCCTTTCTCGCTCTACTCGCTCGACATCGCCAGCTTCACCATGGGCGCCAGCTACGATCAGAAGGACGCCCTCGGCTTCATCAACCTCACCGGCCTGCCCATCAAAGTGCGCGCCGCGCTCCCGGGTAAGTCCAAGTGAAACTCTGGGGCGGCCGTTTCGAATCCGGACCTTCCGAAATCTTCGAGCGCTTCTCGGGCTCGCTGGATTTCGACCGTCGCCTGCTCGACGCCGATGTCCGCGGCTCCCAGGCCTTCGCCCGCGCGCTCGAACAGGTCGGCATTCTCACCGCCGCCGAGCGCGCGCAGATCGTCGATGCCTTCGACGCCATCCTCGCCGATTCCCGTTCCGCCGCGTTTTACGAAGGCGCATGCGACGAAGACGTTCACACCCTGGTCATCCGCAAGCTCAAGGAGAAAGCCGGCGCCGTGGCCGATAAGATCCACACCGGCCGCAGCCGCAACGAGCAGGTCTCGCTCGACCTCCGCCTCTGGCTGCGCGAAGAATGCGACGACCTCCGCGCCCTGCTCTGCGGCGTCATGGGCCGCCTGCTCGGCCTGGCCGAAATGTACCCCGGCGCGCTCATCCCCGGCTACACCCACATGCGCCGCGCCCAGGCCGTCCTCTGGCCGCACTACCTGCTGGCGTACTTCGAAATGTTCGCGCGCGATTGGGAGCGCTTCGGCGACACCCGCCGCCGCATCAACCTCTCGCCCCTCGGCTCCGGCGCGCTGGCCGGCAGCGGCTTCCCCTTCGACCGCCAGGCCATTGCCGCCGATCTGGGCTTCGACGGCATCACCCGCAACAGCATGGACGTCTCCGCCGACCGCGACTTCGCCCTCGATTTTCTGTACTCCGCGACCGTCGCCATGATCCACCTCAGCCGCCTCGCCGAGGACTGGATTCTCTATTCCAGCGAGGAGTTCGGCTGGCTCTCGCTGGGCGACGGCGTCACCAGCGGCTCCAGCCTGATGCCGCAGAAAAAGAATCCCGATTCGCTCGAGCTGATCCGCGGCAAGAGCGGCCGCGTCGCCGGCTGCCTGACTTCGCTGCTGGTCACCATGAAGGGCCTGCCGCTCACCTACAACCGCGACATGCAGGAAGACAAGGTGCCCATCTTCGATGCCGGCGACCAGTTAGCCGGCTCGCTCGCCATGATGAGCGCCGTCATCGATTCCGCCCGCTTGAATCCCGCCCGCCCCGCCGCCGCCGCCGAGGAGAGCTGGGTCGTAGCCACCGATCTTGCCGAGGCCCTGGCGCGCGCCGGAACGCCCTTCCACCAGGCCCACCAGATTGTCGGCCGCTTCGTTCTCGAGAGCGTCCGCGCGGGCCGGCGGCCGGCCGATTGGACCGCCGAAGAGATGCACCGCTTCGCCCCCGAATTCACGCGCGATTGCGCCGCCCTGCTCCATCCCGGAGAGGGCCTCAAGTCCCGCAACCTGCCCGGTGGCACCGGCCACCTGGCGGTCGCCCAGGCGCTTGCCGCCGCCAAACTGCGGCTCGGAGAAATGATCGTATGACCAAGTCCTATCGTCAGGGCCAGATCCTCAAGCTCATCCGCGGGAAGCGCATCGGCACCCAGGAAGAGCTTGCCCAGGAGTTGAAGAACCTCGGCATCGCCGCGACACAGGTCACCCTCTCGCGCGATCTGCGCGACCTGCGCCTGGTGAAAACCCGCGAGGGTTACCAGGAGATGGCGCCCGAGGAAATCGGCCCGCAGTTCTCCATGCTCGCCGCCGAGTTCCTCAAGGACGTGCTCCGCGCCCAGAACCTGGTCATCCTCAAAACGTCGCCCGGCCACGCCAACTCGGTGGCCGTGGCCCTCGACAACCAGGGCTGGCCGGAGGTAATCGGCACCGTCGCCGGCGACGATACCATTCTCATCGTCACCCCCGACAACCCCACCGCCGAAGCCGTCCAAGAGAAGCTGCTGGAGCTGCTCGACCGCTCCTGACCCATGGCGCGAAAAAGGGGTCAGACCCCTTTTCTGAGACATCCCCCCGCGGCTCCGCCGGCGCGCCCGATCGGCTACACTGTGACTTGTAGTGCACGCACCCGCGCCTGCCGCACCGCGACGCCCGCCCGCTCGCGCCGATGGCATCGCAAGTGCATGAGATCCGACGCCATGCCGCTGCTCCGTCTCGCCCCGCTCCTCTGCGCCCCGCTGCTGTTCGCCCAGAGCGGTGTGACCGTCGAGGGCACCGTCCTCAATCGCGTCACCCACCAGGGGATCTCGGGCGTCTCCGTCACCCTCGACCGCGGCACCGCCGGCCTGGCCTACCGCGCCGTCACCGACTCCTCGGGCGCGTTCCGCATCGCCGGCGTCGACCCCGGCGACTACCTCCCGGT
>Ga0209039_10002887_pt1 | contig 14021 bp, 12 predicted proteins | sample BogFormECP12_OM1_FD_188238 | JGI IMG/M metagenome (GOLD analysis project Ga0209039, IMG submission 188238) | Bog forest soil microbial communities from Calvert Island, British Columbia, Canada - ECP12_OM1 (SPAdes) (version 2) | ecosystem: Environmental > Aquatic > Freshwater > Wetlands > Bog ...
CGTGTTCAAGGTATTGTCTTCTCTGAAGCCAGGAAAGCGAACAAAAAGGTTCGGCTGATTGCTTGCCTTTGCCACTATCCCATTACGGCATTTCTCGATCCAACCGGCGAGCCCCTCAACTGTTTCGTTTGTCCCTACCAACCCAACGCGAACCCTCCTGGGGGCTACGACACTCTCGAGATCCAAGGATCCAAAGTTCATCAAACCGAACCGAATGTCGACATGGCGGCCTGTTCCAAATTGCAGCTCGGGCTCCTCAATGAATTCAACTTTCATCTATCAACACCGTTTGTTCTTTACCGATCTCGTCCCGCAATTCCGCGCCGCCGTCTGGTTCTCTTGGCAGCCATTGCCCATCACGTATTCCGCGATCAGAAACGAAGGTCTGGAGTCGTCCAAACTTGAGAAACGTGTATTGCGGCTCGAACAGCTCTGGTTCGGACGAGAGCAGCTCTGACCACATGATCACTTGTCCCAAGATCGCCGCATTCTTTTCAAGCCTCTTCATTCCGCTGAGGCGATCTTCGAAGTACCGGTACCGGTGAACACCGTCAAACGTGTAGTACCAAGTTGGCGTGACTTCGAGAAAGAGTTTGTCAGAAGCTGTGAGAAAGCGCATCCCGCAAGCCGCGTGTCGATAATGAGAGGGCTGTTTGTCCGGGGGAAGATCTTTCGGGTAAGGCTGAAAAACAGTCCGTGTCGCGCTCTGCAAGAGGCTCTTATATTTGTACGAGTAGGAATGGAGATTTGCTTTTGCACGGAAGAAGAAACACTCTTTCCGGTCGTCGAACTCGAGACCCCTCGTCCTGAGGAATCGCCTAAGCGCTCTATTCAAGAGCGAAAAAGCAAGATTCCTAAGATCCAAGGATTCTGAAAAGAGCCATTCGCTGGCGTCAAAGGATTCCACCGTGCCGGGATCGCATGCATAGTCCCATTTCTCGCTATTGAGATCGTGAAACGAGACAATTTTCTTGTCCCAGAGGTCCCATTCGTGCCCCAGAACGACCCCGCGACTCTTCGCAAGATCTGTTACCTGCCATCGATGGCGGAAAGGAGTGTCTCCGATGTAGATTGATGGACCGAAGTGGACGACTTCGACAAGATTCGAATAAAGCAGCTCCGATTTCAAGGTCGGCGAGAGGTAAACGCCAGAGTCTGCAGGCACGGAAAGGTGCACCAATGCATCCCGCGAGTCCTTCGAGAATCGATTACTTGATTTCTGGAAGCGTATCTTCCGACTCTTTCTTCGTGATGGCTCGGCAAAGTAATCTTTGACTGAGATCCAATACGCTTCATTCGTATCCGGACGAGATACGATCAGAATTACTGGGGCATTCCCGCGCAACCAATAATCGAGATCCTTTTCGCGGCAGTGGTACTCAAACCCTGAATAATTCTCATTAGCCAACTCTGATAGAGCCTTGCTCTGCACCTGGATGATATTGTTAAACGCTTGCCCGGTCTGTGGATCGCGAATCTCTATAATTCCGTCAATGCCAGCCTCAATTGGTTGGTTGGGCGTCCAGAGAAAGCCCATTTCAAGCACTACCCGCTCGATGAGGTTGACGCCTCGTTGTCCGAGCAGTGAGGTTGTGGGGATCTTCTTCATTCCATTTTCACCAGCTTACTCCACTCTAGCTGGTTCAAGATTTTGCGCGGGGTAGGTGGCGGGAGGCGTACCCCGACTTCCAACATCTCGGCGCAACGTCACTCCAACGGCAGGCTGCGAATTCAGTCACTTTTCTTCAGGAACACGTTGTCGATCATTTGCCGCATGAAGTGACCGCCGAAGCCTCCGGCGCTGGCGGCGAGTAGCTGCAGAAACGCGCCGTACACTTGCCCGCGATCGTGCGGCCATTTCACGACGTAGGCGTAGTAGGCCAGGACGAGGGGCACGCCCACCCACACCAGCAGCACCCAGCGCCACGGCCGCTGCGGCTTCCACGCGCCCAGGCGCGAGTAATCACGCCTTTTGCTTTACTCGGTCAAACGAAATTCTCCGTGCAGCTTGGCCGCGGAATCCTCGCCAACCCACACATCAAACTGTTCCGGCTCCACCACCCACTGCTTCTTGATCGGACTCCAGAACTGCAGCTCATCTTTTCCTAGCTTGAAGTGCAACGTCTGCTTCGCGCCCGGAGCCAAGTTCACTCGCTCAAACCCTTTGAGCTGCCGCACCGGCCGCGAGGCGCTGCCCGCACGCTGATGAATGTACAACTGCACAACCGTATCGCCCGCACGGCTGCCGGTGTTGGTCACCTCGGCCGAGACGTCGATCGTTGCCCCTACGTGCGCCACTGGTTGTTCCACCTTCAGATTGTCGACGGAGAACGTTGTGTAGCTCAGCCCGTAGCCGAAGGGGTACAGCGGAGTGCTCGGAATATCCCAATAGCGCGACTTGAAATCGGGTGAGGTCTCGGGCAGTTGTGTCAGATTGTGGTTGTAGTAGATAGGTACCTGCCCAGTGCTGCGCGGCCAGCTTACCGGCAAGTGTCCTGCGGGATTGGCATCGCCGAACAGCACATCGGCGACTCCGTTTCCACCTTGGCTGCCCGGATACCAGGCTTCCAAAATCGCGGGCACATGTTCGGCGGCCCAGGAGATATCCAGGGGGCGCCCATTCACCAGCACCAGCACGACGGGCTTCCCGGTGGGCACCACCGCTTCCAGAAGTTCTTCCTGCCCGTTCGACAATTTCAGCGACGACCGCGAGGCCGACTCGGCGCTCATCAAATTAATTTCGCCCAGCACCAGCACAGCAACATCGCTGCGTCTGGCCAATGCGACTGCGTCTTCGCTGGCCTTGTGAGCTTCCGCTGGGCTCTGCTCGGGCTGCTCTTTCATGGAAGAGGTGATTGGCAGGTTCTCGAACGGCGAGGGTATGGTCCGGCGAATGTTCGGCCCGTGAGCATACTCGACATGCACTCCCGATCCCACCTTGTCGCGAATGCCTTGCACGATGCTGACCGTCGGGCCCGGTTTCACTATGGCTCCCCACATGCTGAGCAGGTCGGCCTGGGCATCGGCCAGCGGACCGATGACCGCGATCGAATGGATGGTCTTGCCGCTCTTGTCCAGCGGCAGCAACCCCTTGTCATTGCGCAACAGCACCAGGGAACGTTGTGCGGCCACCCGCGCCGCTTGCTGATGTTGAGGATCGTTCAAGACCGTCGCTATCCGCGACTCGTCGAAGTACGGGTGCTCAAACAGTCCCATGCGAATCTTGCTTTCCAGGATCGGCATGACCGCATCGTCGATCTGCTGCATCGTGATGCGCCCCTGCTGCACCTCTCCCGGGAGATATTTCAGATAGCTGCCGCTGGCCATGTCCATGTTGAGCCCGGCCGTGAACGCCTTGTAGACGGCATCCTGCAAATCACGCGCATAGCCGTGAGTCACCAGGCTCCAAACCGCGACGGCATCGCTGACCACGAAGCCCTTGAATCCCCATGCTTGCCGCAGCACGTCGCGCAGGAGCCATGGGTTGCCGCTCGCCGGAACATCATTCAAATCCATGTAGGCACTCATCAGGCTGCCGGCGCCTGCGTCAATCGCGGCCTTGAAGGGTGGCAGGTACACGTTCCACATCTCCTCTTCCGGCACGTACGACGAGTCGTAATCCCGTCCGCCATCCGCCGCCCCGTATCCCGCGAAGTGCTTGACGCAGGCCAGAACGCGATCGGGCGCGCCCAGGTGTTCACCCTGAAATCCCAAAACCTGCGCGCGGGCCATGGCTGCGCCGAGGTATGGGTCTTCACCCGCGCCTTCGACCATCCTTCCCCAGCGGGCATCGCGCGCGATATCGACCATCGGTGCGAACGTCCATTGAATGCCCGCGGCCCGCGTTTCCTGGGCGGCCACGGACTGTGCACCCTCCACCATCTTGGGGTCCCAGGAGGAGGCCATCGCGATCGGCGCCGGGAAAATGGTGTGGTAGCCGTGAATCACGTCCAGCCCAAACAGGATCGGGATGTGCAAACGCGATTGCTCGACCGCCAGGTGTTGCAAGCGGTTGATCTCTTTCGGCTCGGGTACCCAGAGCACTGAGCCTGCGCCCACGGTGCGGATGATTTCGTCCACCGACCGGTCTCCCATGTTGGCCTTGAATTCGGGGACGGAAAAACCGGGAAGCTGCGATAATTGCGCAACTTTTTCGTCGAGCGTCATCTGTCGCAACAGGCTGCTGGCTTTTTCCTGCACCTGCGCGTCAGTCAGCGAGTTCGTCTGGCCAGAAAGCAGTTCAGCGAATACGAGGATGGCCGCAAGTGTAACCAGAATTACCAACCATTTGCCATTTGTGATTCGTTTCCTCATGTCGTGCCCCCTTCGTGGAAATGCGAGCGGGCAATGCGTCGTCAAATCCGTGATCGCTGCCGCTACTTCCGCGGGAGTTTTATACCACAGGCCCATTGTCTCCAAGTAGAGTTGGAGCGGGTGCCGCGATGTCGAAGCGCGCCGGCGGAGTCGCCTGCCGCGCATCATAGATGGTGATCGCTTCCGGCACCGGCTGTTTGATCGGCAGTATGTGACGGTCTGCGTCCGTAGGATAGATGACCGGAACCGGCGCGGCATTGGTCTGTGCCAGCAGCGCGGTCGCGCCCAGGAATAACGGCAGCATGCAGATTAGTTTCTTCCGGTTTCTGGTGATGCGCAGGTGGAATGGCTTGCTCATGTTTCTCCTTTTCGGATCCGGAAATTCAATTCTCAGTCTTCTTACTAATCCGACGAACTGCGCACAACACAAAAGGGAGAACGCACCTTGCAGTGCGCCCTCCCTGCTTCTGCGAATCAAGTTGGCCCTCCCCCCGAAGGGCTTTTCTTGTGGTGCAGAACTTGCTGCTCGCTTGGTGTTCCAGCGTCGACGAACCGAGCCGAAACGGTCTTTGTGTAGGGGCATCCTAGGTCGCGCCGCTTCGTTCGTCCAATGATTTTTATGTATGAAATTGATACGCTAGGTGAATGGACTTTGAGCTGCGCCTCTTGCGCCATGCCCTTGCCCTCGCAGAGCACCGCAACTTCGCGCGTGCGGCCAGAGCCGTGCATGTGTCCCAGCCCACACTATCGCGCTCCATCCAGGAATTGGAGCGGCGCACCGGCACGCGGCTGTTTGACCGGCTGGGAGCCGCAGGCGTGGAAGCCACCGACGTGGGGGCTGTCTTTCTCGAGAATGCCCGTGAGGTGCTGTCACGCGCGTCAGACTTCGAACGCGAGATGGACCTGCTGAAGGGTGTGGAGAAAGGTGAGCTGCACATCGGCGCAGGAACATTTCCCGGGCCCATGATGGTGGAAACGGCCGTTGCCCGGCTGATCAGCCAGCACCCGTCCGTTCGTATCACCGTATCCAACGATAACGCAGCCTATCTGGCCCCGCTGCTGCGTAAGCGGGAACTCGATCTTGCAGTCATTGATGTGAGTACGGTGGAAGGCGATCCGGAGATGCATGTGACCCGAATGGCGACTCACCAGGGCCACCTGATTGTTCGTGCGGGCCATCCGGCGCTAAAGGCAACGGACGGCCGCACGCCTGCAGGACTGGGCAACTACCCGTTCGTCACCGTCTCGCGCCGCAGCCCGGCGATCTTCAAACAATTCGCCTCTCTGTTGGCCTCCGGGCGTGCCGGCGCCACTGGCACGAAGGGCGCTCCGGCTGTCGGCTGCGACTCGCTCTACATGATGAAGAACATCGTGCGTAACTCCGATGCGGTGACGATGTTGCCCCTCAGTGTCGTAATCGATGAAATCGAGCGCGGTGAACTGATCGCCACTCCAGGGCTGCCCTGGATGCGCGGTACCTTTGGTATCGTGCGCCTGGCCCATCGCAGCTTGTCGCCGCTGGGCGAGACGTTTGTGCGGATGTTGCAGGAAGCTGACGCCGAACTACTCAATTGGGAGGAAAAAACCGCCAAAAGGCTGTTCCGACACAATCGAACCCGCAAGGCGGAATCCGCCGCAAGCGCGGACTAACCAGTCGCAGCGATTGAATGTTCGGACACGGCTCTGGTCTCAGCGTTCTTTCTTCAGGAAGACGTTGTCGATCATTTCCCTCATAAAGTGACCACCAAAGCCTCCGGCGCTGGCGGCTAGTATCTGCAAGAACGCGCCGTACACCTGTCCGCGATCGTGCGGCCATCTGACGACATAAGCGTAGTAGGCCAGCACGATGGGCACCCCGATCCATACCAGCAACACCCAGCGCCACGGCCGCTGCGGCTTCCAAGTGCCCAGCAGCATGGCGAAGCCCAACATGCAAAGCGCCGTTAGCAGCGCGTCGTCCACCACCTGGTTGACCCAACCGGAGAACAGCCCGCACACCACGGCGAACAAGTAAAACAAAGGGTTGGTGCGGGAAACGGTATCTGCCATGATGCCTAATACTGGTAGAATCCGCGACCCGATTTGCGACCCAGCCAGCCCGCGTCGACCATCTTGATCAGCAGGGGGCACGGCCGATACTTGGGATCGCCGAGACCGGAGTGCATGACCCGCATGATGTCGAGGCACACGTCGAGCCCGATGAAGTCGGCCAGCGTCAGCGGGCCCATGGGATGCGCCATGCCCAGCTTGAACACCGCGTCGACCGCTTCGGGCGTGGCCACGCCCTCCATCACCGCATACATAGCCTCGTTGAGCAACGGCATCAGGACGCGGTTCGAGACGAATCCCGGCGCATCGTTCACCTCGACCGGAGTCTTATCCAACTTTTCCGCCAACTGCTTCACGGTGGCGTAGGTCTCGTCTGAAGTCGCCAGCCCGCGAATCACCTCGACCAGCTTCATCATCGGAACCGGATTGAAGAAGTGCATCCCGATGACCCTGTCGGGACGCTTGGTCACCGCTGCCAGCTTGGTGATTGAGATGGATGATGTATTCGACGACAGAATGACCTCGGGACGGCACAGTTGGTCGAGGTCGCGGAATAACTCCGACTTGACGTCGAAGCGCTCACTCGCCGCCTCGACGACGAAGTCGCAGTTCGCCAGACGCCCACGGTCCACCGTTGCGGTAATGCGGGCGATGGCCGCATCGCGGACCTCGGCGGTGATTTTCTCCTTGGCTACCTCGCGCTCCAGGTTCTTGCGGATCGTTTCCAGTCCGCGATCTAGAAAGCGCTGTTCGATGTCGACGAGCACCACATCATAGCCACTGCGGGCGAAAACATGGGTAATTCCGTTGCCCATGGTGCCCGCGCCGATCACGCCCACTACTTTGATTTCCATGATTGCCCCCAAGTGCGGCCTGACCGCACAACCAAAACAGTCGAGTGTAACAGAGAGTAGCGGACCGTATTAGTTGTTGCTGGACACCGGATTATCGCCGTCTTCCAGCTTCACGCGGATCAAAACACAGGTGGCGTTATCTTCGCCTCCCGCGTCGAGCGCGGACTCGATCAGCTTGTCGCAGGCGGCCTGCAGTGGCTGGGTGTTGGCGAGGATGTCGTGGATCTGGTCATCCTCGAGGTGGCGCAGCACTCCATCGGTGGTGAGCAGCAGGATGTCGGCTTCCTGGGCGGGAAATTCGGCCAGATCGGGCGGAATGTTGTCCTCGGTCCCGAGGGCGCGAGTGATGATGTGTTGTGCCGACGATTTTTTGGCTTCGTCGAGGGTGAGGACGCCGCGCCGCACCTGCTCCATGACCAGGGAGTGGTCTTCGGTGAGTTGTAGCAAGCTGCCTTCCCGCAGCAGGTAGATACGGCTGTCCCCGACATGCGCGATGGTAAACTTGGCGTCGTAGAACCGGGCTGCAACCAGCGTGGTCCCCATGCCGGAGGCGGTAGCGTGCCCGTCAACGTATGCCAGGATGGATTCGTTGGCCTTGTTGACGGCATCGGAGAGCATTTGCGCCCCGAGGGGCGCGTCCACCAGGCTGGCGTCGGCAGCCAGCGGCTCGTGGTCGCGAAAGTAAGAAAGTACGGTATCGACCGCGATTTTGCTGGCTACTTCGCCCGCCGCATGTCCCCCCATGCCGTCGCAGACAACGAAAACACCCTGCCGCAGGTCGATGCCGAAGCTATCCTCATTTGACGGACGAACCCGACCTACCTCGCTCCGCCCCACCACCTCGAGTCCCAAGTGCATGCGGGCATAACTGTACACCGTGTCTGGATTTCGCGCGAGTAACAAAAGTGGTGGTTTTGGAGTTTCGGAGCCGATTATCTGTCATGGCACCGCCAATTTTGGCTCATCCGGCAAAATGTCCAGCCAACCTTAATTCGTCGTTAACTGCCGAGCTCACGGCCGGGTCCTGGCGATCTCCGGCTCCTTTTCGACGGAGCTGGAATGTTCGATGTGGTGCTGCTCCAGGTCGGCGCGCAGGAACTCGAACGCCTCTTCCGGAGTGTTCGCCCAATGAATGAGGTCCAGGTCTTTGGGGTAGATTGTCCCCGAATCGACCAGCGCCTGGAAGTTGACGATCTTGTCCCAGTAGGGCTTGCCATACACCACCACGCCGATGTGCTTGGCCAGCTTTTCGGTCTGCGACAGGGTCAGTAGCTCGAACATCTCGTCGAAGGTCCCGAAGCCCCCCGGAAACACCACCAGCGCCTTGGCCAGGTAGGCAAACCACAGCTTGCGCATGAAGAAGTAATGGAACTCGAAGTTCAGTTCGGGCGTGATGTAGGGGTTGGGAATCTGCTCGAAAGGCAGGTTGATGTTGAGGCCGACGGTTTTGCCGCCGGCTTCCGAAGCGCCGCGATTGGCCGCCTCCATGATGCCCGGGCCGCCGCCGGTGCAGACTACAAAGCGGTGACGCGGCTGGCTGATGGTCTGGGTCCACTTGGTGATGATGTACGACAACCTGCGCGCGTCCTCGTAGTACCGCGAGTTGTTGAGGTCGGACTCGGCGCGCTGAATCCGTTCCCGCGTCTCAGGAGTATCCCCGCCAGCCTTCTGCAACTCCTGCAGCGCTGCCTGCGCCTTCTCGCGGCTGCGGAAGCGAGCCGAACCGAAGAAGACGATTGTGTCCTGAATGCGCTCGCGACGGAATTTCGACAGCGGCTCCTGGTACTCGGCCAGGATGCGCAGAATGCGGCCGTCGGGACCGTTCAGGAACTTCTTGTTCTCGTAAGCCAGCGGCACCCGCTGGTTGGGATGCGGTAGGGGATCGTCTTTGTCTTTGCCGTGCATGTGGTCAGGTATACCAGTCGTGGGTGAATGTGGCATCCACCCCTACAAGCTACCGCATAAATGGCCGTGAGGGGTAGTTGTTGGGAGGGATTGTTCGCCACACCTACGGCTTGCTGGGTCGAATCACTGCAACTTCGCGTACTCCGCCTTCGCTTGCTGCAGGATGGGAACATCGGGGTCGGCATCTTTCCAGAGGGTGAGGAAGTCCAGGTACGCAGCCTTAGCCTTGGCAGTATCGCCCTGCATGGCGTAGGCTCGTGCCAGTTGCAGACGGGCCAGTGCACCAACTGGGTCGCTGATCACGACTCCAGGGTGATCCAGGATCTTGCGGAATTCCGTCGCGGCCTCGGCGCCCTGATGTGCTGCGAGATACGCCTGGCCTCTCACAAAGACCGGATAGAGCGCACCGAAATTTCCATGAATCCAGCTGCGTTGCGTACCCAGTTCATAGGGAACCGCAACCTGCAACAGTTCGACAGCCCGAGCAGGTTCCCCGTGGTTAACTGCCAATAGCCCGCGCAGGGACGGCAGGTAGCTGAAGCGCACCGACGTGTCCTCGGGAAAGCGCTTTTCCAAGTCATCGGCCAGCGCTTGCGCCCGAACAGAATCCCCCGACAGCGCCAATCCGAAGGCCGCACCGTACTCGGCTTCCTTATCGTTGGAAATCTTGAGCGCCGCCATCGCGCTGGTCCGGGCCGCCGCCGAATTCCCGAAGAAACCTTCCCAAACAGCTCTACCGGCTTGAAAAATAGCTGCTCTTTCATTCTGGCCCGCCTGCTGTGCCAAGTCCGAAGCACGTTTCACCAGAACGTCGGCCTGCTGTAAGCGGCCCGAATAGGCTGCGGCAAAAGCCTCGTGATCAGCGATCCAGTCTTCAAAGACAGACTTCTCCCGAGAGATTGCCACCTCATGCTCCATCGCAGCCTTGTCACCTTTTAAGAAAGCGATGTCGAAGCGCAAAATTGCGAAGTAGGGAAACTCCAGCTTGCGTTCGGTGGCCGTCCGGACAGGAGTCTCGGCTTCTGCGAGACGACCGGCATTCAGGTAGCCGTAGCCCAGGTTGACATACCCGACGGCGAAGTCGGGATCGAGTTCAATGACTTTGCGAGCTTCGTCGATAACCTGTTCATACTTGCCGAAGGCGGGGTAAATAAATCCCGACAAATAGGTGTAGGGAATGATCTCGGCCGGATATACCTGCACCCACGTCTCACAGGTCTGTTGTGCCTTTTCCAGGTTTCCCGTTACCCACGAGTCGTAGGTCGCGGTGATGAAGAACCTCTCCCGGTCGCTGGCGCGGTCGCGCAGTTTGTAGGCCTTGCTGGTGTTCTCCGCAGACAGGGCCGATTCGCCGGTCGCGCCGTACATGAGTCCGAGCGCCGCATACGCCATGGCGAATTGCGGGTCGTCATTCACGGCCTCCTGAAACAAGGGGATGGCGGCATTTTCGCCCCTCGCATACAGCGTCTTCCATCCCAGGCTGTAAGCTTTCAGGGCTTCGAGCGACGGCGTCGTGGCCTCGGCCAGCGGAGTGGAATGCTGTTCGACCGTGGCCAGAGACTCGCCGAGCCTCGTTCTGAACTTGCTGGCCATCTGTCCCAGCGCGTTCAGCACATCTTCTTTTCTGGCCGCCTGCACCTGCTCGTCGGCGATGACCTCTCCCGTGCGGCAGCTCTTCGCGCGCAATCCGAGGACGTACTGACTGCCGAGCCTTGCGATCGAGCCTTCCAACACCGCGGCGCTTCCCGTGCGCTCGCAGATTTCCCGTGCCAGTCCCGGTGTGAGCCGCACATCCGCCGGCCGGCCCATCAGCCGAAGCATGTGCTGAATGCGTTCCTCGGAGACCAGCACAAGAAACGGCGACTGCTCCAATTGAACCGTCATGCCTTGCCGCAGGGTTTCGTCAAACACCGCATCGCCGGTGGAATTCACGAAGTCGGCCAGCACCACCGTGTCTTTTTCGCTTAGGACCGTTCTTGTGCGGAAGTAGAAGCGGAACGCTCCGAAGCCGACAGCTCCAAGCAGGATTATGACGAGGACATAAGCCCATTTCCTCGATCGCCATGATTTGGCAGCGCCTTGCTCGGCAGCCGGGCTCACTTCCGTTGCATCGCTCCGATTGGTGAGCTCCGCCGACCGAACGGCCGGTTCGAGAAAACGATACCCTCGCTTCGGAATGGTCTCGATATACCGGGGATTCTCCGCGTCGTCCCCAAGGGCCTCCCGTAGTTTGCGGACCGCAACCCGGAGACTGCTGTCGAAATCGACGAAAGTGTTCCTGTCCCAGATGCGGCTTTGAATCTCCGCACGGGTCACCACCTGTCCAGCATTTTCCAGAAGAATCAGAAGCAACCGGAACGGCTGCTCCTGCAATTTCACCCGCTTGCCTTGTTTTGAGAGTTCGCCGGACGCGGCATTTACCTCGAATGGTCCAAAGCGGTAAATCGTCTCGGTAGGCGTCTGCACGGCTCGACCCTTAAGAGCGGCGATTGGCATCAGAGTTTATCACGCCTTCGCCAGTTCACAGGCCGGGCTTATCCCGCATCGTTTTCAGCGGGTTACGAGTTCACAAAAGGTTCACGCGAAGTTTCTTTGACGCAGGCGGAAAAGCGGGTTCTTCTGCAATTGCAAGGCGGGGGAACTTCGCGGTTGCCTCAGGTAGCTTGCTAGATAGCGAAAAGGAGACACTATGACAACCAAACGAGTGATTGCCTGCGCCGTGGTTGCACTGTTTGTTGCCGCAGCGGCGGCAGCGCGCGGAGCTGAGATTGACTTATTGACGATGACACCCAGCGGGGCGAACACCAATTTCGTGATCGCTGGAACATACCCCCCGGATGCGGCTACGACAACCTATAGCGGCCCGAACCTCCCCTATTCTCTTACGTTCGCGCTACCAACCGTGCCGTCATCCCTTGCCTTCGTCGACACCGTCGATGGAATCTTCGGCATTGACACCAGCGTGACCGTGAATAGCGTCACATTCGCCGATAGCCAGATCGCCTTCTTTGGTTCCTCCCTGGGGGGTGGACTGGACGTGTGCTTGGACGAGGGTTGTGGCCCGTTTCCTCCCACCTTGTTCTACAGGTGGGTGGTCTTAGGAGACCAGCTTTATACGGGAAGCGTCTCTAACCCTACCTTCATTGCGGGTACGCCGTATCTCGATACGAGCCAGAGCTTCCTTGAGGCGCCGGTACCGGAGCCCGCGACGATTTCGATGCTGGCAATCGGTATGTTGGGAGCCTTTGCGCGGCGGCGAAGGAAGTAGCATGGCGTTTCCCTCGCGGAGGAAACTCCGGCGCGTGGCCCGGCCAATGTTTCTCCAAATCCGAAAGTCTGAAGGCGCGTGCCCCGTCCCAGCCGACTTTGCTGGCCGGTGGCCCACAATTGCCGAACATCCCTCTGACAATTGTGGGCAACGGCGAAGAGCAGATCCCTCGCGGACTGCAGTCCGCTCGTCATGACAAACAAGGGAGTAGGCCGGGCTTGTGGGGACAAACAACCGGAGTCGGCCGACTTGTGATGCCAAATAAGCTGCGGCCAACTCGTGCTGACAATCAAAAAGCGTCGCGGAATTCTCGCGATCCAGAGGCATCACGGGAGGATTCGGCACGCTTTAACCACGGGGGCTTTCGCGATAGGTCACGGCCTCGGCGACGCCCATCCAAATGTCCACCAGGCCCAGGCCACTGACCAAACCGCGTACGAAACCGTAATTCAGGAACTCGCGGACCGCAGGATAGGAAAGCAGCAGCGAGTTGCCGGTCCAGAGGCGTGTCCAGGGAAGCACGGAGAGGATGATTCCGACTTCGAGACAGAAGAGCACGAACACCACCAGCCACAGGCGCTGCAGCCAGCGGTTCGGCAGGCTGGGCTTCTTGGCCGGCGGCATCACGAGTACCGGACCGGTGTGCGGCGCGTCGTTGCCCGGCCCGGGCGCTTCAGAAAAATAGCTCATCGAAGCTCCCGGCGGCGATGTTGAAGGATTGAAATCCATACCAGCGGATTGTACAGCGGCGGACCAACGGGTCCATGCCGGAACACCGGAACGGCAGGGACGCTGCCCTGCCGCTGAAAGTCGAACTACGAATTCGCATTGGCTTGCGCAACAATCAAAAAGCAGATCCCTCGCTCCGCTCGTGATGACAAGAACAAAAAATCCTACAGCAGCTCTTCGTTCCAGTTCTCGAGGAACTTCTTGACTTCCGCCATGAACTGGTCGGCCACCGCGCCATCGATGATGCGATGGTCGTAGCCGATGCTGAGGTGCATCATCGAGCGGATGGCGATGGCGTCGTTGCCGTCCTTGTCGGTGACGACCACTGGCTTCTTGACGATGCCGCCCACGCCCATGATCGCGACCTGCGGCTGGTTGATGATCGGCATGCCGAATTTGGCGCCGAAAATGCCCGGGTTGGTGATGGTGAACGTGCCACCCTGTACCTCATCCGGCTTAAGCTTCTTGCTGCGGGCGCGCTCGCCGAGGTCGCTGATGGCGCGTTGCAGGCCCACGAAGCTGCGCTCCTCGGCGTTCTTGACCACGGGCACGATCAGTCCCCAGTCGAGGGCGACGGCGATGCCCAGATTGATCGCGGAGTGGTAGCGGATGTTGTCGCCTTCCACCGAGGCATTGACGATGGGAAACTTGCGCAGTCCGTGCACCGCGGCGCGCGCGAAGAACGGTGTGAAGGTGAGCTTGCTGCCCGTCGCCTGCTCGAACTTCCCTTTCATCCTCTCGCGCAGCTTCACGATGCGGGTCATGTCCACTTCGAACACGCCATGCACATGCGCGCTGGTGCGCTTCGACATCACCATGTGCTCGGCAATCTTTTTGCGCATGACTGACATGGGCACCAGTTCGCCGGGCGTGACGCCTCCCACGGGCTGCAGCGGCGTGGT
>Ga0209039_10002888_pt1 | contig 14020 bp, 11 predicted proteins | sample BogFormECP12_OM1_FD_188238 | JGI IMG/M metagenome (GOLD analysis project Ga0209039, IMG submission 188238) | Bog forest soil microbial communities from Calvert Island, British Columbia, Canada - ECP12_OM1 (SPAdes) (version 2) | ecosystem: Environmental > Aquatic > Freshwater > Wetlands > Bog ...
GCCGCAACCAAATGGAGCGAAGTGGCTAGTGACGAGTGGCGAGTGGCGAGCAAGAAAAATCGTCGCGAGCCGAGAAGAAGATTGGGGTTTGTAGTACAGGAGGACGCCATGAGCGAGGGCAAGACTCGACGGGATTTCATGAAGAAGGCGTTGGCTGGCGCAGCGGCAGCGCCCTTTCTAGCGCGCGGGGCGGAGAGCGCGGAGGCAGAAGACACAAGTGAAGGTCCCTCCGAGCCCAGGCGCTACCTGGAGCCTTTCAACTATTCCGGTGTTCGCCTGATGGACGGCATGTTGCGAAAGCAATACCTTGCCACTCGGGATTACTATTTCAACCTTCCTGATGACGACCTCCTGAAAGGGTTTCGCAAGCGAGCCGGTCTGCCCGCGCCAGGGAACGATGCAGGCGCGTGGGGCGCGGAAGACCTGGGCCCGGTCTTCGGGCAATATTTGAGCGGCATGGCCCGCATGTACAAGGCGACCGGCGACACGGCCATGCGCGACAAGGCAGTACGCCTCATGCGGGAATGGGTAAAGACCTTCGACGCGGACGGAGCGCCCTACTACGCCCCCTCGGCCAAGGAGTTGGACCTCTCGCACTACTCGTGGGACAAAACGGTCTACGGTCTGGTGGATCTGTACCAATTCGGAGGCGAGAGGGACGCCCTTCCCGTGCTCGAACGGACGACCGACTGGGGCGTAAGACATCTCGACCGCAGCCGGAAGCCGCCGTCGGGCTATGACACTCAGGGTTTTCCCGTCGAGTGGTACACCCTCTCTGAGAACCTTTACCGGGCTTACCAACTGACGGGAGACAGCAAGTACAAAAACTTCGGGGACCTCTGGCACTACGACCACTATTGGGGAATGTTCACGGGGAAGGTGCCGCTCGACGCGCGGGGATATCACGCTTACAGCCACGTGAACACCCTCAGCAGCGCGGCCATGACTTACGCCGTGACCGGCGATCCCGAGTACCTGAAGACCATCGTCAACGCCTGCGAGCATTTTCAAAACGTGCAATGCTATGCCACGGGCGGCTACGGTCCGACGGAAAGGCTGGTGGCGGCCGATGGATCGCTGGGGAGGTCGCTCGAGGAAGAAAACAACACCTTCGAGACTCCCTGCGGGGCCTGGTCGATATTCAAGCTGGGCAGCTACCTGATGCAATTCACCGGCGAAGCCCGCTATGGCGACTGGATCGAAAAACTGCTTTACAACGGGATTGGCGCGGCGCTCCCCATGGCGCCGGAAGGCAAGACCTTCTACTACTCCGACTATAGGCTTGGCCCGCCCGAGCCTCTCGCCTCGGCGCGCAAGGTGTACTACTGGGACCCCTATCCCTGCTGCTCGGGCACCTACATCCAGGCGGTGGCGGACTATCACAACATCATCTACTTCAAGGATGCCACGGGCCTCTACGTGAACCTGTTTGTTCCGTCGGAGGTCACCTGGAACCAAGGCGGAACGGAAATCAAGGTGACCCAGGAGACGAGCTACCCGGAGTCAGACACAACTTCGCTCACGGTGCAGGCGCCGAACAGCGTGGCCTTTGCGCTTAGGTTCCGCGTGCCGGGCTGGTCCGAAGAAACGAGCGTCCAGATCAACGGCGGGAAAGCGGATGTCCCCTGCCAGCCGGGCACCTGGACCACGATCGGGCGAACTTGGCAAGCGGGCGACCGGGTCAGCATCCAGATTCCGATGCGACTGCGCCTGGTGCCCATCGACACTCAGCATCCGAGCCGCTCTGCTCTGATGTATGGCCCGGTGGTTCTGGTTCAGGACGGCAGATACACGCGCCAACCCAATCTGAGCCGGAATGGCAGCGACCTCGCCAAGAGGATCGTCCAGGCGGATAAGCCGCTGGAGTTCAAGGTGGTCGACGACTTGCCCCCGTCGCCGTTCGTGCCCTCTACCGGGGCGATTATGCCCTTCTACCGAATTGCAGCCGGAGTTCCCTATCGCATGTACCTTGATCTGGGTGCTTGAGGGCGGCTGACGACGCAGGGGGTTTTTCACACCATGGGAGCATCAGTAATTCGAAATGGCGCCGGAGCGCACTCCCTCTAGTCTAGCTAGCAGGGTGCTGAAAAAACCCCTTTGGGCCCTCGTAGAGGCCGGCTTTAGCCGGGCATCTTATTGAATTCAAAGTGCCGCCCTAAAGGGCGCCGCTACGAAAACCGCTCGAAACAGGGTTTTTCAGCACCCTGCTAGGCTAGAGACTAGCTGAGCGCAACCTCCAGTAGGGTGTTCTTGAGGGAGCTCACCCGCAAAGCACGGAGAAACCGATGACGTTCCCTTCGCTATCCACCTTCTCCATCACCCGGTCGTTGTCCGTGGCGCGGAAGTAGCCGGCCTTCTGTTCGAAGATCACCTCCAAGAAGTCAGCTTTCGCATCGAACCACATTTTGACTACCTTCTCGGCCATATCATTTTGCCTTTCTTGAACGGACGGGCAACCGACCACGGACCACCGGCAACCGACTACTGTTTCCGGACGAACTCACCCAGGTCGCGCAGCCGCTGGACGAGCGGCCGGAAGAGGCGAAGATGAAGAGCGTTGGGGCCGTCCGACAAAGCCTTCGACGGGTTATCGTGGACCTCCATAAAGACTCCGTCCACGCCCGCCGCCACGCCGGCGCGCGCCAGCGTCTCGATAAACTGCGGCTGGCCTCCGCTGCGCGTGCCCTCGCCGCCGGGAAGCTGCAGCGCGTGGGTGACGTCGAGCACCACCGGGTAGCCGTAGTCTCTCATCACCGCCAGGCCACGCATATCGACGACGAGGTTGTTGTAGCCGAAAGAACTGCCGCGTTCGGTCGCCAAAATGCGATGGTTGCCGGCGCCCGCCACCTTATCGATGGCGTGCCGGAACTCCCATGGCGAGAGGAACTGGCCCTTCTTGATGTTGACCGCGGCACCCGATCGCCCGGCGGCAAGCAGCAGATCGGTCTGGCGAGAGAGAAAGGCAGGGATCTGGATGATGTCGCACACTTCGCCGGCAGGGCCCACCTGCGCGACGTCGTGCACGTCGGTCAGCACCGGGACCCCGAACCTTTCTTTGATCCGCGCCAGGATCTCGAGTCCGCGCTCCAAACCGGGGCCGCGATAGGAGTCGAGCGAAGTCCGATTGGCCTTGTCGTAAGACGCTTTGAAGACATAGGGCACGCCCAGATCGCGCGCCGCGGCCGAGAGCCGCTCCGCCATCTTCATGGCGTGCCGTTCGCTCTCGATGACGCACGGACCGGCGATCAGGAAGAGCGGTCGCCCTGCGCCGAGTGAGAGCTTGCCGATGCGAACGTTGTATGCCACGGAGGATCGAACACTCATGCGAACGTTAAAAGGGTAAAGGGTGAAGGGTAAAGGGTGAATGAATGCTGAATTATGAATGCTGAATGATGAACGAGAAAGGGCCTTTCTTCTGTTCATCATTCATAATTCAGCATTCAGCATTCGTTTTACCCTTCATCCTTTACCCTTCGACCCTCAACTCTGGAAGACCGACGCCCGGTCGTGCAGGCCCAGCCGCTTCATTCGGTGCTTGCAACAAGCGCCGATGAAGGCCCGAAACAGCGGGTGCGGATCCAGCGGGCGCGACTTGAACTCGGGGTGGAACTGGCAGCCGAGGAACCATGGATGATCGCGAATCTCGACGATCTCCACGTAGGTGCCATCGGGCGTCTCGCCCGTGATGTCGAGGCCGCGTTCCACCAGCATCGGCTCGTAGTCGCGGTTGAACTCATAGCGATGCCGGTGTCGCTCGGAAATCTCCAGCCCGCCGTAGGCCTGCTCGGCGAACGAACCGGGCTTGAGCCGCGCCTGCCAGGCGCCGAGCCGCATAGTGCCGCCCAGTTCGTCCACACCCCGCAGTTCGCGCAGCTTGTAGATGACGCGGTGCGGCGGGTTGGGATCGAACTCCGAGCTGTTGGCGCCTTCCAGTCCGCAGACGTTGCGCGCGTACTCGATCACCGCGCACTGCATGCCCAGGCAGATGCCAAAATAGGGCACCTTGCGCGTGCGGGCAAACTCGATGCCGCGCAGCATGCCGGGAATCCCGCGCTTGCCAAAACCGCCCGGCACCAAGATACCATCCACCGCCTCAAGCGGGCGCAGCCCGGCCTCGCCTTGCTCCAGGTCTTCCGCCTCGATCCATTCCAGGTTCACCTTCACGTCGTTGGCAATGCCGCCGTGAGTGAGGGCTTCGTTGAGGCTCTTGTACGAATCCTGAAGGCCGACATACTTGCCGACGATGCCGATCTTCACCTCGCCGGCCGGATGCTTCAGGCGGTTCACCAAGTCGATCCAAGGTTGCATGTTGCGCGGTTCGGTGGGGAGCTTCAAGCGCAGCAGTATCTGCTCGTCGATGCCTTCGTCGCCGAGCACCAGGGGAACTTCGTAGATGTGCTCGACGTCTTTGGCCGTAATCACCGCCTCTTCCGGCACGCTGCAGAATAGCGCGATCTTGGCCTTCAGCTCGGTGGGCAAATAGCGATCGGTGCGGCACAGCAGGATGTCCGGCTGAATGCCGATCTCCCGCAGGTCCTTCACCGAGTGCTGCGTGGGTTTGGTCTTGAGTTCGCCCGAGGCGCTGATAAAGGGCACCAGGGTCAGGTGAATGAAGATGGCGTTCTCGCGGCCCATTTCCTGGCGCATCTGCCGGATGGCCTCGAGGAACGGCAGCGATTCGATATCGCCCACCGTGCCGCCGATCTCAACGATGGCCACGTCGACGTCCTTCGAGATCTTCAGCGCCGCCGCCTTGATTTCGTTGGTGACGTGCGGAATCACCTGCACCGTCTTGCCCAGGTAATCGCCTCTCCGCTCCTTGGTGATGATGGTCTCGTAGATTCGGCCCGCTGTGCAGTTGTTGTCGCGCAACATGTGGGCGTGGGTGAAGCGCTCGTAGTGCCCCAGGTCGAGATCCGTCTCGGCGCCGTCGTCGGTCACAAAGACCTCGCCATGTTGGAACGGGCTCATGGTGCCCGGGTCGACGTTGAGGTAGGGATCGAACTTGAGGAGAGAAACCTTCAGGCCGCGCGATTCGAGCAGGCAGCCGATGGAAGCCGCTGCCAGGCCCTTGCCTAGCGAACTAACTACACCGCCGGTCACAAAAATATATTTGGCACCCATACGCCTCCTGGAAGTGGGGTTACGGGTTGGACCCGATGTTGCAATGTTCGATATGGAGCGCGCCGTTTGTGCATGCCGCAGGCGCAGGTCGAATCAAGGCCAAACTTAAATTTGTACCGAAGTGAAATCGTTCGGAAGGTTTCGGTACGAACGATTATCCACCGAAGGGGAGGTTGCTGTCAAATATTTTTTGCAGGTTCGTCAGCCGATGCGACGTCTCCGCCCTGCGGATCAAACTGCTCGCGGCAACCCGTTCGAGCTTCGAATTCCCAATTTCAACTTTCGGCTTTTGGGCTTCACCGGGAAATCGTCACTCCAACCGATCCTTCCAGCGGGTCCAGACGAACCACGCGCCGCCCAGGACAATCAGAATCACCAGAACGGCGTCGAAGCGGTGGAAGTACTGGCGCAGGATCTCCCAGCGTTCGCCCAGCTTGACGCCCGCGTAAGCCAGAGCCAGGCACCACGGAAGCGAACCAAGAAAGGTGAAGACGTTAAAGCGGACGAAGTTCATGCGGGCGATTCCAGCAGGAAGGGCGATGAAGGTGCGGATCACCGGCAGCAGGCGGGCGAGAAAGACGGCCCCGTCCCCGTAGCGAGTGAACCAGTGATCGGCGAGGTTGAGGTCGTGGTGGGTGACGAAAACATAGTGCCCGTATTTCTCTGCCAGCGGGCGCCCGCCCCAGGCGCCGACGGCGTATGCGACGATGGAGCCCACATTACAGCCTAGGGCGCCGGCGACCCCCACCCACAGTAGCTTGAAGCGGCCGGCGGACACCAGGTAGCCGGCAAACGGCATGATGACCTCGGAGGGAAGCGGAATGCACGCGGACTCAATCGCCATCAGTGCGACGATACCAGGATAGCCGGAGTGGGAGATGACGGCGATGATGAAGCGGGCGAGGAATTCAATCATGAAAAGAGGTCCTTGGTTCTCGGTTCTTGGTTTTTGGTCACCAGTCCTTGTTCAATGCCATTTCTTATTCTTGGGCGTTGGTCCCACTTTGAGCCACTGGCAGTCGGCCAGCGAAAACCCGAGGACAAAGGACAAGAAAAGGGACTTGCAAAGCGATTAATTGTATAATAGGAGTGCATTCGGCCGCTAGGAGCAAAAACCCATGGAAAGAACTCGGGCCTTAGCCCTCTTGCCGGTCACCTTCCTCTGCTTGCTGGCGCAGCCCTCCCGCGCCACGGACAACAAGGCACAAAAGAAGAAGGACGACGTCAACGAGATCGGCCATCGCCGGGTGGCGCATCGAAGCATGATTTCCCAGGACGAGGAAATCGCTATCGGCAAGCAATATGCGGACGAGATCGACCACTCGGCCAAGATCCTGACGGACTCCGTGATCAACGAGTACGTCAACCGAGTGGCGCAGAACGTCGCTCGCAACTCCGACCTCGCCATTCCCCTGACCGTTAAGGTGATCGACTCGCCGGAGATTAATGCCTTCACCCTACCTGGCGGGCTCATCTACCTCAACAGCGGCACTATCCTCGCCGCCGACGAAGAGGACCAGATCGCCGGCATCCTGGCTCATGAGATCGCGCACGCCGCCGCCCGCCATTGGGCGTCGCAAGTGACCAAGGCCACCATCGCCCGGTACGCGATGCTGCCCATTCTGTTTATCCCCATGGGCTACGCTGTGTACTCCGGCATTGAGGCAGCGTATATGAACGGGGTGCCGCTCGCCTTCCTGCATTTCAACCGCAGCGCCGAGTCGGAGGCCGACTACCTCGGCCTCCAGTACATGTACAAGGCAGGATACGATCCGAACTCCTACGTGGGCTTTTTCGGCAAGGTACTAGAGGAAGAGCGGCAGGTGCCGGGCAGCGTGCCCAAGTTGTTTCTGGATCACCCGCCCGCCGCCGATCGCATCCTGAAGTCGGAGGAGGAGATCAAGGAAATCCTGCCCAAACGGTCGCAGTACCTGGTGAGCACCTCGGAATTCGACGACGTCAAGGCGCGCATGGAGGTGGTGATCACCCACCGCCAGCGCGGGCAGCCGGGACCCGTGCTGGAGAGGCGGCAGGCTGGCGACGGGGCGGCCTCCTCGACCAGGTCCAGCGAGGGAAGCGCGGCGGAAGGCGATCCGCCCGTCCTGAAGCGAAAGAACTAAATCCTAGACCTGTTCGTCTGAGAGCGGGGCAGCCAAGCTGCGCTGCAATCGACAGTCGACCATTGAGAGTAAAGCGCTCCGAGGCCAAGCCGGAAAAGGGTTCAGATAACCCGAAGGCACCTGCCAACATCAGAATAAGCGCAGGGCGAAGAAGAGTCTGAGGGAGGTCCGAGGATATGAGACTGCACAAGCTGAGTCTTCTTGTAGGACTGATGCTATGGGGCGGGTTGTCGCTCGCGGCGTACGGTCAAAAGAACGACGTCGATGAGATCGGCAATCGCAAGGTGGCTCACAAGAGCATCATCTCCCAGGAGAAAGAGATTGCGATGGGCAAGCAGTACTCGGAGCAGATCGACAAGCAGGCCAAGCTGCTCAAGGATCCGGTCGTCAACGAGTACGTGAACCGGGTGGCGCAAAATGTGGCTCGCAACTCAGACCTGAAGGTTCCGCTCACGGTGAAAATCATCGACGACCCGACGATCAACGCCTTCGCGCTGCCCGGCGGGTTCCTTTATGTCAACACCGGGGTAATCAAGGCGGCCGATGAGGAGGACCAACTCGCCGGCGTCATCGCGCACGAAATTTCCCACGTCGCGGCGCGGCACTGGGCCTCGCAGATGACCAAGGCCACCCTCCTGCAATACGCCACCATCCCGCTGATCTTCATCCCCATGACCTACCCCGTTTACCTCGGTATCAGCGAGGCGATGAATTTCGGTGTTCCGATGGCGTTTCTGAGGTTCAGCCGCCAAGATGAAGCGGAAGCGGACTACCTGGGCATCCAGTATATGTACAAAGCGGGGTACGATCCCAACTCCTACGTGGCGTTCTTCGGCAAAGTGATGCAGGAAGAGCGCGGCTCACCGGGCAGCGTTCCTCAGGTCTTCGCTGACCATCCACCCACACCGGACCGGATTGTGAAATGCGAGGAGGAGATTAAGGCGATCATCCCCAAGCGGGATCAGTATCTGGTGACGACTTCGGAATTCGGCGATATCAAGACGCGAATGGCCAGCGTGATGGCTCAAAACAAGAAGCTGGAAAGGCCCGGACCCACCTTGGAGAAGCGCGACAAGAGCGACACCACCAGTCAGACCAGCCAGGCAGGAAGTAAAGGGTCCACCGACACCGATTCGCCTCCCGTGCTCAAGCGCAAGGATGACCAGCAATAGCTTGGCGAGAGGTCAGGTGCGGGGCGGCGCGGCCGATTGGATGCCTAGCTTCCGAAGTTGCTCTTGGTAGTACTTGCGATAGAGGATGTCCCACTCTTCGCCGCCCTCCGGAATGGTCCGCTTTTGAGACGTGATGTGAAGCCGCACGGCGGCGTCGATCTTCTCTTCCTCGCGCACAAGATCGTTCAGGATCTTCACGATCTCGAGGCGAATGGTGTTGAGGTCCTCGCGGTAATCAATTTCGTCGAGGCCTTCAATGGCCGCAATCATGCGGTGCGAAAGTTGAATCACCTTCTCGTGGGATAGCTTCATAATTCGTCAGGGAATGAAATTTTCTCTAGCTAAGTTGGCTAGAGCACTACCTTCCGGTCGCGCACGAGTTGCCTCTTGACCTTCTTGAACATCTCCTCGTACTCGGCGCCCGTTTCCTTCATCTTCGCGTCATTCTGCTCGAGGATCTTGCGAACCTCATCGTCAATACGGTCTTCGATCGTCAGCTCGTCGAGCATGACTTGGGTCATGACTTCGGTGACGTACTCAGGCTGTTCGTAAACGATCATGTCGGCGGCGGTGAGGCGCTTAAGCGTCTCTTTGGCCATGTAGCTGATGAAGTCTCGCGTTAGTTGCATAATTATTGACCAGCGTTCCTTGACGCCCAACCTCATCTAGTGTATAGTCTGGGAGTCGCGGGTGTCAAGGATGGCGTGACAAGCGCGCCATCAGCCCGGTGTGTAGAGCCCGAATAGAAAGTGCAGCGCCCAAAGGTTAACGGGCAAAATGGGTAGCCCGAGCGGAGCGCTGCGGTTCCGGGGCGGTTAGCTCAGTCGGTTAGAGCGTCTGCCTTACAAGCAGAAGGTCATCCGTTCGAGCCGGATACCGCCCACCAGAGAGCAGTAGGCGGTAGGCAGAAAGCGGTAGGCAGCAGGCAGAAAGCAGTAGGCAGTAGGCAGAAAGCAGTAGGCAGTAGGCAGAAAGTAGTAGGCAGAAAGCAATAAGGCCTTGTTGGTCTTTCCGCCTACTGCCTTCTGCCTACTGATTTTCAAGTGGGGACGTAGTTCAGCTGGTTAGAACGCATGCCTGTCACGCATGAGGTCGCGGGTTCGAGCCCCGTCGTCCCCGCCAGCTCCTTCAAGAGGTTGCACATTCTGGCAAGCTTGCTCGGCGCGGGTTTTGTGACGTAACCACCATCAGAGAGACACTTCAAGGTCGCTTCCGGCCTTGCTGGGTAAAGGGTCTAACGCCTTCCGTTTTTCCTGCATCCGAGCACGGGAATAGCGTGTGAACCCCGCCAAAGGCAATACCAGCACGCCCAAATCAAGTGCTGATCGCGAGAAGGGGCTTGGAGGAGGAATCCGAATGAAGCGAAGGTCCTTCCTGCTGGCGGCACCTGCAGTGGCGGCGCTCGCCTCGACTTCCTGGGGTTCGGAGTCTCCGCCCACCCCTTATGGCGCGCTCCCGTCGACCCGCCAACTGCGCTGGCACGAGCTCCAGACCTGCGCCTTCCTCCACTTCACCGTTAACACGTTCACGGACCGCGAGTGGGGCGAAGGGGACGAAGATCCGAAGGTGTTCAATCCCACAAGTCTCGAACCCAACGCCATTGTGTCGTCGTTAAAGGCGGCGGGCATGAAGGGCGTGATCCTGACCTGCAAACACCACGACGGTTTCTGCCTGTGGCCGACGACCACCACAGACCATTGCATCCGCAACAGCTCGTGGAGGAACGGCAAGGGAGACGTGGTACGCGACATCTCGGCGGCGGCGAGACGCCACGGCCTGGCGTTCGGCGTGTATCTCTCACCCTGGGACCGCAACAACGCCGCTTACGGCAAATCCGAGTACCTGGTGATCTATCGCCGGCAGTTGACGGAGCTGCTGACGCAGTATGGGGCGATCTTCGAGATCTGGTTCGACGGCGCCAATGGCGGCACCGGGTACTACGGCGGTGCGCGCGAGAATCGCGTGATCGATCGGTTGACGTATTACGATTGGCCCCAAACGTGGGCGCTGGCCCGTCAATTGCAACCCGGCGCAGTGATCTTCAGCGACGTGGGACCGGACGTGCGCTGGGTAGGTAATGAAAACGGGGTCGCCGGCGAGACTTGCTGGGAGACCTACGATCCCGTGGGGGAACACGGCGGTCCGGCGGCGCCGGGCAATATCGACGCCAGGATGTCGATGGTGGGAACACGTGATGGAAAGCAGTGGCTTCCGCCCGAGTGCGACGTATCGATCCGGCCAGGATGGTTCTGGCACGAAAATGAAAACGGCAAAGTGAAAACCGCGCGTGACCTCTTGCGCCTTTACTACGGATCGGTTGGACGCGGCGGCAGTTTTCTCCTCAACGTGCCGCCCGACCGACGCGGCCTCCTGAACGACACCGACATCGCCTCGTTGCGGCAGTTCGGCGAGTTGCGGCGCACGACCTTCGCGAGGAACCTCGCCGCCGGCGCGCGCGTCGTGGCCTCGAACGTCCGCGGCAGGAGCCGCAGGTATTCTGCCGAGAACCTGCTGGACGGAGATGGTTCCACGTACTGGGCGACGGATGATTCGGTTACCACGCCCGAACTGACGCTGGAGTTCCGCCAACCGGTGAGCTTCAACGTGATCCGCCTGCGCGAGAACATTCGCTTGGGACAACGCGTCGAGTCTTTTGAGGTTGAAGCGCGACGAGCTGGGACATGGCACAGAGTTGCCGAGGCTACCAGCATCGGGAATTGCCGCCTGATTCGCACCAACGACTTCGTCACCGCGGACAAGGTCCGGTTGCGCATCACCAAATCACCGGAATGCCCAACGCTCTCGGATTTCGGTCTTTTCGCGGAGGAAATGGAGCCCGGTAGCAACGCTGAAGAACCCGTGGGCACGGAGAGCGAAAGGGAGTACCGTTAGTACCCAAGTACTGATCCTCAGGAGCTATCGACTAGCTGATCAACCTCCTCCATACTGGCATCGTCGCGTGCATGAGCCTCAAGTCCATTAACCCGCACGACGACAAAAAAGGAGAAGACACAATGCCCATCGGCACCAGGATTCGTGAACTACGCGCACAAAAGGCGATGTCCCAAGGGGACATCGAAGAAATCACCGGCCTGCTCCGCTGCTACATTTCGCGGGTGGAGAACGGCCATACCATTCCTTCGCTCGAAACTCTGGAGCGATTCGCGGCAGCCCTGGATGTACCGCTGTACCGCTTTTTCTATACGGGCGAGGATCTGCCCTCGACCCCCAACCTGACGCCTCATCCTACCCTCGAGCAACTGGCAGAGGAAGGGGGCAAGGACGGAGCCAGCGCCCGGTTCGTGCTGAAGCTCAAGAAGTACGCCGACAAGATCGTCGAGGCGGACCGCGAAGTCCTGCTGGCGATGGCCAAGCGCTTCTCAGCGCGGTAACGCCCGTCTAAGGGGACGCGCGACCACGCCTGCGTCGTGCGCTGTGGCGAAGGACTCCGTTCCTGCCGGTCGTGATGGCGGCAGGCAGCCATTGAAGGCAATTGGCTCCGCCGCCACCCACGCCCCGGGGATCGATCCGGGGCAGGTCACCTCAGATCACATCTTTCGACCGCGTCCATAGAGGACGCGCCCGGGCTTGGCACTCGTGTGCTGGCCCTGATCGACGACGACCGCACCGTTGACGATGACGTAGGGGATCCCCTGCGGATACTGCGCCGGGTCCTCGAAGGTCGCCTGGTCGCACACCGTCGCCGGATCGAAGATCGTGATGTCCGCCGCCATTCCCGGGCGCAAAAAACCGCGATCCGTAAGGCCGGTGATCTGTGCCGAAAGCGAGGTCATTTTGCGGACGGCGTCCGGCAGCTCCAGCACGTGTCTCTCGCGAACGTACATTCCCAGCACGCGAGGGAAGGTCCCATAGAAGCGCGGGTGGGGCCGGCCCATAAAGGTCATCGACGGGTTGACGGCGGCGCCGTCGGAGCCGATGCCGACCCATGGTTGCTTCATGGCCAGCTCCACGTCGGCTTCACTCATGCTGAAGTAGATCGCCATGGGCGTGGCGTGCTCGGCAATCAGCAAGTCGCATAGGGCATCCACCGGATCCTTGCCCATCATTTGCGCCACTTCGTCCATGCGCTTGCCCTCGTACCTCTTGTCCTCGGGCAGCCGGCACGACGCCAGCATCACTCCGTGCCAGCCCCCGCAGTCTTTGATTTCGTTGTTGTCCCAACCCGGCAGGCCCCGCTCGATGGCCTGGCGGATCTCGGCGCGCGCCGCCGGATTTCGCAAGCGCGCCACAACGTCGTCCGCCGTGCCCTCGAGGTATTTCGGCGGCAGGCATTGTTCGAGGCTAGTCATACCGGCTAGGTAAGGATACTGATCGGCGGTGATGTCCAGGCCGCGGTCCCGCGCCTCCCGGATTACTTGGATCAGTTCCGGCATTCGGCCCCAATTCGCCTGGCCGTTGCTCTTGAAGTGAAGAATGTGACCGGGCAGGCGCGCCTTCTCCGCGATCTCGATCGCTTCGCGGATGGCCTCCACGCTGTTCGTGCCCTCGCCGCGAATGTGAGTGGTGTAGAGGCCGCCGTACTTCGTCGCCTCCCCGGCGAGCTCGATCAACTCCGCCGTCGTGGCGAACATATTCGGCGCGTAGATCAGCCCCGAGGCTACTCCGATGGCCCCGTCGCGCATCGACTGGTCCACCAGTTCCTTCATTCGCCGGAGTTCCCCGGTGGTGGGGACACGATTGACGTTGCCCATCACGTCGAGACGCACCTGCCCGCTGCCCACATAGGACGCGATGTTCACCGAAATTCCCTGTCGCTCGGCCCGCGCAAAGTACTCGCCCAGCGTCGTCCAGTCGCGCTTCAGGCCGTCTTTCTGCGTGAGAGGCGCAGTGCCATTGTCAAAGTCGGGAACCGCAGGACCGAGGATGGGGCCGGCGGAAGCAGCTTCGCCCAGGATTTCCGTGGTGACACCCTGGCGGACCTTGCTTTGCGCCGTGCCGTCCACCAGAAGGGTGTAGTCGGAGTGGCTGTGGAGGTCGATGAAGCCGGGTGCGACCACCAGTCCGGAAGCGTCAATCACGCGTTTGGCGCTAACTCCAGGCAGACGGCCGATGTCGGCGATCCTGCCGTCCTTCACCGCCACGGATCCTTCGAACCACGGGCTGCCGCTGCCGTCGATAACGTGGCCATGAGCGATCAAGAGGTCGTAAGGGGATTGGGAATCCTCTGGTGCCCCGCGGCGAGGCGAAAGGCCGACGCTGGGCTCGGAATACGCCAGCGCAGCGCTCCCCACTATCACCGATTTAAACAGCGACTTGAAAAGGTATCGGCGGTGCATTGGTCCTCAAAGAAGTCGAGAGTCGAAAGTCGAAAGTCTAAAGTTAAGAGTAAAAGCCAGCGATTCTTGCCTTCTCTACCTTCTCTCAACTTCTCGACTCTCGACCCGATGGACTTGACACGTTATAATCGGTCGCGAAAAACCTTGTTTTTCTTCCATATTCTGCCACGTTTTGGCAGAAAATGGCAGAATTTGGTGCGATTCTGCACAAATAAAGAGCCCTCACAATGGGCTCGTTTTCAAATGAGCGCTTAAGGTTCGGCGGAAACACAGTCAACAAGTCCTTTAGATTGAGCAAACGTTCTCT
>Ga0209039_10002890_pt1 | contig 14016 bp, 16 predicted proteins | sample BogFormECP12_OM1_FD_188238 | JGI IMG/M metagenome (GOLD analysis project Ga0209039, IMG submission 188238) | Bog forest soil microbial communities from Calvert Island, British Columbia, Canada - ECP12_OM1 (SPAdes) (version 2) | ecosystem: Environmental > Aquatic > Freshwater > Wetlands > Bog ...
GCGTGGAAAACCGCATGATGTTGAAGACCACGGCGGTGGATTGGGCGGGAGCCATGTCAGCCACAGTTTAGCACCAGCACATCGGCGGCCCCGGAATCGTGGAAGTGGGAACTGCAACGGTTGGCCGACGAAACCGGTCTGGAGATCTCGGTCTGTCACTTCCCGCCGGGCACCAGCAAATGGAACAAGATCGAACACCGGCTGTTCTCGTTCATCAGCCAGAACTGGCGCGGCAAACCGCTGATCCGCCACGAGGTCATCATCAATCTCATCGCCGGCACCACGACCACGACCGGTCTGGCGGTGAAAAGCAAACTCGACACCAACATCTACCCGGCGGGAGTCAAGGTCTCCGATCAGCAAATGGCCGAACTCCAACTCCGGAGAGACCGGTTTCATGGCGACTGGAACTACAGTCTGCTCCCCAGAAGTTGATATAGTTATTTACTGACAATCTCTTAGAAGCATCGCAATGTTGTTCGCTCCGTACGGGCCTATGCCTCTGATAGCCATGATCCTGCTGCGCAATTCGTGAGTATCGTTGATTCGGGTCCACTCATCGAACGACACCCTTCCGTCGAGGACTGAGGCAGCAAATTCCCGCAAGTACGATGACCTGTAGCCCAGACCAGAACGGCTCAGCGTCGCCGGGGCTGCACCTGCGACCGCCTCGACAGTAGGAAACGTATACACCCGCGCGCCGCTCGACGGATCACGCCAAGGCTTACCCAGAGCGGTACAGAGCATCGCGACCATGCGCTTCGTGTTCCGCCAGTGGCAGTTGGTTGTGCAGAGCGTCTTTGCGACATCCTCGAAGATGGTGGCCGACCTCAAAAGTACTCCAGCTCGCGACTGCGCACATAGACGCAGGATCGGATCAGTTCTGCAAAGCCGCCAGAACTCTGTCAAGTCCTCACCCGAACGGAACATCCACTTGACCCGATTTCGGGTGAATGTCCGATCCGCATTCGACGTGCTGCCATCCCCCAAAACGTCCACAGAAACCGTTGAGCGGCCAGGATGCCAGCTCATCCGAACCTTGGTAGCACCGCTGTCTGCAAGGTCGGCCACCCAGTCGAGGGTGTTCGCCTCCAGGGCAAACGGCGCCAGCAAGGGCCCTCCGTGCGCCCGCCCCGCCTAAGCCGAAAAGCTGGTATACCCTCAACCCTTCATACATTCGGCATATTGCATCATCAGACCCCAACCAATGTCCGTATGGCTGACGATTCCGATTACCTTATCGTCTCGGACCACCGGCAGTTGTTTGACGCGGTGGGCGAGCATTATCGCCCCGGCCTTGAGCGCCTCAAGATCCGGGGATACGGTAATGACGTTCCTCGTCATGATCTCGTCGACTGGAATACTCGCGATGTCTCTAACGCGATCTTCCATCAACTGAGGAGTTGTAATGTATTCTTCGTGCTCCATCAAGTCTTTCTCGGTTGGGAGCAACTTGCGGCATAGATCGGGGTATGTGACAATCCCTGCAAGCCTCTGCTCGCTGTCTACGATCAGAAGATCGTTCAGATGGTAGCGGAGCATAAGCTGCAGAATCTCGCGCAGCGGCCTCTTGGGGCCTACTGTGACAACTTTTGGACCCATCAATTCACAGACTTTCATAAGGAGCCTCCATCCATTGAAGACATGTGGGCAACTCTCGTTCGGCAACACGCGACCCGTGCGCTTCGGTTCCTTGGCACTACGTCCCTCAATTGATCCTCCGCGGCGTGCGGCTGAGGAGTAGACGCTTGCCTAACTCCACGAGCACCAGATACACGAACGTCGCTGCCGTTAGATAGACAAAGTAGCTTCCCGGCAAGGGCGCGAAGCCGAGCGGACCCGCGAGCGGACTGAACGGCAGCAGCGTGCCGGCCGCCACAATGATTAGTACGGTTGCCATCAGGGGCCCGCTGGGCCGGCTCCGCAGTGGATTCTGTGAGGTGCGAATGACAAAAAGCACGAGCGTCTGCGTCGCCAGCGACTCTACAAACCAGCCCGTGTGGAAAAGTACTTGACCGGCATGGAAGAAATGTAGCAGTACGTAGAAGGTCAGGAAATCGAAAATCGAGCTGATCGGTCCGATGAATACCATGAAATTCCGGATCAGGCTGATATCCCAATGCTGTGGCTTTCGGAGATATTCGTCGTCGACATTGTCGGTCGGGATGGTAAGCTGCGACAGGTCGTACATGAAGTTGTTCAGCAGGATTTGCGTGGGCAGCATGGGAAGGAACGGCAGGATGAGCGAAGCGCCCGCCATGCTGAACATGTTGCCGAAGTTCGAGCTGGTGCCCATCAACAGGTACTTCATCACGTTCCCGAAAGCCTTGCGTCCTTCTACGATTCCGCTGGCGAGAACATCGAGGCCCGGCTCGACCAGGATGATGTCGGCGGCTTCGCGGGCCACATCCACAGCCGATGCGACGGAGATGCCTACGTCGGCCGCGTGAAGGGACGGGGCATCATTGATTCCATCGCCCATGAATCCCACGACGTGGTTGCGATGTTTCAGCGCCATGATGATGCGGTTTTTCTGCGCCGGCGAGACCCGCGCGAAGACCGTGGTCACCTCGGCGACGTGCGCCAGCGCGGCATCGGTCATCCGCTCCAGTTCATCGCCGAGCACGATCTTGCCCGATTCAAGGCCTACCTGACTGCAGACGTGAGCTGCCACGAGGTCCCCGTCGCCCGTGATGATCTTCCACTCCGTCCCGGCGCAGCGCGGCCAGGGCCTCGGCGGCGTCCGGCAAAGGCGGGTCGGAAAAGGCTAGAAGACCCGCCAAGATGAGATTCCGTTCGTCGTCAGCCGAATAGTTGGCGCGAGCTTCGACCTCGGTATAAGCCACCGCAAGAACCCGAAATCCCTGGCGGCTCAATGCTGCGTAAGTCGTCCGGCAGCGGCCGAGCGCGGCCGCATCCAAAGGGGCGATCCGGCCGTCGGATTCATAACTGACCGAGCACGCGAAGATGCCTTCAGGCGCGCCCTTTGTGATCAGAAGCCTCCGCGATTGCCGCTCCACCACGATGGAGAGCCGGCGGCGCTCGAAATCGTATGGGATCTCGTCGCGCTTTTCATAGGCCGCCGCCTCCGTAGGCTCGGGGTTTTGCAGAATGGCCATGTCGAGCGGACTCCGAATTCCCGTCTCGAACTTGCTGTTGCTATACGCCAGAGTCAGCACCCGCTCAGACGGTTCTCCGAAAAGATCGAGGGACCGGTCGAGCTTCATGTTGCCGCTGGTGAGCGTCCCGGTCTTGTCACTGCACAACACGTCAATGCCGCCGAAGTTCTGGATGGCTGAGAGGTGTTTGACAATAACCTTCTTCTGAGCCATGGCCCGCGCGCCCTTGGAGAGGGTCACGGAGACAATCATGGGAAGAAACTCCGGGGTCAGACCGACCGCCAACGCCACCGCAAACAAGAGCGACTGAAAAGGATCCCGATGCTTGGCCAGACTGATCACGATCAGGAAGATGACCAGGAAGAGCACGGTGCGTGTGAGGAGGAGGCTGAAATCCTTCAGGCCGCGGTCGAACGCGGTTAGCTCGGGCCGCCCGGCGAGGCGGGTGGCGATCTCGCCAAAAGATGTCTTGGCGCCGGTGGCTACGACCAAGGCGCTCGCCGTTCCGCTGACGACGGAGGTGCCCATGAAGACCATGTTCTCCGCGTCGGGCTTGGTGGAGACCTGCTCGCCACTCGCCTGCTTTTCGACCGGCAGCGACTCGCCCGTTAACGCCGCTTGTTGAATGTAGAGATCGCGGGATTCCAGAAGGCGCGCATCTGCCGGGACCAAATCTCCGGCCGACAGGCGCACGACGTCACCGGGCACGACATCGCTTCGCCGAAGTTCCCGCCACTTCCCGTCCCGCAGCACGGTGGCGGTGGGTGCGACCTGTTGCCGCAACTGCTCGATGGCTCGCTGCGATTTGTAGGTCTGGGTAAAGTCAAGCGCGGTGCTGAGCAGCACGATGACGGCGATGATCGCCGCGTCCGCCGCTTCACCAAGAAAGGCGGAGACGGCGGCAGCGATTAGCAAAATTAGTACCAGTGGATTTAGGAAAAGGCGCAAAAAGTCGAGAACCGCTGAATGATGCTTGGGAGGAGCGGGATCATTGGGGCCAAACTGGCCGAGCCGAGCTGTGGCCTCCTGTGAGGTCAGCCCGTTGAGCGCCGCTGAGGCTGCGGCCTGAGTCTCATTCTGAACGCTCATCCCGTCACCTGTCACTGCGTACGGAGTTGTTGATCCAGGCCGGCCACGAGCCGATCAATGCTCTTTTGGACGGCATGACTCATTTCCACCACCACCGAGTTCACATTGCGCGTTTCGACTGCCAGTGTCTCATCCGCATCGCCAGTCCACACGGTGGCGTCCGTTCGCAGATCCACCAACTCGGCCGATAGTCTCGCTTCCACTCGGACACCGCCGCTGTAATCGATCTCTTCCAGCCGTTCGAGCCGGCCGCTCATGAGGTAATCCTGCCGGCCCTGACCGTCGTATGTTCTTACGAACGAGAACAACCGCGAGGAGCGGAGTGAATCGATCACCGCCGCCGTCACCGTCGCGGCGGGATCGGCAGCCCAGCGGTGATAATCGTAAAAACCGATTTCTGCCGCAGCCTGCCGGTACACAATCCGCCCTTGCCGCAGGTATTGCTGACTTTCGAACCGGCGCACCGCCAACGTGGCCGGCAGGGGCGTATCACTCACCGCCGGTCTTGGCGCCGGAGGAATTTCCAGCGCATAGTAGTTCGGATACAGGATCTTGCCTCCGCAACCGGCCAACAACATCACCGCGCAGGCGCTCGTGCTTGCCAGACACTTCGTGTTCATGGGGTCCTCGTCATTTGGGAACCTTCCGGTCCTTCGGCTGCTTGATCCGTATCAGACTCCATGGGCGCTCCTTCACGGACTCCGTCAGATCGTTTAGGTTGTCGGTAGCCATGCGAACGTTCTCGATTGTGCTGTTAATGTCCATGTCTTTCGCCCGCATCGCCGCCTGCAAATCGGCGATGAGGCCACGCGCCTGGTCGAGCGTCTTCTGCGCTTCGGCAAGGTCCGTCTGCAGAGGATCGCGGACCGCAGTGATGGTGTGGTTCGCGTTGGATACGGTTGCGTTGACGTTGTCCACGGCGGGACTCATCTTCGCCATCAAGCCGTTCGCGTCATCGGTCAGCTTTACAAGCTGGTCGCCGATCTGGTCGATCTTCGGCGAGATGCGCGTCACCATGGCATCCGCGTTCGTCAGAATGTCCGATATGTGCTCCTGATTCGGCTTGCCCGTGATTCCGTTCAGATTGGCGATCAGTTGCCGGGCGTCGACTGTAACCTCGTTCACGTCCTTATGCACCGCCTCGAGCAGTGTCTGAGCCGAATCTGCGAGGCCCACGATTTTGCGCTCGGTGTCGTCGATGCTGATGGTCTCCAGCGACGGGATCACGCTATTGGCCGGCAGCCGGGGCGCGTCATTCGATCCCATGCTGATGGAGATGCACGGACTGGTAATCACGGTTACCGATCCAAGCTTAGCCACGGACTTGGCGTTCAGCGGCGTGCCCTGCCTGACATCCAACAGAATCTCAATCCGGGTGGGGTCCTGCGGGTCGGGCCGTACGGTTGTCACCTGGCCCACCTTGATGCCGCCAAACAGGACGTCCGCTCCCGGCTCCAACCCGCCCGCATACCGCAGGTACGTCCGGTAGGGGGTGCGCGCTCCCCGGATCTGCGCGTTGCTTACATGATAGACCGTTGCCAGGAATATCGCCGCGCAGACTATAACGAAGGCGCCGACTATGGCTTCCGTTTTCATTTTCGCCCTCCTGCCATCCCCGCCAATTCTCGAAAGCGGTCCTGAACGGCCGTGCTCTCAATGGGATCGGGAACACGGTCCAGAAATTGCCGGATGCGTGGATGAGTGCTTGCCTGGAACTTGTCCTTGGTATCCACGGCGATGAGCGATCCTTTGTATAGCATGGCCACACGGTCGGCGACGCGGAAGGCACTTGCCAACTCATGGGTCACGACCAGGATGGTCATGTGGAAGGCGCGCTTCAAGATCAGGATCACTTCGTCCAATCCCGCGGCGACAATCGGGTCCAGGCCCGCCGACGGTTCATCGAAGACCATAATCTCGGGGTCGAGTGCGGTAGCCCGGGCAACGGCCGCGCGTTTTTTCATGCCACCGGACAATTCTTGAGGCATCTGTTTGCCCGCTTGACCCAAACCCACGGCGGCCAGTTTCATGTACGTCATGATTTCGACGACGGGGTCGGCCAGGTCGGTCAATTCGTGCAGAGGCAGAGCGACATTCTCTTCGATGGACATCGCATTGAATAACGCACACTCCTGGAAGGCCACGCCCATGGTGCGCCGGATGTCCCTGAGTTCTTTCGGCGAGCAGCGATTGATATCGACGCCGCGAACCCGAACCGTGCCGGAAGTGGGCCGCTCCAGTCCGATGATATGCCGCAGCATGGTGGTTTTGCCGGAGCCGCTGCCGCCGAGCAGCGCCATCACTTCGCCCGCTTCAATGTTCAGGCTCACGCCATCCAGCACACGATGGTCCCCGTATTGGACCGTCAAGCTCTCGACTGAAATCGCGGGGTCTGCCATATACTACCCCTTGCGCACCAGATAGAAGACCGCCGTGAAGAACACGTCGGCCAGGATCACAAAAAAGGTCGACCAGACTACGGCGGAAGTTGCCGACCGCCCTACCGCGTCCGGCCCCCCTCGCGTTCTGAAGCCTTCCAGGCACCCGACGTTGACGATGATAATCGCGAACACCAGGCTCTTCAGCAGCCCGGTGAAAACGTCGCGCAGTTCGATCGAATTGGCGACATATCGCAGATACATGGGGAGCCTGATGTTGGTGGTGATGAACATAAACCCGGCGCCGGCCAGGATGCCAAACGCGTTGCTCATGATGCTCAGGCAGGGGATGGTGATCATCGCCGCCAGGTATTTCGGCGCCAGCACAAACTCAATCGGATCGATCGCCATGGTCCGGAGCGCGTCGATCTCGCTCGTGACCACCATGGTTCCGATTTCGGCTGAAAATGCCGATCCCGACCGGCCGCTCACGACGAAGGCCGTCAACAGCGGGCCCAATTCGCGCGTGAACCCGATGGCCACGGTGTCCATGACGTACTTCAGCGCTCCGAACCTCCTGAGTTCCGCCCCGGCTTGCATGGCCAGGATGAATCCCGTACATACGGACATGATGGCGACCATCGGTAGCGCATCTACGCCGATAGCCGCCATCTGGCGCAACGCCGCTTGCCAGCGCCCCCGCTTGCCCACGAGCGGCAGCACGCGGGGCGTGGCGCGCAGCCCCATCCAGCCCTGAATGGTGAGTCCGCCGAGGTAGGCAAGTCCGCGGATGACGCCGCCGCCGGTGGTTTCCAGTACGTTCACGTGCTTGCCTCCTCTCCAGCCATGTCGAACAGGCGATCGAGATGCGCGATCTCGAAAAGGTAGCGCGGCTGATCGTGGATCCCGCCCAGGATCAGCCGCGTGCCTTGCTGGCGTGCAATCCGGACCGCCTCCACCAGCGTGGCTAATCCGGAGGTGTCGATGTACGAGACATCCGACAGATCGACGGACACATTGGCCGGCTTTGCACGCAGGGCGTCAGACAGCATTCTGCGCATCTCGCCCGACGTTGCGATGGTGATCCGGCCGTGGATGGCAACCTTCCCCCCCACCCCGGAATTACCGCTTGCGGCATGGATATCGCCAGGCACTTGGGCACCATTACCTCGTGGGTTTTGCCGAGTCCGCGCGCACTAACTGGTCTTCGCGAAGAGCCGGCGGTCGCTGCCATCCAGAACGGCCTGCACCTTGGCGGACTGCTCCTTGGTGAGCGTCGTCTGGAGAACAGTGCCCCCGTAGCCTCGGAACTGCTCGGCCACTTTGACCGGGTCGACCGTGCGCAGCATCGCGAGGACCGCGGAGTCGCCGGGCTGGACCATGGCTCCGGTGCCTTTTACGAAGGCGTCCGAGATGCCGAACTCGTCCTTCCACCAACCGGCGTCCAGCGCGCCACCCGTTGCGCCGAGGGCTCCGCCGCCCAGGGCTCCGGCGGCCAGCGTGCCCGCGAGCACCGCGCCACTGGCCCCGGCGGTGAACGGGATCGCAATCAGGGCCCCAATCAAGGAACCCCAGAAGAGACCCCACCCAGCGCCTTCGCCCGTGGTCAGTTGGTAGCTTTGGTCCACCCTCAGCTTACCGCTATAGTCCCGATAGACTGCCACGGCGTCGCGAAGATCGACCACCCAATCATCGTCCATGGCAGTGAGCTTGTTGAGAACCTCTGAAGCCCGGTACATGTCCTGCTTGAATCCAACCACAATCAGTTGTGACATCGCTAAATTCCTTTCTTTATTGGTATTGTTTTCTTCTCTGACGGTCTGTTCGTCGAGTGTGCGTCCCGCGCCACCCGTATCTTGTTGTGCTGTCGCGCGCGGCGTTCTTACTTCTCCAGCCGCGCAGCCGCTTCCTTCAATTGTCCGGCGATCAAGTGCTTCAGCTTCGTCTGCGACTGCTCGTGCTCTTCGCGGATCAGTTTCACGCGGGCATCGAAGGTGGCCTTGATCTCACCCTGGGTCTTTTCGGCCTTTTTCTCGAGCGCCTGCACCTTGGCGTCGGTCTCGCTCTTGATTTGCTCCGCCCTCTGCTTGGCCTGATCCAGCTTGGCTTCGAGCTTGGCATTGAGCTTGTCGATCCTGGCCTGGAGCTTAGCCTTGCGTTCGCCCCGGGCGCGAGCAGCCTCGGCCTTCAGTTGATCGATTTCCGCGCGAAGCTCCGCCACATCTCTGGCCCGTTCATCGTGCTCGACGAGCGTTCTGACTTTGCGCAATACGGTTCCGCCCAAGGCTTCCATTCTGGTATCCACGGGAGTAACCCACTCCTCGCTGACGTCCGCGATTAACGCGCACTTGCCGGGTATCAGCGTGGCGGCGACGTCGTCGACAAACTCGGCGTCGACACCGGCCACGTGCAAATCGCCGATGCTGCCCGCGAGCAAACCGGCCGTGGCGCCGACAGCCAGGCCCACCGGTCCCTCGAGCAGGCCGATCAGGGCGCCAATGGCCGTTCCGCCGATGGTGCGGATGGGGAGGTCGTCGTCCGACTGCTTGATCGTGACGGTGCCGTCGGCGTTCTTCTTGATCACCGCTTCCGCGTGAATCGTGATGCTTCCTTCGTTGTCGAGTTGCTTGAGGGCTTGCGATCCCTCATAGGATTTCGCTTCGTCGTTGAAGACTACAACCAGCATTTTTTCCATTGAGATTCCTCTTTCTAGCGATGTTTTCTGCCGATGTTTACGCGGCACCATAGGCCGGCAGCTTGGGCAAATGGTGTATCGCGGTGGCGAAACTGGTCACCGCTACACCGTCCACGATGAGGTCAATACCCACGGCCAATCCGATGAACCAAAGGCCCGTAATCGGCATCTGCCAAAGCACCATGACCCCCAATGCGACCGAGACGACCCCGGAGAAGACCGCCCAGCCCCAGCTTGGGAATTTCGCCATTCCCGAGCCGATGGCGCGGAACAGTCCGCCCACAATGAAGAACGAAGCCAGAACCACGGTGAGGGTCTCGGCTCCCATCAGCGGATACCGAACGAGCAAATATCCGGTGAATCCCCGTAATAGGGCAGTGAGCAGATACAGGAAGAATCCGCCCCAGGTCCCTGTAGTGAACGATTGGATCAAAGCGACAACGCCGCCGATCAGAAGCAACCAGCCGAAGACCAACACGGTAGTGAAGGTCGCGGTGATGTTAAATGCAATGCAAGCCGTGCCGAGAGCAATGAACAAGATTCCGAGGAACAGGAACCAGCCCCAGGAACCGCGGATCTCGTCGATGCCGGCAATGAGTGGATTGTAAGTAGTTTGTGACATGGTGTTTTTCTTCTCCTGAACCGAGATTACGGGAATTCGGGATCGCAGTCGTGAGGATGCGGTCAGGTTTTGGTGGAAGGAAGGGTTGGAACGGGAGCGAAACTCCCGCCGGGTTTTTGATTACAACTGGGTCGATATGTGGATCCGATCCAACTGATTCCGGCAGCTTTCGAGCGCGCTCTGCAGTTTCATCCGTCCCAAGTCATCCAACTTCATGGCGTTGAGGCGCTGGAATTCCATGACGGCGGATTTCACGGCCTTCTCTGCTTTGGCGAAGGCCTGTTCCTCGGGATCGGCGGGGGCCGTTTCCGGCGTGCAATCGCGGCGGGGTGTGGGATTGGGGTGGCCGGTGTATCCGTCGAGCTCATCGACCCCAAGACCTCTTGGAGCCGCCGGGGATGAGGAATCTCGAGAGGATACACCCTGGAAAGGTGATTTTGATGTATGCTGGTTCTCAACCGGAAGAGCAAAAAGGAGATCCCGGTTAAAATCGTTGCCCCGGGGACCCGGATGAAGCCGCCGGCTTTCGACGCGAACGAGTCCGCAGGCTATCTATCATTGAGGCCGCTGCGCTTGACCCATCTTCGACGCTATGGGCTTGCGGTTCTTTCCGTCGGCATTGCATTGGGGGTGGGGTTACTCCTCGAGCATTTCCACTTCCGCGTCCCTTCGGCGCTTCTGCTGCTGTTTGCAGTGGCCCTGAGTTCCTGGCGTGGAGGGCGAGGGCCTGCCGTGTTGGCGGCGATCCTGTCCATAATCGCCTTCTACTGGTACTTCGTGGAGCCGGTCCGCACCATCTACATCTACCCGTCCGAGATCCCGTACTTCATCACTTTTATATCCTTCGCCGCGCTGCTGTCCTGGTTCGGCGCGATCCGGCGTCGCGTCGAAGCCGATCTGCGCGAGCAGGCAGCGCTCCTCAATCTCACGCACGACACAGTTTTTGTGATGGATCTGGAGGGGGTTATCAAGTACTGGAATCGTGGCGCCGAGGAACAGTACGGCTGGACCGCGGAGCAAGCGCTGGGCAGAGGTGTTCACGACCTGCTCAAGACAGTCTTCCCGGAGCCGCTTGAGGAGATCAAAGCGAAGTTGACGCGTACCGGCCGCTGGGAAGGCGAGATTCTGCACACAAAAAGAGACGGAACCCAGGTGGTGGTAGCGAGCCGCTGGGCTTTGCAGCGAGGCGAGCAGGGTGCGCCAGTCGCCATCCTGGAGACCAGCAACGACATTACCGAGCGCAAGCGGGCCGAAGAAGAGCTGCGCGCAGCCGAAAGCCGCTTCCGCACCTTTGTGGACCACGCGACCGACGCCTTCTTCTTGATCGGCGACCACGGAAGGGTTCTTGACGTGAACCGGCAGGCATGCGAAAGCCTCGGCTACACTCGTGAGGAACTGATCGGGATAACGACCCGTGAGTTCGACGCGAATGCGGATGACGTATTCCTGCAATGGATCGGCAACCGACTCGATACCGGAGTGGACTGCACCTTCGAGACGCACCATCGGCGAAAGGATGGGACCCTGTTCCCCGTTGAGGTTCGTGCCCACCCGTTCTGGCGCGGCGGTCGCCGGCTCAGCCTGTCTTTGGCACGGGACATCACCGAGCGCAAGCGGGCCGAGGAAGCGCTGCGCGAGAGCGAGACGCGCTTTCGCACATTCGTGGACCACGTGGCGGATGCCTTTTTCATGCTGGATTTCGAGCAAGGAACCATTATCGATGTGAACCGGTGCGCCTGCGAGAGCCTTGGTTACACCCGGGAGGAGCTGATCGGGATGACCCCGATGGACTTCGATGTGGATCTGGATCGAGCGACCGTCGAATCCACCGCGGAGCGGGCGGCGGCGGGCGAGACGGTGTTGTTCGACAGACACTGGCATCGGCGAAAGGACGGGACGCTGTTCCCGGTCGAGGCTCAGACCAGCGTCTTTTGGCATGGCGGGCGCCGCTTCCTGCTGAAGGTCGCCACGGACATCAGCGACCGCTGGCGGGCCGAACAACAGCGCGACAGGCTGCGCCAGCTCGAGGCGGATCTCGCGCACATCAACCGGGTGAGCCTGATGGGGGAACTGGCCGCGTCGGTCGCGCATGAAGTCAACCAGCCGCTGTCGGGCGTCGTGAGTAACGCCAGCGCCGGCCTGCGCTGGCTGGCCGGAGATGTGCCTAACCTGGAGGAAGCGCGGGAAGGTCTCCGCCGCATCGTCCGCGACGGGAAGCGGGCCGGCCAAGTGATCGCCCGAATTCGGGCGCTGACGAAGAAGGCCGCGACGCCTACTGAGAAGCTGGACCTGAATGAAACAATTGGCGAAGTCCTGGCGCTTATCGGGGACGAAGCAAAAAGAAAGAGCGTGATCATCCGAACGCACTTTGCGGATGACCTTTCGCCTGTTTCAGGCGATCGGGTTCAGTTGCAGCAGGTTGTGCTGAATCTCGCTATGAATGCTATCGAAGCGATGAGCGTGATCGATGAGCGGGCACGAGAACTGGCGATCGGCACGCGGAACATCGACCCCGGCCAGGTGCAAGTAACGGTTCAAGACTCGGGGACAGGTATCGACCCCCAGACCATAGACAGGATCTTCGACTCTTTCTACACGACGAAGCCCGGCGGCATGGGCATGGGACTTTCCATTTGCCGTTCCATCCTTCAGGCGCATGGAGGCCGGATATGGGCTACGGCCAATGACGGCCGAGGCACAATCTTCCACTTTACGCTTCCGAAGTACCACGAAGAAGGATCAGATGCCGAAGTCGCGGGAATCTGACGCAGTCATCGCGGTTGTGGACGACGACCTCTCGGCGCGGGAGGGACTCAGCAGCCTGATTCGGTCTGCGGGTTTGCAGGTCGAAGTCTTCGCCTCCGCGCAGGAATTCCTGGCCCGTCCCGGCGCCGAGGCGACAAGTTGCCTGGTATTGGACCTGCAACTGCCGGGGCTCAGCGGGCTCGACCTGCAGAAGCGGATGGCCGAGGTCGGGCTGGAGATCCCCATCGTGTTCCTTACCGGCCATGGCAACATCCCAGCGTCGGTGCAGGCCATGAAGGCGGGAGCGGTTGAATTCCTGACTAAGCCGTTCGATGAACAGGAGCTGTTACAGGCGATTCAAGAGGCCATCGAACGCGACCGGCGCACCCGACAGCAGCATGAAGAGATGCGTGAGTTGCGCGACCGGTACGAATCGCTGACCGCGCGCGAGCGGCAGGTCATGCAGCAGGTGGTGTCCGGCCTTCTCAATAAGCAGATTGCGGCCGAACTGAACATAACCGAGTTCACGGTCAAGATTCATCGCGGACACGTCATGCGGAAAATGCGCGCGGATTCCGTGGCGGATCTGGTGCGGACGGCGGAGAACCTGGGGATCCGCTCGCTTAAGCGATCCAACCACTAGCACCAAGGTGTAATAGATTTCTTTTCCCCCCACTGCTATTTAAATACCAATGGCCCCTTTGGTTGCAGTGGTCGACGATGACATTTCGGTCCGGGAATCGCTGGAGAGCTTGATCCGGTCCACAGGCCTGGAGGCGAGAGTGTTCGCCTCCGCGGAAGAGTTCCTGGACCCACCCCGTCCTCGCGAGCCGGACTGCCTCATCTTAGACGTGCGCCTGCCGGGGATGAGCGGAATCGATCTCCACCGCCACCTGGTGGCCCGCAATTATAAAGTGCCGGTTGTTTTCATTACGGCACATGCATCCGACGACCGTGCGAGGTCGGAAGCGGCCTCGGATTGGACGGTTGCCTACCTGACCAAACCATTTAGTGAGGATGAACTGCTTGATGCCGTCAACGCGGCTTTGAAATGGAAACCGCCGAACGGCTAAACCAAGACAGTCAAACCAAGGAGATCCCATGAGCGACACAGGAGCTTTGGTTTACGTAGTCGATGACGATGCGTCCGCGCGCGAAGGAGTAGCAGGACTGATTCGCTCCGCCGGACTGATGGCCAAGATGTTTGCGTCGGGGGAAGAGTTCCTGGCTGCTCCACGACCCAAAATGCCGAGTTGTCTGGTGCTGGATGTGAATCTCCCTGGGCTGAACGGACTCGAACTTCAACGGGAGCTTGCAAAATCTGGTGTCCAGGTCCCCATCATATTCCTCACAGGCCACGGCGACATC
>Ga0209039_10002891_pt1 | contig 14015 bp, 10 predicted proteins | sample BogFormECP12_OM1_FD_188238 | JGI IMG/M metagenome (GOLD analysis project Ga0209039, IMG submission 188238) | Bog forest soil microbial communities from Calvert Island, British Columbia, Canada - ECP12_OM1 (SPAdes) (version 2) | ecosystem: Environmental > Aquatic > Freshwater > Wetlands > Bog ...
ACAAACCCCAATCTTCTTCTCGGCTCGCGACGATTTTTCTTGCTCGCCACTCGCCACTCGTCACTAGCCACTTCGCTCCATTTGGTTGCGGCCCAAGGCTTCTGGTTCCTGAGCCGTCCTTTCGTGTTAAGATTTGACCCGGAGGTTCTGGAATGCCCGTCAAGACCGAAGCCACCATTGAAGACCTCTACCGCGTGCCCGAGAATGGCAAAGCCGAGATCGTCAACGGAGAGCTGAAACTCATGTCACCTACTGGCGATTTGCCAAGCGGAGCAGCCGGCGAGATCTTTGTATCCCTGCGTACGCACGCGCGAGGCACAGGAGTGGGCCGGGCCTATACTGACAACGCAGCCTTCATTGTGAAATTGCCGAATCGCAAGTCCTTTAGTCCCGACGCTGCTTACTACATTGGCCCGCGCACGGGTGGCAAGTTCCTGGAAGGCGCTCCGGTCTTTGCCGTGGAAGTGCGCAGCGAGAGCGACTACGGCCCAGCCGCCGAGCGGGAAATGGCCGCCAAACGGCAGGACTATTTCGCCGCTGGGACGCAGGTGGTATGGGACGTGGACGTGTTGAGGTCGCTGGTGGTGCGGGTCTATCGTGCAACCGACCCTGACAATCCCAAAGTTTACCGCCGAGGCGAGATCGCCGAAGCTGAACCCGCCGTGCCGGGGTGGACTTTTCCGGTTGAGGATCTGTTTAGCTGAGGAGTTGTTTTCTTTCTTGTTTTGTGAGCGTTGTTTTTCGCGACCTCGACGACATTCGCGGCCACATTGCACAGCACAACCTTGACGCCGCCGCCCGGGTAATAACAGAGATCTTTGACGCTATTCGGGCCTTGGTTCCATTTCCCCGCCAGGGCCACAGACGCCCGGACCTCACCTCACGGCCCTTGCGCTTTATTGTGGTACGTGAATATCTTATTGCCTACGCGCCCAAGGAAAAGCCCCTGTGGGTTGTCGCAGTCATGCACGGACGGCGCAGCGCTCGGGTGATGGCCGCAATCCTCAAGAGGTGGAGAGTAATCCCCTGCAGTATTTCTGGCGGCGGTACTCGGTACGCAGCGCCAACAGCAGGGGAGCGGAGTATTATGAGAGTGTCCCACGCGGGAACGGTGACGAGCCGGGGAGCTCAGGGACCCCCCGGTCACAAAGGATCTCGCTAAGCCCAGACTTTGCCCCCGGGAGCTAGATTCCTGCGCGTGACGATGCCGCCGAACTGTGGTAGAACAGTCACAGGCTGCGATGAAAGGACGGTAAGCATTATGGCAACTCTCGATTGGTCCCAATGCCCCGCCGTCGAAAGCGTGCCGGGGAGAGTAAGCGGCGCATGGGTATTCCGTGATACGCGATTGCCCGTTGCGACCGTGATCGAGAACCTTGAGGATTTGAGCGTCGAAGAAGTGATGGAACAATTCGACGTGACGCGGGAGCAGATCAGAGCGGTACTTGATTTTGTGGCCCAGAGCCTCAAGGTTTCAGCACCGGGGCCACCTTCCGCGCCGGTCGATGCCGCGCCGGTCGATGCTCATTCTCTTTGACCACGGAACGCCAAAGGGACTTGCCCGCGCGCTTCCCGGCCACCCGATCATCACAGCCCAAGCCAGAGGATGGGATAAGCTCTCGATCAACGGCAAGCCCTCACCGTTTCTCCTGCTCCACAGCCCTGGACTTCCTGGGCAAGACCTGTGTAGCAAAGGTATCAGCAATGTTAAAATAATCTTCTTGACATCCACCTTGTGGTTATGGTATGGTTCTTGAAGCTCGCTTCGGACCGATCGCAGCCGTGGGTCGATGGGAAAATGGGTCAGGCAAAGCATCGGGGGACGAGGCGAGGGATATGTTCTAGGAGGTTGGTCGCATGTCGTTAGTGCAGCATACGGTTTCCCCCAAGCGGGTGGCCGCCAATCAGGCGAATAGCCAGAAGTCGACGGGACCCAAGACCGAGGAGGGCAAGGCTCGCGCCGCCCTAAACGCCCTCAAAACCGGAGCCTACGTCAAGACGAACAATGCCCGGCGCGAGATCTTGCTGAGGAGGGACGGGAACCTGGTTGATTTCGACCAGTTTCACCAGAGGCTGACGGAGCGTTGGTCCCCGGGCGATGTGATGCAAGAGATGCTGGTGAAGAGCATTGCCGAGAAGAGTTCGGACCTGGAGCAGTTGCGAGCCGGCTGGATCGAGCGCCGACTAACGGCCGTGTATGTCGCCGATATCCAGGCGCGAAGGCGGGATTTGCTGTCGCGCCGCTGGTGCCCCGGTGTGCCCGCCGTCGAGCCGGCGGCCCGGGGCCTTTGGCAGGCCGAGGATTCACCCTCCAAGTTCAAGAAGATATACGACATTTTGGACCTGCTCCAGAAATGGTTCGAGGAGAAAGTGTGCCCCGACAAGTATCCGGAGGCGATGAACGCGCTTTACGGCGAATGTCCCAGCCTGGCTGGCGAGAGGATCCGGCTGCTGTTTATCCAGTTTGTTGGTTCGGACGAGGTCGGGACGGCAAAAGCGGCGCAGCAACTGCCCGAGTGGATCGCACGGGAACGGCGCTATGTGGATCGGGAGCGCGATCTCTTCCGGGATGAGATGGCCTTGCGGGACGGGGGCGGGCCCAACTTGACTGAGGAGCAAGTGAACGCGAGGGAAGTTGACCTTGAGAAGCAGATCGCCGAGCAATCCCGGCTCTTGTTGCAGTTGAAGCGCAATCAGTCGCAATGGGCGCCGCGGGACGCAGGGAATAGGGAACAGAGAATAGGGAACAGGGAACAGGACCAAACTGCCGTCGCAACCGAACCCGTCACCGCCGACGCGGGGGCGGTCCCGCACGCGGGACCGGCATCCTCTCCTTCCGGCCTGTCTTCCGGCCCATCCTCCGGCACAGTTTCCGACCAGAGTGCCATCCCAACGAACGGCCAGAATGGGGACGAAACGGCGGTCGGAGGGTAGAATCGCGCAAAAACGCCAAAAACGGACGGAACTAAGCCTTCTAGTCTAGTATAATCAACGGCTTAACCCATAAAACAAACCCAAATCAACGCAAAGCGAAGCCCTTAAGTCCTTTAGATTTGAAAGGCCGCTTGGGAACAAAGCCAAAGCAAAGCCCTTAACTCCTTCAGAACGGAATCCCCTTCTTTTGAAACAGACCGTTCACGGCAGAAGCCTGGGAGCGCGGGCGTCCCACCCGCTCTTCAGTTTCGTACCGGCGGGACTCGTTCCAATGGCCGCCTCATCTGCGGCCGCGGCCAAGAGCGGGCGGGACGCCCGCGCTCCCAGGGCACTTCCCATGCTAAGATTTGATCCGGAGGATTCGGGGAATCCCCACTGGACTTATGAAACCTTCTCGTCTCTCTCTCGTTCTTGCCCTGACGATACTCGCGTCCCATTGCACCCCTGCCCGCGCTGGACAGGCTAAACGCCCTGCGGCGACCGCCGCCAAGTCGACCGTCACGTCCCCATCCGTCAGCGCCGCCGCTCGTGCCAAACTAGCCTCGATTGCTCCCATGGTAGCCGAGGCGGTTCGTGAGGGCAAGTGTCCGGGCGCCGTCGTGGTGGTGGGGCACAACGGGCATGTCGTTTACCGTCAAGCTTTCGGTTACCGCGCTCTCGTACCCCGCAAGCTGCGCATGACGCCCACCACCATCTTCGATCTGGCCTCGCTCACCAAGGTGGTGGCCACCGCGCCCGCGGTGATGCAACTCTTCGAGCAAGGCAAGATCCGGCTGGAGGACCCGGTGGCCGACTACTGGCCCGATTTTGCCGCCAACGGCAAGGACCAGGTGACCGTGCAGGAGCTGCTGACGCACTTTTCCGGACTGCCTCCCGACCTCGAGCTGAAGCCGGAATGGTCCGGCTACGAGACGGCGATGAAGATGATCGTGGCCGACAGCCTGATCGTGCCGCCGGGCACGCGCTTCATCTACAGCGACATCAACTTCGAAACCCTGGGCGAGTTGGTCCATCGTATTTCCAAGCAGCCGCTCGACGGTTATTGCCGCCAGCACCTCTTCCAGCCGCTAGGCATGAAGGACACGCAATTTCGTCCGCCGGTTCGGCTGCGCAGCCGCATTGCTCCCACTCAGCACGAGTCGGAGACCAAGGGGAAGATTCTCTGGGGCGAGGTGCACGACCCGACGGCACGCGACATGGGCGGTGTGGCCGGGCACGCGGGCCTGTTTTCCACCGCCGACGACCTCGCCATTTATTGCCAGATGCTTTTGAGCCGCGGCACTTACAAGGGCGCCCGCATCTTCAGTCCGCTCACCGTGGACAAGATGACCACGCCGGAAACGCCGGTTGACTCTCTGGCCCTCCGCGGACTCGGCTGGGACATTGACTCACCCTTCGCTTCCAACCGCGGCGAGCTTTTCCCCGTGGGGTCCTTCGGCCACACCGGGTTCACCGGCACCGACATTTGGATCGATCCTTTTTCGCAGACGTACCTGGTGCTTTTGACCAACGCCGTCCACCCCGACGGCAAAGGAAGCGTCGGCTCGCTGCGGGCGCGGGTCGCCACCCTGGTGGCGGCGGCTTTTGGCGTCGTTCTCACACCGGAGCAGGTGGCGGCGCGCCTCTCGTCGGCCGGGTTTCACGAGCGCATGAACGCCTACCGGATTGAGGGCGTCCACAACGACAAAGTGCTCACCGGCATCGACGTGCTGGAGGCGGAGAATTTCCAGTCGCTGGCGGGACGGCGCGTGGGCTTGATCACCAACCACTCGGGACGCGACGCTGCGGGCCGCCGTACCATCGATCTGTTCTATCGCGCGCCGGGCGTGAAGCTGGCGGCCATCTTCAGTCCCGAGCACGGTCTCTTCGGTAAGGCCGACGAGCGCGTGGCCTCCACCACCGAGCCGGAGACCGGCCTGCCCGTCTACAGCCTCTTTGGAGACAGCGAGCGGCCCACTGACAAAATGCTGGAGGGTCTCGACGCGCTGGTGTTCGATATCCAGGACGCGGGCGTCCGCTTCTATACCTACACAACTACTTTAGGTTATACTATCGAAGCAGCAGCAAAAAAAGGAATTGACTACTACGTGCTAGACCGCCCCAATCCAATCAACGGCTTCCTCGTGGAAGGGCCGATGCTCGATTCGGACCTGCGATCGTTCGTGGCCTACTTTCCTTTGCCGGTCCGCCACGGCATGACGGAAGGCGAGTTGGCGGAGATGTTCAATACCGAGCAGCGCCTGGGTGCCAAGCTTCATGTGATCAAGATGCAGGGATGGCGGCGCACCGACTGGTACGACGAGACCGGCCTCCCCTGGATTAACCCTTCGCCGAACCTGCGCACCCTGACGGAGGAGGTTCTCTATCCGGGTGTGGGGATGATCGAGGGAGCGAACGTCAGCGTGGGTCGCGGCACCGATACGCCGTTCGAAGTGCTGGGCGCCCCGTGGATCGACTCGAATAAGCTTGCCGAGACCCTCAACGCCCGGCACATCCAGGGCGTCCGCTTTTTGCCCCTCGACTTCACTCCCCGCGAGAACCGGTTTGCGGGCGAGCCCTGCCACGGAGTCCAGATCCACCTGCTCGATCGGCGGGCCCTGGACGCACCGGAGCTGGGCGTTGAGTTGGCATCCGCCTTGCATAAGCTTTTCCCCAACGATTTCCAGCTTGATAAGACGCTGCCGTTAGTGGGCTCGCGGCGGGTGCTGGAATCCATCCGCAACGGGCAAGACCCGCGCCGCACGGCCTACGATTGGGAACAGGACCAGTTGCAGGAGTTTCGCAAGCTGCGCGCCAAGTACTTGTTGTATTGAGGGCAGACGGTAGTCGGTAGACGGTAGATGGTAGACCGCATAAGGGAAGAGGGCGAAGCGCCGCGTCTTCCCATATGCTGTCTACGGTCTACCATCTGCCGTCTTCCCCTTTATGCCGTCTGCTTTCTACCGTCTACCTTTTGCAGTAACCCCAGGACCCTAATTTTCATCTCACCGGTGGGCTTTCATATTGAAAGGACGGTATATAAACTATGGATGCTCCCAGCCAAGTAGGCAGCAATCATAAGACGTTACGTTTAGTGAGACCTTCAGTAGTGGTGCTCTGCGGACCGGCCGGCTGCGGCAAGTCGACCTTCGCGGCGAAGTACTTCCGCCCAACCCAGGTGATCTCCTCCGACCAGTGCCGGGCCCTGGTTTGCGACGACGAACGCGATCAGCGGTTTCAAGAACAGGCCTTCGCATTGCTCGATTTCATCCTCGACCTGCGGCTCGATTTGAACCGGCTTTGCGTGGTGGATTCGACGGCGATCACCCAGTCGGCGCGCTGGAGCCTGCTGGAGCGGTCGCGCCGGCATGGCGTCCCTTGCGTGGCCGTGCTCTTTGATGTGTCGCTGGAAACGTGCCTGGCCCACGATCAGGCGCGGCCACGGACCGTAGGACCGGCGATCGTGGAGCGGCAGTTCCAGCTTTTCCAGCAGGTCAAGGCGGGGATCAGCGAGGAGGGGTTCGAGCAGGTGATTGTGTTGCGCGAAGAGGATCTCGACAACGCACAGGTGGAGATTGCCTTCCGCCCGGTCATGGACCGAGCCGGAGCGTCCGCGACCGCGGCCCATGCTCGTCCGTTTGAGCGCCGAAGTCCGCGACCGGCGACGCGCCTTCACGGTCCTCGACCCGCAGCGGGGCTGGCCTCACCCGCCCCAGCGCCCGAGCAGTCGCCCTCGCCTGCGGATGTGACCCACCCTGAGCCGGCGGCCGCGTCGAACGCCCCGGGCGCCCCCGGCGCAAGTAGGGAATCAGCTCAAGCAGCGATGGCGTCGGTGCAACCGTCGGGAGGCGACGGGACCAGTTAAAAAGGGGCGCGACCCATAAGAGGGTAACGGACCAGAGGAATTAAGGATTGACGATTGGAAAACCGAAATAGCGTGAGTCTATTTCTTCCGATCGTCAAATCGGCAGTCGTAAATCGGCAATTCCCCACAGTGTTGAAATAGCGTTGCATTCCTCTTCGCTTCGAGCTATTGTAACCGTATGGCTGACCTGAAGCTCCAGGCACCACTCACCGAAGAAGTCGAAGTGGACGCCATAACCTTGGCTGCCATTGACCGTGGCATCGAGGATGCCGACGAGGGCCGGACCGTACCCATCGATGAAGTCCGGAAAATGATTCCCCAGTGGATTTCCAAATTCGAATCGCAAAGGCCGCGCTAGCGGATTTTGAGGAAATCCTGGCCTACTCCTGGGCTAACTTTCCTGCTGCTGCCGAACGGTTCGGCAACGCCATATTGGACCACGTCGATCTCTTAAGAAACTTCCCATACATCGGTAGTCCAGTTGCCGGGCGTCCCGGCGTCCGCCAGTTGGTGCATACCCCGATCTTGATCTACTACCGCGTGAACGAAGCCCCGAATTTCGTGGAGATTCTTCACTTCTGGCACAGCTCGCGCCAAGCTCCTACCTCGAAGTGAAGCTCTCGCGGTCGTAGCGAAGTGGGGCGCGGCGCCTAAATCACGGACAGGTTCCCGCAGGTCGAGCCGGTAAAGAGCCTTGGCAACCTGTGCCCTCGAGGGTCAGTATATTGCAGCACCTTGGCACCCTAAGCTATCTTGCCGAGGCACCTGTCCCGGACGTATAATTAGTCTCCCGAATGCCCCTTACAATTGGCACCAAGCTGGGTCCCTACGAAATCGTCGCGCCGCTGGGTGCAGGCGGCATGGGAGAAGTATATCGCGCCCGCGACAGCAAGCTCGGCCGCGAGGTGGCGCTGAAAGTCGTGCCCCAGGCCTTTGCCGCCGACGCCGAGCGCATGGCGCGCTTCCAGCGCGAAGCCCAGGTGTTGGCGTCGCTCAACCATCCCAACATTGCCGCGATTTATGGCCTGGAAGATTCCGGTGGGGCGCGGGCGCTGGTGATGGAGTTGGTGGAGGGTCCGACGCTGGCGGAGCGTATTGCGGAGAAAGAACCCCTCACCCGATCCCGCACTGCGGGACCACCCTCTCCCTCGGGGAGAGGGGAAAACTCTCAGAAACTTCGGCCACCCTCTCCCTCGGGGAGAGGGGCTGGGGGTGAGGGGTCGCGGCCGTCGCCGTTGCCTCTGGATGAATCCTTGCACATTGCCAGGCAGATTGCCGAAGCGTTCGAGTACGCGCACGAGCGCGGGATCGTCCATCGCGACCTGAAGCCTGCCAACGTGAAGGTGACGCCGGAGGGCGCGGTGAAGGTTCTCGATTTCGGTCTCGCCAAAGCGCTGGAGAGCGAACGCCCCACCGGTAACATCTCGAACTCGCCGACGCTGACGGCGGCGGCGACGCAAGCCGGGATCATCCTCGGCACCGCGGCTTACATGCCGCCCGAGCAAGCGAAGGGAAAACCCGTAGACCGCCGTGCGGATATCTGGGCGTTCGGCTGCGTGCTCTACGAGATGCTGACGGGGAAGCGGACCTTCGACGGCGAAACCACGTCGGACGTTCTGGCCGCCGTCATCATGAAAGAGCCCGACTGGAAGGCGCTCGCGGCGGATACACCGGCCGGCATTCAAAAGTTGCTGCGCCGGTGTCTGGCAAAAGATGCCAAGCAAAGATTGCAAGCCATCGGTGAGGCGCGTATTGCGATTGAAGAGACCCTGAGCGGCAAGGATTCTGTAGCGTCGGTGCCTGCCCTAGAGCGGAGCGAAGGGTCCTTACCGGCGGAAGCGGCGATGGGCACCATTCGCTCCGCACAAGGGCAGGCGTCGCCGCTAGAGCCACCCCTCTGGCGACGCGCGCTGCCGTGGTCGGTTGCGGCGGTCGCCGTTGTTGTCGCCGCGTTCGCAACGGTTGCCGCTTACCGCGGGCATAGCACCGCCGGCCAAACGGGCGAGTTGCGCCTCGAGATCGTCACGGCCGGCAGCAGCGACGACGTGACGCTCTCCCCTGACGGCCGGCAGCTTGTGTCCAGTGGGATGAATGACGGCGATCCGCTCTCCCTGCGTCCTCTCGATTCCGAGGTTCCGAAACCGCTGCCCGGAACGGAGTCAGGAGGCGCAACCTTCTGGTCTCCCGACAGCAAGTCGATCGGATTCGTCGCCAATGAGAAACTCAAGCGAATCGACGTGGCGACGGGGGCGGTGCAGACGCTGGCCGATGCTCCTACTGAGCGCGGCGCCTCGTGGAATCGCGAGGGCACCATCCTGTTTGCTCCTGGTGGCAACGGGCCTTTGTATCGGATTCCGGCAACGGGTGGACAGCCGGTTCAGGTCACCCAGCTCCGGGCTCCACAAGAAGCCAGCCATCGTTTCCCCCAGTTCCTGCCTGACGGGCGCCATTTCTTGTTCTGGATCGTCGGTTCCCCCGACGCAGAGGGGGAATATGTCGGATCGCTGGACAACCAGGACCACCAGCGGGTCTGCGTTGCCGACGGCCCCGTGACTTTTGTACCGCCCGATCACATTTTCCTAGTGCGCGAAAGCGTGGTGTATGCGCAACGATTCGATCTGGATAAGCTGAAGCTCACGGGTGAGCCGGTGGCTGTAGCTTCCGGCGTTTCCGAGGATCGGATCATTCGAGAACGGGTGGCAGCCTCGGACACTGGCATTATCGCCTTCCGACCCGATGTAGCGGTCAAGCGGCAGGTGACCTGGCTTGACCGCACCGGAAGACCGGACGGGACAGTAGGAGAACCCCTCGCGGGTGTGCGTGGAGGAGAGCTCTCGCCCGACGGACGGACCTTAGCGATCCACACTGCGCGCGGCGAGGTGGGCAGACCCGACGAGCTTTTGATGGACATGGCTCGCGGTACGCTCACTCCCCTGACCTCCGAGAGAAGCGGCAACGCACGATGGTCGCCCGACGGAAAACGGATCGCGTTCAATGGCGAACGCACCGGCATTCTCAACATTTATTCGATGGTCGTCGGCAGCAGCAGTCCGGGCGAAGTCGTGCTCGCCTTGAACGAGGCCATTAACCTGAGCGACTGGTCCCCTGACGGCAAGTACATTCTGTATTCGAGTCAAAGTCCCACAACGGCGCGCGACGTGTGGGCCCTCCCTCTCGACGGCGCCGACCGCAAGCCGTTTCCAGTGGTTCAAACGCCGGCCGAGGAAAGAGGAGGCAGATTCTCTCCGGATGGCAAGTGGGTGGCCTATAGCTCGAATGAAACCGGCCGCGAAGAAATTTTTGTGCGACCGTTCCCCGGGCCGGGTCCGGCCCAGCGCGTGTCAACCGAAGGCGGGCGGTTGCCGTTCTGGCGGCGCGATGGCAAGGAGTTGTATTACCTCAGAGAGGACCAACTGATGGCGGTCTCGGTCAATGGGGCAGCCAAGGCCACCCTCGAAGTCGGGATGCCTCAGTCGCTCTTCAAAGCGCGCGGCATAGTCGTGCCGGAGACTGACGGCCAGCGCTTTCTGGCTCTAACGCCGCTGGGCGAAGTCACCACGCCTCCGGTCACGGTGATTGTCAACTGGGCAGGTCAGGAGAAGTAGGCCTGTGGAACGGACCTGCGGCCGCTTCCGGCGGAGCTTGCCAACCCCACGCGAGTAACTCCTGTCACGGCCATTGTGGATTTCTTCCGAGTACCCCGTGATCCGAGCATGATCGCCAGAAGGTGATTAGGGCGACCGGTATCGACGTTTGCCGCCGGAGCGTTCACTGAACTGGATGGGCAGGCCAAACCCCGTCCTTCGCTGCCAATGTCTTCGGCTGCAATTGACGGTGGCGGGCCAGTTTCCTGTATAATTCACTCCACTGATGTCACTTACTTCTGGCGCGAAGCTTGGCCCTTACGAAATTCTCTCGCCGCTGGGCGCGGGCGGGATGGGAGAAGTGTATCGCGCCCGCGACACGCGCCTCGATCGCACCGTCGCCATCAAGATTCTTCCCTCGCATCTCTCCCACGATCCGACTCTGCGGCAGCGCTTCGAGCGCGAGGCCAAAACCATCTCGAGTCTCAGTGACCCCCACATCTGCACCCTTTATGATGTTGGTCAGCAGGATGGGACTGATTATCTGGTGATGGAGTACCTGGAGGGCGAGACGCTGGCGCAGCGGCTCGAGAAAGGCCCGCTGCCGCTGGAGCAAGCCTTGCTGTATGCCATCCAGATTGCCGGTGCGCTGGACAAGGCCCACCGCAAGGGCGTGACCCACCGGGACCTGAAGCCCGGCAACATCATGCTGACCAAGACGGGGACGAAGTTGCTCGATTTCGGGCTGGCGAAGCTGGAGCAGGAGACAGGCTCGCCGGCTGCACTTTCCCAACTTCCCACTGCGCAAGGTAACCTGACCGCGCAAGGGGCGATTGTCGGGACGCTACAGTACATGGCCCCGGAGCAGTTGGAAGGCGGCGAGGTCGATGCGCGCACCGACATCTTTGCCTTTGGGGCCGTAGTGTACGAGATGGTGACGGGCAAAAAGGCTTTTGAGGGCAAGGGCCAAGCCAGCGTGATTGCGGCCATCCTGGGGAATGATCCTCCAGCGATATCCACCCTCCAGCCCATGACGCCTCCCGGACTGGACCGCGTGGTGAGGAAATGTCTGGTCAAGGAACCGGAGCAGAGATGGCAGGGGGCAGGCGACCTGTGTGATGAGTTGAAATGGATTGCCGAAGGTGGCTCGCAGGTCATCTTGGCGCCGACCGCCGCCGCAAAAGGCGTCCGCCCAGGCTGGCGAGGAGCCCTGTTGTGGGGCGTCGTTTCGTTGCTCCTGGCGGCCATCGCCGGCCTTGCCGTCTGGAATCTGAAGCCCATACCGCCACGATCCGTCAGCCGCACGGTGATTACGCTGCCGCCGGGCCAGCGGCTTGCGGTGTCCGATCTACCCGCCGTGGCTCTCTCGCCCGACGGAACCAAGCTCGTGTACGTTGCCGACCAGGGCGGCACGCAGCAGCTTTATCTGCGGGCGATGGACAGTCTGGAGGCCACGCCTGTCCCCAACACGGATGGAGCGACCATCCCTTTCTTCTCGCCTGACGGCCAATCGCTTGGTTTCTTTGCCGGCGGCAAACTCAAAAAGGTTTCGATGAGCGAGGGATCGACGCAAAGCCTCGCCGATGCCAAGCTTCCTCGAGGGGCCAGTTGGAACAGCCAGGGCATGATTGTCTTCTGCCCCACAGCGTTCGGAACTATCGACCAAGTATCGGAAGCAGGAGGCACGCCGCAGCCGCTGACTCATTTCGAGAAAGGGGCGATGATCAACGCCTGGCCGGATCTCTTGCCCGGCGGCAAGGAGGTGGTCTTTGCCTCCAGCGAGAATGCGGGCAACTGGACCAACGCACATATCGTAGTCGAGTCCATGGAGACGGGCGTAAGGCGGGTTCTGGCCCAAGTGGGGTCGCAGCCCCGCTATGCGGCCTCCGGGCACCTGATTTTCGCGCAAAGCGGAATCCTGATGGCTGTGCCGTTCGATGCCCAACGGCTGGAAGTAGCGGGCGCGGCGGTCCCTGTGGTGGAGGGTATCCTGCAATCTCCAGCCACTGGAGACGCCCAGTACAGTATTTCCGCCACCGGATCGCTGGTCTACGTTCCGGGAAACATTCGGGCGGGCCAACGCGAACTGGTGTGGGTTAATCGAAAGGGGGTGGAGCAAACGACTGGGGCTCCTGCGCGCTCCTACCGTTTCCCGCGCGTCTCCCCCAATAACCGTCAGGTGGCTGCAACAATTGACGATCAGGAATCGCAAGTCTGGCTCTACGACCTTTCCCGGGAGACGTTAACCCGGTTGACGTTTGAGGGGAATACGAATCTTGCCCCGGCTTGGACGCCGGATGGCAAGCAAATATCGTTTCAATCAAACAAGACAGGCTCCGCGAACATCTATTGGCAACCAGTGGACGGCAGCAGCGGGATGGAGCGCCTGACCTCGGGGGATATCACCCAGGTTCCGAGCTCTTGGACCCCGGACGGAAAATTCCTCGCTTATATTGAACCCTCCCCCATTACGGGATACGACATCTGGTTGCTGCGGCTCAGTGACCGCAAGGCGCAGCCCTTCCTCCAAACGCAGTTCAACGAAACTTGTCCACGTTTTTCGCCCGACGGGCATTGGCTGGCCTATGTCTCGGACGAATCGGGCCGCTATGAAGTCTACGTGCAACTGTTTCCGGGCCCCGGCGGCAAGTATCAAATCTCGACGGAAGGCGGTACGGAGCCGGTGTGGAACCCGAAGGGGCGGGAGCTGTTCTACCGCAGCGGCGGCAAGATGATGGCCGTGGACATTGCCACGCAGCCGAGCTTTTCCGCGGGCAAGCCGAAGGTACTTTTCGAGGGACACTACCAGCCGACGCCGCTCACCTTCCCCAACTACGATGTCTCAGCCGACGGCCAGCGCTTCCTGATGCTCAAGCCCGTCGAGGCGGGCGAAGGGGCACCAACGCAAATCAACGTGGTGCTCAACTGGTTTGAAGAGCTGAAGCGTCGGGTGCCGGCGGGAAAGAAGTAAAAAGGCCCTTCAACAAGTCGCTTTTGCCTGAGACCTGGCAATCCGGCGGTCGGCACTGAGCAGGTAAGTGGGCTACGCGGAGACTGATTCGCTGCCGGGTCGAAAGAAAAAGGTTGGTGTGGGCCAAAAGTGTGTTGGTAATGCTGGTGGCGGCCGGCGCAGAGGCCATAGCAATAATTTACTTGACAAGCAAAACTCAGAGGAGTACTATATGAGCTAGGCTCGAAAGCAACCGCAAGCGCATAGGCTCCGCCGCGCTTGCCCACGGGGCTGATTTAGAGTAGAGGGAACAGGGAAGGTGGAGAGGAAATCAGAAATTATGCAAAACGTTGTAAGTAAGTTTACATGTCATTCTGAGCGTAGCGAAGAATCCGTCTTCGGCCTCGCAGGCAGGCCCAAAGGGCAAGAGAGATTCTTCGCTACGCTCAGAATGACATGTAAACTTACTTTCAGCGCCATGCATAGAAATCAGAACCAAGCAGCACGGCCATGCATAGAAATCAGAACCAAGACGTTCTCCCGGTCTGATTTCTGCGTTCTAACTTCTGATTTTAGGTAATTTTAGGTACCCGTTGATGGACGTACCGAACGAGCCGAAACCGAAGCGCAAGTTCGTGATGACTCCCGAGCGCAAGGCCAAGTTGCTGGCCAATCTGGAGAAGGCGCGCCTGGCGCCCAAGGA
>Ga0209039_10002892_pt1 | contig 14010 bp, 5 predicted proteins | sample BogFormECP12_OM1_FD_188238 | JGI IMG/M metagenome (GOLD analysis project Ga0209039, IMG submission 188238) | Bog forest soil microbial communities from Calvert Island, British Columbia, Canada - ECP12_OM1 (SPAdes) (version 2) | ecosystem: Environmental > Aquatic > Freshwater > Wetlands > Bog ...
ATCAGGGGCTCCCACTGCGTGTCCCTGGCAGCCACGGGCGAGGCCATCCGCAGCGAGCCAAACATGGCCTGGTGGGGTACGAACAGGTCGACGGCAATCCCGCGTATCGTTCCCGAAAAGCCCGGTGGCAGGACTCCGATGACGGTCAGCGCCGTCCCGCCTACCGACACGGTGCGGCCGCAGATCGCGGAGTCGCCGCCGAATGCGGTTCTCCAATAGCGGTCGGTGAGGACCAGTTGGCCATCGGCGCCGGCGTTGGCATGAAACACCCGCCCCATGGCCGCCTGCACACCCAGCAGATCGAAGAAGTTGTCGGAAACGCCGGCGGTAATCGGGAAATCGTCGCGGCCAGGCAGTTTGACCATTGGGCCCACGCGATTCTGCATCATGATTCCGTCGAGCGTACGCGCGTGTTGCTGAATGGCTTGAAACTCCGGCCAATTGAGCCCGTCGAGGCGGCCTTCGCGGTCGCGCACCCAGGCTTCGGCCAGTCGGCCGGGCTCCTTCACAGGGAGCGCGCGGTAGTAATAGGCGTCCACCACGCTGAACGCCGCGGTGGAGAAGCCGATGGCCAAGCCGAGCGAAATGATCGCCAGGAGGGCGGCTCCCGGACGGCGAACCAGCTTCCGCCAGGCGAGAAACAAGTCTCGCAGGAACATATGCAAAGCCTATGAGCACGTTGCGTGCCGCCCGTAAGCTGTTGGGTTGCGAAGGGAATGCGGACGGAGGTGTCCGGTTATGGGATGGCGCGTGGCGCGTCCGGTTATTCCGGCAACGGCTGCCCCTTGGTCTCCGGCGCGAAGGGCAGCGCCGCCAAGCCTACCAGGAACACCAGGCACATGGTGACGCCGGCGTAACGCATGGGTTCGGCGTGTCCGGCGAAGACGCGGCTGGTCAGCAGACCGAGGGTGAGCGGTCCGGCGGCGGCGGCCAGGCGGCCGACGTTGTAGCAGAAGCTCGTTCCGGTGCTGCGCAGACGCGTGGGGAAAAGCTCGGGCAGGTAAATGGCGTAGCCGCCGAACAACGAGAGCTGCGCGAAGCCCATCAGCGGGATCATCCAGAAGATCTGGCTGATCTCCCTCAGTTTCCAGAAGGTGAAGGCGGTGGCCAGCATGGCGGCCACAAAGCTGACCGCGAATGCCTTCTTGCGGCCGGTGTAGTGCGTCAGGTAGGTAAACGCGTAGACGCCGAAGAAACAGCCCAGGTTCTGGAGCAGGGAAGTGATCCCGATCCAAGTGCCGGTCTTGCCCGCCAATGCCGCTCCCGTGAGACCCTGGGCGCGGAAAGCCGTGTCGAGCACGGGACGAAGCAGATCGTAGCTGAAGAAGCCGATTCCCCACAGGCCCACCACACCGGAGAACGCCAGCAGCATGCCGACGATGGCATTGCGGCGCCAGCGGGGCTCGGCGAAGAGGTCGTGGAACGATCCCATCCGCTTCTTTTCGGCGCGCGCTTTCAGCCACTGGGCAGGCTCCTTGAGCTTCATGAAAACCACCAGGGCCAGCGGGGCGGGCACGGCGCCGGCCAGGAACAGGTAGCGCCACTGGCCCACGATCTGGCCGGCGGCCTCCATCTGACCTAGCACAATGCCGGTGAGCGCGGCCAGCATGTTGCCGACAGCCGAGCAGGCCTGCACCAGCCCCAGGGCGTACGGCCGCGCGCGGTCCGGCACCACCTCCGCCACCATCGAGACTCCTACCGCGAACTGGCCGCCCACGCCGAGACCGCACAGGAAGCGGTACACGTTGAAGTCCCAGACGCTGGTGGAGAACACGCTCAGACCGGTGAAGATGGTATAGGACAAGATGGTGATCATCATAGTCTTGGCGCGTCCGAGGCGATCTCCGAGGACGCCGAAATAGATGCCGCCGATGGCCCACCCGATCATGAAGATCATGGTGGCGTATCCGGCCTGCTCGGAAATGGTGGCGTCGGTGGCCCCGCCACCGAGCAGGTCGCGGATGGCCGGCCGGCGCGCCAGGTTGAAGAGCTGCTGGGCCATGGTGTCGAACATCCAGCCCATGCTGCAGACGGCGATCACGAACCAGTGATATCCGCTCAGTTCGCGATACCAGGCGTACCTGCGTTCGCCGGCCAGCGCGCCGGAGGAAGAACCATTCGAAGACATGAAGCTGCTATTCTACATCGCGGCGGCTACGCGGTCGCCGGGTTTCAACGGGATGTCGGAGGGCAGCGCCACGGCATCGCCTTCCGCCAGCCCTTCCACCACCTGGATCGCCGTGACGCTCGAAGCGCCCTTCTTCACGGGGCGGCGGGCGATGGTGTCGCCGGCGAGCGCGAACACGTAGTCGCCCTGGGCATCGTGGCGCAGAGTCTCCTTGGGGACCACCAGCGCGCCCTCGACTACCGCCGTGCGGATTTCCGCGTTGACGTTGGCGCCCGGGACCAATTCGCGGCCGGGGTTTTCGATGGAACAAATCACCTCGCCAACCTGCCGCGAGCCCAGCGCCTGAATGGAAGCGGGCTTCCGGTCCACGGTTCCGCGCCACTGCTTGCCGGGCAGAGCGTCCCAGGTGATGGTCACCGGCTGGCCCTCGGCCACGCGCCCGAGTTCCGGCTCATCGACGTAGACGCGCACGCGCAGCCGGTCGAGCCGCCCGACATTGGCCGCCGTGTCGCCCACGTTCAGATACGCGCCGGGGCGCACGGCGAGGCCGTAGATCTCGCCGGCGATGGGCGCCTGGAGGGTGCTCAGGGCGGCGCGCTTCCGCGCCAGGTTCAAAGCCACGCCGGCATCCTGCAAGCGGGCGCGCGCGGCGGCCACCTCGGAGCGGTCCACCAGCGCCTTGCGGCGGTTCTCGAGGCCTTCGATTTCGATCTCGGATTGCCGCACCTTATTCTGCGCGGCCTCCACGTCCACGGCAACGGCGGCCTGTTTCTCCGCCAGCCGGCGCAGCGTGTCGTACTCCTTCTGGTGCTGCTGGAGGTCGAAATGCGCGCGCGCCAGGTTGTTGTCGATGCCGGCCAGCTCCGACGGCTTGCCACCCGCTTCAAGCGCCGCCAGGTTGGCGCGCGCCTCCGCTACTTTGGCCTCGCCGGCGGCCACATCGGCCGCCAGCGTGGGATCGGTAATCGCGGCCAGCGCCGCGCCCTTGGCCACGCGCTCGCCTTCCCGCACGTCCACCTGGCTCACCAGGCCGGCGGTTTCCGCGTGCACCGCCTGCCATTCGAACGGCTCGGCCTTGCCGTTGGTGGAGAGCGTGCTCACCAAAGTCTCCCGCTTGACGCGCGCGAAATTCACCTGGGGCGGAGCGGTTTTTCGAAAGATCCCCCAACCGATCACGGCGGCGACCACCAGCAGGAGCAAGAGCAGCAGCTTTTTCAACGTGTGTCTCCACCACTATCTTAACCGGGGCTGTGGTGTTTGGAGACGGGGTTTGGAAGGCTGCTAGAACAACTCACCCCCGGTGGCCGGTTGGGGCCACCGGGGGTACCTTCCGCGAGACTCGGCCGGCTGGCGCCGGCTCAATTGTCGTCTGGGCGGGGCAGTAGGATCGTGTAGTTCTGGACGAAATCGTGCGACGCCGCGGCATCCGATGTCAGATCGATGCGCACCGTGTCATACGCCAGCCAATTCGAACCTGCGAGCAGGGTGGGGTCATAAGCCACTTGGATGTCGCATGTGTCGCCCACCTTAATCGGCCCGGCAGTACACGTCGTACTCACGAGGGTCACCTTACCGTTCAGAGCGTTTGGCACTACAGCCGAAATGTCCACCGGCACATCGCCGTCGCTTTTGAGCGTGGCTTCAATGTTATAGACCGACTGGCGAATCACAGCGGTAGTCATCGGCGTGAGCCAGGTATAGTGGCCCCCTGGCGAGCTGACGAAGCCGTGCCCCGGGAGCTTGCTGTCCGAGCCCGTCACGAGGCCATTGGCGCCGAGCGCATAAACGGTCTGTGTGCCCGTGGTGTAAAGCGGGGAAGGAACCACCGGCGCGCCGGGTGCGACGCTCAGAAGGTTGCCGTTCATATCCCACGTACATGTTTGGTCATAATGTTTGACGGAGTGGCCGCCGCCCCCGCCCTTGCCGGAGCCGCCGCCAGACACCGTATAGTAGCTGCAATTGCCGACGACATCTGTGCCCAGAAACTGATATCCCGCCACCACCAGGCCGCGATAGCCGGGGTTCGCGTTGAATTGCAGCGGGTACTCGTAAGCGCCAGCCAAGGGAGCAAAGAGCACCAGGCAGAACGCCGACAAACCGATCGTCTTTTTCATAGTTATCCCCCCCAACATGTATTGCATGCCCGCCGTCGAACCCAGTACGACTGGCGGACAATTACGACCTAACATCTCCTAATTCTCGGTATACCACGCCCCTGGAGCGTGGTCCTTGCTGCGCCTCAAACGCCGGTCAACCTTCCCTCAAAGGCCTACCTGGCGTTGGATGCGATTCCGACTTCCGGCTTCGAAAAGATTGAATCGTCGAGCTTGGGGTTCACCACCACCTTATCGATGACGGCTCTCTCCACGGGAACGGGAGGATCCCTGAAGCCCTGCGCCGTACGGGCCACCGGAAGAACTTTGGTTTCCAAAACATACGGAATCTGAAGGCCGCTCACGGTCCGATAATCGCGGAAGTAGACTTCCACGGGGTGGTCCGTGCCGTCGAGCAGCCTGGGCTGCCCTTCAATCTTCGTTTCCAAGAAGGTCTGGGCGTCGATCCACACATGGACCACCGAGCCGTTCTTCAAGGTCAGCTTGAGCTTATAGGTGTCGCGGTCCTCGACCTTTTCCATGCCGTCGAGATCGACCCGGGTGCCTTTGGCCGCGTAATCCACGAGGGGACCATCGAGTTCCGCCTGCGTGGCAGTGGTCTTCATTTCGTCCGGGGTATATGGCTCGACTACACGGCGGCCGAGGAACGGCCTGAGCTTCCACCCGTTGGCGCCGTCGAACACCTGGATGGCGGTGTCGCCGTTGAACTGCAGCTCAAACCGCATTTTGCGGGGGCGCGCCAGTTCCATCAGAAATGGCAGTTGAACCTCTTCGACCGGCCGCTTAGTGCCGGGAATCGCCTGCGGCATGGCCTTTGGGGAGGCGCTCGCATTCAAGCTAACGTTCGGCGGGGCCGGCACCTGGAGGGTAGCCCGCTGATTGCCCCCGGCGCCCAGTTGTCCAGCCAACGACATGGTTTGGACGGCCCGCCAAGCCTGCAGCCCGCCACGGGCAGCGACGTTCTTGTCCGCGATCTCGGCAGCGGAGAGCTTGGCTCCGGCTGGAGTGACATCGGCGGCCTTGGCGAAGGAGACGGCAAACGCCAGGGAAATCAGGATTACGGGTGTTTTTCGATACATTCTATGTGTCCTCGCTTAACCAGGATAAGGCCGAGCCGATCTACGTTGTTTGCGCTGCGTCAAGCTCCGGGCGCCGTTATTCCACCACCAGCCCCTCGGCTCGAAAATTTCCGATCTGGATATCCACGCGGTCTCCGCGCTTGACCAAGCCGCCTTTGTTCGAGAACGCCATCCAGTACGACTGGCCCACAACGGGGTTACTGGTGGTCTGGCGCAACATCCCGACCTTTTCGAGCGAAGGAACGACCAGCTTGACGCCGGCCTGCTGGTCGAACAAGACAGGGTCGACCTTCTTATCGTTGAGGAGCTTGGCCTTTTCGGCGTCCACCACGCTATAGCTGAATCGAATGATCTCGCCGGACTCGACCCGCTTTACGCTAAGCAAGTCGACTCCCCAGACCAAGGCGTAATACCGATCGATTCGTTTCGGCATTCGACCCGACTGGGAGCGGGCGGGGGCGGTGGGCGCCGCCGAGGACGCCGCGCCCTGACCGGCCGGTGCGGGAGACTGGGGAGGCGCCGCTACAGACGGCGCGGCGCTCTGTCCCCACAGAGCGCCAGCGAGAAGCAAATTACCAAAGAGAACCGATCGAATCATTTAGGTATCCGTTGTCGTTTAAGGGCCGGACATCCGGAATATTCCGGATGTCCGGCCCCTGTGAGTTTAGTTTGCGGTTCCGGTCAGGGCCGACGTTTGCGCACCGGCCGCACTGGTGACGGAGACGGTTGCGCTCTTGCCGCCGGTCGATTGGCCGGTCGACGGCGTGAAGTTAACCTGGACGGTGCAACTCGCTCCCGCAGCCAGGGTGGTGTTAGCCACGGTCTGGCCATTGCCGATCGGACCGCAGTTCGAATTAGCGCGGACGATGGTGAACTCAGTGGGGTTAGCCCCCGTGAGCGTAGCTTGAGCGATACCCGTCAGCGTCACGGTCCCGGTGTTGGTGAGCGTGAAGGTCTGGGCCGTGCCAGAACTGCCGCGAGTCACGCCTCCGTAGCCGTGGGAGGCCGGACTCAGATTCGGCGACAGGCCGCTGCCAGTGAGACTTACCGGCGAGTTGGTCACAGTGCCATTAGTAGCTGTAATGGTCAATGTCCCGCTAAAGTTGTTAGGAGCAGCCGGAGGTGCGGCCGGCGAGAAGCGCACCTGAATGGTGCAGGTGCTGCCAGCCGCCAGGGTAGTGGCATTGCCGCAGGTTCCGCCCGGACGTGAAAAGACCCCCGACGAGAATGCATAGTTGATACCGGTCAGGCTGGCGGTTCCGGTGTTGTGCAGCGTGAGGGTCTGATTGGCGCTGGAGTTTCCGTATACCACGTCCCCGAAGCTCAGCGGCCCACCCGTCACGCTGGCATTCGGGGCGTTACTCGTGGCCGTCACGCTTTCGATTGCCCCGAAGTCGATAAGGGATTCGCTGCTGTCGGGCCGCGAATTGCCGAAGAAGTCGGTTTTCAGAGTCGGAAACGCCGTGGTATTGAAGGTCCCAGCCGTAGTCGAGATCTTGTCGATGGCTGGCGAAGACGACGCCAGGGCGTAGTTGCCGAGAACGGTGCCGGTAACCGGGTTGGTGAGGGACAGCGGGCCCCATTGCAGGTTGACCCAGTTGTTGCCCTCGTCCACCGTGGCGGCCGGAGTCAGGTTGAAGATTGGGTTGGGCACGGTGGCGTCCGAAATGCCCGGAGGCACCTGGAAGCCCGCGCCGTTCGGATTGAGGCTTTTCGCTTCCGGCGGGATTCGCGAGCCGTTGCAGTACTGGCTCATAAAGTTCGGATCGTTGGCGCTCCCCGAAAGGTTATGCGTGCCGGCGTCTTCGACTGTATTTGTCAGCAGCGAATAGGTCGGTGCGAGCATGAAGCCCGACTGATGTTGGCCCGGACCCTGGTCGCCGCGTACGCCAATATCCCAATAGCCCGCGGGAGTGGTGCAGGCGCCGGTGCCCCCGGTGATGGTCGCACCAGTGCCGTGGGCCGTGGTGGCGTCCCCTGCCGGCTGGTCGGGCGCTGGCGTCGGGGTCGGCGCACTGTGCGTGCTGGCCCACGTTGGGACATACAGCGAGAGTATATTCTGCTGGTATGTGGCACTCAGCGAGCCCACGCCGATGAAGAAGGAACGGTTCTGCCAGAACAAATCGTTGGCCAGGTATGGGTTCGAGAAATTCAGGCAGTTCGGATTGTTGGTGGGGCAGGTGAGCGGCCCGGACGCAGCGGCTGCGTGCAAATTCGAGATCAGGTTGGGGCTGTTTACCATGGCCACCAGGCCGGCTACCTGAGGCGCGGAAGAGGTGCAACCGGCGAGGCACTGGTAGCTGGCGCCCGGCGCGCTGGCTAAGGGAGACCCGAGGGTGTTGAATAGGGGTCCCGCGGTGGCCGAGCTATCGTTGGAAGCAATGGTGTTGTTGATAATGTTCACGGCTAAGGCGTCTTGCAGGGAAATGCCGGCGCCGTCCCAACCGGCCACGTTGTTGGCGATGATATTGTTGGTGATTGTGACCGTGTTCCAGTTGGGAACCGCTACACCGTCAACGGTGTGGGTCGCACTGCCATTGTTGCTTCCGTTAGTGCCAGCTCTGTTGGTTGCGGCGAAGCTGTTGATCTCGGTGCCGTTTACGGACTGGAGGCGTATGCCGCCGCCACTGCCGCTTTCGGCGGCGTTGCCCATAAACAGGTTGGCGTTGATCACCAGGCCCGGACCTGTGCCGTCGGGCAGCCCAGGAGCGCAATCCGCGTCGGCGATGGTGCCGCCGCATTCGGCGCCGGCGGCGTTGAAACCATCCGGAGCGGCGCCCATGACGATGAGGCCGCCGCCGTTGGTTTGGATGGTCGGGTTAAGGCTCTGGTTGAAGATGATGGTGTTGTGCTCAATGTCTCCGTTCCAGATGTACCCGATGTGGCCGACGCCGCCGCCGTCACCGGTGCTCATATTGCCGCATACCCAGTTGTAGTTGAACTTGTAGTAGTCGGCGCCGGTGCAGAAAGCGACACCGCCCGTGCCCGCCGGGGTGCCGGAGAACAATTCGTCGCCGATGGAGGTGTTGGAACTGACCCAGTTGTTATGCACGTTCACGTTCAGGTCGAAGCAGTACGGCTCCTCCAGACCCACGAGAGTGTCGTTGCGGCAGGAACCCGGATCGGAGTCGTTGACCGTCCCCGCGGAGTAGATATCGGGAGATTCACCCTGCCCGACGTTGATGCCGCCGGAGAGCGTTCCGATGTTGTCGTAGATTCGGTTGTTGGCGATTTGCAGGTTATGCGCCCAGGCGTGCACGAAGATGCCGCCGCCACCCTGAGAAGCGTCGGTGATGGAGATGCCATCGATGCTCGATGGGTTGCATTGGAAGTTGCTGGGGTACGTACCGTTGCAATCGCCAACCCCGAGAACCACAGAGCCAGTCGGGAAGGTGGCTTCGTTCCCGTTTCCGTAATAGCTGGAGCTAGTGCCCGGGGGAATGTTCACGCCCTTAGACAGGACGGTAATCCCGGCGCCCTCGTAGGCCCCCATGAGGGTCGGCTCTTGCAGGAGCTGCGCCAGGTTGCCGTTGACCGTGGTGTCCCAGCCGAGAATGCCTTCCAGGGGCAGCCGGTCCACCTGCGGGTTGTTGAGCGCGCCGTTGAAGCCGAACCATGCGATGCCTCCGGTGGCGCCGCACTGGAAGGCGCCAGTCGGGTCGAAAGGATTCGTGTTGGCGGTGGTCGGTATGTTCCCGGCCGCGCCGGCCGCGCCGGTGTTGGGTTGACCGTTGGTTGCCAATCCAAACATGCACTCGACATACGCGCGCCACGGGTCTAACTTGCCCGCGGGTTGGGTATTGGCGTCGATGATCACCGAGGCCGCTCCGACGCCTTGCAGGCGGACGGGCTTCCACATGATCACCATCTCGCTGTAGACGCCGGGTCCAAGTATGAGCAAGTCGCCCGGTTCGGCGGCATCAATGGCCTGCTGGAGCGAGCCCACGCCGGTTTGTGAGAGCGGCGTCGTGGGGCTGACGTAGGTCGGCTTTTTGCCGCCGATGGTGACGGTGACGGCGTCGATGGATTGCAAGCCGTTCCCGGAAGTGATGACCAATTCACCGCACTGCGCGTTGGAGCCGCCGTATCTCGACTGTTGCTGCACGGGGCATTGAGGCACGCTGCTGGGCACGGTAGCGACGATCTGTGTGTTGCTCCAGCTCACAATGGTGGCAGTCCTCCCACCGATGGTCACGCTTCCGGTACCCTGGGTAGCGCCGAAGCCATAGAGGCGGGAAATGGTCTGCTCATTGAAAGGAACTCCGTTAGCCGCGGGCCCGGAGTACCCGTAGTTGTTCACCGTCTGGCTGCCCAGCGCGGTGATGGTGATGTTCTTACCGGCTGCGCTCACCCAAGGTCCTCCATGGGCTCCGTCGCCATCCACTTTGCTGATGGCGGGGGTGTTCGCGGGTTCGGCGCAATCGGGATGGTTGTAGCCTTCCGAGAAAGCGGACGTGGGCACCACCGGGGTGTCGAGATACTCGGTTGTCCCCGGCATGAAGGGCAACTCATAGCAGAACTGGCTGTAATTGGACTGGAACAACGGATCCGGCGTGCTTCCACTGCCGCGGTCGTTCATGCAAAGGACCATCATGGTGGGTGAATACCCGGTGGGGTTGGGCGGGTTGACTTCCCAACTGGAGTAAGTCATTCCGTTGTAGGAGCCCCACTCGTCGGCATATACGCGGTTGGTTTCGGCGCCCGTCCAGTCCTTGACGGATACCGGCAGGTTGGGCGGAGCGAACTTCTCGCCGAATTGCGGCGAGAACGGATCGAATTCGGAAGTGAAGTCGTCGGTGATGCCGCCGGTGAACTTGGCGGCCTTGTGAGTGGAGGTGTAGATGTAGAATTTGGCGATGGCGCCCATCTGGTCGCTCAGGGTCACTTCCTTGCGGTCGCAGAGGCGGCGGTAAGAGCCGGCGAAGGGCGATACCTGCTTGGACGCGGGGTACAGGCTGATGTAGTCGGGCACGACGCGCAACTGACCCACGCACGGCCAGACTGGTTCGAACGGGAACACGGGGACTGCTTCGGTCCTCGGCGAGGCGCCCAGGTCTTGCGTGGGATTCTGGGCGTTGTTGGCGTTGTAGGTGGCGCCAATCGCGGCTTGGTCGGGAATAATGTACACGTTGCCTAAGCCGCCGAACTGCTGCGTCACCGGCGCAATGAAGTTGTCGCCGATCAGAATGTTCTTGTCCTCTTCCTTGACCAGTTCATAGCCTGGAGGCAGGACCACTTCCACCACGTACTTGCCCTTGGGAAGCATGGGCAAGCCGGGGTAACCGCCGGTGCCGGGGACGCCGGCGTAATACGGGTCATAGTTGTCATCGGTCGTGCTGGCCGGATCGGCTATGCAGACCGTCGGGTCGCAGTTGGTCGCGGTCGGCCTTCCGTTCGGATCCACGGCGGTGACGCTGGGGAACTTGTACATGCCGTCGTAAGGGACCGGTTGGATCTGGTTCCAGTTGTGCATGCCGTCATAGCACTTGAACTGAGAGTTGTCCGGCAGCGCGGCGCCATATGCGTCTTTGTTATAGACATTGTTGCCGGGGTGCTTGGCGGCATACGTGTTGAGGTAGTTGGGCTGGTTAAACAGCGTGAAGTAGAAGAGATCGCTCTGCCATTGGCCGGGGCAGTTCATGTTGGGCATGCCGTCGAGGGCCCGGAAGCCTTGCGCCCAATCGTCGAAACTGCTGGTTGTGGTGTGGTCGATCAACTTGAGGGACGTGGAACCATCCGGGGCGGTGTTCTCCTGGTACAGGTTGATCAGGACATGCGGAACCAGGGGCTCCCATTGGGTCTGAACGAGCATTTGCGGGTCGTCAAAGGGACGGGTAGAGGCGTAAACCACATGGCCCTGGATGCCGCCGTTTTCGTTCGCCGCGTACGGGATCTTGCCGAATTCCATGAAACTGAACTGGCCGGGGAATCCCTGCCAGCCTTCGACTTCAACCCAGGGCGGATCGATGCGGCCCGACGAAAGGATACTCGTGCAGGTAATCTTGCCGGTACCGTCGGTGGCCATGGTGCAATTGCTGGGCGGCGCGCTGCTGCTGGACCCATTCTGAATGGAGTAGCCAGTGCAGTCCGCATTGGCGCAATAGACGGCGCCGGGAACGCGCAGGGTGGTGGGCACGGAGACCAGCTCGGCCGTGTTGGCCAGGTACGAGCTGATTTTGTGGGAACCTGGTCCGCACGGTGGATAGCCAGGTGCGCCGCACGCTTTGGAGTCGTCGGCGGGTCCGCCCACGTCGTAGACCACGTGAGTCCCGCTGTTCTTATAACGGGTGACATCGGTTTCCACGACGTACCAACTGAACAACGGGAAGGTCTCGTTGAAGTTGGCGGTGCCGGTGAAATCCGTAAGGAGGTTGTTCTCGAGGCTGCCATCGCGCAACCGGACGGTGACCGAATTGAAAGGAATTCCGGTCTCGGTGGAATCGTGGACGCCGTTGTGGTTGTCGTCGATGAAAGTCACGGTATTGAGGTTGGTCTCCCATTGGGTAGCGGCGATGGGTCCCATATCGCAAGTGGTTGTGGAGCTGGTGGGTCCGGTGCATAATGCATTACTGGCGGCGCCCAGCGCGGCCGGCGTCGACAAGCCGTCCACCAGTTGATCGTTCCACTGGTCGAAGGTGGTGACTCTCCAACTGCCGTCGGGAAGCCCCGAGATACTGAAGGTGCCGTCGGCGGCGCACTTGGTGAAGGCGAAATCTTCGCCATCGGGATCGCCGACGCTGACGTAGCACCGGGTCCAGGAGAAGGCGGCGCGGGTGTCGCTGCCGTAAAGCCGTTCATCCGGCGTCCGGCTGAGGCGCTCGCCCACGACCGTGCCCTTGATGGTATTGGTGCAGTTGCCTTGGCCCGGGAGGTAAGCGTCCAGGCCGCTGCAGACGCTGGTGAGGCGATTCTGGATGATGGCCGGGTTGGCAAACCCGATCACCACGTGGTAGGAGGCCGGTCCAAACTCCTGGAAGTAGATCGGCTCGCCGATCCTGGTGAAGACATCGTGGGCCTTCTGGCCGTCCAGGGTGTTGGTTTGTAGCCACTCTTCACCCCTGGCAATCCGGTCGGCGCCCGGCGTGGCGATAACGCCCCATCTGCCGGGCATGAGGTTGGCGATAACCGCCTGGCCCGCCAGCGGGGATAGAGTGCCGTCCGCTTCGTAGGTTGGGCAGGTCACGACCATGCCGGTGATGCCCGGCGCAGTCTGGGTTCCTTGCATACCGGAAGCCGACGGCGAGGCGGCGACGTTGCCCGGTATCGCGGGGTTCAAAGTCCACGTTCCCGAGCCGACGGCGGTGATGGTATAGGTTCCATTAGTGAAGCCGTTGCCTCCCGTAATGTTGAGAGTGCTTCCGACCTGGCTGGCATCTACCGTCAAGCCGGTAACCGCAATGACATTCGGGGTGCTGGTGCCGCTCGCCGACACACCGCCTGACCCCGTGGCCCCGTTGAAGGTGTTGGTTCCCGACGGCGAAATCGGGCAGGCATTTTGGTGGGTGGCCGGATCTATGGTGCCCGCGAGGCTATTGGTCAACGGCTGGTTGAACATGTCGTAGGTCATCTGGCCGGTGAAATCGCCGTTGCCGCCAAAGGCGTCCCAGAGATGGATCTGGAAGTTGCCCAAGCCTGGTTCGTTGGGAGCCAGCACATCGACTCCGCCGCCGGCATCCTGCTCACCGTTGAGAGGGAAGTCGTCCTCGAATATCATCACCGAAAGTTTCCCCGGCGGGTATGGCGAGGGCTGCGACAGCACGGTGACGCTGGTCGCCTGTGAATAAAGCTGGGTTGTTGCATTATAGGCCCAAGTGATGGGGGCGCCGCCCATGCCGTGGCCGACGCACGGCGGGGGGTTCGTTCCTCCTTGTACAGCCGCCGAACAATTCCCTGTCAGGCCAAACGGATCGGCCGCATCGCCGGGAAGGACCGAGACGTAGTAGCGCTTGTTTGGATCGAGGGCGACCTGACTGGGCTTTACCCATGTACGTCCCGTTCCAGAGGTATCGGGCCTGCAAACGCCATTTCCGACATCGCAGACCGCAGCCACGTGCTGCCCGGCGGTCGTACTGCACCCTGCCGGGACACCGGGCCCACCAGTGCATGGCGTGCCATTGTCGTAAACCTTCTGGCCCGCTTCGCAGGATTTCGGGCCGGTGCATCCCTGCGCCACGAATGGCATATCACTGGTGTGGAAATTAACCCCAAAGGTGCCAACGATGTTGGTGGCTGGGCTGTTATTGCCGAGCGGCCCGCTCAACGGACAGTGGATGTCCGGGGGGTTCGTTCTGCAGGAGGGGTCGACGTAGAAGGTCTTGTCTTCCTCGATAATCCACTTATAGTCGGTGATCGGGGTGGTTTTGTCGTAGCCGTCCACAACCTTCACGGTAAGGTTGCTGGGGGCGGGGAAGGTTACGGAAACCGTGGCCGGGCCGTTGGGGCTTGTGGACGGGCTGAGGGTACCATAGGAACTCTGCGCCTGGAATGTAAACTGGCACGTCACCAAGGAGCTGTTGGGCGTGTCGAGGTACGCGTTGAATCCTCCATTCGCACTCGGGTAAATATGGAAGCCCGAGCACAGCGTGGGAGTCACGCTGGGCAGGTACACCGACAGGCCATAGCCCGCGGTGTCAGTGGCGCCCGCCAGGACGCCGGGGGTGTTGACGCTGATGTATCCGGCCGTGGCCGA
>Ga0209039_10002893_pt1 | contig 14007 bp, 10 predicted proteins | sample BogFormECP12_OM1_FD_188238 | JGI IMG/M metagenome (GOLD analysis project Ga0209039, IMG submission 188238) | Bog forest soil microbial communities from Calvert Island, British Columbia, Canada - ECP12_OM1 (SPAdes) (version 2) | ecosystem: Environmental > Aquatic > Freshwater > Wetlands > Bog ...
GTCGCCGGCCGGAAGGCCGGTCCGCGTCTCCTCGACCCGGCTGGTGTCGTTCACCCAGCGGTCGGTCGCTGCCATCTGCTATGAGGTGGAGCCGCTGGACGGGCCGGCCCGGTTCGCGGTGCAGTCTGAGCTGGTGGCCAACGAGCAGCTGCCGACGCCGGCCGGCGCCGACCCGCGCGTGTCCGCGGTGCTCGAGGCTCCGCTGGCCGAGGAGTATCAGAACGCCGACGGGACGGTCGTCGTGCTGACGCACTCGACGCGGGTCAGCGGGCAGCGGGTGGCCGCGGCGATGGATCACCTGGTCGGCGGCCCGCCCGGGGTGCTGGTGGAGTCCCGGGTGTTCCCCGACGGCGGCCTGGTCACCGCGGCCGCGATGCTGCAGCCGGGGCAGAAGCTGCGCGTGATCAAGTTCGTCGCCTACGGCTCGTCAAGCGAGCGGTCGCTGACCGCAGTCCGTGACCAGGCGTGGGCGGCGCTGAGCGCGGCCCGGCAGTGCGGCTGGGACGGGCTGCTGGCCGAGCAGCGCGCCTACCTGGATGACTTCTGGGACCGGGCCGATGTGGAGATCGACGGGGACACCGAGGTGCAGCAGGCGGTGCGGTTCGCGCTGTTCCACGTGCTGCAGGCCGGCGCCCGCGCGGAGACCAAGCCGATCCCGGCCAAGGGGCTGACCGGGCCGGGCTACGACGGGCACGCGTTCTGGGACACCGAGACGTTCGTGCTGCCGGTGCTGACCCTGACCGCCCCGGACGCGGCCGCCAACGCGCTGCGCTGGCGGCACTACACCCTGCCGATGGCCCTTCAGCGGGCCGCGGAGCACGGCCGGGCGGGCGCGCTGTTCCCGTGGCGGACGGTCGCCGGGCAGGCGTGCTCGGCCTACTGGCCGGCCGGGACCGCCGCGTTCCACATCAACGCCGACATCGCCGACGCGGTGATCCGCTATGTCGACGCCACCGGCGACGAGGCGTTCGACCGGGGCCCGGGGATGGACCTGCTGGTCCACACCGCGCGGCTGTGGCGCTCCCTGGGCCACCACGATACGGAGGGGCGGTTCCGCATCGACGGGGTGACGGGCCCGGATGAGTACAGCGCGGTGGTGGACAACAACGTCTACACCAACCTGATGGCCCAGCAGAACCTGCGGGCCGCGGCGGAAGTGGCCAAGCGGTACCCGGACCGCGCCCGCGAGCTCGGCATCGACGCGGAGGAGGCCGGCAGCTGGCGGGACGCGGCGGAGGACATGTTCATCCCCTACGACGAGACGCTCGGCGTGCATCCGCAGGACGAGGACTTCACCCGGCATGAGGTCTGGGACTTCGCCGGGACCCCGGCGGAGCAGTACCCGCTGCTGCTGCACTTCCCCTACTTCGACCTGTACCGCAAGCAGGTGGTGAAGCAGGCCGACCTGGTGCTGGCCATGTACCTGTGCCCGGACGCGTTCACCGCCGAGGAGAAAGCCCGGAACTTCGACTACTACGAGGCGCTCACGGTGCGGGACTCCTCACTGTCCGCCTGCACCCAGGCGGTCATGGCCGCCGAGGTCGGACAGGTCGAACTGGCCTTCGACTACCTCGGCGAGGCCGCCCTGATGGACCTGCGGGATCTCGAGCACAACACCCGCGACGGCGTCCACATCGCCTCGCTGGCCGGCGCCTGGATCGCGCTGGTCGGCGGTTTCGGGGGGCTGCGCCACCGAGGCGGCACCGTCAGCTTCGCGCCGCGGCTCCCGCAGGCCCTGAGCAGGCTCTCGTTCTCTATCCTCATCCGCGGGCGGCGGCTACGCGTCGAGGCGACCCACACCGCGGCCACATACTACATAGCGGACGGCAAGCCACTCGATATCCTGCACTACGGCGAGGAGGTGCAGCTCTCACCCGGGCACCCGAAGGTCCGCCCCATCGAGGCCGAACCGGCCCGGCCGCGGCCCAGCCAGCCGCCGGGGCGGGAACCCGTCGCTCGCCGCCGAACCACCGAGGATGGCGGCTGACCAGGCGTGCCCGGTCCCGGGTGGGCGGCTCAGCCCTCGTCGAGCGGCACCATCACAACAGCAAGGATCTTGCCTGGGTCAGGCATGACCCGTGGCGCCCGCCACCGGAGAGGCCCAGCCGGCCACCATCTTGTCGGTCAAAGCAGGGTGGCCCAACCCCGACGCCAACATCACCCCCTCCGAGAGATATGCGGTGAGCCCACGCCACAGAGGATTTTGAGCGTGACCGAACACTATGACGTCATGATCGTGCACTGGCGTCGGGGAGTAGGAACAGGAAATTGAGCGCAGCAATGGCATCGGGTCTCGTCGTCGGCGTCGATATCGGGGGGACCGGGATAAAGGCTGCCCCCGTCGATATCGCAACGGGAAAGCTTGCCATCGAGCGAATCCGGTTGCCTACCCCGTCGCCGGCCACGCCGCAGGCCATCGCCGCCGTAGTTGGCCGGGTCCTGCAGCAGATCGACGTGCCAGGCCCCGTCGGCCTGGCCCTGCCGGCGGTGGTGCGGGGCGGGATTGTCGAGACCGCGTCGCATATCGATCACGCCTGGATCGGCATCGACGCGGCGGACTTTTTCTCGAAGGTGACCGGGCGGAAGGTCGCGGTGGTGAACGATGCCGACGCGGCGGGAATCGCCGAGGTCCGCTTCGGGGCCGGACGGGGAGTGACCGGCCTCATCGCCGTGATAACCCTCGGGACAGGAATAGGCAGTGCCCTGTTCGTCGACGGGACGCTGGTTCCGAACTCCGAGCTCGGGCACCTTCCGCTGCACCACGGAAAGGCCGAGGACTGGGCGGCCGAGTCAGTCCGCCAGCGCGAACAGGTGTCCTGGAAGCAGTACGCTCGCCGGCTTCAGTCCTATTTTGAGCTGGTTCAGCGCGTGCTCTGGCCGCAGCTGATCATCGTCGGCGGCGGCATCAGCAATGTCGCCGACGAATTCCTGCCCTGGATCGAGCTAGGGACACCGATCGTCCCGGCCCAGCTCCGGAACCACGCCGGGATCATCGGCGCCGCCCTGTACGCGCCGCAGGGGTAGCGACTGCTTCCATCCGAACTCAATCCTCACGCCCGATCAGGGAGCTGCAGTGACCACCACGACGACGCACGACGCCGACACCGTCGCGATCAACACCATCCGGGCCCTGTGCATGGACGCGATCCAGAAGGCGAACTCTGGCCATCCGGGAACCCCGATGGACATAGCCCCGGTCGCCTACACGCTGTGGCAGCGCTTCCTGCGCTTCGACCCCGGCGATCCGATCTGGCCGAACCGGGACCGGTTCGTGCTGTCCGAGGGCCATGCCTCCGCGCTGCTGTGGTCGCTGCTTCACCTGAGCGGCGTCCAGGCGGTGGACCCCGACTACGAGATTCTCGACCGGCCCGCGGTCACGCTCGAGGACCTGGAGAACTTCCGCCAGCTCGGCTCCCGCTGCCCTGGCCATCCCGAGTACCGCTGGACAAGCGGCGTGGAGACCACGACCGGGCCGCTGGGCCAGGGCGTCGCGACCTCGGTGGGCATGGCGATCGCCGGACGCTGGCTGGGCGAGCGCTACAACCGGGACGAGCTGGGGGTGTTCGACTTCGACGTCTACGCCCTGGCCGGGGACGGCTGCATGATGGAGGGCATCTCGTCGGAGGCCGCATCGCTGGCGGGCCACCAGCGCCTGTCGAACCTGTGCTGGATCTACGACTCGAACCGGGTGACGATCGAGGGCCACACCGACATCACGTTCACCGAGGGCGTGGCGGAGCGGTTCATCGCCTATGGCTGGAACGTGACGACGGTCGCCGACGCCAACGACACCGAATCGGTGGCGCGGGCGTTCCACACCTTCAAGGCCGAACGCGAGCGACCCACCCTCATCGTGGTGCACAGCCATATCGGGTACGGCTCGCCGGTCGAGGACTCGCCGAAGGCGCACGGGGAGCCCTTCGGGGTGGAAGGCGTCAGGGCGACCAAACGGTTCTTCGGCCTGCCCGAGGACGCCGTCTTGTCCCGGCAGGCACTGCCGACCCTGGAGCGCAGCACGTTCGCGTCGGCCTCGGGAGTGGCCAGGGGCGGCTATGTGCTGGCTGAGGCTTACAGCGGGAAACCGGAGGTCGTCCTGCTCGCCACCGGCTCGGAGGTGCACCTGGCGCTGGCCGCCCGGCAGGAGCTGCAGGCCGGCGGCATCGGCGCCCGCGTGGTGTCCATGCCGTGCTGGGAGCTCTTCGATCGCCAGCCCCAGCAGTACCGCGACGAGGTGCTCCCGCCATCGGTGAAGGCGCGCGTCGCGGTGGAGGAGGCGTCGACACTCGGCTGGGACCGCTACGTCGGTGACGGCGGCGCGGTGGTCGGGATGCACACCTTCGGGGCGTCGGCGCCCCTGAAGCAACTACTCACCAAGTTCGACTTCACCCCGGACCGCGTGGCGGAACTCGCGCGCGACCGCATTGCCGCGGCCCGGGCCAGCCATGGATAGTCACAGTTCAGGAAGGACGACAGTGAAGGCCACCGGGACGCTCCATGAGCGGGGGCAGAGCCTCTGGCTCGACAACATCACCCGCAGCATGCTCGACGACGGCACGATCCAGAAGTTCATCGACTCCTACTCGGTGACCGGGCTGACGTCGAACCCGTCCATCTTCGACAAGGCCATCGGGTCGGGCGACTATGACGACGCCATCCGGGCCAAGGCGGGCCAGGGCCTGCCGGCCGAGGAGCTGTTCTTCGAGCTGGCCATCGAGGACCTGCGCCGCGCTGCCGACCTGTTCCTGGGCATCCACGAGCGGACGGACCGGGTGGACGGGTGGGTGTCGCTTGAGGTCTCGCCGCTGCTCGCCTACGACACCGCCGGGACCGTGACGGCGGCGAAGGACCTGCACGATCGGGCCGCGCGATCCAACCTGTTCATCAAGATCCCCGGTACGCCCGAGGGCCTGCCGGCCATCACCGAGGCAATCGCCGCCGGGGTCCCGGTCAACGTGACGCTGCTGTTCTCCGCCGGCCACTACCTCGCCGCAGCGGAGGCGTACCTCAAGGGCGTGGAACGCCGGGTCGCCGACGGCCTCGACCCGGCCGTGGGCTCGGTCGCCTCGGTGTTCATGTCGCGCTGGGACGTAGCGGTGGCCAAGCAGGTGCCGCCGGACCTGGTCGACAAGCTCGCCCTCGCGGTCGGGCTCGACATCTACCGCGCCTACCGGCAGCTGATGAGCTCCGACCGGTTCCAGCGGCTGGAGAACGAGGGGGCCCGGGTGCAGCGGCTGCTGTGGGCCAGCACGAAGACCAAGGATCCGGCCGCCTCGGACACCCTGTACGTGCACGGGCTGGCCGCCCCGTTCACGGTAAACACCATGCCCGACGACACCCTCGAAGCCTTCTTCGAGCACGGCGAGGTGGGGGATCCGCTGCCGGCCGACGGCGGCGACGCCGACGCGATGCTCGCCCGTTTCACCCAGGCCGGCGTGGACCTGGGCGAGGTCGCGGCCCGGCTGCAGCGCGACGGCGCCAAGTCTTTCGTGTCCGCCTGGAACGAGCTCACGGACCAGATCGAGGCGCAGGCCTCGGCGGTCACCTGACCACCCCAGGACAGGAGGTAGCACGTGTCGGCTTCGCCGGTCAGGGCACGGCGCGCTGGATGTCGATCCGGTCGACCGAGGCGCCCCGGGCCACCAGGACCGTCGCCACCATCTCCGGGGGGAACAGGCCGTGCTCGATGACACCGGGCGTCGAGGACAGCCAGGCCGCCAGCGCGGCCGGATCGCCCACCGGGCCGTGGTAGTCCGCGATCACGCCGCCGTCCGGGCTCGGCGGGACGTCGCGCAGCGAGACCGGCCCGATCCGCCGCATCGTGGCGCGCAGCCCGAACGACAGCAGCTCCAGCGGGACCGGGCTGTGCAGGGCCTGCACCGGCTTGGTGGAGTCGGCGATGACGATGAACCGGCCGGCCGCCCCCGCGACGATCTTCTCCCGGGTGTGCGCCGCGCCGCCGCCCTTGACCAGCCAGCCGTCCGGGGCGACCTGGTCCGCGCCGTCGATGGTCAGATCGAACCGGTCGATGCTCGCGACGGCCTCCATCCGCAGGCCGAGCTGGCGCGCGGCGTGTTCGGTACGCGGCGATGTCGCGGCACACACGATGTCCAGCGACCGCTGCGCCAGGGCCGGGAGCAGGTACGCCACTGTCGAGCCGGTGCCCAGCCCGACGGTCATACCGTCTTCGACCAGTTCCGCCGCCGCCTCCGCGGCGGCCTGCTTCTCCCGCTCGATGCTCATGGCCTGAGGACTCCGAAACTCGGTGGCATGCCGGAAAGGGAAGGAAACCGATGGCCCCAGGTTATAGCGGAACCGATGGCCCCAGGTTATAGCGGATTCGCCGCCTAGCCTTTGGACTCACCGTGCCTTTATTCAAAAGTTCAGGTTGTTCAGGTTCCCGCGACGATTCCCGTCGCGGGAGCTTGCCGCGACGGCTCGCCAGGCCCCTGAGCAACTCTCATGAATCAACCCGGAGGAAACGTGGCTATTCGATTGCTCCTCGCCGACGTCGACGGCACGCTCGTCACGCACGACAAGATCCTCACCGAGCAGACCATCGCCGCGGTGAAGCGGCTCAGGGAGGCGGAAATACTCTTCGCCATCACCAGCGGCCGCCCGCCGCGCGGCATGGCTATGCTCATCGAGCCGCTCGAGCTCACCACGCCGCTCGCGGCGTTCAACGGCGGGATGCTCGTCAACCCCGACATGTCGGTGATCGAGCAACGGACCATACCCGACGACGTGACGCCGGAGGCGATCGACGTGCTCGGCAGTCATGGGATGGACGTATGGATCTACCGGGGCTCGCACTGGTACCTCCGGGACCCCCAGGCACCTCATGTGGCCCGTGAGTCCTCGACGGTCAGGTTCAACCCGAGGGTAGTGGAGAGCCTCACCCCCGTCTCGGACGGAGTGGCCAAGCTCGTAGGGGTGAGCGACGACCACGAAGCGGTCCTCAAGGCGGTCGACGCGGTACGCGACCGCTTCGGCGATCACGTGTCGGCGGCCAGGTCCCAGCCTTATTACGCTGACGTCACCCACCCCCAGGCCAACAAGGGCGGCGTGGTCAGCTACCTCTCGAAGACCTACCAGATCCCCACCGAGGAAATCGCCACGATGGGCGACCAGTCCAACGATGTGCTGATGTTCGCCCACTCGGGACTCAGCATCGCCATGGGTAACGCGAGCCATGAGGTCCAGGAGGCCGCCCGCCGGGTCACCACGTCCAATTCGAACGAAGGCTTCGCCAACGCGGTGGAGCGGTTCATCCTCATGAGCCTGGGCGCCGGACAGGGACCGCGCGGTTCTGCGGGTGGACCGGGTTAGGGTCGGGTCAGGGTGGGAGGCAGATTCTCGATGCTCCGGATCGCTCCGTCGCTCTTGTCGGCCGACTTCGGGAACCTGGCCGCGGCGGTTGGCGAGGTCGCGTCCGAGACCGACTGGCTGCACGTCGACATCATGGACGCTCACTTCGTGCCTAACCTCACCATCGGGCCGCCGGTCGTGGAGTCCCTCCGGAAGCACACGGGAGTGTACTTCGACTGCCACCTGATGATGACCAGCCCCGGCGACTACCTGCAGGCCTTCCGGCAGGCCGGTGCCGACGGGTGTACCGTCCACGTCGAGGTCGGGGACACGGCCGAGCTGCTGGCCGAGGCGAAGAAGCTGGGGCTGCGAGCTGGGATCGCCGTGAACCCCGAGACCCCCTACGAAGCGGTAGATCCGTTCCTGGATCAGGCCGATCTCATCTTGTGCATGACCGTGCACCCAGGCTTCGGCGGGCAGAGCTCCATCGAAGACGTCGTTCCCAAGGTAGCCCGGGTCCGCGCCGAGCTTGACCGCCGCGGGCTCAGTGCAGACCTCGAGGTGGACGGCGGCATCGACGAGGAAACCGCGCCGACCGTGGCCCGCGCTGGCGCCCGGGTGCTGGTGGCCGGATCCGCGATCTTTGGCGCGCCGGCCCCCTGGGAAGCCGTCCGCAGAATTCGCGAGGCCGCGATGGCGGTAATTCCCGAAGGGTGACTCCGATCCGGCCGGCCTTCGCGACGATCGCCCGCGGGGAGCGATACACACGCGACGGCCAGAACGGCTGGATTGACGTCCACGCGGTGGACCTATCCCGAAGGTGACCGGGTGGGCGGTCGCGGTGGTGAACGACGCTAAGGCAGGGGCATCCTCCCAAGGTTCCCTGCCCGGATGTCTGTTCGCTACCTGCCGGACTCCCGTTGGTTACCTGCTGGGCACCGCTGGCACCGAGACTTGCCTTGGGATGGACAATACCGAAGCAATGAAACGATACCCGGATCGCCCGCCGCGGCTTGCCGGACTCGACCTCTCCCCGGAGGTCGGCGGCAGGTACGAGATGATCTGCCTCCCTGCCAAGGTGCGTGGCTCGGACGGGGCGCCAGCCCGGGCCATACTGAGGCGCATGGGGGAGCGCAGTCCAGGCCGGACCGTTTCCGGTGAGGTGGCGCAGTGAGACTGCTGGTAGTGGGCGGCGGCCCCGCGGGCGTGGCTGCCTCACTGCAGGCGCGGGAGCTAGGCGAGAACGTCACCTTGCTGGAAGCCGGGCAGGTCGGAGGGACCAACTGGAACCGCGGGCCAGCGCCGGTCCGTACCATGGCTCGGGCCGCTCGCCTGCTGAGAGAATCCTCCTCCTGGGCTGGATTCGGGCTTGAAGGGCCTCCCCCGGTGCCCAACCTGGAAGCCGTCCTGGCCAACAGCGCCAGGGTGGCTCACTATGTCCACGACAAAAAAGACATGGCTGGCCACCTCCGCCGCGGTGGAATCGACCTAGTGGACCACCTCGGTCCCGTCCGGTTCCTCGGCCCGCACACAGTGCGGACCGAGGATGGCCGCAGTTGGCAAGGGGACCGCATCATCGTGACCGTCGGCTGCCGCGCCGCCCCGCTGCCGGTCCCGGGCGGTGATCTTGCCCTCACCTACAACGACATCCAGACCCTCAAAGCCCTGCCGCGCGAGGTCGCGGTTATCGGCGGAGCCGACACCGGCTGCCAGCTGGCCTCCATCTTCGCCGACTTCGGGGTCAGCGTCCGGCTCTTCGAAGCCGGTCCCGCGCTTGTTCCCACAGCCGATGCCAGCATCTCCGCGGCACTGCGCGCTGCCTTTGAGAACAAGGGCATGGAGGTTCTCACCGGCGCGAGGGTCCTTAACCTCGAAGACCGCGGTGAACAGGTCATCGTCCGCTTCAGCCGCGGCGATACGACTGAGCGCTGCGACGTCGACGCCGTGTTCGCCGCGGTTGGCTGGCCGGCCAACCTTGAACACCTTGATCTCGACGCCGCCCAGGTCACCAGCAACCGTCAGGCGATCCCGGTCGATGACTATCTCCGTACCAACGTCGAGCACATCTTCGCCGCGGGTGACGTGAACGGGCGATCCAAACTGGTCCAATCCGCACGGATGGAGGGCCGCCTGGCCGCCTGGAACGCCATCCGCGGGCCCAGTCGCCAGCCTGCCTATGATGCGGTACCAAGCGGAAGCTTCACTGACCCGGAGTACGGCTCGGTCGGCCTGACCGAGCGCCAGGCCGCCCGCGATCACGATGTCGCCGTCGGCATAGCCAGGTACGACGACATGCTACGGCCGGTGGCAGACGGCCATCCCGACGGCTTCTGCAAGCTCATCGCCGATCGGCGCAGCTACCGCATCCTCGGCGCTCATGTACTCGGTAACTACTCTGCTGAAGTTGTCCAGGTCGTCGCGACCGCCATGTGCGCCGGCATGAACATCGAGCAACTCGCCGAGATGCAGTTCGCCTTCCCCACGTTCACCGAGGGTGTCAGCATGGCCGCCCAGAAGGCATGTCGCGCCATCGGCATCGGGCAATTCCCGCCCGCGTGGAGCTCTCTCGAATCGCTCGACTAAGCCGAAGTTGCCGTAGCTCTCCGTAGATATTGCGCCCTGAACTGCTATTTCATGAGATCCGAGCACAGGCTGGGCCAGCGGCAGCTCACCCAGCCGCGCCATCCAGGTGTCCGGGTCCGGGGTGGTGACGGGCTTTGGAGGACCGAACGAGGCTAGCTCACGCTCTTCCACCGCAGTCACGATCGGCCACGGGTCCGGGGTCATGAACATGGCCCCAGGCATGCCGAAGCCCCAGATCCCGTCAGCCTACGGGGCTTACGATCGAGCGCGTGAACTCTAGGGGATCGTGGTGATCGGGGCACAGGCGCTGATTGGCAGCCTGACCGGCGCGGGCGTCGACGTGTGCTTCATGAACCCGGGCACGTCGGAGATGCACTTCGTGAGTGCCCTGGACTCGGTGCCTGCGATGCGCGGCGTGCTCGCGCTATTCGAGGGTGTCGCGACCGGGGCCGCCGACGGGTACGCCCGCATCGCCGGACGGCCCGCCGCGGTGCTGCTGCACCTCGGGCCCGGCCTGGCCAACGGGCTCGCCAACCTGCATAACGCGCGCCGGGCCCATACTGCGGTAGTGGTCATCGTCGGCGCGCACGCCACCGGCCACGTCCGCTACGACGCGCCGCTGCAGTCCGACATCGAGTCCCTCGCGCGCACCGTGTCCGGCTGGGTCCACACCTGCGGCACCACCCGCGAGCTGGCCCACGACGCGATGCGCGCGGTCGCGGCGGCGCGGGCCGGGCAGATCGCCACCCTGGTGCTGCCTGCCGACGTGTCCTGGGGCGACGGGGGAGCCCTGGCTGCCTCGCGTCCCGACCCGCCACCATCTACGGTCGACGATGGTCAGGTGTCCGCGGTGGCCGCCCTGGTTTCTGCTGGTCCCGCCGCGATGCTCCTGCTCGGCGGGAAGGCCCTCACCGAGCGCGGCCTGCGGGCGGCCAGCCGGATAAGCGCCGCGACCGGGGTGCGGCTGCTCGCCGAGACGTTTCCCGCCCGGATGGAACGCGGCGCCGGGGTTCCGGTCGTTGACCGGCTGGCCTACCTGGCCGAGCAGGCCGAAGCCCAGCTCGCCGGGCTTGACCACCTCATCCTGGCCGGGGCCCGCGCGCCGGTGTCGTTCTTCGCCTATCCCGGCCAGGCCAGCGACCTGGTGCCGGCCGGCTGCCCGGTCACCGTGCTGGCCGACCGCGACCAGGACGTCGAGGCCGCGCTCGACCTGCTGGCAGACCAGGTCGCGGCCGGGGCATCGCCGGTGGTGGCGGAGGCTGTGCTGCCGTCGGGGGAGCCGGGACCGCCGCCGGCGGAGCCATTGACGGCGATCAGCCTGGCTACCACGATCGCCGCCTCGCTGCCCGAGCACGCCATCGTCGTCGACGAGGCGAACACCTCGGGCTTCGCGCTGCCTATGGCCCTGGCCCGCGCGCCTCGGCACACCCTGCTGACCCTCACCGGCGGCTCGATCGGCCAGGGCCTGCCCGCCGCGACCGGCGCGGCGATCGCGGCCCCGGACCGGCCGGTCCTGTCCCTGGAAGCCGACGGCAGCGCGCTCTACACGATCCAGGCGCTGTGGACCCAGGCCCGCGAGCAGCTCAACGTCACGACCGTGCTGATCAACAACGCCGCCTACGCGATCCTGCGGATGGAACTGGCCCGCACCGCCGCCGGGCAGGCGGGCGAGCGCGCCTCGCGGATGCTCGACTTGTCCGGCCCGACCCCGGATTTCACCCAGATCAGCACCGGGCTCGGCGTGCCCGCGATCCGCGTCACCACGGCCGCCGAACTGGACCGGGCGCTGCGCCTGGCCTACGCCGAACCCGGACCGCACCTGATCGAGGCCATCGTTCCCGTTGCAGGTCAGTGAGCATGAGTAAGCTCACGTCCTGCAGCCGCCTGTTGCCGGGCGGCGGTCCCAGTCTTGCCCGCGTATGCGGTGCCGGGTTTCTGTTTCACCGGGACATGCCGCGCTGTGCGCGGTCTTACGGTCCCTCCGCAGTCGTTTAGCCTCTCGGCCCCCGCGCACTACTTCTTGGCGCGGGCGTGATCCTGCATGGGGGTTAGCTGATGTATCAGGCGGCTCGCCTGTACCGGTGAACTCATCGCTACCTATTTCGAATCAGGCCCGTGAAAAGCCCTGATTGCCCAGAAAATGTCAGTACCCGCTGCTAATATAGAACAAGAAGTCGAACAATCGAGCGGCTGCGATGGCCGGGGGAGAGGAGACCACCCGCCGGACCGCGAGCAGCCGACGCGGATCACAGCCCGCGGGCGTGGCTGATCCACAAGACCCGCGTCACCAAGGGCGCCGCGGTGGCCTACACCGCGTGGGTCGACCGCGCCGCCGCGCATCCGCAGGTCGCGGCCGTGCTGGCCGAAGGCGGCATGTCGGAGTCGTTCGCCCGGACGATCTGCAGCTGGACCGACAAACTCCCCGAGGACTGCCGGAGCGGGCCGGGCAGCCGGTCAAAATCATGGCGCACATTTCCCTCGCCGACCTGATGATCCTGGACGGCAGCTCCGCGTTGCAGGAGGAGTGGACCGCGCGGGTCCGCGCCGAGTGGGCTGCGCACCGTGCGGCCGCCTCGGTCGGCGGCAGCGACGGCGGCGCGTGGCTGGACGGCGACGCCGCCCGCGCGATGGCGTGCGACGCCGCCATGACCCCGATCGTGACCGGCGATGTCAACCCCGCCGTCCTAGAGGACCTCGTCCGCCTGTGCGTCCACCTCGACCGGCTCCGCCACCACGGCACTGGCAGCGACAGCGCCGGCCAGGACGACACCGGCGCCACTAGTGCCGGCAGCAGTGCCTGCGCTGGCACCGGCGACACTGGCCAGGGCGCGCCCGGCCAGGACACCACCCGGGCCTGGGAAGCCCTCGAGCAGGCCATCATCGGCAAAACCACAAATTTCTTACTGCACTCTCCATCGAAGGTCTACCTGCGGCTGTCCGCTCCGACCAACTGCTGCCTCGAAGGCATCGTGGCCGATGATGTCGCCGCGAGTCCGCGACCGAATCAGGGCTGCTAATGCCGCCGCGGAGGCGCCTACCACGCCAGCGGGCGCAGCCTTGCGCCCTGATATAGCTAAACTTACGTGGGTCCGAAACCCCCGATTCATACTCTGAACTGCAAGAACGCCGCAAGGGAACAGGGGTTTAATGGCCACAAAGCCAACGTCTGCGGCTGGCCGCGACTCGTTACCATTGGCGAGGATTCCCGCTGGTCATGGCACGTAGCCAGAAGTCGAGACGGTCGATTGCAGGAAATCCCAGGTCAGCGAGTTGGTTGACGCGCTGTCGTGACGTAAGTCCTGGTATAGATCAGTCAATGACTCCATGATCCCGTCCCGTGAGCGAGAACTGGCTGGCAGGCAGGCCTGCAGTCTGGATGCTGTCACGCGCCCAGCGGACGACCCAGGCAGACCTATCCACTCCCGGCAGGCGCTTCCGGAGCATGCTACTCATGTCGGGGGAGTTGCCCCGTAGGTCCGGTCGCAACGGTGAAGCGGCCTGGGCCGAAGGTGACGTCACCGGTTGGCCCAGGAGAAACGGTTCCTGTACCAGCCTGGAGATCCGCTTCGAATCCGGGCAGCTTAAGTCGGATCAGGGTCGGCAACAGTGTCGCGATCGTGAACAGGCCGACGAGTACAGGGGTGGTTACGGATAGCATCACCGCGGTGACTTTCGTAGTTAGGAAGAACATGGTCCACATTGTGGCGAGGAGTATGAGAGAGACTGCTGCTACCGCGTATCCGCCCCATACCGCTGGGGCGATGGCCCTCATCTCGCGCTCAAGGAGGCTTAGGTTGCGTTGGGCATCGGCATGGGCGTCGTCGCGTTTCACGCACTCGCGTAGATGGCCCATGGCGCGACGTCGGTAGCCAAACCGCCCGCGTGCATCGACCGTTAGCGAGCCCATGCGATACAGCGCAACACCCGCCACGAAGTGTGGGTCTGCTTCAGCATCGGGAGCTAGACCGATGGCGCGCTGCGCCTGCGCATACGCCTCTGCGTGCAGGTCAGAGTTTTGCTGCTTGTCACCTCGCTGTACGAGCAACCTGGCCAGCGCCAAATGGGTCCGCCAGGCCTGGGCTGCGTCTTGCCGCCTAAGCGCTTGCCGGAGGGTGGACT
>Ga0209039_10002894_pt1 | contig 14002 bp, 12 predicted proteins | sample BogFormECP12_OM1_FD_188238 | JGI IMG/M metagenome (GOLD analysis project Ga0209039, IMG submission 188238) | Bog forest soil microbial communities from Calvert Island, British Columbia, Canada - ECP12_OM1 (SPAdes) (version 2) | ecosystem: Environmental > Aquatic > Freshwater > Wetlands > Bog ...
TGCCTCGCGGGATACGTTACTTCTTCTTTTTCTTGGCTGCCTTCTTCGTGGCTTTCTTCTTTGTCGCCATTGTGAATTCCTCCTTTTTAAGTGAACCTTCTCCCTCGAAGGTTGTTTGAACTGCCATAGCTGCCCTACATCTTGGATGAGCAGTATGTCTAACCCAAGATATTGCGGTTACTCGGCATGAATGTCAACAAATATTTTAAAAAAAGTATTGCGCGCTCGCTGGATTGGTGATTCGGCGGAAATCGCCCGCGGCCGGTGCAATGGAAATTTGGCTGCGTTGATCGTTGAATTCAGGAGACAATGAGGCGATGAGTGATTTCCGAGCGCTTTACATCGACGAAGCTTTTCGCAGCTTGCGTGGGCACAAGCGACTGGCGGATGGCGCCATCGCCCAGCTCAGCGACGAGCAGTTCTTCGCCATTCCCGATCCCGAGTCGAACAGTGTCGCCATCATAATGAAGCACCTGGCAGGCAATATGCGGTCGCGCTTCACCAACTTTCTTACCACCGACGGGGAGAAGCCGGATCGCAACCGTGACCGCGAGTTTGTCATGCACAATGATGCCAAGCGTGAGGAAGTGCTCATTTCCTGGGAACAGAATTGGCAACTTGTTTTTGAGACGCTCAATTCACTTCGTCCCGAAGACCTCGAGCGCACGGTTACGATTCGCGGCGAACCACATTCGGTACTACAGGCCATCAACCGCCAAGTCGTGCATTCCGCGTATCACGTCGGGCAAATCGTTTTCCTGGCGAAACACCTGAAAGGCGCGGGGTGGAAAACGCTAAGCGTGCCCAAGGGCCAGAGTGAACAGTTCAACGCGGGGATGGCGCAAAAACGGAAGGCGGAGTAGAAACTCTCTCCCGCGATTTCAGTTCCTGCTTCACGTGCTAAACTTGTCCGTTTGCCCACCACTGCTCGTTTCATACTGGGCTGCCGCGTTCTGCGGTGAAGGAGCCGTCCTCATGCCGAATACCATGATGGCCGTCGTAAAGGCGGCGCCCGCGCCGGGCACCGAGATCCGCGAAGTTCCCAAGCCACAATTTGGCCGGACAGACGTACTCGTCAAAGTAAAGATGGCGTCCATCTGCGGCACCGATCTGCACATCTACCAGTGGGACCAATGGGCGCAGCGCCGCATTCATCCGCCGCTTATTCCCGGTCACGAGTTCTGCGGCACGGTCGAGGCCGTCGGCGACGAGGTCACCAGCGTGCGGGAAGGCGACTTCGTCTCCGCCGAGATGCACGTGGCCTGCGGCAAGTGCCTGCAATGCCGCACCGGCGAAGCGCACATCTGCCAGCACGTGAAGATCATCGGGGTGGACGCCAACGGCGCCTTCGCCGAATACGTCGTCATTCCCGAGTCGAACATCTGGAAGCTCGATCCGTCCATCCTGCCGGAGTACGCGTCCATCCTCGATCCCTTGGGTAATGCCGTGCACACCGTGCTGGCAGGCGAGATTGCCGCCAAGAGTGTTGCCATCACCGGCTGCGGCCCCATTGGGCTGTTCTCCATCGCCGTGGCGCGCGCCTGTGGCGCGACGCAGATTTTCGCCCTGGAAGTCAATGAGCATCGCCGCAAGATCGCCAAACAGATGAAGCCCGACTTCGTCCTCGATCCCACCAAGGACGACGTGTATAGCATCGTGATGGACAACACCGGCGGCACCGGCGTGGATGTTGTACTGGAGATGGCAGGGCGAACAGCAGCCATTCGAACAGGATTCAAAATTTTGCGTCTTGGGGGCCGCATGTCGCTGCTCGGAATTCCCTCCCGCCCCGTCGAACTCAACCTCGCAGAAGAAGTGATTTTCAAAGGCGCTACCGTACAGGGCATCAACGGCCGCCGCATGTATCAGACTTGGTATCAGATGACCGCCCTGCTCAAAGCAGGCAAGCTCGACCTGCATCCCGTCATCACCAACCGGATTGCGATGAAGGACTTCGCCTCCGGAATGGAACTGCTGAAGACCGGCGAAGCCAGCAAGATATTGGTATATCCGAACGGGGCGAGGTAGAGATTGTTCGCTCCCACCATGAGCCACGGCAGCTTGTGATCAGATCACGTCTGAAGAAAGGTGGAAGTCGTAGCCCGGCTGTTATCAGTTAACGTGGGCCTCCCGCGAGACATTTCTTGGGAGGGAAAAACCGTGCACACGGCTGTCTGGAAAAGCGCGGTCCAGGGCCGTCGCATGGTGCGACGGCTCAACGTTGACGGCGATGGCCAGGGCGATCTGGCCGGTCATGGAGGCGAGCATCGCGCCGTCTTCGTGTATCAGACGGATTCCTATCGCTACTGGGAAAAGCAGCTCGGGCGAAACGACTTCACATTTGGGCAGTTCGGCGAGAACTTCACCGTCGACGGTCTTGCGGATGACGAAGTTTGCGTTGGCGATCGGTATCGCATTGGGAGCGCACTCTTCGAGGTGACGCAGCCACGCGTTACTTGCTACCGCGTTGGCATTCGGATGAATGAACCTCGCATGGCGGCCCTGCTTGTATCGCACCACAAACCCGGCTTTTACTTCCGTGTACTGGAGGAGGGCGAAGTCGGAAGCGGGGATGAAATCGTCAAGGTAGCCGAGAATACCGCGCGCATGACCGTGGCCGAGGCCGATGCGTTGCTCTATCTGCCGGGCCATTCCCGCGATCAACTGCTACGTGCGCTGAGCATCCCGGCCTTGAGCCCCGGCTGGCAGGCCTCCTTTAGGGCCATTCTTCAGGAAGAGGAACAGAGAGGACCGACGACGGGAAACCCAGGCCTGGGGCCTGCGAGCGAACCGCCGCCCGCGTGGCCGGGGTTCCGCTCAATGCGGGTGTCGCAGCTCAATCGAGAGAGTAGCAGCGTGCTCTCGCTGGTACTGGAGGCAGCAGACGGGAGCCCGCTCAGCCCCGCCCTACCGGGTCAGTTCGTGGTCCTGCGAATGCGCCCGAAATCGGACGCGCCGCCGCTGCTGCGGAATTACTCGCTGTCAGATGCTCCCAGTGCCGATCACTATCGCGTGAGTGTGAAGCATGAAGTGGACGGGGTAGCCAGCAGCTATCTGCACACTCAGGTCCGTCGCGGTGATGTATTGGACGTAAGCGCTCCTCGCGGCAGCTTCACCCTGCGGCCGGGAGACGGCCCCGTGGTGCTGCTGAGCGCAGGCGTCGGAGCCACACCCGTGTTGGCGATGTTGCACGCCTTGGCTGCCGAGTCCTCGGCGCGAGAAGTCTGGTGGTTGTATGGGGCGCGCAATCGTGATGATCACCCGTTCTTTGAAGAGTCACGGCGCTTGCTGCAGGGGCTGCAACATTGCCGTAGCTACGTACGGTACAGCAGGCCGGGTCCACAGGACCGGCTTGGCTCCGACTTCGATGCTCCCGGCCACCTTGACGTGGCCACGATCGAGCAGCTTGGCGTGCCGCGTGATGCCCATTTCTACCTGTGTGGCCCGCCCACATTTCTGCACGACCTGACTACGGGCCTTGTAGCTTGGGGCGTCAGTGCTAGTCGAGTGCATACGGAAGTCTTTGGGCCCGGCGAGCCGATAACACCGGGCGTGGCTGCTGTGGCCTCTCGACCACCCCATCAGCCCTCGGGGCCTAGCGGTCTGGGACCGCAGGTCTCCTTTGCGCGCAGCGGTCTGGCTGTCGCGTGGGATCCGAAATATCGAAACCTGCTTGAGTTGGCTGAGGCCTGCGATGTTCCGGTGAGATGGTCCTGCCGAACGGGTGTGTGCCACACCTGCGAAAGCGGCCTGATCTCTGGCACGATAAGCTACCAGCCCGGACCGCTTCAGGCGCCAGCCGACGGCAATGTCTTGATTTGCTGCTGCCAGCCTCGGGAGGAGGTAGTTGTAGACCTCTGACTCCGGACGGCTACTCGTGATCGGCGCGCGGCGCCTACTTCAAGCTGCGCGAGGCCGCTTTGGAAGCCGGCCTCGTGAGATAAATTCCCGTATCTGTTGTGTGCTGTTGATTACGCAGCGGCGCCAACCGCCTTGGCGGGCCGGGCCGGCACTCTCCTCCGGTGCGTAAATGCCTTCGAGTGGACGGAGAAATCGAAAATCTCCATCCAGAGCTTTTCGAACATCTCGCTGGTAAATCGCGGGGTCGACTGAAGAACATCGTAAGCCTGATATCTGCGGGCCGCTCCGTGATGCCCTCTGCTCCGCTTGGCCTCAGGTGTTTCCACCAGTTTGTAGTGTCCGACAACATCCAAATGGTCGGCCATGACAAGTACTCTTTCCCCTTCAGGCCAGAGCATGGACACGGTGTTGACGATACCGTCGTTGTCCCATAACTCGAGCGGTTCGGGTGGCGCCTGCCCCAGGACTCGCGTGATTTTGCCGGCCTTTTCCGGACGGACCAATGGGCCGCCTGCACATGCCCGGTAACAAATACGGTAGGAGAGGTCAGTCTTAACGGGGAACTTTAGTTCCTTCGCGATCTCAAGGTAAGAAAACGGGTTCATGAGTTCCCAGACGGGCGCGGCTTGGCCGGAAGGGAAGCAAAACGCACGGCTTCCTACGGTCGCATAGGACAGGGTCCGGATCGGCGGATGTTTCCACAACTCGAGTTCTTTGCGGCGTTCCTCGTCATTGAAATGCGCCGGACTCTTTTTCTCGGGATCATGAGGCCGGGAGGCGAGGTCGTTGATTGCATGGAAGTCCGAACTCATCAGTCGAAAATAAAGTGCGAGTTCCGATGCGGCTTCCTCCGCGTCAGCGGTTCGCGACGGGCCCGGCTTGCCGTAATGTTGGTTGGCCTCCGTCAGGGCATCCCGCAGGGCGAGGAGCATTTCCGCATTGATCAGGCAAGCGGCGCCTCCAGCTACTTGGGCTTCGATCGTATCCAGCAGGTACAGTTGTGAACCCGCTACGGCAGCCCTCAACTCAGCGATCAACATGGCGCGCAAAGCGGGGTACGAGTGCACCCAGTCGGCGATGTTGGTGCCCCAATGAGGCACGGAAAGAAATACCACTCCTTTCAGGCGTTCGCGGATCTGCTGGCTGGCCACGGTGGGGCCGCCGTCAACGTAAAGGTGCTCATTTTCACGCTTGTGCAGATCACAAACAAGTTGCCGGATGTCGAGGCCGCCGGTGGAGTGACCCACGAGGATGATCGTGTCGGTCTTTAGAATCTCTCCACGAGCCATGCGCTTGGCCAGATAGTTTCGCAAACGTTGTGCACGAGTGGTTACCGCAGCGGTAGGCAGGTTGTCAAAATAGTGGAGCACGACCGGCGTTTCGTTGCGGTCTTGCCAAAGCTGAAATAGGCTTGTGACGCCCGCATAGTATTCGACTTGACCGAGCGCGTCAAAGGCGCCGAAGCCCGGCACTAAAACGATGTGAGTACGGTCGAGGCGAGTAGCACCATTTTGTTGGGCCATGATTCAGAACCTCCTAACTGCATCTGGCTTCGCCCGTTCTATTGTCACGCAGCATGTGCGGCGTTGTCGGTGAGAAAACTCACGGTTTGCTGTGACAATCCAGCAGGAAACCAGGTGCGCTGAGGGCCGTCGCCATCGCCATGCAATCCCCGAAAATCGGGCGCTGATTTTCCCGTTTCGGGAATCTTTACAATTCTTAACAAAAAATCCTGTAACGCTTTTTGGCCAAATTGCGTTTATTCTTGTGGCCCCTGATGTCAACGGCGAGACGCCAACGCTATCTACATAACCCGCAAGAACATAAGCTCGAGTTCCAAACCCTGGCCTAAGCAAAACTTCAACCACGCGATAGAATGTTTCCTTCGCATCCGGAGTGACTCATGGCGACAACAACAACTCGCGTCAACCCGCTTACCTTCCTCACCGACCAACTGAACGAACTCAAGCAGAAGGGCACTTACTTCAAGCTGCGCGTGCTCGAGGACGAGCAAGCGCCGGTCTGCACCTTCGATGGCAAGAAGGTCATCAACCTCGCCTCCAACAACTACCTTGGCCTGACCACGCACCCGAACTTGCGCGAGGCTGCTCTGGAAGCCACGAAGAAATACGGCGTTGGTTCGGGCGCGGTGCGCACCATCGCCGGCACCATGAAAATCCACATGGAGCTGGAAGAGAAGATCGCGCGCTTCAAGAACGTGGAAGCCTGCGTGGTATTTCAGTCGGGCTTTACTGCGAACGCCGGCACGGTTTCGGCGATTCTGGGCAAGGAGGATTTCATCATCTCCGACGAGCTGAATCATGCCAGCATCATCGACGGGGCCCGGCTCTCGCGCGCCAAAATCAAGGTCTTCCGCCACAAGGACGCCGCGCACGCCGAAGAGCTGCTGAATGAGATCAAGAACGAACCCGGGCACAAGCTGCTGATCACTGATGGCGTTTTCTCCATGGATGGCGACATCGGCGCGCTGCCGCAGCTTACCGAGCTGGCCGAAAAGTACGGCGCCATCATGATGGTTGACGACGCGCACTCCTCCGGCGTGCTGGGCCGCAACGGACGTGGCACCATCGACCATTTCGGACTGCACGGCCGCGTGGATGTGCAGGTGGGCACACTGTCGAAGGCCATCGGGGCGCTGGGCGGCTATGTTTGCGGCACGCGCGATCTCATTGAGTTCCTCTACCATCGCGGGCGGCCGTTCCTGTTCTCGACGTCGCATCCGCCATCCGTTGCGGCGACGTGCATCGCGGCGTTTGATGTGCTGGAGCAGGAGCCGGAGCGCATTGAGAAGCTATGGGAGAACACCCGCTACTGGAAGAAAGAGCTCGGCGATCTCGGCTTTAATATTGGCGGCGTCAACACTCCAGCAAGCGAAACGCCGATCACGCCTATCATCGTAGGCGATGGCCGCCTCACCATGGACTTCTCGCGTGAGCTGTTCAAGGAAGGTGTGATGGGAACTGGCATCGCGTTCCCGACCGTGCCCGAAGGCAAGGCGCGCATCCGCACCATCATGACCGCAACTCACACGCGCGAGGAACTCGACCAGGCGCTGGAGACGCTGAAGCGCGTGGGCAAGCGCATGGGCATCCTGGCATGATCTGGGAAGTAAATCATTTACCGCTGAGGCACAGAGGTTTTGTTCTCACGGAATCTTCTCTGTGATCTCGGTGCCGTAGCCTGCCCTGAGTGTCGATGGGCCTGCGGCCCACCCAAGGAGATGAAAATTCGTAATGTGTGATTCTAAAGAACCGAGGGGGAGGGGGTGCATCGTTATCGGACGTTGATTCCAAGGATAGGGTCGAAGCTGACATCACTTGAATGGCACGAACCGCAGATCCCTCCGCTCGGGCCGAGGCCCTCGGTCGGGATGACAGTGCGGTGAGGGCCGAGGGCCAATCCCGATGGTAAGATTTCTGCCTGATGGTTACTTTTGTTGTGCTGCGCATTGTAGTGGTCGTTTTGCTCGTCGCAGCGAACGCGTTCTTCGTGGCCGCTGAATTCGCCCTGGTGAGTGTGCGCGAGACGCGACTGCAACAGATGATCGCGGCGCACCGCATCGGAGCGCGTACCGTCCAGAAGCTCCATCACAAGCTGGACCACGTGCTCAGCGCGGTGCAGTTTGGAGTGACCGTTGCCAGCCTTGCTCTCGGCTGGATCGGCGAAGCGGCCGTGGCTCACATGCTGGAGCCGCTGTTCCGGCCGTTGCCTCACTCGAAGCTTTACGCGCATGGCATCGCTGTTGTGGTTGCCTTCGTGCTCATCACCTATCTGGTGGTGATTCTCGGCGAGGTGGTTCCCAAGTCCATCGCGCTGCAGCGGACCGAGCAGGTTGCGCTGGCGGTTGCCGGACCGATGGACGCTTTCATGACCATCGCCGCGCCGTTCCTGGCGTTCATGACCGCTTCCAGTCACGCGGTGTTGAAGGTCTTCGGAATGCGGCAGGTCCGCGAGGGCGGCGCGCACTCACCCGATGAGCTGAAGCTGATTGTCTCGGCCAGCCGCAGACTCGGAGTTCTCGCTCCGCCGCAGGAAGAGATGATTCTTCGGGCGCTCGACCTGGAAAACATCTCGGTGCGCGAAATCATGGTTCCGCGTCCCGACATCTTTTCTCTTCCGGGCGATATGTCGTTGGAGGAAGCGTTGCAGCGCGTCGTAGACGAGCAACACTCGCGCATACCGGTTTACGACCCACAGCGCGGCCCTGAGCACATCATCGGCGTGCTTTACTCCAAGGACCTGATGCGCTGGATGCGTTACCGGCTACAGCGCACCGCTTCCGGCAGGCCGGTCAACCGGCCCAGCGGTTTGCAGGTACGCCACATCATGCGCGAAGTGCTGGTGGTTCCTGAGACCAAGCCGCTGCCTGATTTGCTGGCGGAGTTCAAGGTGCGCAAGCGCCACTTGGCCGTCGTGGTCGATGAGTTCGGCTCTACTGCCGGCGTGGTGACAGTCGAAGATGTGCTGGAACAACTCGTCGGCGAGATCGAAGACGAATTCGACGTTTCGGAAAAGCCGCTTGCACCCGGCGCTTCGTCGATGATGCTCGACGGCTCGGTCAACATTCGCGACCTCGAGTCGCAGTACCATATCGCCCTGGCGCGTGACGAAGGCTTCGAAACGCTTGCCGGCTTCGTGCTGGCGCAGCAGCAGAAAATCCCCGAGGCTGGCGACAGCTTCGAATATCAGGGTCGCCGATACACGGTTGTCGCAATGGATGGCCTTCGCGTGGACAGCGTGAAAATCGAAGTCGCACAACCGCAACCTCACCCCGCTTCGGCAACTCCTGTGGCCCGCTGATGACGCGCTATCTGTTCTCACGCCTGCTGTACATGCTGCCGGTCATCTGGCTGGTCGTGTCAGTGGTTTTCCTGCTGATTCATCTCGTGCCCGGCGATCCCATCCAGCAGATGCTTGGTGAAGGTGCAGCGGCGACCGACGTTGGCGCGGCGCGTCACGCTTACGGTCTCGATGTGCCGCTTGGCGAGCAGTATCTGAACTACTGGCGAGGCATCCTTCACGGTGACATGGGCCGCTCGCTGCGCTTGAACCAGAACGTAGGACACGTGATCGCGCAGGCCTATCCTGCAACGATGCAATTGACTCTCGCCGCGTTGATCGTCGCGCTTTGTCTGGCAATCCCTGCGGGAGTGCGTTCTGCCCTGCGGCGTAATCACTGGGACGATCGCTTGTTGAGCTTCCTCTCGCTGCTGGGACTGTCGTTTCCCAACTTCGCACTGGGACCGATCCTCATCCTGTTCTTCGCCATCGAGCTGGTCTGGTTGCCGGTCTCAGGCTCCGGATCGCTCGCGCATCTGGTGCTTCCCGCGATCACCATGGGTGGAGCTCTGGCTGCCATCCTTACGCGCATGGTGCGCACTTCCATGCTGGAAGAACTTGGGCAGGATTACATTCGCACCGCGCGCGCCAAGGGTCTGCCGGAGCACACGGTCGTCTATCGCCACGCGCTGCGCAATGCGATGATCCCGATTCTTACGGTGGTTGGTCTTCAATTTGGGGCGTTGCTCGCCGGAGCCATCGTGACCGAGACAATCTTCTCGTGGCCTGGAATCGGACGGCTGACGGTCCAAGCCATTTCCAACCGCGACTACTACCTGGTGCAAGGCTGCATTCTCATGATCGGGCTAACTTATGTCTTGGTAAACTTCATCACGGATCTGCTGTACTCAGCTTTTAACCCGAGGATACGGCAATAGATGGAGCTCAGATTTCTACTGCGGGGACGAGCGCAAGTAGTTGAACAGGAGCGGAGTCGAGATGAGAATTTTAACGAAACACAAATCGCAACGCAGTGAACCGAGAGACTTACAACATTACCAATGTGATGCCCTTGTTGCCCTTGCCAAGATCGCTGTCGCTCTTCAACTCTGGCATGCGCTTTAGAAGCTCCCAAGCGCGCTCGTCGCTGGTGCGCCAGTTCTCGCCGTAGATGCAATCGCCTATTTCGTGCCGCTGTGCCATTTGCCGCAAGGTCGACTGGAGTGCGATGCGCAGATCACCGCCCACTCCGCTGGAGCCGTAGCCATGTATCAATTTCAGGATCTTTACGCCGCTTTGCCGAGCGGTGCGAAGTTCGGCCTGCAGACGTGCCCGGGCCTGCTCAACGCTGGGCATGCCCTCTTTCAGGACTATCGTTCTGATGCTGACCATCATGCCGCCTCCCTCGCATCTGCGGGAAAACACCATATCATCTTCACTACGTAAAGGAACTGCCTAACGATGGCTCCCCTAGGCGCCGCATTTCTGGAAAGGGTGAGTGAGCTGCAACCGCCTCTAGGACGTTAGTTCTGCGTGCCAATTGGTCCCCACCACTTATTCATGTCATTCAGCCCGACTTCAGATTACTATGATTGGTCCTTCTCTCCCTATCGACGCAGGAGCGTTTGCCGGTTTCGTTCCAGGCAAGGACGTTTCTTGGAAAAGCAAGTTCGGTTTGTGTTTATAGTAACCAGTTAGAATGGTACTTTAGTAACTAAGCAATTCGCCATTAGTCGATGTATTCTGTCGGCAGCATGAGTTCTGGCCACGAGTCTGACCTGCGCAATTCGTTACGGTTTCCCCTTCACCTTCAGGTTACGCTGAGGACACCGTCAGAGGAGTACCACGCCAAAACAATCGATATTTCGGCAGGAGGAGTGCTCTTCCAAACCGACGCCGTTATTGAAGTGCACTCCCATGTGGAGTTTACGATTGAAATGCCCGGAGATGCTCTAGGCACGGATCATCCGGTGCTGGTGACGTGTCATGGCCGGGTCGTACGAACTTCGCAGGAAGCGACCGAACGGAACGTTGCGGTAGTCATTGATGAATATCAATTCGAGCGGCGCTAAGAATTTCAACGGCGGAGCAGGTAGGTCTTCTACTCGTGGGAAGGCACTGAACGACATATCGTCTACCTCGTCCGAAGAGCCCAGTTCTGGGGAAGTGCGGACCTCACCAATACGCATAATTCTGGCCGACTCGGAGGCCATTTTTCGTGTAGGAATGGCGAAGATTTTTGCTGCCGAAAGCGACTTGGAAGTCGTGGCTCAGACGGAGAGCCTGCCCCAAACCCTGAACGCCGTTGCTGCCATTGCTGCCGATGTCATTCTTTTCGAAACTGGATTATCTTCCACACCTGCGGAGGCGGTCAGTGAAGTCGCACGGCGCGCGCCACAGCGGGCAAAGTTGGTCTTGGTGGCGCAAAGAACCGGCGAAGAGGAGACAGTGGACTACCTGCGCCGCGGGGTACAGGGCATACTGACGCGTGCGATCTCTGCCGACCTTTTAGTGCGTTGCGTGCGCAGGGTCGCAGCCGGTGAAACCTGGCTGGACAAACAGAGCGTGAACTGGGTCATTCAGGCCTATCGCGCGCAAGCCTTACAGGGGACCGCGCCGAGACAGCAGCTGCGACTCAGCGAAAAGGAGATGCTCATCATCAGCGGCGTCACCCAGGGTCTGAAGAACAAAGATATTGCGCGGGAAGTTGGGACCACAGAGCAGGTAGTCAAGAACTACTTGCGTAAAATCTACGATAAGCTACAGGTCGCAGACCGCCTCGAGCTCGCGCTTTATAGCATGAATCATCGTCTATTAGAGGGCTATGTCCCAGAGCCGAGACGCCCAGCCCATACCGCGGCCGGCGGGCAGCTTCCTGCTTCCACGGCGCCGGCCACGACCAGTGCGCCCGCGCCCCCTGAGCCGCCCAAGCCGGATAATGGCTCGATCGACGGCTGATGGCAACTCCCCGCGAAAGCCCAACCGAAGAAGACCGCTCTTTACTTGGATTAAGTCATTACGATAACTGCTGCTCCGAGGTCTCAATGAATCGTTTGAAAGACGTCTCTTGGAAGTGGTCGCTGCGATGCGTCTGCCTCGTATTTCTGGCCCTTTCATCGTCGTGGGCGCAAACCAATCTTGCTCCCGATTTGCGCGCCAACATAGATGACATCGCGCGCCAGATACTTGCGACTACCGGAGTTCCGAGCTCGTCGCTGGCTGTGGTCAAGGATGGAGAGATCGCATACCTACAGGCTTACGGTAATGCGCGCCTTGATCCGCCGACGCCCGCACGCCCGGAGATGCGATACAGCATCGGTTCCATCAGCAAGCAGTTCACCGCTACGGCGATACTCATGCTGGCCGAAGAAGGCAAGCTGTCGCTGGACGATCCTGTATCAAAGTACGTCTCTGGGTTGACCCGTGGTAACGAGGTCACCATTCGCGAGTTACTTTCTCATACGTCCGGCTACCAGGATTATTGGCCGCAGGACTATGTAATGCCCATGATGCTGAAACCTGTTACGCCGGAGGAGATTCTCGATCGCTGGGGCCGCATCCCGCTGGATTTCGATCCCGGCACAAAGTGGCAGTACAGCAACACCAACTACGTAATCGCCGGAGTCATCGTTGAGAAAGTCAGCGGGATGCCTCTGTGGGTGCTCCTTGGCAAACGAGTATTCACCCCGCTGGGAATGAGCAGCATCGCCGACACCAATGAGAAGGCGCTTCCTGCAACCGATCCTGGCGGCTATTTTCGATATGCGTTGGGACCACTGCATCCCGCGCCAAAAGAAGGCAAGGGCTGGATGTTTGCCGCCGGCGAACTGGCGATGACAGCAAAGGACCTGGCGAAGTGGGACATCTCAATCATCGACCAGGCCGTACTGAAGCCAGCGTCTTACAAGGAAATGGAAACGGTGGTCCTGCTGAAGAACGGAGCACCAACACGCTACGGACTCGGCATTGGCGTGTCGTTGGTAAACGGCCATCGGGTGCTGGAGCATGGCGGTGAGGTCTCTGGATTTACCGCGGACAACATCGTGATGCCCGACGACAAGATGGCCATTGTCGTGTTGACCAACCAGGATGCGGCCGAAGCCGCGTCGCAGATTGGCAGCCAGATAAGGTCCGTGCTCTTGAAATCCCTCCATCCGGAGGATCAGAAAGAGGACGTCAAGATCCGCAAGGTGTACGAGGGTCTGCAGCAAGGCAAGATCGACCGTGCGCTGTTCACGGACAATGCCAATTACTACTTCAATGACCAGGCTCTGAGGGACTATGCTAGCAGTCTTGGGCCTTTGGGAGCGCCGCAGAGCTTCACGTCAGCTGGCGCCTCCCTTCGCGGAGGGATGACCGAACGTATCTATGAGGTGAAGTACTCGACGAAAAACCTGGTCATCATCATCTACGAGATGCCCGACGGAAAGCTTGAGCAATATCTGATCGCGGAAAAATAGTTCCCCGCCGAAATTGTCCGGCTCGTTCCGGCTCCTCCGGATGCCTCGGGCGCTACAATGGATTATCCGGTCAGGCACACTTTCCTGAAGACGCGCACCGGCTGGGTTGTGTTCACTTACTGAGTTCAGCGAGGCGATATGAAGGGTGATCCTAAAGTCATCGAATTTCTCAATCAGGTCTTGAAGGCGGAATTGACCGCAATCAACCAGTACTTCCTGCACGCCGAGATGTGCGAAAACTGGGGCTACCAGCGACTGGCGAAGCTGATCAAGAAGGAATCCATCGAAGAGATGACCCATGCCGAGAAGTTGATGGAGCGCATCCTGTACCTCGACGGCACCCCCAATATGACCGACTATTTCAAAATCAACATCGGCGCGACCGTCGAGGCCCAATTCAAGAACGATCTTAATCTCGAATACGACGCGGTGAAGCGCCTGAACGAAGGCATCAAGCTCTGCGTAGCTGCGGGCGACAATGGCTCCCGCGATCTTGCCCAGAAGATCCTCGATGACGAAGAGCACCACGTTGACTGGCTGGAAGGGCAGTTGCACGCCATCGGCGAAATGGGAATCGCAAACTACTTGGCGCAGCAGTTGAAAGAAGAAAAATAGTGGCGGAAGTTCACGCGGACGGAGTGCAAACCGGGTCGTTCTCCTGACCGGAGCACGACCCGGCGATAGGCTACAATGGAACTGCGCTGCGATGCACTGCGGTGGCACATCGCGATTTGCCGCCTGTTCGCATCATAGTCGAGCGCTTCTGCAAGACGCTTTCCCGACGGAGAGATGGCCGAGTGGCTGAAGGCGCACGCTTGGAAAGCGTGTATACTCGAAAGGGTATCCAGGGTTCGAATCCCTGTCTCTCCGCCATGTTTTCA
>Ga0209039_10002895_pt1 | contig 13990 bp, 9 predicted proteins | sample BogFormECP12_OM1_FD_188238 | JGI IMG/M metagenome (GOLD analysis project Ga0209039, IMG submission 188238) | Bog forest soil microbial communities from Calvert Island, British Columbia, Canada - ECP12_OM1 (SPAdes) (version 2) | ecosystem: Environmental > Aquatic > Freshwater > Wetlands > Bog ...
CGAGCACGTTGCGCGTCGTGGTCCGCGCATTGCCGTGACGGCCCGGCATGCCAAGGCCCTTAATCACTTTGCCAGGATCGCTGTTGGAGCCGATGGATCCGCCGTGCCGGAAGAACTCGTGGGTCCCGTGACCTTCGGTATGCACGGAGAAGTTGTGGCGCTTCACGACGCCCGCGGTGCCGCGGCCCTTGGAGGTCGCGACCACGTCTACGATTTGCCCTTGCGCGAAGACGTCTGCGCGAACCGCCTGGCCCACCTCGAACTTTGCGGCATCCTCAGCCGAGAGCCGACTCTCCTTCAGGGTTCGCTGGGGGGCCACGTGGGCCCTTTCGTAGTGACCCTTCAGGGCCTTCGGCACGTTCTTGGGGCGGCGCGCGCCGAAGCCGAGTTGGATCGCGGAGTAGCCGTCCTTTTCGGGGGTCTTCTTCTGAACGATCGGATTCGGGCCCGCCTCGAGCACGGTCACGGCGACGCTCTGACCCTGTTCATCGTAGAGGCGGGTCATACCGATCTTTCGACAAAGCAGTTCAATGGCCACGGGAATCCTCGATCCATCTGGCTGGGGGTCCGGAAAAGCGGCCAGCACTATAGGGGGAGCGCAGAGGCATGTCGACCCATTCGCATACCGTGACCCTGATACCCGGCGACGGAATCGGCCCGGAGGTGACCGAGGCCGCGGTCCGGGTGGCAGAGGCGGCGGGAGCCAAGATTCACTGGCAGCGGGTTGAGGCGGGCGCCGAAGTGGTCGCCAAGTACGGCAGCCCCGTCCCCGATCACGTGCTGAACTCCGTCCGCACGAACCGGGTGGCCCTCAAAGGCCCGATCACGACGCCCATCGGAGAGGGTTTCCAGAGTGCCAACGTGTCGCTCCGCAAAGCCCTGGATCTCTACGCCTGCGTGCGCCCCGTGAAGAGCGTGCCGGGCGTCGAGACGCCATTTCGGGACGTGAACTTGATCGTCGTGCGCGAGAACACCGAGGGCCTTTACTCCGGGCTCGAGCACCGGATCGCGCCCGGCATCGTCGAGAGCCTCAAGATCGTGACCGAGCGCGCGTGCACCCGGATCTCACGCTTCGCATTCGAACTGGCCGAGCGCATGGGCCGCAAGAGGATCCATGCCATCCACAAAGCGAACATCATGAAGCTCGCCGACGGCCTGTTTCTCGAATGCTCTCGGAAGGTGGCGCGTGAGTACGCGGAGATTGAGTACAAGGAGATGATCATCGACAACTGCGCCATGCAGCTCGTGAAAAATCCCAAGCAGTTCGATGTGCTGCTGCTCGAGAATCTCTACGGCGACATCATCTCCGACCTCTGCGCCGGCCTGGTCGGCGGACTCGGCGTGGTTCCCGGCAGCAATGTCGGAGACGACTGCGCCGTCTTCGAGGCGGTGCACGGGAGTGCCCCGGATATCGCCGGCAAGCGCATCGCGAACCCGGTGGCTGTGATCCTCTCGCTCGTCGAGATGCTGCGACACCTCGGGGAGGAACGGATCGCGCACGCCATTACGCGCGCAGTGCACGCGACGCTCGTTGAGCCCGAGCACCGGACGCGAGATCTGGGCGGCACGGCGACCCTCGATGCCATCACGAACGCGATCATCGATCATCTCGAGTAGCGGGGCCCAACGGACCGAAGCCGCGCTCGGGCGATGGGCGAAGCTGCGCGCCTCTTGCCCGCGCAGCGGATTGCGCGCCAAATCGGGTGCGGCATGGGCGCGCTTTCGGCGCCGGGCGGAGTCACGGCCCCGACCTCCGCGGCGCGCCTTTTGACCGCACGGCGTCTTGCCACCTTCGCCGCCTTGGCGCTCGGACTTGGGGCGCTGGGGGGCCTTTCCGCGCTGCGCCTTCACGACGGACCCTTGGGTCCCCTCCCGGGCGGCGCACTGGTCCGCGGGACACTCTCGGAGGATCAAAAGCCGCGCTGGGAAGCCGCCGGGATCGGCCCGACGATCGAGCTCGAGGTCCGCCCCGGGGCGCCCTGGTCTGTCACCACCTGGGCGGTCGTTTACGAAGGTGACCTCTACGTGGCTGCCGACTTTCTGAACCCGCTAAAGCGCTGGCCCTATTTCGTGCTCAAGGACCCCGCGGTCGTGGTCCGCGCGACCGGCCGGCGCTACCGCTGCTCTGCCGTCCGAGTCGAAGATCCGGGGCTCGTCGCCGCGCTGCGCCAGGCGTTCGCCCGAAAATACGCACTCACGCCGGACGGATTTGCGGCGCACACGTCGCTGTGGTTTTTCCGGCTCGAACCGCGACCGGCGGCCGGGACGCCGGCCGGCTAGCCTCGGAGGCCGATCTCTTTGCCCACCCACCCCCGTACGGGGTGGCGTGGGCTCTTTGTGCTTGGAGTTCTCTTGAGCGAAGCGATGGCTCCTCCCGTGCGCGATCTCGGCGACGTGCTGCGCCGTGTGGGCGCGCGCGAAGGCGTCGTCCATTTGACGGGGCTGCGCGGTGCGGCGCGGGCGGTGGTGGGCGCCGAGCTCGTGCGCAGCCACGGCACAAGGCCCGTTCTCTTCCTCGCACCCAGCGCCAAGGCTGCCGATCTCCTGCTCGAGGATCTGCGCACCGTTCTCGGCGAGCCGCCCGCCGAGCGCGGGGGAGCCGTGCGTGCGTTCCCCCGCCACGATACGCCCCCCTATGACCGCTTCTCGCCCCAGCCGTTCGTTGTCGCCCAGCGCATGGATGTGCTCTACCGCTGGCTCGCCAGCGAAAAACGGATCGACTCGCTGGTGCCTCGCCAGAGCGCCGCGAGCGAGCCCGGGCCCGTGGTGGTTGCGCCGTGGACGGCCCTCGCGTTGCGCGTTCCCGCGCGCGCCGCCGTGCGGGCCCGCACCGTGCACCTGGAGCTCGGGCAGACCCTGGACCGAGACGCCCTCGTCGAAACACTCACGGCGGCGGGCTACCTGCGCATGCCGATCGTCGAGGAGCGCGGCGAACTCTCGGTGCGAGGCGGAATCCTCGATGTCTTCCCGCCGCAGCGGGCGCTCCCGGTACGGATCGAGTTTCTGGGCAACGAGGTCGAGTCGATCCGCGAGTTCGACCCCGCGAGTCAGCGCAGCCAGGGGACTCTTGGCTATGTCGTGGCCGCGCCTCCGCGCGAGCTTCTCGTGACACGCGAGCTCGTGGTCGAGCGGGAGCCGATGCTGCGCCAGCGCGCCCTCGCACAACGCGTACCCGAGCGCGCCATCGACGAGCTGATCGACGCGCTCTTGCGCGGCCACCTCCCGCCGGGCATCGAGGCGCTGGCGCCGCTGCTCCAGCCGGCGGTGGAGACGGTTCTCGACTTCCTGCCCGAGGACACGCTTGTCGTGATCGACGACGCCGCGGCCGGCCGCAAGCGCCTTCTCCGCTACACGGAGGAGCTGCTCGCGGGCTTCGACGCCGTCCGGAGCACGCAACGCACCGTGGCCACCCCCGAAGAGCTCACGCTCCACGCGGACGCGCTCCTCGCCGCGGTTGCGGCGCGTCGCCCCGTTCGGCTCGAGCGGCTCGAGGTCACGGACGCCCTCGAATCCACGGGCGGGGTTCGCTTTAGCGTGCGCGCTTTTGGCCATGATGAGCTCGTGCGCGGGCTCGTGAAAGCACGCGCCAGCGAAGCCGCGCTTTCTCCGCTGATCGACCGCCTCGCGGGGTGGCGCGACGAGCGCTTGCGGATCGTGCTGACCGCGCCGCAGCTCTCGGGCGCCGAGCGGTTGCGGCAGCTCCTCTCCGAGTACGCCGTGGCCACCCGCCTCGCGAACGAACCGGCTCCGGTATGGCGCTGGTCGGCGCCGGGGCGGGTGGAGGTACGCGTCGCGGGCCTGTCCGAGGGCTTCGTGCTGCCGCTCGAAAAACTGGTCGTCGTGACCGAGGAGGAGATCTTCGGTCCGCGCGAGAAGCGGCGCGCCCGGGCCAGCTGGCGCGAGGGCGCGGCGGTTGAAGGTCTGGCGCAGCTCGCGCCGGGCGACCCCCTCGTCCACGCCGAGCACGGAATCGGGGTGTACCGCGGCCTTGTGAACCTCGAGCTCGGCCAGGCGTCCGGGGAGTTCCTCAGGATCGAGTACGAGGGCGGAGACAAGCTCTTCGTGCCCGTCCATCGCCTGAACCTCGTCCAGCGCTATGTCGGCGCCGACGGCCAAACGCCGCGCATCGACCGCCTCGGCGGCACGACCTGGGCAAGCGTCAAGCACAAGGTCAGGCGCTCGCTCAAGGACATGGCGACGGAGCTGCTCGCCGTGCACGCGGCCCGCGAGCTCGCACCGGGCTATGCCTTCCCGCCGCGCGACCGCCAGCTCGAGGAGTTCGAGGCGGCCTTTCCGCACGAGGAGACCCCCGACCAGCTCGCCGCGATCGACGACGTTCTCGGCGACCTCTCCCGCGAGCGCCCGATGGACCGTCTCGTGTGCGGTGACGTCGGCTACGGCAAGACCGAGGTGGCAGTGCGCGGCGCCTTCCGCGTGGCGATGGAGGGCAAACAGGTCGCCGTGCTCGTCCCGACCACGGTCCTCGCACAGCAGCACGAAGAGACCTTCGGCAAACGTTTCGCAGGCTACCCGATGCGGATCGAGACGCTCTCCCGCTTCCGCACGCCCAAGCAGACGCGGGCCATCCTCGAAGGGTTGGTCGACGGCAGTATCGATCTTGTGATCGGAACGCACCGCCTGCTGCAGAAAGACGTGCGCTTTCGCGACCTCGGCCTGCTTGTGGTGGACGAAGAGCACCGCTTTGGAGTCGCCCACAAGGAGCGGATCAAGCAGATGAAGAAGACGGTGGACGTGCTCACGCTCACCGCGACTCCCATCCCCCGCACACTCCAGATGGCGTTCACAGGCCTGCGCGAGCTCTCGGTGATCGATACGCCGCCCGCCGAGCGCTTCGCCGTCCGCACCCAGGTCTGCCGTGTCTCCGAGTCCCTCGTGCGCGAGGCGATCCTGCGCGAAACAAGGCGCGGGGGGCAGGTCTTCTTCGTACACAACCGCGTGCACACGATCGGGCCGGTGGCGGAGATGCTCGCCCGCGTCGTCCCCGAGGCAAAGGTTCTCGTCGCACACGGCCAGATGAGAGAGCTTGAGCTCGAAAAGCGAATGCTTGCATTCTTGCACGGGGAAGCGGACGTACTGCTTTGCACGAGCATCATCGAGAGCGGTCTCGACGTGGCCCGTGCGAACACCATCCTGATCCATCGCGCGGATACCTTCGGGCTTGCCCAGCTTCACCAGCTGCGCGGGCGGGTGGGCCGCAGTCACCACCGCGCCTATTGCTACCTCCTTGTGCCCGATGAGGATGCGCTCTTGCTCGACGCCAAGCGCCGACTCGAGGCGATCCAGGACTTCCATGAACTCGGCTCGGGGTTCAAACTCGCGAACATGGATCTCGAGATCCGGGGGGCCGGGAACCTGCTTGGGGGAGAGCAGTCGGGGAACCTCGCAGCACTCGGCTACGAGACCTACATGCAGATGCTTGAGGAAACGATCGAGGAACTGCGCGGCCATGTGCGCGACGCGGAGATCGATCCCGAGATTCGCCTTCCCGTAACGGCCAGACTGCCTGAGGACTACGTGCAGGAAGTGTCGCAGCGCCTCGTGCTTTACAAGCGCCTGGCTTCTGCACGCGAAGGCTCCGAGGTGGACCGGATCCGCGACGAAATCCTCGACCGCTATGGCCCGCTCCCGCGCGAGGGCGAAAACCTTCTGCGGGTGATCCGGCTCAAGATCGCTGCGCGACGGCTCGGCATCGTGACGCTCGAGGTGCAACGCGGCGACATCGTCCTCACGGTGGGCCCTTCGGCCAAGATCGACCCGCAGCGGCTCTTGAGCCTGCTCACCCAGGCGGGCGGCGCGATGCGTGTCACACCGGACCATAAAATCTATGCCGCGGCGCCCGGCACCGGTCCGGAGGGGCTCTTCGACGCGGCGGCACGGCTGCTCGCCAATCTCGGGGCATCCCCCGACGCTCCCGCGCTCAAGTCCGCCACGACCCCAACCGATCGGGGGACGCGGAGGGGACGACGATGACCCAGGCTTCGATCAAAGGCGTGGCCTTCCAATCCGTCGCTGAGGACATCCACCGGCTGCGGACGCAGGGGCGCATCCGCGAGAACGATCTCGAGACTCTGCTCAAGCCGGGAGACATGGCCCATCTCGACGAGATGGTCGTACCGAGCCTGTGGTATCCCATCGATGTGTATGGCCGCTGCCTCGATCTGCTGTGCAGCGTGGAGGGGCAGGGACGCCCCGTCTATCTCGTGACGCGGGGGGTAAAGGCCGCGGAGCGCATGATGGCTGTGGGGGCGTACCGCCATTTCCTGGCGGCCGCGGACCGCTGGGGCCAGCGCGCAGGGCAGGCCATGGTCCAGCTTGCTTCGGCCATGTACAGCTTCATGGAGTGGGTCATCACTCATGACGAGTCCGCGGACGTCTCCACCATCGAGGTACAGGGCGCCGCGGACTTTCCTGACTCTGCGCGCTACACGACGCAGGGATTTGTCGAGGTGCTGTTCTCGCGGATCGGCGGAGCGCCGGTGGAGGTCGTGACGCGCCGGCCCCGGCCCGATCTAGTGACCTACGAGATCCGTCGACGCTGACTGCGCCACCCCGCCCGTGCGATGATCTGCGCCATGACGGACCAACGCCCCGAGGCGCTCCTGCAGCAGCTCCGGGCCCGTGCGCTCCCCGCTTGGTTCGATGGCGCCAAGCTCGGTGTGCTGCCGCACTGGGGACCCTCGGCGGTGCCTGCGTGGGCGGAGCCAATCGGCAACTTCCACGAGATCGCGAAGGCGCATGGCTGGGAGTACTGGTTTCGCCACGACGCCTACCCCGAGTGGTACTGGAACACCATCCGGATCGAAAACAGTCCGGCCCGCGCCTGGCATGAGGCAACCTTCGGCAAGAACTTCGAGTACCAGCGTTTCGGTCCGATGTTCGACGAGGCCGCAAGGCAATTCCGGCCCGAGACCTGGGCAACGCTCTTCGCGGATGCAGGTGTGCGCTACGTCGTGCTGGTCTCCAAGCATCACGACGGCTGGACGCTTTGGCCGAGCACGACGCCAAACCCCTTCATTCCCGGTTGGCATGCGACGCGCGACTTGGTGGGCGAGCTCGGCGCCGCGGTGCGCGCGCGTGGGCTGCACTATGGCCTCTACTACTCCGGCGGCCTCGACTGGACCTTCGAGCCAGGTCCGATCCGCGACCTGCCTTCTCTCATGAAGTGCATTCCGCAGAGCGCGCAGTACCTGGCGTACGCCAACGCCCACTGGCGCGAGCTCATCGCCCGCTACGCGCCCTGTGTGATGTGGAATGACATCGGATATCCGCGCGATGCCGATCTCGTGCAGCTCTTCGCCGACTACTACACCGCGGTGCCCGACGGCGTCGTGAATGATCGCTTCGTGTTCGGGAGTCAGCCCCATCTCGACTTCAACACGCCGGAGTACTCGACGATAGCGGACATCTATCCGCGCAAGTGGGAGCTCACGCGCGGGATCGGCCTTGCGTTTGGTTACAACCGCAACGAGACGCCGGCCCACAGCCTCTCGCTCTGGGAGCTCGTTCACCTGCTCTGCGACGTCGTCAGCAAGAACGGAAACCTTCTGCTCGGCGTGGGGCCCATGCCCGACGGCACGATTCCCCCGCTGCAGCGCGAGCGCTTGCTCGGCCTTGGGCGCTGGCTCGCCGCCTGCGGCGAAGCGATCTACGGCACCCGACCCTGGCGGCGGGCGGCGGGCGTCACGAGCGACGGCACGCCGGTACGCTTCACGCAGAAGGGCGGGGCGCTCTACGCGCTCGTGCTTGGGTCACCGTCAACCCGCAAGATCGAGATCGAAGGACTGCCGATCGCCCCTTCGGCGCGCGTGACACGCCTGGCTGAGAACGACTCAGGAAGCCCGGCTTTCGCGCTGCAGATCGATCCCGCACCCGCCGTGTAACGCTTCGTTCCTCGCAAGCCTGGCCCACACAGCCGAACGACGCACGGGAGCGGCCGAGCTTCTTTGCAAGGCCCTGGGCTCCGCATCCCCCCTACGGCCTAGACCCGAGCGACCATGGACCCCTGCATCGCCGCCGCATGCTCGGGCACGGGCTTGTGTGTGAGCCACGCCTCGAGCATGGCATTCACGCTCTCGGGTGCCTCTTGCTGTACCCAATGCGAGACGCCGGGCAGATAGCGCAGGGTGAGCTCGCGCACGTATTTCTCGGTGCCAAAGGTCGTGGCCTTGGTGAGGGCGACGTCTTCCTCTCCCCAGATCATGAGGGTCCGCGTCTCGATCCGCGGATAGCCGAGCGCGCGCTGGCGGCGCGCCCCGCCGCCCCGCAGCAGCGCCCGGTAGTAGTTCAGCATGGCCGAAAGGGCGCCCGGCCGCGCTGCGGCGTCTTGGTAGACCCGAACCACTGCGTCGGGAAACCGGCTCTTGTCGACGGCGCCGCGCCGGAAGGTTTCGCCGATCGCGTGTGCACCGCGCAGGCCGAGGAGCCTTTCGGGCAGCCAAGGAATTTGAAAGAAGAACATGTACCAGGAGCGGCGCAGCTGTGCCGCGCGGCGCAGCTCGCGCTCCGCGCACGCCGGGTGTGGCACGTTCAGAATCACGAGCCCGTCGAGGGGTCGCATGGCGCGCAGCGCAAAGTACCACGCCACGACGGCGCCCCAGTCATGGGCAAGAAGGACGGTCGTGCGCGCACCAGAAGCGTCGATGAGGCCCGCCACGTCCTCGATCAGACGCTCGATTGCGTAGTCTTGCATGCGCGTGGGTCGATCGGTCCCACCATAGCCGCGAAGATCGGGCGCCCAGGCGCGGTATCCAAGGCGCGCGAGCAGGGGGAGCTGAAAGCGCCACGAAAACCAGCTCTCGGGAAAGCCATGGAGGCAAAGAGCCAAGCGATCGCCCTCGCCGCACGCGGCGACATGGAAGCGAAGGCCGTTGGCGCGGACCTCCTCATGGCGGACCGCTTGTGCGGCCCCGGGCACAACGAGGTCTCCGTGCGGCTCCATTCCCCCCTCGCGTCCCGCCCCCCGGCCGGCGCGCAGTCTACCGGGGTGCTTCGGTGCGCGCCGCCAGTTGCTAGGCTCGGCGCCGGCGAAAGGAGGAGTCCATGACGCCGGCTGTCCGCCGATGGGTCGTCCCGCTCACCTTAAGCTTCGCCGTTTCCGCAGCGGGCGACGGCCGCGCCGACGAGCAGCTCGTGGACGGCATCGCCGCCCAGGTCGGCCCGGACGTGGTGCTCGTCTCCGAGGTGAACGAGCTCGCCAACTCGGTCGAAACCCGGGCCCGCGCCGCGGGGGCAAGCGACGACGATATCACCAAGATGAAGGCCGACATCCTCGAGCGCCTGATCGAGCGGCGACTGCTCGAACAAATGGTGAAGCGGGCCGAGCTGCAAGCCACCGACGCCGAGGTGGACAGCACGATCAAGGTGATTGCCAAAGAAAACGGCTTAACGCCCGACCAGCTCCGCCAGAGCGTCGAGGCCGGCGGGCTCTCCTACGACGCCTATCGGGAGAAGATCCGCTCCGAAATCCAGCGCACCAAGGTGCTGAACGTGATGGTGCGCTCGCGGGTGAAAGTCGACGAACGCGAAGTGCGCAAGGCGTACGACGAGCGTTACGCCAAGCAGCCCGACGGCGGCGAGGAGGTGCACCTACGCCACATCCTCGTCACCTTCGGCGGCGAGTCGCGGCGCGACGAGGCGACGGCTTGCGGCCAGGTGCGGGACGCCCTTAGCCACATCCGCGCCGGCGAGCCGTTCGAGCAGGTGGCACGCCATCTCTCTGAGCTCAATCCCGAACGCGGCGGCGACGTGGGCTGGGTCCCGGCGTCGACGCTCGCGGGATGGATGCAGGGGATCGTCCACAAGCTCGAACCCGGACAGACGAGCGACGTCATCCGTATGCCTTTCGGCTGCAACCTGCTCCAAGTGGTCGAGCGGCGCGAGTTCAAGAAGAAGTCCTACGAGGAGGTGAAGCCCGATCTTACGGCCATGTTGTTTGAGCAGAAGACGGAAGAGGAATACGTGAAGTTCGTCAACCGGCTGCGCAGCCAGACCTATATCGAGAAGAAGGACGCGGTGGCGAGCGTGCCGAAGGTGGCGCTCCCGCCCACCTCGAGCCATGACTTTTCGGAAGGGTCGCTCGACGCTCCGTGACCGGCGCCGCCACGCACATTACGATCCGCGGCGCGCGCGAGCACAATCTCCGCGGAATCGACGTCTCCATCCCCCGGGACCGCCTCGTCGTGATCACCGGGCTGTCGGGTTCAGGCAAGTCTTCCCTTGCCTTCGATACGATCTACGCCGAAGGGCAGCGCCGCTACGTAGAGTCGCTCTCCGCCTACGCCCGCCAGTTCCTCGAGCAGATGAGCAAGCCCGATGTGGAGTCCATCGACGGGCTCTCGCCCGCGATCTCGATCGAACAGCGCACCACGAGCAAGAACCCGCGATCCACCGTCGGTACCACGACCGAAGTCTACGACTACCTGCGACTGCTGTTTGCGCGCGTCGGCCGTCCGCACTGCTGGTCCTGCGGCAAGCCCATCGCGAAGCAGACCCTTGAGCAGATGACCGACCGCGTCCTTTCCCTGGGCGACGGCGCGCGGGTACAAGTGCTGGCCCCAGTCGTCCGGGACCGCAAGGGCGAGTACAAGAAGGAGCTCGACGCTTTTCGCAAACAGGGCTTCGTGCGCGTCCGGATCGATGGAGAGTTGCGTGAGCTCGCAGACGACATCGTCCTCGCGAAGCAGCACAAGCACAACATCGATCTCGTGATCGACCGGCTCCAGGTAAAGGAGTCGGTGCGTTCTCGCATCGCCGAGTCGCTGGAGACCGCGGCAAAGCTCGCGGCGGGCCTCGTCAAGGTGGATGTCGGGCCAGGACGCGAGGAGTGGCTGCTTTCGGAGTCGAGTGCCTGCGTGGACTGCGGCATCTCCTTCCCTGAAATCGCCCCGCGCACCTTCTCCTTCAACAGCCCGCATGGGGCTTGCCCGCGCTGTGCGGGTCTCGGAACGCGCGATGAGTTCGACCCCGCCCGCATCGTCCCGGACCCCGAGCGTTCGCTCGCACGCGGCGCGATCGAACCGTGGGGCGGAAAGCGCATGCCGCGTTACTACGCGCAGCTCCTCGCCTCCCTGGCCAAGCATTTCGGCGTGTCGATGGACACTCCCTGGGGAGCGCTCCCGCGCTCCGCACAAGAGGGAATCCTGCACGGCACGGGGCGCGCAGAGGTTGGGTTCACATTTGAACGGGAGGGACGTGCGCAGACCGTACGTCGACGCTGGGACGGCGTCATCGGTGAACTCGAACGCCGCCACGAGGAAACCTCAAGCGACGCCGTGCGCGAGCAGTTGGCGCGCTACATGAGCCCCCGCCCCTGCCCGGATTGCGGTGGCGCGAGGCTGCGTCTCGAAGCGCGGAGCATTCGGCTCGGGGGGCGCGGCCTGCACGAGGTCACAGCGCTCTCGATCGCCGAGACGGTGATTTTTCTTGACGCTCTCGAGCTCTCCCCGTCTGAACGCACGATCGCCGACCGCGTGCTGCGCGAGATCCACGACCGTCTGCGTTTTCTATGCGACGTGGGGCTCGATTATCTAACGCTCGACCGGGCGAGCGCGAGTCTCTCCGGCGGAGAGAGCCAGCGAATCCGCCTCGCGACACAGGTGGGATCGAGCCTGATGGGTGTCCTGTACATCCTCGACGAACCCTCCGTCGGTCTTCACCCCCGCGACAATGCACGTCTGCTGAAGAGCCTCTTGCGCCTGCGAGATCTCGGCAACAGTGTGATCGTCGTCGAGCACGACGAAGCGACGATCCGCGCCGCGGATTGGGTGCTCGACATGGGACCCGGTGCAGGCATCCATGGCGGCGCACTCGTGGCGGAAGGGCGCCCGGACGAGATCCTTGCGCATCCCGAGTCGCTGACCGGGGCCTTCCTCTCGGGCCGACGGCGGATTCCGGTGCCGGGAGTCCGGCGGAGACCAGAGGGCAAGTTCCTCGTCCTCGAAGGCTGCCGTGAGCACAATTTGAAGGACGTGACGCTCCGCCTCCCGCTCGGCCTCTTCACGGTCGTGACGGGCGTTTCGGGCTCAGGCAAGTCGACCTTCGTGAACGACACGCTTCACCGTGCGCTTGCGCACAAGCTCCATGGCGCGCAGGAAGTCCCCGGCGCGTATACACGGCTTCTCGGAGCCGAACACCTCGACAAGGTGATCGACGTCAACCAGGCGCCGATCGGGCGCACCCCGCGCAGCAATCCCGCCACCTACACGGGAGTCTTCGACGGCATCCGCTCGCTCTTTAGCCAGGTGCCCGAGGCGCGCGTGCGCGGGTACGACCCAGGCCGTTTCTCCTTTAACGTAAAGGGCGGCCGCTGCGAGTCCTGCCAGGGCGACGGCATTCTGCGTATTGAAATGCATTTCCTGCCGGATTTGTTTGTGACATGCGAGGTGTGCGGGGGCCGGCGCTACAACCGGGAGACACTGGAGATCCGCTACAAGGGCAAGACGATCGCCGATGTGCTCGAGATGACGGTCGAGGAGGCCGTCTCGTTCCTCGAGAACGTCCCCGCGGTGCGCCGCCCGCTCCAGACCCTCCACGACGTCGGCCTCGACTACATTCATCTCGGCCAGCCCGCGACGACACTGTCGGGCGGCGAGGCACAGCGCATCAAGCTTGCCCGGGAGCTCTCGCGCCGCGACACTGGCCGCACGCTCTACCTGCTCGATGAGCCGACTACGGGCCTGCACTTCGCCGATGTCGAGAAGCTGCTTGAGGTTCTCCAGCGCCTGGTCGAGCTCGGGAATACGGTGGTGGTGATCGAGCACCATCTCGACGTCGTGAAGACGGCGGACTGGGTGATCGACCTCGGGCCCGAAGGCGGGGCGCTAGGCGGCGAGATCGTGGTGGAAGGCACCCCCGAAGACGTGGCGCGCGCCCGAAACTCGCATACCGGGCAAGCGCTGGCCCCCGTTCTGGGCGGCTGATGCAGCGCCCCGTCCTCTTCCCGACCGTGGGAGTGGCTTTCTGGATCACGCTCCTCGCTCTCCTTAGCTCCTTTGCCGTCGTCGGCATCGTCGCAGGGCTAAGCGGTGGGGGTTCCGTTCAGCTTGCCGAGGCGCTCGGTCTCGTGGTGGGATTCGGCGGCGTCGGCACGCTCGCCGCACGGCAGGTTCCTCCGCCCCAAGCCGAACGCCTTGGCCTGCGCGGCATGCGGCTGCGCTTCTTTCTCCCGCTCCTTCTGCTCATCCCCGTGGCTCTTCTCGCGAGCGAGGTCGACAACCTGGTGAAGGCGGTTCTCTCCCAGGCTCAAGGCTCGGAGATCGCCGAGATCAGCGAGAAGCTCAAGTCGGCAGCCGTGCTCGAGATGGTCGGGGCGGCGATCGTCGCGATTGGCATCCAGCCCGTCGTTTCGGAGTGGTTCTACCGCGGCGTCGTGCAGCAGGGCCTCGTGGCGCAGCTCGGTGTCGGCCGCGGGATCGTGATCACCGCGCTGCTCTACGCCTTGGCGCTGAGCCAGGGAGTGGTCGGCACATCCTTCGTGCTTTGGCTCGCAGCCACCTTGAGCGAGTTCGTGAACGGGATCGCGTATGGGCTCACTCGACACTACTCCGGCTCGCTCTTGGCTCCCATCCTGCTCCATGTCGCACTGAATGCGAGCGCGAGCCTCGCCCTGGGTTGCGCGACGCGGGTTCCGATCCCAGGATTCAATACAGCCGGTGTGCACACACCGATCCAGTTTCTGATACCCGCGGCCGCCTCGGTGGCGTTCGGGATCGCGCTGATGGTGCGCTTTGGTGGCCGCCCGGGGCCGACCCTGCACCACGAGCCGAGCGCGGGTAAAGGCGAGAGCGCGCCGCCCCGCTAGCCTGAAGTTCCTAGCCGCTCCGTACGGAATCCTGCGATAATTCGCGAGGATCGAGCGACTCGCAGTGTCGTCGTCTACAAATGGATGCTGTCGAGAAGCTCGAGGGCGCGACGCTGCTTTGGGTTTGCCGTGGTGGTGATCTGAAAGGGCGGCGCGGCCTGCTTGGCTTCA
>Ga0209039_10002896_pt1 | contig 13990 bp, 9 predicted proteins | sample BogFormECP12_OM1_FD_188238 | JGI IMG/M metagenome (GOLD analysis project Ga0209039, IMG submission 188238) | Bog forest soil microbial communities from Calvert Island, British Columbia, Canada - ECP12_OM1 (SPAdes) (version 2) | ecosystem: Environmental > Aquatic > Freshwater > Wetlands > Bog ...
AAATGCTTACTACCTTCAATGCGCTGGCATGGTGATCAGGGGCGCAGCCGCTCTGGGAGCTGTAAAGGCCACCGACAAGCCCTTGATGTCATCACTCAAAAAACAACGCCGGGACGGCAGCGCCGTCCCGGCCAGTGAGTTCAATCCAATCAGTCTTACTTCTTGGTTTCGGGCAGTCCCTTCATCGTACCGGCGATGCCCTTGTTGAGCAGAGCGCGGACGACGACGCGACGGTTTTCCGCCTGTCCTTCGGCAGTCTTATCGCTGCCGACCTGGTGGCTCTCACCCATGGCTCCCGGGGCCAGCATGTTGGTCAAGGGAACATGACCCTGCTGGATCAGGATGTTGGTTACGTTGTTGGCACGCTCTTCGCTGAGTTGCTGGTTCAGGGCAACGCTACCCACGGAGGAGGCGTAGCCCTTTACCTGAATGTTGTAGCCGTTGTAGGTCATGGCTTTCTGCACCAAAGCCAGCAACGGGGCATTGTATTGCGGATCGACTTTGACCTTACCGTTGCCGAAGAGGACGGTTACTTCATCAAGAATGTAGTAATCGTCGAGCTGGCCGAAGCGGGCGCTGTTGGCGGCGATGTTGGCCTTATTGGCGGCGATCTCCTGCTGTTGTTTGTCGAGGGCGGCCTGCTGCGCTTGGAGAGCTGCGTTCTGGGCAGCCAGCGCGTCCGCCTGCTGCTTTAACTCAGCCTCGTTGGCAGCAGCCTGTACCTTCGTCTCGTGAACGGCAGCCTGGGATGCCTGGGCATCGTTCAGATCCTCGCCGGTAAACCGAACGTTCTTGGCCACAAGCTGGTTTTGGTCGTTGTAGGTGCCTTCTACCTGACAAAGCAAACCTGGGATCAACGCAGCCATGGACATCTCTTTCCTGCGGGCCTTGAAGGCGCCCTGTACCTGGGCGACGTCGGTGCTGTCAGTCAGCACGACGACGACATTCCCCGAGTCTGTTCTCATGGTCATGGTGCTGCCGGCACGACTGATGATGGCGCCCTTGACCTTGACGGACTGCGCGACGGCGACCGTGGTCAATAATGCGAGTACCGCAAGCGCCAGGACTACGACGGATACGATTTTGATTGCTCTACTTTGATTCATTGCTTCTTCTCTCCTGATTTATCGCTGATAAGCGAAACGTTAATTCAATTGTTATCCAGTGATGGATTTCTTAGTTCAAAGGCCAGCTTTGTGGGCTGGCCTTTGCAGTTGTCAGTTTGCGGGCGGAGCTGCGGCTTTCTTTGCCTTCTTCTTCGGAGCAGGCGCGTTCCGCGATTGCGGCTGCACCTGGGTTTCGTCAACTATGGTGCCCTCTTCCAACTGTCCGCCGCACATGTTGCCTTCGGGCACGAAGTAGAAGTGGGTCGCCTTACCCTTGGCGCCGCCCTGGCGAGGCTGGACGCGGCTGGCGTCCACCTTGTTCGGGCCGTCCGTGGTCAGGTAGTACTTCACGTTCACCGAACGCTGCGAGCCCAGTTGTTGTACGTTGACGGATTCCTCCTGGTCGGTGTAGCCCACAACGTTCAGCTTGCCGTTAGGCATCTGCTGCAACCGCAGGGAAAGTTTGTCGAGCGTGTCCTTGCAATCGTTGTCAACACGCCACGGCTTCTTGGGGTTCTTCTCGAAGGTGCACTCGCCCCAATCCTCGATGACGGTACACTTCTGGACCGGAGGCACGTTCACCGACGCCGTGCAGCTGGAGCTCAGGTTGGCGCGCGCATCGCTCGCCGTTCCGGTGACGGTAATGGTGTTGCCAGCGTCCGCATTGGTTGCGGTCACGGTAGCCGTGGTGCCGCTGCCGCTCAACTGGCCGCCGGTGGCGGACCAGCTATAGGTCATCGGCCATCCCTGCGGGTCTGTGGCTGTCATGGTGATGGTCGCCGGTTCGCCGATGGCGATCGTGGTCGGGTTGGCTGAGCATCTCACTACTGGCGGGTACGGCTGCTTTATGGCGAACGACGCGGTGCAAGTCGCCGAGTTGTTCTTCTTCTCCTTGGGATCGGTGATAGTGGCGACGGCTGAATAGCTGCCCGGCGCCATGCCGGTGGTGTCCACGGTTGCGGTCTGAGCATTCGTGCTCGATAGCTTGCCGCCGTTGGGAGTCCAGTTGTAGGTGACGGTGTGCTTCGGATTGAAGTTGCTGCCTGTAGCGGTGACTGTCACGGGATCGCCAGACCAGACTTCCGTGGGCTGGGCCGAGCAGCTGGCTGAAGGCGGAACGGGTGGCTTGCCGCCCAGCTCCCAGGTCAAGCCAAGCATCGGGCCACTCTCGTGCACGTCGAAGATAAACTGATGATTGCCGCGGTAGTTCTCATACAGGTAGCGCCAGCCGATCTGCAAGGCAACCGCGGGTTTGATCTTGTAACCGAGCAAGCCACCCGCCTGGTAGTCGAGGGCCGCGGCGCCACCGCCGACGTCCCCAAAAACGGTCAGCGCCGCTTTGGGTGACAGCGCCAGCTGGATCTTCGAGCCGAAGAGGCCATCAACCCAGTTGGCCGATCGTGATTGATAAAAGCCCGAGGGATGCAAAGTGAGGTTCTCGCCCAGATGCCAATAGCGAATGCCCACCAGGGCATCGATCTTCCACATGTCGGTATCCACTACGCGGTATCCAAACTTCGGGGTCAAGATCGATTCCGTAACATAAACCTTGACCGACCTCTGATCGAGATCAGTCGAGGGAAGCCCCTTGTCGTCGTCCAGTCTGACCCACATGAAATCGACCGGGAACACCAGGCGGTCTTTGCTCGCCTGGACGGCGCCCATCAGCCCGAAGTTGAAGTTCGACAAGACATCGGAGGCCGAGACATGCACGCTGGCATCGTGGCCGCGCGCCCCGACGGTCCCGGATAATCCCGGGAACCACAGATAGGGCGCGATGATGAAGTGCCATCTGTCGTCATCGGAGGCAGCAGGGCCCGCTTTTTGCGGAGTGGGAGCGTCTGGGCTAGCGGGCGCCTCTGCGGTAGTTGTCGGCGTTGCGGTTGACAGCTCCGTCGGCCCCTGGGCAACCGCAGACATGCTGAGCAGCAAGCTCAATGTGACTCCTGCGGACACTGCGAAAAACACTTTTCGGTACAAATCCATTACACGTCTCCTGGGAGGGAAAGTCCTGAACAATCTCGACGCTCGGCAGAGCCTACTGCAATTGACTCGAGCCAGTGCAGCAACGGCGTTACGGGTAAGGTCGATGACAAGCCCAGTTTATCCTAAATTATGAAACATTAGGCTTTCTAGGGGGGACGTCACCTGGAGAAAACTCCTGGATAATTAATAAAAGAACATTCATCGCGGTGAAGCAACCCTTCTTGTACAACTTTGGTGGCAGAGCCATTTGCTGTCCTATTTCGGGAACCACCGCGATTTTTCTCTCCATAGCGTTCCCCGCTCGTTCCCGCGAGTGAGATACTGCGCTGTAGATACACCCGAGCCGTCCAGCTATGACCCCGACAACCCAGGGCTCCGCGGTTCTGCGCCAAGGCGAGCCATACGACTTCGACTTCATTGTGATCGGCTCGGGCTTCGGCGGCAGCGTCTCCGCCCTCCGCCTCGTCGACAAGGGCTACAGAGTCGCGGTCATGGAGATGGGTCGCCGCTGGACGCCCGACAACCTGCCACGCACCAGTTGGTCTATCCATCGCTGGTTCTGGCGTCCGGGCCTGGCGCTGCGCGGCTTCTTCAACATGCGCTTCTTCCGCCACGTCACCATCCTGCATGGTTGCGCCGTGGGCGGCGGCTCCATTACCTACGCCTGCACGCTGCTTCGTCCTCCCGACAAAGTCTGGGACAACGGATACTGGGCCGGCCTTGCTGACTGGAAGGCCGAAATGCCGCAACATTACGATACCGCTTCGCGCATGCTCGGTGTCACCGAAAACAATATCCTCGGGCCGGCCGATCTTCTGCTCAGTCGCGCCGCGCAAGAATCCGGAGTCGGCGACACCTTCTACCGCACCCACGTGTCCATCTTTCAGTCGCCGGAAGGCGAGCCGCGCGGCCAGACCTTTCCCGATCCATACTTCGGCGGAGAAGGTCCTGAGCGCACCACCTGCAACGCCTGCGGCGGCTGCATGATGGGCTGCCGTCACGGCGCCAAGAATACCCTCGACCAGAACTATCTGTACCTCGCCGAGAAGCGCGGCGCCACGGTCTATCCCGAGACCAAGGTTGTGGACGTTCGCCCGCTAAACGGCCAGCCCGACGGCAGCGACGGCTATGCGGTCTCCACGGTGAAATCCACCGCGATGCTGAACCGGCGTCCCCGGCGCTTCACCTGCCGCGCTGTAGTTTTCTCGGCGTCGTCGCTGGGGACCACCGAACTTCTCTTCCGCCTCAAGACGAAAGGCTCGTTACCGCGCATCAGCGATCGTTTGGGCAAGCACATTCGCACCAACTCCGAGTCGCTCATCGGCGTCCGCGTACCCGGTTGCGCACAGGACCTGTCCAAAGGCGTGGCCATCGGTTCCGGTGTTTACATTGACGAACACACGCACATTGAGGCCGTGCGCTATCCCGCCGGTTCAGACACGATGTCGCTTTGGACCACGATATTGACCGGGGGCCGGCCTGGCCCGGGCAGGATTGCGCTGTGGCTGAAGAACCTCTGGTCTTCGGCCGTGCGTCATCCCGTCAAGACCTTTCGCCTGTTCCAGCCCTTCGGATGGGCGCGGGAAACCATAATCCTGCTCTGCATGCAGGCGCTTGACGCCCACATCGATATGTGCTGGGAGCGTCCGTGGTTCTGGCCCTTCCGCAAGTTTCTTGTGAGCCGCGGCGACAAGGTGCCCACCTACATCCCGCAGGCCAATGAATTCGCCCAGAAGCTGGCACGCCTCGCCGGGGGAACCGCTATGAGCATGCTGCCGGAAATCCTCTTCAACATTCCCGGCACCGCACATTGCCTCGGAGGATGCGTGATCGCCGACTCCCCCGACAACGGCATCGTGGACTTTCGCCACCGCGTCTTTGGCTACAAGAACATGTACATCTGCGACGGGTCCGTCGTCGCTGCGAACCTCGGCGTCAATCCCAGCCTGACCATCACCGCTCTAACCGAGCGGGCCATGAGCTTTATCTCGCCAGCCGCCGAGGCAATAAATAACCCAACTGGCCTCAGCGGGTCAGCTTGCATTACGGGTTGAATCCCGGTAGGTCCACCCGCCTCGCGATGTGATCTTTAATCCAGTGTGCGTCCCACCATTCCTTGGGATCGATCTGCACGCCGTCGAGCTGCATCGCGAAGTGAATGTGGTCGCCTCCAGCCATGCCGGTCTGACCGCTCAAGCCCATGACTTGGCCTTGCTTTACCGTGTCGCCTTCATGGACATCAATCCTGCTGAGGTGCCCATAGATCGTCTGTAGTCCATAGCCGTGGTCGAGTACGATGCAGTTGCCGTAAATCCCCAGAGGGGCCGCATAAACTACCTTGCCGTCATTCGACGCCTGCACGCCGACGTGCTGAGTGACGGCCAGGTCGTACCCCAGGTGGACCTGATGGTCGATCTTTTTGCCTTGGTAGATGTAATTCCGCACGTCTGCAAAGTTCGACTCCGCCTGGGAGTGAGGCTGCCGGATGAAAGGTCGGGACCACAGGAACCTGTCCACGGTCTTCAACCGTAGATCGGAAAGCGTCTTGTTGTTGGCGCGACGCATCTCGCTGTTGATTCTTACGAAGCGCGTGACCGGATCACCTGTTCCGTTCGGGTCAAGTTCGTTAATCACCTTGTTCAGGAAAGCGTCGCTTACCTGTAAATCATGCACCGTATATTTCGGCTGCTCCTTCTTCGGAAACACGACCACCAAGGGGCTGGTGACGTCGTTTCCTGCACCGTTCGCAGCATAGACCACCGGCACCGTGTCGGCTGGCATGTTCCAGGCGAATGCATATAGCGAAAAAAGACCCGGCTTGCCGCCGGGCATGGGCCAAGCACGAAACCTCTCATCGCCCACACGCACTCCCGCTTCCGTCCAGCTCCCAGAGACATTGAACGTGGCGAGGTCTGCCATACCCAGGTACAGGTAGTGCTGCTCTGAATCAACGCTGACAGTCGGCGGTTGCGTAACTACGGTCACATCGCGTTCAGTGCGGCCTGTCTTTCGGAGTAGGTCGTTAGAGGTCGCTTCAACGATCAACTTCGCACTGCCTGCCTGCAACTGTGGGGTTGTCTTGACGCCAGCCGTGAAGTTCCACATACCGTCGGGCGACTTAGACGGCTGCGCCATGGCAAAGACCTGATACCGAGCACCATTCTGCTCGACGAATGCTTGCACGCTGCGAACGCCGCGTGGATCGCGTACGTGGACCGTGATGGGAGTGGCTTGGCCCAGCGTGGTGAGTGCAGACGGGATTTCCACAACGGGGGTCGCTGATCGTGCCACCGAAAACACGATCAGCAACACAACAAGGGCGATGACCAGAAGAATAAATTTCTTCACACGTCATTGTAGCTCGCACGAAAATCAGTGGCATGTGGAGACGGGATGTCGACCAGGGTTCCGGTACTCCAACGATCCGGACCAAACTTCTCCGGATCGGAGAAGGACCGTGGGCACCTGAATCGGGCCAATCGTGCCATGGCCGAGCAAGCTCTTAGCCGTAGTACCGGAAGTCCTTCCAGAACTCCGGCCAGCCTGCTGTTGGCGGGCCGCAAACGTAAATGTTCGGGTGGTCCTCGGTCTCTTCGTTCTTGATCCCGTATTGGTTCCAGGTATGCCCGGCCAGCCTGCAGGATGCGAAATGCTGCTCCACGAACTTCTGGCTGAGGCCGATCACGATAAGCGTCTGCGGCGCAGGATCACCATAGCCGCGGTACCAGAAGGAATTGATTCCACTGATCGCGCGCGGCAAACCGTATTCAGGGCCATAAAGGTTGATGGCTCCCGCTTCACCGTAATTTGTGCCGATGATGCCGAGATGCGCCTTTTCCTCCGGTGCGAGTGAATCCCGAATCTTCGCCACTTCCTGAACCAGTTCACGCCAGCCAATCTGTTCGCGGAAGTCGCCCTGCACTTCGTTGGTGATGGCCCACCAGCGCGAGTTCAGCGGCGCGGTCGGCAGCCAGAACGCGGTAGTGAAGACTGCCTCGAACACCAGCGCGGCCCAAACTGCCCAACGGATAGCCATTGCCCTGCCGTGTTGCATCGTGGCCAGCCAGCGTTCTCCCCAAACTGCTCCGGCCGCATACAACATGAAATACGCAGGTCCCATGTAGTACCACCGGCCTTTCGCCAGCGTGAACAGCAGGAGAGTGATGACGTACATCCAACCCAGCATGCGGAAGCGCCTACCGTCACGCGCAAACAGGCAGAAATACAGACCAGCCACGGTAAGCGGAAAACGAAGGCCGGTAAGCTCCAATTGCTGCGGCAGAAAGTAAGCAGTGCGGCCCTGGCGAACATCGCGGGCGTGAATGTGGCTGAGAAAATCGAGCGACACGAAATTGTGCTGCACTTGCCAAAGCAAGTTGGGCAGCCATACCAGGACCGAAATCGCCACCCCAATCCAGAGCCATTTGCTCTTGAGGTAGCGCCTCGCGTCCGTCAGGAGCAAGGCCGCGACGATGCTCAGCACGAAGAAGCCGATGGTGTACTTCGAGAGCATCCCGAAGCCGATACCGACGCCGATCCCGACCCACCATCGCGGGTCGCCGGATACAAGCAGCCGAACGATAAAGTACGCCGTCGATACCCACGCCAGACAATCGAAGGCCACGTACTGCATCTCATATCCACCGCCCAGGCAAAATGGGACGGCTGCGACCGCAGCGATTAGTTGAGCTCCCCGGCGGGCGCCCATATCGCGCGCCATCAGTCCCGTGAGTACCACGGCGATGGCTTGCGCCAGTCCGGCAAAGAAGCGGAAGCCGCGTACCGACGTGCCGAACAGTTCCAGGGAGATCCGTCCGAAAAATGGCGTAACCGGAGGATACGCAGGATAGCCCCACGCCAGGTGCCGCGCGTCTTCCAACGTCGCCAGTTCATCGCGATGGATTCCGTAGCGGTTGCCGAGGACGAGGTGCAGGATGACCGTTGCCAACGCGATGTAGATCAGCCAAGCCGTATCGCTAAGCCAGATCGACGTCGCCGCCGCAGTGACACGGCGGTCGGAGTCGTCAGGTCTGGTGGTCAACGGAAGTGCCATAAGTGCAGCTAGTTTGACACAGAACGGTTGCAGCAGACTTTCTGTTTCGGCAGGCTAAGCACCCCAACCATACACCTGATTCTTTCCGCGCGTGTCTGCCCGGATCCACGTATCTCGCTTTCGCCGCGGAGATTACGGACCTCAGCTCTTTCTTGCGGCCGGACGCGGATCTGAACGACCTTGGCCGCAGGCCCCTCTACCCGAACTAGTACAATGCCAAGAGCTAAATGCTAAGCGCCAAATGCTAACCGCTCAATGCTGACTACCGAATATCGCCTCCTCCTCTACGCCGTCGCCCTGTTGATCGGATTGGGCATCTTCACCAGGGTGCGCTCGCGCAGCGTGCGGCAGGGCGTTCTGCTCGCCGGCAGCTACGCGCTGTACGCCACCTGGGGTCTCTGGTTCGCCGCCGTGCTGCTGGCTTCGACGGTGATAAATTTCCTGTTTGGCAGGGCGCTGCGGCGAAAGCAATCAGCGGGCGTTTTGTGGATCGGCATCATCTGCAATCTACTGCTGCTGGGCAGCTTCAAGTATCTTCCCGGATTCGCCGACTTTCTTCCCTTCGCTTCCCTGCAAAAGTTCGCGCACCTGGCGCTGCCGTTGGGAATCTCGTTCTGGACATTCCAGGCGATGAGCTACCTGTTTGACCTGTATCGCGGCGAGGAGCTCGATCCCACATTGTGGGAGTTCGCGTTGTACATGGTGTTCTTCCCGATCGCGATCTCCGGGCCGATCTGCCGCATGCCCGACATGCTGCCGCAGTTCCGCTCCGAGGAACCTGTGCAGCGCAGCGCCATGACGAGCGGCCTCTGCCGGATTGCGACCGGCGCGCTGATGATTCAGTTGGGCCAACTGCTGGGACGCGGCATCCTGAATGCGGGCGGAATCAATGCCGGTTTCGATCAAGTCAAGCAGTGGAGCGGGCCGGACGTCTGGTGCCTGGCTTTCGGATACGGTTTGCAGCTCTTCTTCGACTTTGGCGGCTACTCACACATCGCCATCGGCGCCGCAAAGATGCTTGGCTTTACGGTGCCGGAAAATTTCGCGCGCCCGTTCGCATCGACGACGCCGTCGATCTTCTGGACGCGCTGGCACATGTCGCTGTCGTTCTGGATCCGCGACTACGTGTTCCTGCCGCTGGCGACGCTGCGGCGTGAAATGTTGTGGCGCAATCTGGCGCTGGTTATTTCGATGGTTCTGTTCGGCCTGTGGCATAAGGCCAGCCTGCTCTTCGTGCTGTGGGGCTGCTATCACGGAGTGCTGCTGGTGTTGCATCGTCAGGTGCAACAGTTGCAGCGGCGGTTGGACTGGGAACCGCCGGCAGCGCTCTGGACGGCGGTTTCGTGGCTCGTCACCATCACGCTAGTCAGCTTTGGTTGGATCTTCTTCCGCGCCAATTCCCTGCCCCAAGCCCAGCAGATGCTGAGCGCGCTGGCGTCGCCGTCAAGCTATGTCACGCACTTCCTTCCGCTGCCGTTGTACTTGCTGGTGCTGGTCCTTGCATTGGTATATGCGGCCGTGCTTCTGGTCATCGCTGGGCTCGACCGCTATTCGGAGCGTTTGGGCGCGATGCCGCGATCAGAGGTCATAACGATCATAGTGCGCGATCGCTGGGTATGGCTGACGCCGATGTATACATTCGCCCTGTTGATTGTCGTTTGGCTGGTCACGCGCGCGCAAAGCGCCGGAGCATCGCCGTTTGTGTATCGGTTCTTCTGAATCAGCCGTTGGAGCCTGAATGACAGAGCAGCTTGACATATTCCCGGGCCGATCTATTTCAGGTGCCGTCCCAGCCAGGAGTACTGCCACGCCACAGAAACGTTCTGGTAATCTCCTCCAAAGCGGACGTAAGTGCCGTCGCTATAGCTGGCCTTCAGCGATTGGTGTTTGGTGATGGGATAGGCGAACGTGGCGCCGATGCGGGAGGCGGTCTGCCTGGTTGAGGGATTGCGTATCCCATTGAGAGTGGTAACCCCACCGAACCAGAAGTTGCCATCGAGAGAGGTCCACATCCGTTGCTTCTTGAAGTCGTAGCTCAAGTGTCCTTCGAAGGAGCCGATGGGCTCTTCGGTTTGCGGTGTTGGCAGGGGTTTATTGAAGGACGCATCGTTGGTTGTATAGAACCAGACCCCTGCGTAGCCGTCGAGTATCCATTTACCCCAACGCTGCGAATAGCCGAACTCCGGCTTGAAGGCCCAACGGTTGATACCCCAGTTGATCAGCTTGGTGCCGTCGTATTGACCCGTCGGAGCTATTACCCTCAGACTCGCTCCCAGCAGGACCTTCTGGTGCCATTTGGCGAACTCCTTGGGCGCCATTGCCGGACCGCCCTTGAGGTTAACGGAGAGCCGGGCGCTAAAGTCCAGCAGGCCGGAGCGATAAATCGACCGGCCCCTGCCCAGTACGTCCCCCTGGAAGGTTCCCACGCCATAGGGCAGCGAGAGGTTGATGTTGGCCGAGCGGCCAAAGAAATTGAACGAATGATAGTAGGTGAGGACCGGTACGCTGTACCTGCCGGTGGCGCCGGTTATGGGAATTGTCCCGCCGAAGTTGAGGCCTCCGTCGTAGAACGAATAGGTGAGAGTGACGGCATTGGAACGCACCGGCGTGATGAGGTAGGCGCGGGGAGAAAGATCCTGGGCCCAACCGCAAGGCAGTAGGATTGCTGCCAGCAGTATCCAAAACGCCAGTCTTGACCGAGCTGCCATCGTTCCTCTCGCGCCGCCGTCGCGGCGCTTGAAGTCTCGCAACAAAGCTTGCTGGAGATCGATACCGCAAAAACCGAAATCCTAGCGACCAGGGTTCAGAGATTTCAGATAAGCGAGCACGGCCTCAGCGTCGCTGCGTGTCATATGAAAACGAGGCATGGGCCAGCGTAGGGGCTTGCCGTCGACCCAGATTCCGGTCATGAATAGCGTGATCATCGCTGCATCGCTCGCTGGCGGAGTGCCTGCAATGCGAGGTTCCATGAGTGGCCAATTGGGATCGGGTCGAGCGGGCAAGTACGGCACAGGCCCACCCGCCAACCACCTGGAGGTATCGGGTTCGCCGTTTGCGTCGCGCGGGGTGTGGCAATCGCCGCAATGCGCTACCCCAACCACAATGTACTTACCGCGCTCGATAGAGCCTGCATCGCTGCCGGTCTTAGCCATTTCCTCCTTGCCCTTTGCTACCTGCGCCGCGGTAAGGTGAGCCCCTTTAGTGATGAACAGCACGAAGACTGTGATCAATAAACCGGTAAAGACGAGTCCCGATGGACGAGCGATGCTCGAATGTCGAACTGGCATAGTGTCGTACTCCTTTTACAGCCCAAGATATACCATCACAGCCGAAAAAATCCGTGGTGGACGAATGAGCCATCCGCAACTGCTGCGGACAACCGTGCGCGCTCCCTGCGGGGAACGGAGGCAGCGATTAGGTGTAAACTGTCTCCCGCTCTCGAGCAAGAGGGAAATTCCGGAGAACCTGCCATTCGTGTGAAGTCTTCCCCCGCCACAAAGCCGCGCCCTCGATCTGGAACCAAGGCTCGCAAGCAGCCGGCTAAAGACGCCTGGCGCATCAAGCAGCCGCTCTTGCTTGGGCTTCTTCTGGCCGTTGCGACCGCTGTTGTGTACTACCCTGTCCATACTCACCCCTTTGCAAACTTCGACGACGGTCCCTATGTCTATGCAAACCCGCATGTCCGCGCCGGAGTAAGTTTGGACACCCTTAAGTGGGCCTTTACCTCCTTCGGCTCCGTCACTCCTGACGTGCCGGACTGGCATCCGCTTACCTGGCTTTCTCACGCTCTGGATACGCAGGTTTTTGGCCCAGATCCAGCCGGCCCCCACGCTGAGAATCTGTTTCTACATGTGTTGAATGTGGTACTGCTCTACTGGGTGTTGCAGCGGGCGACCGGCTCTACTGGCCGCAGTGCAATGGTGGCCGCGCTGTTCGCATTGCATCCCATCAATGTCGAATCTGTCGCGTGGATTTCTGAGCGCAAGAACCTTCTCAGCATGGTATTTTCCCTGCTCGCGCTGGCTACTTATCGTTGGTATGCGCGTAAGCCACGGGTCGGACGCTACCTTGCGGTTGCGTCGTTCTTCGCTCTGGGACTAATGGCCAAGCCCCAGGTCGTAACGCTGCCTTTTGTTCTGCTTCTTTGGGACTATTGGCCGCTGCAACGGATGTTTCCCGCAGGCGCGGGCGCTTCGTTGGAGAGACCTCCAGACGCGGTCTTCCCTCCAAGAAGTCTTACCTGGCTAGTCGTGGAGAAGTTGCCGCTCTTCGTGCTTGCTGCTGTCAGCTCCATTATCACCATGAAGTCACAGCTGGCGATTGGCAGCATCGACAAACATCTGTCACTCACCATTCGTTTGGGCAACGCCATTGTTTCCTACGTTCGATACCTGGGAAAGGCCTTTTGGCCGTCGCATCTGGCCCTCTTTTACCCGCATCCCGGAACTTCTCTCTCCAGGTGGCAGGTCTTTGCTGCTTTGGTCGTTTTGCTCACTATCTCCGGGTTGGTGATTGCGAGGCACCGTAGGCGCTATCCGGTGGTGGGCTGGTTTTGGTTCCTCGGGACGCTGGTGCCCATGATCGGTCTGGTGCAAATAAACCACCAGGCGATGGCCGATCGTTACGCCTATATCTCGTTTATTGGGCTCTTCCTTGTGGTCTGTTGGGGAGTGGCGGACTTCGCCAAACAGCGAGATCTTTCTCCCGTCTGGCTGCGTGGCGCGAGTATCACCGTATTGTTGTTGCTGGCGGCCGTTACCTATCGCCAAATCGGGTTCTGGGGCGACAACCTCACTCTTTGGTCGCACGCGCTCGAGGTCACACGGGGCAACTACCTCGCTGAAGACATCGTTGGTTCGACCTTGATGGACCAGGGATACCCTGACGAAGCCCTGCCTCACTTCCTGAGAGCGGCCGAGATGAACCCCTCGGACCCCTCGGCTTACATGTCGATTGGCGCCTACGACCAGCAACATGGCAAGCTGCGGGAGGCGATTGAGCAGTATCAAAAGGCAATTGCGCTCACTGACGGCGCGGTTCAGCAAAACCTCTGGCTGCGCTCCACCACACTTGCCCGTGTGGGCTCGGCCTATCGGCAGTTGGGGGAGTTTGATCAGGCACGCCAGAGTTTTCAGAAGGCGCTGGAAATCAATCCCAACCAGGCAGAGGTCTGGCTCTCCATGGGGATTGTTACCCAGCTATCTGGAGACCCCTCAGCCGCTATTCGCGCATACTCCCAGGCCATGAGAATTCAACCTTCCGACGTTGGCTATTTGCTGCTGGCTCGGGCGTTGGAGCAAACCGGGCACGGCGACGAAGCTCAAACCGCTATCTCTGAAGCTCGGCGCCTGTCCCGCGATTTTCCCGCGGCCCAAAATAAGGTGGATGCAGTCCTCTCGCAGCAGACCACAGTAAGCAATGCCGGTCATTCCCAGGATGGAACTCGATAACGGCTGGAGCCAGTGCGCAGCTCTAACCATGCTGTGTTCTTTGTTTCTACGGGCCGCATAGTATTTCGCGCCGTGTATTGACTTGGAATAACCATCGAGAGTAGATTTTGTCTACCAATTGCTCGACTCGAAGTTGCTGACATTGAATGCAAGAACTCTTTGCCGTCGTTGGGCGGCGATGGTGCTGACCGAAACCTGCCTTTAACAGCCGTAATCACTTGAGGAGAAAAATGAAGCTTTTGCGAATGCTCGGATTCGCCGCGGTAATCTTGTGCGCTGCACTCGCCAGCGCGCAGTCGCCGTGGACACCTGTTAACAACGTTCCTAACATCGGGGCGGGCGCGGTGGCGCTGCTCACTGATGGTAGGGTTTTGGTTCACGATGAAAGCGGCAAC
>Ga0209039_10002898_pt1 | contig 13977 bp, 14 predicted proteins | sample BogFormECP12_OM1_FD_188238 | JGI IMG/M metagenome (GOLD analysis project Ga0209039, IMG submission 188238) | Bog forest soil microbial communities from Calvert Island, British Columbia, Canada - ECP12_OM1 (SPAdes) (version 2) | ecosystem: Environmental > Aquatic > Freshwater > Wetlands > Bog ...
ACGTAAGAGCCAAAACCGTTACAGATGACATGTGCATCGCAGCAGCTCAAGAACTCGCCAAATTCGCCGAAGAACGAGGAATGAACGAAGAAGACATATTGCCGAGAATGGAAGAATGGGAAGTGTTTCCACGTGAAGCAGTCGCGTGCGCCCTGAAATCAATCGATGAAGGAGTCGCAAGGATCAAGCCCAGCAAGAAAGAACTCCTCGAAAGAGCCACAGCAATAATCCAGAATTCACAGGAATCTCTGAAAACTTTGATGAAGAAAGGCCTGATCAAACCAATGCCACCTGAGGACAAGCTGCTGAAATAGTTCACACATGGGAAAGTAGTCTTAAACATGCAAAATTCTCCTTTTTTTGTCTTCAATATTCAGAAAATTATTTAAACACTTCCGATGAACATAGAAAGAGGAGAAAAAACAACATGCGTTTAGATTACATATTGTATGCGATTGGAGTAATATTATTCATCGTGACACTCGCAACAGTCGTCTACCCTCCTAGTCAGCAACAGGTCTGGATTGTTTCAACATTCATAGTTGGACTCGTATTCTTAGGTCTCGGATACACGCAAAGACCCAAACAAACAACAATCGCCTCTGCAACCCCCAACATCCCCGAACCGCCACCATCAATTCCACAACCGCAATCACCGCACGAGCAAGAACCTCAGCAGGTTACTAGCATGGCGACTGCTCCTCCAAAACCAGTGACAACTGAAACAGCGAAGATGGAGGAAGCCGCGCCAGTTGTTCAAGATCTTCACGTTCCAGAGCCTCAGATACAGGAATCCCCCGTCCAAGAGTTGCAGCCTGAAACATCGGAACTGACGAAGATTAAGGGAATTGGAGAGAAGCGTGCGGCACAGCTCAAGGCACTTGGCATAAACACCATTGATGACTTGGGAAAGGCTTCACCGCAAGACCTAGCAACAAAGCTCATCATATCACCGAAGATAACCAGCAAATGGATAGAAAATGCCAAAGCAAACGGACAAAAACCCTAAAAACTCACCGTGCACGCCTACATCAATTGAATCTCTACAATATTCCTTCTTTCAAGTCTTTTGATGAGCATCAAGAAATTCGTTTCTCTTCTTTCCAGTTATTTTGAACCTCTGAAGCATTTCTCCAACTGGCATTCCAGATCCACCGAAATTCGCATTCCTTATGTATAGATTGCTTACTATTGACCTTTCCAGTTTTCCACACCTCCAAGTCGTGTTGCGAATCAAAACTACTATGGCCCTCATAAGACCCTGAGTTTCATGGTCTTCCTTCAAGTTCAAATCCTCTTGATAATTACGGAATATGCTGGAAAAGTTTTTAGGGTTTGTGATTACAACCAACAAGGCAACTGTCTTTGCAAGAAAAAGGAGAATCAAATGATGACCGCAAAACCAGGTAAAGTGGTTTTTTCGCGTATCCTTGAAGGCGAAGATCTTTTCGAATCCGTAAAGAGGTCAGCTGAGTCTAATATGATTCACGCAGGCTTTTTCATTGTTATTGGAAGCCTGAAGCGAGCTGCCCTTGGTTACTACAAGGAAGGCAAGTATGACACCATTCAATTTGAGGGCCCCTTGGAAATAGCTTCATGCACAGGAAACATCGTCGTTGATGAGAAGAAAGAAGTTGCTGTTCATGCTCACATCGTGATTTCAGACGAAAAATGCAGAGCCTTCGGGGGCCACCTAATGAAGGGCTCTCAAGTGGGCGCAACTGCCGAGCTGGTTATGGTTGAAGCCAATGGAATTAATATTCAGAGAGTTTACGACGAAAAAACCAAATTGAAACTTTGGAAGCTAAGTTAGGATTTTCCTCAAACATATACCGTGTGCATTTCCGTAGTAATTCTCAAGCCTCCCGATTTCTGTGTATCCCAATTTGCGGTAGAGATTCAATGCAGCAACATTGTTTTCTCTTGCTTCAAGCAAGCAAGCCTGAACACTTTTCTGGGCGAATATTCCTTCGATTTCCTGCAAGAGCATTCGTCCAATACCCTTTCGACGGTGATCAGGGGAAACGTCTATTGTCAGGATGTGCCCTGTAACAGTCTTTCCTTCGGGATATATCATTCCAATTATGAACCCAATGATATCGCCATTTTCAATGGCTGTCAAGCTAATGGAGTTGTAATCTGTCAACAGCTGTGAGATTTGTCTCTTGGTAAAGGCCTCTTCTGCAAAACATCCCCTTTCAATCTCACAAAGCCTGTCTAGATCAGCAATTGATGCATCCCGCACTCTCAACATCATAGGAACGTCAAAGAATGATGGAAAAAGCCTGAATTTAGACTTTTCACTTTTCCGTCATCTGAGAGAACATGCTTTTCTCTAACATTGAAACTCGCAGTCCAAGTCATAATGCATGCAAACGCCGTCAAGATTCTTAAATAGAAAGGCCACCGATTTAATAGCTAGAAGTGTAGGCAAGATGTCTTCAGAAATGTTCAGAGAATTGGACATCAAACAAATCCGACCTAGCAATCTGAACCCGAGGCTGCAGGTCAGTATAGAGCGTCTCAATGAACTTGCATCAAGCATAATGGAAGTCGGCCTTTTGGAGCCGATAATTGTCAGACCCATTGATGGCGGCTTCGAGGTCGTCGTAGGCGAAAGAAGGTATAGAGCCGCGCAGCAGGCTGGACTTGAAAAGATACCTGCAATGATACGCGAATACAAGAACGACGAAGTTGTTCGATTGAACTTGATAGAAAACGTCCAGAGAGAGGAACTCAGCGCGATTGAGAAGGGAAAGGTCTGCAAGTATCTTCTCGAAGAATGCCCAGTTAGCTACCCAACCCAGAAGGCGGTAGCCAAGAAGATCGGCGTAAGTCCCGAAATGGTTTCGACCTGGTTGCGAACAGTCGAAGTGGTTCCTGAAGAGGTCCAAAGTTACATTTCTCCTTCAAACATATCTGGAGATGTTCCTGAAGGCAAGATTGATTACCAAACGGCTGTCAAAATTGGAAGATCAATTCAAGAACCAGAAAGACGAATCGAAGTCATAAAGAAATTGGCAGAAAAACGACTTCCTGTCAAAGACAGAAACGAAGTGATTGAGAGAGTCATTCTAGAACCAGACAAGTCCGTTGACGATGTGATTGAAGACGTTGCGGAATCGCCGCATATGCTTCACTTTGCATCAGAAGACAAGAAAGGACTGATTGAAGGAACGAAAACTCAGATTTCAACAACCGAAACACCAGATCCGAAACTCAAGGTTGGAGCAACAGTTCGAGCAGCAATCTGGGAACCAAGCGTTGCGGAATTGAGAATAACATCAGTTGAAAGAAAGAAGCTGAAATACTTCAACGAAGATGATGCAGTGAGGGAAGGCGGTTACACGTTGGCGCAGTTTAAAAGAAAATGGAAGGAGACCCACGGAGAATGGGACGATGATCAACTAGTCCACATTATCAGATTCGAAAAAATCTGATCAAGAAGCAAAGGAGATTCAAAAAAAAGAACTCCCAACCCTCCTTGGAAACTATCTTCAGCTTCACGGTAGAGCTCAACGGTCTTTTTGATCTAAACAACGTATTTGTCAGTTTTTTCGAAATCTTTGACAACTTCCATGAATCTTTTCGGAATATTGACTCCTTCTAAAGGTATCCCCTTAAGTAAGGACCACGGACTCTTTGCTGCGATCTGAGTGGCGATATGGTCATCGCCAAAACATTTTTTCGCGACCTCAATGACTAATTGTCTAACGGCCACTTCTGAATACTCGCCAAGTGCATGCAAGTATTCATGCAATAGCAGGTTATAGATCAAGGCGTTCAGAATACGTTTAGAGCCTACAGCTGCTTCGACTATTTGGACGAGGGCGCGGTTCAAAACGATATTGTTTGTGCCGATAGGGTGATAGGCTCCCAACTGAATATTCAAATCATCCAAAAAAAGCATCATGCCTCCTCTTCGTTTATGCAATGCATAGCCAACGCTGTCTTTCACTAAGTTCCAAACTTCACCATAGCTACCAGCAGAATCCAATCTCTTGCGGTAATCTTCTTCCGCGGAAAGCCGGCTTTTGTCCATCAGTTCTTTCCCAACCTGAATAATGTCTGATTGAGCCTTATATGGAAAACGCATACTAGATTTTAAGTACGAGAAGCAAAAATCTGTTTAGGGGAGATTGAAGAATTGACCAAAGAGAACATAAAAGAGATTCTGACGAAGTATAGAACGATAGCAGTCGTGGGAGCGTCGCGAGACACTGCAAAAGATAGTCATCGCGTTGCTGAATATTTGCAGAGTCAAGGTTTCTGCATTATACCTGTGAATCTCACGGCGAAAAAAATTCTCGGCGAAAAAACTTACAAAAGCTTGGCGGAAATGCCTGTTGATGTGCAGAAAAGCGTAGAAATTGTCGACGTTTTTAGGCCTTCATCTGAAACGCCCGGCATAGTTGAGCAAGCAGTCAAAATGAAGGAGCGTTTCGACAGACCATACGTCGTATGGATGCAACTCGGCATAATCAACGAGGAAGCCGCAGAGGTAGCCAAAGAAGCAGGAATAACGGTGATAATGAACCGATGCATGATGCAGGAACACCGAAAGCTGTTTCCAAACTCTTGAGGATCAAGGATTTCATGCCAGCGATGTCTAGGCAGGCAATTCTATTCGCTTATCGAAGAGGGGTTTGCATTTGCCGTTTCTTCTGTCTAAACAGGCCTTCATGAAACCGTAATATTCCGGATCTGGCCTTCCTGGGCGACTTTTGAATTCTCCGTGAAACTGCGAGGCAAAAAAGAAGTAGCGATCAGGCAATTCTAGCAACTCCATTCTTCTTCCATCGGTACTCCTGCCAGAAAAGACAAGCCCGTTGTTCTTCAATTTCTCAGAATAGTCAAGATTTACCTCGAATCTGTGCCTGTGACGCTCGTACAATTCTCCATTTCCATACAGTCTGTGCGCCAAGGTGTCGGGTTCGACGATTACCTTGTGAGCCCCCAAACGCATAGTGGCGCCTTTGGTTTCAATTCCGCGTTGTTCAGGCATTAAGTCAATCACAGGGTTTGGTGACTCTGGGTTTATTTCGGTGCTGTTTGCCTCTTTCAAGGCACAGACGTGCCGGGCGAATTCTACCACTGCAAGTTGGAAGCCATAGCATATTCCAAGAAAAGGTGTGTCGCTTTCCCGGGCATACTTTATGGCCATTATCTTGCCTTCTGTGCCACGAGGACCGAAGCCATATGGCACGAAAATGCCATCGAACTCCTTTAGCATATCCACACAATTTGGATTTTGCTCAAGCTTCTCAGATTCAAAGTAACTGATGCAGACGCGGGTCTTGCATGCTGCGCCAGCGTGCCGCAGGGCTTCTCCCATGCTAACGTAGCTATCTGTCAACCCAGCGTACTTTCCTATTAAAGCGATTTTCACTTCATGCTCGGGTTTCAATAAAGCATCCACGAACTTCTTCCACTCTCCGAGATCCTTAAGGTTCTCTGAGAACCCGAACCTTCTGCATATGAAGTCGCCCATTCCCTGTTCGTCCAGAATGAGGGGGACCTTGTAGACTGATTCGACATTATATGAGCAGAAGACCGCACTTTCAGGTATGGTGCCGAAGAGAGCTATTTTTCTCAAGGCTTCAGCATCTATCATCGCTGGGCTTCTCGCAACTATGGTGTCGGGTTGAATTCCAATTCGGCGCAGTTCATTGACGCTGTGCTGCAGCGGTTTTGTTTTCATTTCTTGAGTAACATCCAATACGGGAACCAGAGCCACATGAACGTACAACGTGTTCTCCACGCCTTCCTCAAGGCGCATTTGACGAATCGCTTCGAGAAAAGGCAGGCCTTCAATGTCCCCCACTGTCCCTCCGACCTCAGTCAAGGCCACGTCAGCACCCGTATCTTTCGCGACCGTACGTATTCGATGTTTGATCTCGTTCGTTATATGTGGAACAATTTGAACGCATCTCCCTAGGAAGTCGCCTCGCCTTTCTTTTTCGATTACGGCTTTGTAAACCAGGCCAGTAGTGATATTGTTTTCTTTTCGAAGATTTAAGTCGAGAAAACGCTCGTACCACCCGAGATCTAAATCCGTCTCGCCACCATCATCAGTCACGTACACCTCACCGTGCATGTACGGATTCATCGTTCCTGCATCAACGTTCACGTAAGGGTCGATTTTTGTCACTGTTACTTTCAAGCCTCTCGCCTGAAGCATCTTCCCAATAGAAGAAGTCAAAATTCCCTTGCCGACTGAACTCAGTACTCCACCTGTCACAAAAACATATCTTACCACATGGCTCCCCCTGTAACGACAGAACCATAAAGCCTTAATCAGCATTTAAATTCTTTCGAAAACGCTGTTGAGTCTCTTCTGTCGGGAAGACTCGCAAGGAAGATTCAGAGCTCAGTTCCAATCAAAATGGCTTCTATTTGATTCTTGTTGAGTTTCAGGCCGTGGAAATATCTACCCTTCAATTTTGAGGCTTTCAATGGTGTGTTCTTTATCAGCAACGGTTGATCGAACTGTTTTACATAAGTGAACTCAATAGCGGTTTTCCAGCCGCCTTTCTCACAAAGAGATTTGTCTTGTCCAACAAGGTCCTCCCTTCTCCATGTCTTCCTTATCTTTCCATAACCGACGAAGGCATCTCCAGCATTAGTTTTGTACAAGAACAGTACTGTCTGTCCTTCAATCCATCTTCTCTGCATGTTCGTATAGTAAATCGTGGTTTCAAATACTTGAGTAACCCATTGGGCGCTGGCAATTCGAAGAACATAGCCGTTGTCAGACATTAGATTCCTGGCTAGGTTAGCTACTCAGTGTCCTCTTAAAAGCTCTTTCCAATGATGACTCGTGGATTACCGACTCTTTCGTTTCAGTGAACAGCGCAAATTGTTGCTCCCAAAGAAGGGAGAGTCAGCTCCGTCAGCGCGCGATAGAAAGCTGTTTACTTTCTTCTGTAGCTTCTCACGTGCACTATCTTGTTCTTTCCACCGGGTTTGGCTCTTTTGTATCCTTGAACTTTCATTTTCTCACTAGCCGTAGATCACAAAGGACATGATAGAAAAGAATTATGAATTTGAAATTCAATGCTGAAATTCATCTTTTTCAGTTAATACAATACTCGCAGAGAAGCTTGAATGCCGAAGAAAAGAATGGTAGTATTTTGAGAATTAAGGAATTATTCCTATCTTTATCTCGTTTTTCGAAGTTGACAGTACGTTGAAAGCTTCATGGATGTTTTTCAGGTTCATTTCACGGGTGATTAGCGGTCGCACATCTATGGTTCGTGAGGCTATTAGATCCAAGGCTTTTCTGAAATGCAGTGGCGTCGTGTGAAAAGCACCCTTGACCGTGGTCTCTCCGTAATGAAGCTGTTCGGCGTTGAGCTTGATTTCAGTTCCCGGTGGGCATCCGCCGAACTCAAGGACAATACCGCCCTTTTTGGCAAGCTTTAGCGCTTGCTCCCAAGTTGCAGGTAATCCTATGGCTTCAATGGCAACGTCTGCTCCATAACCGCCAGTCAATTTACGTATTCTTTCGATAACATCTTCATTTCCTCCATTTATCGTTTCATCGGCGCCAAGCTTTGCAGCGACCTCCAACCGTTCATTCACAACGTCAATAACGACTACCTTCTTCGCTCCAACCCGCTTCGAAACCAACAAATGCAGCAATCCAATCGGTCCAGCCCCAATAATGGCCACAGAGTCACCTAGCCGAACCCCCGCTTCTTCCACCCCATGGAGTACACATGCCAGCGGCTCAGCAATTGCGGCTTCCAAATAAGAGACACCTTCAGGTATCTCCTGCATGTTTACAAACACCATCCGCGAAGGCACCTTGATATATTCCGCATAGGCTCCCCAAAGCCACATCATATCCTCACACAGATTATACTGACCTCTCTGACACATAGCACAATGCAGACAAGGTGCGCTATTACCTGCACGCACTCGCATGCCCTTCCTGGGCCAATCCAAACCCGCGGCAACCTCAACCACATCCCCCGCCCACTCATGCCCAAAAATAGTGGGCAGCTTAATAACGCGTTCAACATAACCTCTATGGAAAATCTTCAAATCCGTACCACAGGTAGTCGCTCCCCTTACCCGAACAAGAACCTCTCCTGCTCCAACTGTCGGAACCGCAACATCCTCAACCCGCAAATCCTCAACACCATAAAGCAAAGCTGCCTTCATCGCAGACCACAAAACCCAAACTGCCAACACAGATATATGACAATTTCGCTCCAAAAGCTTCTGACGCCAAGCTTTATGAACACCAAAAAACGCGAACAAACATCAAGAATTGAAAGGCTCACAGGCAGTAACAAACATCCAGCACGTGAAAAATAGCTTAGCTAGAACTGCGCCTCAGACACATATCTAGTAAAGCCAGCTAGCTGCGTCCTTATATCCAAAAAAGTATTAAGTGCAAGCCGCAGACAAACCATTGAACAATCATGAAGGTCGCTGTTTATTACGGTCCGAAGGACATACGCATAGAAGAAAAACCCATTCCACAAATAACCGAACATGAAATCCTCGTGCATATGAATGCCTGCGGAATCTGCGGATCGGATCTTATGGACTGGTACCTGAAACCCCGGGCTCCACTCGTTCTTGGACACGAACCCGCAGGAATTATAACGAAAAAAGGGAAGGAAGTTCACAGGTTTGATGTTGGCGACCGTGTCTTCGTCCATCACCACGTCGCCTGCATGACCTGTTACTACTGCCTACACGGCGATTACACTCTCTGTAGTCAATTCCATGAAACCAACCTTAAACCAGGCGGCTTCGCTGAATACTTTAAAGCCCCAGCTCCAAACGTCCAAACAGACACCCTCAAAATCCCTGATAACATGACCGATGAGACAGCGACATTCATAGAACCCATCGCCTGCTGCGTAAGGGCAATAAGAAAGTGCAACCTACAAACAGGAGACACCGTTTCAATCATAGGCGCGGGAACGACTGGCCTCATACATACGTCGCTTTCAAAAACCTACGGCGCAGCAAAAACAATCGTCAGCGATCTCTTCGAGACAAGGCTAAGATTGGCACGAGAATATGGCGCAGACGTAGCGATAAACCCTACGAAAACAGACTTCGTAGACGCCGTCAAAGCGGAAACCGATGGAAGAGGCGTAGACATTGCCATCGTCACGGCTCCCAGTCTAGAAGCCTATTACTCAGCCTTCAGCACACTTCGAAAAGGCGGACGACTCTGCATTTTCGCACCCACAGATCCCGAAAAACATATGCAACTAAGTCCAAAAGAATTGTTTTTCAACGAAATCCAAATGATTCCCTCATACTCTACCTCGCACATAGAAACAAGAGCAGCACTCCAACTACTCCAAACAAACAAAATAGACCCAAAGAAACTCATAACCCACCGTTTCCCCCTCGCACAAACAGCCGAAGCCTTCAAGACAGCCCGAGAAAGCAAGGAAAGTCTAAAAGTAATTGTCACCACCAAGTAACAGCTACAACGTGTCTTCGCATTAGTTAACGAATGCTTCCAAGCCAAAGACTTATTAACGCACGCTTTTCTCATTTCCAAAAATGGAAAAAGCTAGAATCCTCATAATAGGTGCAGGGGTCGTCGGCCTCGCCGTTGCAGCAGACATCTCCAAAATAAACCAAGATGTGTACATTCTAGAAAAAAACGAGAGATACGGACAGGAGACCAGCGGCCATAACAGCGGCGTGATCCATTCGGGCATACATTACCCACCTGGGTCGTTAAAAGCGGAACTGTGCGTGAAGGGCAACAGAATGACTTACGAGATCTGCCAGAAACACGGGATCCCACACAAACGATTGGGCAAGCTGACCGTGGCTGTTGAGAAGGAAGAAACTGAAGAGCTTGAGAAACTGATGCGACAAGGTACGGTCAACGGCTCAGAGGACCTCAAGATGCTCTACCGAGCCGAAGTCAAACGAATGGAACCTAATGTTGAAGTGGAATTGGCGCTTCATTCACCATCCACAGGCATCGTCGAACCTGACGAGTTGATGAATCACTACTACAATGTTGCCCATAAGAATGGAGCCGTTTTCGTCCCGCAAACCGAGGTAACAAGCATAAAACACAGAGATGACGAATACTCAGTGGATGGCGTTAGCGTTGGAGAAAAATTCACGATCAACGCCTCTACTGTCATTAACTCTGCAGGGTTATATTCCGACAAAGTAGCTTCTCTTGCAGGTTTGGATGTGGATAAATTCGGCTACCGCCTGCACCTCTGTAAAGGAGACTATTTTAGGCTAGGCGGAAAGCCACCAGTCAAGATGCTCGTCTACCCCGTTCCCAAAGGAGCCGGACTTGGAATCCACCTCACACCAGACATGACGGGCTCCATCAGGCTTGGACCAAACGCTTACTACGTTGACGCCATCAACTACGAAGTCGAATCAGAAGAAGAAGAATTCCGAACAGATGTCAAACGATTCGTACCTAGCATCAGCGAACGCGAAATACGCCAAGATTCAGCAGGCGTGAGACCCAAACTTCAAGGACCCAAAGACGGCTTCAAAGACTTCGTGATAAAACACGAAAGAGACCATGGACTGGACGGATTCATAAACTTGGTCGGAATCGAATCTCCAGGCTTAACCGCAGCTCCGGCCATCGCTGAACTCGTCTCATCAATATATCAAAACGACATTGCCAAGTGAAAAGCCCACAAGCTCCTGCTCCATCAACCCTCAGCAGGAACGTCTGAATCTTTTGTGACACACCTTAGATTATATCTCAAGATTTTGAATACTGAGCCCAGATAAGGATGAAGGCTACTATGAGAAGGTCAATTAAGAAAACTGTCAAGCGAAGCCGCGGTATCGTTGGAATCGAAGCGACAATCGTTCTGATAGCATTCGTCATCATCGCAGCGGCCTTGGCTTACGTTTGTATTAATATGGGTTTCTTCGCAGCCCAGAAAGCCGGATCAACCATCAACCAGGGAATTCAGGAAGCCACAAGCGCCTTGGAAATCAATGGATTTGTGTCTGGCCTGACGAATTCATCGAATGTGGCCATAACCTACCTTGCAATTCCTCTAAAGCTTGCAGTCGGCTCTGATCAAGTGGATTTGGCTAACAACTCCGTCATCGTGGCCATACAGTGCGGTAACTTGTCGCTGGCAAACGTCTACAGCGGCGTCCAAACATCAACGGATGCCTCTCTGACGGATCTAATGGCCAACGTGACAGGCCCCCCAAACGCAACGTGCTTCCTTTACAATAGCCAGTACAGCACGGACACAGCGCTCAAACAGAATGCCAAAGCCTACCTCATCATAAACCTAGGAAACAATTACGGCCTCTTACCATACTCAACGGTTTCTATCGAAATCAGAACAGGCACAGGCGCAGCCTTGCTGATTGAGAGAGATATCCCAGGCGGCCTTCCGCCAAACACCATTGTGGACCTTGGCTGACCCAAAGCTGCCCCCTCGCGCTAATTTCAAAGAGTGCTTTCTAAAGCGTAATCCATGCCGCGCGGTTGCTCTATCACGTGTGCAGCCACTATTTCACATGACCTCTTGTATAGCCTTGACTATGGTTCGCTCATCCGGGATTATGTACTGCTCCAAGGGCGGACTGAACGGTATCGGCGTGTCTGCGGCCGTCACTCTCTTTATCGCTGAGTCCAGAAAGTCTATCGCTTCTTCAGCGACGACGGAAGCAATCTCGGCACTTACACCTGCGGTTTTGCAGTCTTCACTCACAACGACCCTTTTTCCGGTTTTCTTCACGGAATCAATGATTGTTTTCTTGTCCAGGGGAGTTAAGGTGCGAGGGTCGATGACTTCGACGTTTACGCCTTCTTTTTCCAGAGCAGCTGCCGCTTTCAAGGCCTTGTGAACCATGTACATAGTAGCTACAACAGTGACATCTGACCCTTTTCTTTTGATTTCAGCAGCTCCAAAGGGAACCGTGTATTCTTCCTCCGGAACCTCACCTTCCATCGGATATAACAGTTTGTGTTCACAGAAGAAAACGGGGTTGTTTCCCCTTAAGGCCGTTGCCAGAAGCCCTTTGGCATCATAAGGCGTCGAGGGCACTGCGACCTGCAGTCCTGGGACATGCATGAACCAAGCTTCCAGACTCTGCGAGTGGTGGGAGGCAATGTTGACGCCTGCTCCAAACGGTGTTCTTATTACGAGGGGACAAGATGCTTGGCCTCCAAACATATATCTGATTTTTGCAGCCTGATTTGCTATTTGATCCATGGCCAGAGCGGACAGGTCTCCGAACATTATTTCTGCGACAGGCCGCATTCCTGTGATTGCAGCTCCAACGCCTGCGCCTATTATTGTTGATTCTGATATCGGCGTGTCTCTGACCCTTTCGTCTCCGAACTCTTCAGCCAAACCCTCAGTCACCTTGAAAGCTCCGCCCCAACATTTGCCAATGTCCTCACCAATAAGAAATACTGAGGAATCACGTCGCATCCCCTGTCTCAAGGCCTGCCGCAATGCTTCTCGGTAAGTGATTCTCGCCATGACAAATCTCCCCTATTCAGCCATAAACGTCGCTCAAGGCTTCTTCTGGAGCGGGATACGGACTCTCTAACGCGAATTTCACGGCTTGCTCAATATCATCTGCGACTTCTGCCTCAAGCCTTTGTACCTCTGCCAGTGCCAGAGTTCCATCATCCAGCAGGATTTGCCTGAACCGTTTGATTGGATCCTTCGCCAACCACTGTTCAACTTCTTCTTTTGGCCTGTACTTAGCGGGATCGACTCGTGAGTGACCTCGGCGACGGTATGTCTTGCACTCAATCAGTGCAGGTCCACCCCCATTTCTAGCAAGGTTTACGGCTTTTTGAGCCGCTTCGAAAACTGCTAACACATCGTTTCCCTCCACATTTTCTCCATGAATCCCGTACGCTGCAGCACGATCCGAAATGTTTTCGATATTCATTATTCTTGACTGACGCGTCCCCATAGCGTAGAGATTGTTCTCACAGACGAAAACTACTGGTAAAAGCCAGGCTGAAGCCAGATTGAGGCTCTCATGGAATGTTCCTTGGTTTGAGGCTCCTTCCCCAAAAAAGCACGCAGTGACCTGATTGGTCTTCCTGAGTTTTGATGAAAGGCCAGCGCCCACTGCTATTGGAAGACCCGCTCCCACGACGGCAGTTGCGCCAAGCATCCCAACTGCAAAATCTGCTATATGCATTGAGCCTCCCTTGCCCTTACAGTAGCCCGTTTTCTTGCCTAGGATTTCAGCCATAATGCGTTTCAATTCAGCACCTTTAGCTATGCAGTGTCCATGCCCTCTATGCGTGCTTGTAATATAATCATCCTTTGTCAAACTGCTGCAAACTCCTACTGCCACTGCCTCCTCTCCAGCGTAGAGATGAATAGTGCCTGGAACAAGGTTTTGGCCATAAAGCTCAAACACTTTCTCCTCAAAAAAGCGGATCTCAAGCATTTTCCTGAGCATTTGAACACGCTGTTCCTTTGACAGAGGAAACGTCAAAGCTTTTCAACCTCCAATATTTTAGTTCAGTTCATATACAACCCTGCTCCCTTTATATCTGCTTATGACAATTGCAAGGCGAAAACAATAAACAAGCAATCACGAGCAGCTCAATAATTTAAGACACATTCAGGGGGATTGAATGCAAAAGTCTTATTCAAAATCGCTAGGCATAGTTGGGAAACCGAATACGGGAAAATCGACTTTCTTCAGCGCAGCAACTTTGGCACCTGCCGAAATTGCAAACTATCCATTTACCACTATAAAGCCTAACAGAGGAGTCGGATATGTTCGAACTCCCTGCGTCCACGAAGAGTTCAAAGTTGTGGACAATCCGGCCAATTCTATTTGTCTAGATGGCGTGAGACTCATACCTGTGGAATTCATCGATTGCGCGGGCCTTGTGCCAGGTGCATGGGAAGGAAGAGGCTTAGGCAACCAGTTTCTTGATGAAATTAGGAAGGCAGACGCCTTGATTCACATAATAGACGCTTCGGGCGGAACAGACTG
>Ga0209039_10002899_pt1 | contig 13972 bp, 21 predicted proteins | sample BogFormECP12_OM1_FD_188238 | JGI IMG/M metagenome (GOLD analysis project Ga0209039, IMG submission 188238) | Bog forest soil microbial communities from Calvert Island, British Columbia, Canada - ECP12_OM1 (SPAdes) (version 2) | ecosystem: Environmental > Aquatic > Freshwater > Wetlands > Bog ...
ATTTGTAGCGGTACACAATTCGTCCGCGATTCAGATCATACGGAGAAAGTTCGACCGCGACTTTGTCTCCGGGCAGGATCCGTATAAAGTTCTTCCGCATCTTGCCGGAAACGTGCGCCAGTACCTGGTGCTTGTTTTCGAGCTCCACCTTGAACATGGCATTGGGCAGCGGTTCGATCACCGTTGCCATCACTTCAATCGCGTCTTCTTTGCTCATCGACTCCTTAAGCAGCTGTCAGCTCTCAGTTCTCGACTTGCACCTCAGTGCCTTAACTGAGAACTGAGAGCTGAGAGCTCTTACTGCGTCAAAATCACCGGCCCTTTTCGCGTTACCGCCACGCAATGCTCAAAGTGCGCGCTGTAACTGCCGTCGGCCGTTACGGCCGTCCATTTGTCGCTCAAAACTTTCATCTCGGGACGCCCCGAGTTCACCATGGGCTCAATCGCCAGCACCATGCCTTCAGTTAGCTCCGCGCCTTGGCCCTTCTTGCCGAAGTTCGGAATCTGCGGCGCTTCGTGCAGCTTCGTCCCGATGCCATGCCCAACAAAGTCTCGCACCACGCTGAACCCGTTCGCTTCCACGTGCTTCTGGATCGCCGACCCAACGTGTCCGACCGTGTTGCCGATCTTCGCCTGCTCGATGCCCTTGTACAGCGAGGCCTCGGTCACCTCGAGCAGCTTCCTCAATTCCGCGGTCAACTCCTCGCCCACCGGCACCGTGATCGCAGCGTCTCCGTAATACCCGTCAAACACAACTCCGCAGTCGATGGAAACGATATCTCCCGTTTTCAGCGCCCGCTTTTCCGATGGGATCCCGTGCACGATCTCTTCATTGATCGAAGTGCACAGCACACATGGATAACCGTAATATCCCTTGAACGCCGGCGCAGCCCCGAGTTCCGCAATCAGTTTCTCGGCGGCCTTCTCCAGGTCCATCGTCGTAACGCCGGCCGCCACTACACCTTTCAAGTGGTTCAGAACCTGGCGGACCATCTTGCCGCTCCGCCTCATTTTTTCGATCTCTTCCGGCGACTTGCGGATGATCCGGTCTTCTCCAAAACTCATCATTGACTCTAACTTCAGCGACTCTAACTTCGTCTACTCTAGCTTCGTCGTTCCGCTACTGGCATCCTGCCTTGCAATGACTGTCGATCACGCCGAAAATCTGCGCCGTAACATCTTCCATCGGCCGATCTGCATTGATCGCCACCAACTGTCTCTGCGCCCGGTAGTAATCCGTTACCCGCCTGGTCTGCGTCTCATAGGCAGCCAATCGACCCGAAATGACTTCTTCACGATCGTCGTTGCGGATCACCAGCTTGGATCCGTCCACATCACACAACTCGTCGACGAGAGGTGGCTGAAAGCGGATGTTATAGAGCCGTCCACAGGTGGGACACGAACGCCGCCCGGTAAGCCGCAGCAGTAATTGAGTATAGTCCACGAGCAACTGGATCACAACCGGCGGACACTCCTCCGATTTTTCAAAGACCTCTTTTTCCAGGAAAGCCTCCAGCCATCCTGCCTGGGCGGCTGTCCGTGGAAAGCCATCCAGCACAAATCCGCGTTGACAATCGGCTTCCCGCAGCCGTGTAGCCACGATGCCGTACATCAACTCGTCCGGAACCAGCTCGCCTCGCGCCATGATCGCTTTGGCTTCAAGGCCCAGTTCGGTGCCACGCCCTACGTGATCCCGTAAGAGATCACCCGTCGATATCTGCGGGACACCGTAACGCTCGACAATCTGTCTGGACTGGGTGCCCTTCCCGGCCCCGGGAGGCCCCAGAAGAATCACTGGTCCAATACTTCGCGCGCTCTCGTTGGCCATCGAAATGGCCCCTTTTACTCGTATTTCCCGTCGCGGAAATATCGCCCTGCTCCGCGCCCACAAAATCCTTCTACCACGCAACCTCCGATCACCGTGTGACCTGGATCACCTGACCCGCATCACCAAGTCCGGCGTCCGCGAATCCGTCCGCTGCGCGGCGTGAATCCATCGTAGTGCCGCATGATCAGCTGCGCCTCAATCTGCGTGACCGTGTCCATCGCAACCCCCACCACGATCAGCAGCGACGTTCCGCCAAAATAAAAATTCACCCCCAGACCGTTCGTTACCCAGGTGGGCAGGTTCTCGAAGATTCGCCCCACCAGCGGAAGGTGGTTCAGCTTGATGCCCGCAATCATCCACTCCGGAATCAGCGAAATCAAAATCAGGTAGGCGGCGCCCACCAGCGTGATGCGGGTCAGAACATCGTTGATGAAGTCCGCAGTCCGCTTCCCGGGCCGGATGCCAGGAATAAAACCTCCCCACTTCCGCATGTTGTCCGCGACCTCGTTCGGATTGAACACGATCGAGATATAGAAGTAGGCAAAGAAAACAATCCCTGTGGCATAGAGCAAGGTGTACAGCGGCTCACCCCAGCGCATCGCGTCCAGAATCGGGCCGACCACCTTGTTGTTATGGAACGCCGCACCGAGCATCTGCGGCAAGGCCAGAATCGAAGACGCGAAAATCACCGGCATTACGCCGCCGGCATTCACCCGCAGCGGCAGGTGCGTGGATTGCCCGCCCATCACCTTTCGTCCGACCACGCGCTTGGCATATTGCACAGGAATCCGCCGCTCGCTGCGTTCCACAAAAACGATGAACGCCACCACCGCGATCATCAGCACCAGCAACATCAGGATGGCCGGGGCCGTGAATACTCCCCAGGCCGAGGTGCTTGCCTTCTGGTACAGATCGATAACGCCACGCGGCAGACCGACTACGATGCCGGCAAAAATCAGCAGCGACATGCCGTTGCCGATGCCTCGCTCGGTGATCTGCTCACCCAGCCACATGATGAACGCGCTGCCTGTCGTCAGCGTCAGCATGGTCATCAGGATGAAGCCCGGCCCGGGAGTGTTCACGAAATCGCCCGCTTTCTGGAGGCTGATGGCAATGCCGAACGATTGTACCGCGCTCAAAATCACCGTGAGATAACGAGTCCACTGCGTGATTTTCTTGCGGCCGAGTTCGCCTTCTTTCTGCAGCTTGGCTAGCGGCTCATACACCACCGTCAGCAACTGCAGAATGATCGACGCCGTAATGTACGGCATGATGCCCAGCGCGAAAATCGTGAGCCGCCGCAGGTTGCCGCCGCTGAACAAATCCACGAAACCCAACACCGAGCCCCTGTTCTGCTCGAAGAACTGCGCCAACCGGTCGCCGTTGATCCCCGGCGTCGGGATGTGGCCGCCGATGCGATACACCGCCAGCAGCCCGAGCGTGAACAGCACGCGCTTGCGAAGATCGGGAACCCGGAAGATGTTCGACAGCTTTTCGAGCATTACTGCAAGACCTCAAACTTGCCGCCCGCCTTGGTGATTTTTTCCTGCGCCGACTTCGAAAACTTGTGCGCATGCACGGTAATCGCCGTCTTCAGTTCGCCGTTGCCCAGGATCTTGACCGGCTGCTTGCCGCTCACCACGCCCGCCTTCTTCAGCACCTCGGGCGTGATTTCGGTCTCGCCGAGCGCTGCCAGCCGGTCCAGGTTCACGACGTCGTATTCCTCGCGGAAAATGTTCTTGAACCCACGCTTCGGCACACGCCGGTGCAACGGCATCTGGCCGCCTTCAAACCCGCGTAACAGCCGCGAACCCGAACGGGACCGCTGCCCCTTGTGACCGCGCGTGGAAGTCTTGCCCATGCCGGACCCCATACCGCGTCCGACTCGCTTCCGCTTTTCCGTTGATTTCTTGGGTGCCCGTATTGTCGATAAATTCATGACTTTCTCTCTGTAGAGACGAGGCTTGCCGCGTCTCCACAACTTAACTTACGATCTCCACTAAGTGCGGGATCTTTTTGACCATGCCGCGAATCGCCGCCGTGTCCGGCCGCTCAATCACCTGGTTCAGCCGCGTGAATCCCAGCCCCTTGACCACTTTCCTATGCTTTACCGGAGTGCAGATCATCGACCGCACCCACTTCAACTGGATCATGCCGCTCGCCACCGATTTCGATGTCTTGGTTGTCATTTCACTTCCTTAAATAGAAGGTTTCAAGGTTGCGAGGTTTCAAAGTAAAATCCCCCGGCACTTGGGTTTTCCTTGAAACCTTGAAACTATGAAACCTTGAAACTTTTGCTTACAGCTCCTCCACCGACTTGCCCCGCAGCGCCGCGACGGCTTCCCGGTTCTTAAGCTTCTTCAGGGCTTCGAACGTGGCCTTGATCACGTTGTGCGGATTGTTCGTGCCAATCGACTTGGTCAGCACATTCTGAACCCCCGCCGACGTCATCACCGCCCGTACCGCTCCGCCCGCAATCACGCCCGTGCCTTCCGGGGCCGGCTTCAGCAGCACCATTCCCGAACCAAAACGTCCCAGCACCGTATGCGGCACCGTCGTCTGCGTCAGGTTGATCCTCATCAGGTTCTTCTTCGCCGCCTCAATCCCTTTGCGGATGGCCTGCGGAACTTCCTTCGCTTTGCCTGATCCGAAACCAACCACCGCCGCCGAAGGATCGCCCACTACCACCAGCGCCGCGAATGACATGTTTTTGCCGCCCTTAACCACTTTCGTCACCCGGTTAATCGAGACCACCTGGTCTTTTAACTGGAACGAACCCGCATCGAGTTTTTTTATAACTCTTGGCATCCTGAAATCTCATTTCCATTTTTGTCGTTGGTCGCTAGTCGTTAGTCGTTGGCGAGCTTCATTTGCCAACGACTAACGACCAACGACTAGCGACTAGAATTGCAATCCCGCCTCGCGCGCCGCATCGGCGACCGCCTTGACCCGGCCATGGTAGATGTAGCCGCCACGGTCGAACACCACCTTGGTAACGCCCTTCTGTTTGGCCAGTTCGGCAATCTTTTTACCAACCATCTTCGCCGACGCCACGTTGCCGCCGGTCACGCGCGCACCCTTCCGGTCGTCCGCCGTCGAAGCCGCCGCCAGCGTGACGCCCTTCAGGTCGTCAATCAACTGCACGTAAATATGGTTCAGCGACCGGTACACATTCAGGCGTGGACGCTCCGGCGTACCCATCACTTTCTTCCGGATACGATCGTGCACCCGCTGCCGCGTCTGATTCTTTGAAGCGATTCTCAGCATGTCAAAACCCTCAGTCGTTAGTCGTTGGTCGTTAGTCGTTAGTCATCCGGAAACCCGCGAACGACCGCCGACTAACGACCATCGACTGTTACTTAGCGCCTGTCTTACCGACCTTCTTCTTCAACCGCTCGCCGGCGTAGCGCACGCCCTTGTTCTTGTACGGATCGGGCGGACGCAGCGACCGCATTTCCGCCGCCACTTGGCCGACCTTCTGCCGGTCGATCCCGTTCAGCGTCAGCTTGGTCAGCTTGGCGTCGATCGCGCAATCCACGCCGCTCGGCAATGGATACTCGATCGGGTGCGAGTAACCCAGACTGAACACCACCGTCCCCTTGCCTTTCATCTCCGCGCGATAGCCGATGCCGACGATTTCCAGTTCCCTCGTCCAGCCCTTGGTCACACCATCGACGGCGTTATTGACCAACGCGCGCGCCAGTCCGTGCACCGCCGCCTGCGAATCGTTCTCGCGCAGCGCCACCAGGTTGCCGTCCTTCTGCTCCATCTTGATGCCGGACGGAAGAGATGTATCCAGTTTGCCTTTCGGCCCCTGGACCATCACCGTATTGCCCTCGATCTTGACCGTCACGCCCTTCGGGATCGCGATCGGCTTTTTCCCAATTCGTGACATAAGTTCAGCTCTTAGCCCTTGGCTTTGTAGCTCCTGGCTTTTTGGCTGTTGCATCCCGCTTTAGCTAACAGCTAAAAGCTAGGAGCTAACAGCTTGTTTCTCTACCAAATCTCACAAAGCAATTCGCCGCCCAGGCCCTGCCGGCGCGCCTGCCGTCCCGTCATCACGCCCTTGGGCGTGGTCAGGATATTGATCCCCATCCCGCCCAGCACTCGCGGAATCTCGGTGCGGCGCACATAGACGCGGCAACCCGGACGCGACACCCGCGCCAGGTTCGTAATCACCGCCTCGTTATTGTTGCCGTACTTCAGATACACGCGCAGGACCTTGTGGCCCTCTTCTTCCGCCGGCTTGAAGTTCGCGATATAGCCCTCTTCCTTCAAAATGCGGGCAATCTCCGTCTTCAGCTTGGAAACTGGAATATCCACTTTTTGGTGCCGCGCGCGGATCGCGTTGCGGATGCGCGCCAGCATGTCTGCGACCGGATCGGTCAACCTCATCGTTTGCTTCTCCTAAAGCCGCCCGTTCGCTCCGTATCCACCGGAGAACCTGTCAGCAGCTTGCTTCTGTCAGTCGTTGGTCGTTGGTCATTGGTCGTTAGTCGTTAGCAAGCAACGTCCGACGAACCGATCTTCCTACTACCCTTGCGGTAAGCCCACGCCGCCTTAGCCACCCGTCGTCGCGAACGACCAACGACGAGCGACCAACGACGTTTTACCAGGACGACTTCGAAACTCCCGGGATCTCGCCCCGCAGCGCCAACTGCCGGAAACACAGACGGCAGATGCCGAACTTCCGCAGAAAAGCCCGCGGACGTCCGCAAATCTTGCAGCGGTTATGCTTGCGCGACGAGAACTTGGGCTTCTTCGCGTCCTTCACTCGTTTTGCTGTAGTTGCCACTTAGCTTCTAGCTCCTGGCTGCTAGCTTCTAGCAACCCAATTTGTTGCGAATTTCAGTCCTACCTTTGCAATCTGAGCTCTTATCTCTGACTTATGCTCTAAACGGCATCCCCAGATGCTTCAACAGCGTCCGCGCCTGGTCATCGGACCGCGCCGTCGTCACAATGGTCACGTTCATGCCTTTCAGCTTGTCCACCTTCGCGTAATCGATCTCCGGAAAAATCAACTGATCGTGCAAACCCAGCGTGTAATTGCCGCGCCCATCGAACGACTTCGTCGAGACGCCGCGGAAGTCGCGCACTCGCGGCAGCACGATGCTCACCAGTCGGTCAAAAAATTCGTACATGCGGTCGCCACGCAGCGTCACCATCGCCCCAATCGGCATGCCCTCGCGCACCTTGAACGCCGCGATCGACTTCTTCGCCCGCGTGATCACCGGTCTCTGTCCCGTAATCTGCCCCAGTTCATTCACCGCCGGGTCGATAAGTTTCGCATTCTGGGTCGCTTCGCCCACGCCCATGTTCACGACGATCTTGTTCAGTCGCGGCACGGCCATCGAGTTCTTGAGTTCGAGTTCCTTCATCAGGGCCACGGCAACTTCCTTCTCAAACCGCGCCCGCAGCCGCGGCCGCTCTTTCGCCGCGTGCCGTGGAGCCTCCGGACTAGCCTTGGCCTCGGCCGGCGCATGCCCCTTCTCGCCCTTGGGAGCTTTCGGTTTCTTCTGTTGCTCGCCTTTTTTTTGCTCGTCTGCCATTGCCTATGCTGCCTTATCTCTTACGGTATCGGATTGTCGGTTCTTAACTCGACGTATACCGGTTCGTAAGTCTCAAATTTTTCGCTACTGCCGCTCGCGCCAGGTGCACTAACTGAAAACTGATGGCTGAGAGCTGACAGCTACTTATCCAGCGTCGTCCCGCACTTCTTACAGACTCTCACCTTGCGATCGCCGCGCACTTCGTGCCCGACTCGCACCGGACCGCATGTCGCACACACCAGGGCCACGTTCGACAGCCGAATCGCCCGCTCCTGCTCGGCAATTCCACCCTTGATATTGCGCTGCGGATTCGGCCGCACGTGCTTCTTCACCGTCATCACGTGCTCCACCAGCACCTTGCCCTCGTCGGGAAACACGCGCAACACGCGCCCTTCTTTTCCCGTATCCCGCCCGGTCATCACCTTCACGGTGTCATTCCGGCGGATATCCACTCGCTTGTGTTCGGTCGATACTGTTCTCATAAGAATCCAGGTTTCAAAGTTTCAAGGTTTCAAAGTCGCTTCGCTCGGGTCTCACATTCTCAAGGCACCTTGAAACCTTGAAATCCTGAAACCTGCCCTTACAACACCTCGGGCGCCAGCGACACAATCTTCAAAAACTTCTTTTCGCGCAGTTCACGCGCCACCGGACCGAACACGCGCGTGCCCACCGGCTCGCCGGTTTCGTTAATCAGCACGGCCGCATTCTGATCGAAGCGGATATAGGTCCCGTCCCGCCGCCGATGCTCTTTCCGCGTCCGCACGATGACCGCCTTCACCACTTTGCCCTTCTGCACCTGACCGTCCGGCGCAGCTTCCTTGACACTCGCCGTGATCACATCGCCCAGCCCCGCGCGCAGACCGGTCGAGCCGCCGAGCGGCAGGATCATCTGCAGCTTGCGCGCGCCGGAGTTATCGGCGACCTCGAGCATGGATCTCATCATTACGGCCATGTTCGTCTCCTCTTCCGCTTCCTAATTCTTAGCGGGCGTTCTTAGCGCCCGACGCCCGTACCGGCGTCGACGTCAATCTCCGGCACCAGCGCCGTCTTCCGCACAATTTCCTTCAAAGTCCAGCGCTTCAACTTCGACAACGGCCGCGACTCTTCAATCCGCACCGTGTCGCCGGTGTGCGCTTCGTTTTTCTCGTCGTGCGCGTAGAACTTCTTCCGGATCGAGATCACTCGCTTGTACATCGGATGCGCCTTCTTCCGCGTCACTTCGACCACGATCGTCTTCTGCATCTTGTTCGAGACGACCGTGCCGATCAGGATCTTACGGCCCGAGTGCTTCTCCACCTGGCCTGCGATTTCCGCCATCATTTTGTCTCCGTCTTCCGGGCGGCCAGTTCCTGCTCGCGCAGAACCGTCTGGACGCGCGCAATATCCCGGCGCAGCCCGCGAATTTTTTTCAGGCTCTCGGTCTGTCCCATATTCATCTGGAACTTCAGCTTGAAGAGCTGGTCCGCCAAGTCCCGCTCCTGGTGCTTGAGCTCGATGTCGGTTAAGTTGCGAATCTTTTCTGCCTTCATAAATTCAGTTCTCAGTTCTTAGGTCTCAGGAAAAGCTCTCTTACTCACGAACTTCGCTTTCACCTCTACAATCTGACCTCTAACCTCTGCAATTTCTACAGCACGTCGCGTTTCACAAACGTTGTCCGCAGCGGAAGCTTGTGCGATGCCAGCCGCATGGCCTCTTTCGCGTCCGTGATCGAAACGCCTTCCATTTCAAACACAATTTTTCCCGGCCGCACCACCGCAACCCAATGATCCGGAGCCCCTTTGCCTTTGCCCATACGGGTTTCGGCGGGCTTCTTCGTCACCGGCTTATCTGGAAACAGCCGGATCCAGATCTTGCCGCCGCGCTTCACAAAACGCGTCATCGCCACCCGGCTCGCTTCGATCTGCCGGTCGGTGATCCACCCCGGTTCGAGCACCTTAAGCCCAAACTGACCGAAAGCCAGCTCGCTCCCGCGCCAGGCCTTCCCCGTCATGCGCCCGCGCTGCTGCTTGCGGTACTTAACTTTCTTCGGCATCAACATAATTCAGCTCTCAGCTCTCAGGAAAATCTCCCCGTCAGATACTTTCAACCTCTGCAATCTGACCTCTGACCTCTTACTTCTAAAACGCTCCGGTCGTGCTCATATCCCGCTGCGGCGTCGCTTCGCGCTTCTTCGCCGGCAGAATCTCGCCTTTATAAACCCAGCACTTCACGCCAATCACGCCGTAGGTCGTGCGCGCCTCGGTGAAGCCGTAGTCGATATCGGCGCGCAGTGTGTGCAGCGGCAGCCGCCCCTGCAGATACCACTCCGAACGCGCGATTTCGTTGCCATTCAGCCGCCCGCTCACTCGCACCTTGATGCCTTTGCAACCGAAGCGCAGCGCCGAATCCACCGACTTGCGCATCGCCCGCCGGAAGCCCACGCGCTTTTCCAGTTGCAGCGCAATCGATTCCGACACCAGCTGCGCATCCAGCTCCGGCTTGTGCACTTCCTGGATATCGACATGCACTTCGCGCGTAGTCTTCTTCTGCAGATCCTGCTTCAGCTTGTCGATTTCCGCGCCCTTGCGCCCGATGATGATCCCCGGACGCGCCGTCTTGATGATGATCCGCAGCTTGTTGCCCGGACGCTCGATCTCGACCGAGCTCACGCCCGCCGACTTGAGCTTTTCCTTCAGCTCGGTCTTGAGCTTATAGTCTTCGAGCAGCAGCTTGTCGTAGTCCTTCTCGACAAACCAGCGCGATTTCCACGGCTTGGTGTAGCCGAGCCGGAATCCGTAAGGATGAACCTTCTGTCCCATATATGTGCTCCTAAACTCTTCTCGGTCGTTAGTCGTCGGCGAACCAGACCCCGCGAACGACTAACGACGATCGACCAACGACTGTTCTATTTCTTCGCCGTCGCCTTCTTGCCAACCGCCTTCTTTTTCGCCGGCGCCTTAGCCTTGGCCTTCGCTTTTGGCCTTGCGGGAGCAGCAGCTTTCGCCGCTTTCTCGCCCGACGCTACTGGTGCGCCGTTCCGGTTTCGCTCCGCCAGCACAATTTCAATATGCGCGATGCGCCGGACATAATGGTACGCACGCCCCATCGGCGCCGGACGAATCCGCTTCATGCGCGGCCCATCGTTCGCCACCGCGTGCTTCACGTACAGGTTATCGAGATCGACATCCAGGCCCTTTTCGGTGCTCAGGAAGTTCGCGTTGTCGATCGCCGACTGCAACAGCTTCGCCACCGTCGCCGCCACGCGCTTCTTGGTGAATGCCAGCGTGTTCCTCGCCTCTTCCACGCGCCGTCCCTTGATCAGGTTCAGCACCAGCCGCGCCTTCTGCGGCGAGACGCGCATGTATCGGGCTTCAGCTCGAAATTCCATCGTCCGGTCTCCTCGCTACGCTTTCGGCGCCGCCGGCGCCGCCGGCACTATGGCCCCAGGTCCGCCGGGAACGCCCGCCGGTTTGGCCGCGACTTCGGTCGCCGCCTTCATCGAGTGCCCTTTGAACTGACGGGTAAAGCTGAATTCGCCCAGCTTGTGCCCCACCATGTTCTCGGTCACATATACCGGAATGAACTTCCTTCCGTTGTGCACGGCAATCGTGTGCCCCACCATCTCCGGAATAATCGTCGAGCGCCGCGACCAAGTCCGCAGCACCTTCTTCTCGTTACGCGCATTCATGGCTTCCACTTTCGTCGCCAGGTGCGCATCCACGAACGGTCCTTTTTTTGTTGAACGAGCCATAAGTCAGTTCTCAGTTCTCAGCTCTCAGTTCTCAGTAATCCGGACTGAAGCTTCGGGTCTTCCTTGAAACTCTGAAACCTTGAAACCTTCTCTTAACCTTTTTTCCTGCGGCTCACGATAAACGTATCGGTCCGCTTATTGTTCCGCGTCTTATATCCCCGCGTCGGCTGGCCCCACGGCGTCACCGGATGACGTCCACCGGAGGTCTTGCCTTCACCGCCGCCATGCGGATGGTCCACCGGGTTCATCGAAACACCGCGGTTATGCGGACGCTTCCCTACCCAACGCGTGCGTCCCGCCTTGCCCCAGGTGACGTTTTCGTGATCCGTGTTCCCCACCTGCCCGATCGTCGCCAGGCAGTCGAGCAGCACCTTGCGGGTCTCGCCCGAAGGCAGCTTCACCAGTCCGTAGTCGCCTTCTTTGGCGATCAATTGTGCCGCACCGCCGGCCGAGCGCACCATCTGCGCCCCCTTGCCCGGACGCAGTTCCACATTGTGAATCGTCGTGCCCGGCGGAATATTCCGCAGCGGCAACGCGTTGCCAACCAGAATGTCCGCCTCGGGACCGCTCAAAATCTTCTGCCCCACCTTCAGTCCATCGGGCTGCACAATGTAACGCTTCTCGCCATCGGCATAGCTCAGCAGGGCAATTCGCGCCGAGCGGCCCGGATCGTATTCGATCGTCTCGACCGTCGCCGGAATCCCGTGCTTGTCGCGCTTGAAGTCAATCGTGCGCAGCTTGCGCTTATTCCCGCCGCCCCGGAACCGCATGGTCGTGTCGCCCGAATTGCGCCGCCCGCCCGTCCGCAACTTTCCCTCAACCAGCGGCTTGTGCGGCTTCTTCGACGTAATGTCGTCGGTCACCAGCGTCGTGCGATAGCGCAGCGTCTGCGTTGTCGGTCTGTAAGTTTTAATTGCCATGTTTCAGCTCACTGCCTCTGCTCGTTCGTCCTTGGTCGTTGGTCGTTCGTCGTTCGCTTTTCCCGGGCATGCACGGGCGTCGTTGCCAACGACCAACGACCAGCGACTGACGACTATAGGTTTTGCGCGTACTCCGGCATCTTCTCGCCGCTCTTCAACCGCACGTACGCTTTCTTCCAGTCCGGACGGTAGCCCGTGAACTTGCCGCGCCGCCGTTCTTTCCCGGGATAATTCGCCGTGCGCACCGAAGCCACCTTCACCTTGAAGATCGTCTGCACCGCTTCCTTGATCTCGGTCTTCGTCGCTTTCGGCGCCACCTGGAATACCAGCGTGTTCTGGGTCTCTTTAATGCCGAGGCCCTTTTCGGTGATCACCGGCTTTTGAATAATCTGATACGCGGATTTCATCAGGCCACCTCCGCCTTACGCGAACGCCGCGCGGGTTTCTTTTTTTCCGCTGCCGCCTCCGCTTCGTGCGAACGTCGCGTCGCCGATTTCTTGAGCGAATCCTGCAGCTTCTCGAGCGCCGGCTGCGCAAACACCACGTGGGTGTAGCGCATCAGGTGATAGGGATGCACTTCGTTCGCCCGCACCAGTTCCAGCCCGTCGATGTTGCGCGAACTCAACTCCAGGTTCTTGTTCTCCACCGTCGAAATATCCACCAGCAGCGTTGTGCCTTCCAGCTTCAGCTTGTCGAGCGCCTCGCGAAACAGCTTCGTCTTCGGCTCTTTCACTTCGAATGACTTCACCACCATCAGTTTGCCGTCGGCAAACTTCGAGGCCAGCGCCGAGCGCAGTGCGCCCAGTAGCTTCTTCTTCGGAAAAGCATAATCATAGGATCGCGGCTGCGGTCCATGCACCGTGCCGCCGTGACGCCACAGCGGCGAACGGATGGAGCCGATACGCGCCCGCCCCGTGCCCTTCTGCTTCCACAGCTTCTTGCCCGAACCGGAAACCCGCCAGCGGTTCTTGGTGGCATGCGTGCCCGCGCGCGCGGAGGCGCGATAGTGCGTGATCGCCTCCCAGAGCAAGTCTTCGTTGACCGCGCCGAACACTTCCTCGGCCAGTTCCATCGTCCCGGCCTTGGCTCCGCTCAGATTGTAAATATCAATAGTTGCCATATCTCTCTCGTCTTCATTTCAGGCCGGACGACTCTTGCCGAACGACCAACGACTAACGACCGGCGACTGCCCTAAACCTTCTTCGACGCTCGCTTCGCCGCCTTCAACGGATCGACCGTCGCCGAACCCGCGAATCCACGGCGTTCTCGTGGCGGCTTCTTCGCCTTGTTGATCACAATATAACCGCCGTTCGAACCCGGAACGCTGCCCTCAACCACCAGCAGATTCTCTTCTTTATCCACGCCCAGGATCCGCAGGTTGCGCGTCGTGATCCGGACATCGCCCATGTGGCCCGACATCCGCATTCCCTTGAAAACGCGCGACGGAAATGCCGACGAACCAATCGAACCCGTAATCTGAAACATCGAACCGTGCGACTTTGGACCGCCCGCAAAGTGATGCCGCTTCACCACACCCTGAAACCCGCGGCCCTTGCTCACTCCGACGATGTCGACAAACCGTTCGCCTTCAAAAATGTCCACCAGCACCCGGTCGCCAACCTTGATCACGCCTTCGGTCGTCTCGCCCGGGGCACCGACTTCCACGTTCACTTCGCGCAGAAATTTCACCGGAGGAAGGTTGTGTTTGGCAAAGTGTCCGCGCATGGGCTTGGTCAGCTTCTTTTCTTTCACAAACTCGACCAGGCCAATCTGCGCCGACTCGTAACCGTCTTTGGTCTGGGTCTTGTGCTGCGTGATCACGCACGGTCCCGCCTGCAACACCGTCGCCGGCCGCACGTCGCCCTTCGAATCGAAGAGTTGCGTCATGCCGACCTTCTTGCCCAGAATTCCCGTAACTCTCGCCATTTCCTTCTCCGTTCCCAGC
>Ga0209039_10002902_pt1 | contig 13949 bp, 10 predicted proteins | sample BogFormECP12_OM1_FD_188238 | JGI IMG/M metagenome (GOLD analysis project Ga0209039, IMG submission 188238) | Bog forest soil microbial communities from Calvert Island, British Columbia, Canada - ECP12_OM1 (SPAdes) (version 2) | ecosystem: Environmental > Aquatic > Freshwater > Wetlands > Bog ...
TAAGTTCTCCTTCCGCTTGCCTGTGGAACTCGCGCACGCCTGCTGTCGACAGCAGGCTTACCGCTCAGACAGTCCTCGGCATGCGCCCCACACTGCGCATCGCTCCCTCCGAACATAAGACGGGTCCCGAGAGACTTCCGCAATGCTTCGCTCAGGAAAGGTTGAGCCGCGCTCCGCATTTCTCACAAAATCTTGACAATACCTCTTTAGGCATGCACCTTTTACTATTATAGCGCTGAGCAACTATCTGTCAACCTCTGTGGCAGCGGCCTGGTTCGCTGTTCTTGCAGCTTCCTACTGCTCACTGCTCACGGTTCGAGGCTCGTTAGCCCTTCCCGAATGGCATACTTGGTCAGCTCTGCCACACTGCGGATCTTGAGTTTGTCCATAATCTGCTGTCGATGGGTCTCGACAGTCTTCACGCTGACATTGAGTGACGCAGCAATCTCCTTGGTACTTTTTCCTTCCGCCAACATTTGTAATACTTCCCTCTCCCTGTGCGTGAGCACCGAGAATGCGGTAGCATCTCCACGGGAGACTGTCTGTAGATACTCTTTCAACACCACATCCGTGACTTTAGGACTAAGATACGATTGATTGGACGTGACCGTTTTTATCGCCGTGATCAGTTCCTCGAAGGCGCTATCTTTCAACAGGTATCCGCTCGCTCCTGCCTTCAGCATTTGCAATACAAAGCGTTTGTCAGAATGCATCGACAGAGCAATGACTTTGATCTTCTGGTTGCCTGCCGCGATTTCACGGGTGGCCTCGATGCCATTCATCTGGGGCATACCGAGATCCATGATAACGACGTCGGGCTGGAGTTTACGTGCGAGTCGAACCGCGTCAAGCCCCGTCTCTGCTTCGGCCACCACTTCCATCTTCTCGTTTTTCTCGATCAAGGCTCGCAAGCCCTCGCGCACGATCTTGTGATCATCGGCTATGAGAACTCTCACTCCCATTGTGCCTTCCTTGTCGTCTCCCCTTCTGGAGGTTCAGGGGTGCTGTCAATGTTATTGTTGTTCCTTCCTCGCGCCGCGATTTTATATCCACCCGGCCGCCCAGATGCCGTATTCTCTCGCGTATGCTGAAGAGACCAAAGCCACCACTCTCCCCTGGCCCAAGACTCATTTTCGATCCGTCAAGGCCAGCGCCGTTGTCCCAAACTTGAACGACTATCTCGCCGCCATCCCTGCGCGCCGATATTCTCACTCTGTCAGCTTTCGCATGCTTGGCCACGTTGACCAGCAGTTCGCGAACCGCTGTAAAAAGAAAGACGCGGGTCTCGTCATCCACCGGTTTGGGCTCGCCGTCCGTCTCGAAGAAACTCTGAATGGCGTGCTGCTCCTGAATCTGTTCTCCAAGCCACTCAAGTGCCGGCTCAAGACCAAGTTCGTACAGGATCGGCAGGCTTAACTCGAAAGTGAGAGAACGCGTGTATTCAATCGCTTGCTCGACGAGACCCCGCACCTCCTTGAGAGCCGTGCCAAGAGAAGGCGTTGGCGCCGACTCAACAAGGCCACCCAGCTTAATCCTTGAGACAGCGAGGATCTGGCCGACGGTATCGTGCAAAGCGGTTGCCAGTCTCCTGCGCTCCCGTTCCTCGGTCAGAGACAGCTGCGAGGCAAGATATCGAAGTTGCTCCTGGTAGTTTTGAATCATCTCTTCAGCTTTTTTCTGTTCTGTGATATCTTCTACAGTCCCTTCGTAGAAGAGCACGTTGCCATCCTCACCCAGGATTGCCTTCGCGTTTTCCCTCACGAAAATAGCTGATCCGTCGGATCTTTTCCATGTAGAGACAAGGCCCCTGACCCTGCCTTCTCTTTTAAGTCGATCCCTGAACTGTTTACGCAGGTAGGTCGGAAGATAGTCCCCTTTGTTCCGCGTGGCTGTCGCGAGCTCTCCGAATGAGCCATACCCCAGCATTCGGGCAAGCGTCGGATTGGCCATCAAGATGCGTCCTTCGGGATTGGTACGGTATATGCCGAGGGGAGAGTTGTCGAAAAGGTTCTTGTATCGTTCGGCAGCCTTTCTCAGCATCTCTTCAATCTGCTTCCGCCTGCCCAGCTCCTGCACGAGCTTCTCGTTCGCGCTTCGCAACTCCCCGGTGCGTTCCTGCACCCTCACTTCCAGCTCGTCTCTTGCTGCGCGAAGCGCTTCTTCAGCCCGCTTGCGCTCAGTAATATCATGTATGATTCCCTGATACCCCAGCACGGTTCCGTCATCCGCCCGCCAGAATGTGGACGTAACGAGGCAGTTCATCACCGAGCCATCGTTGCCCCGGAACTTGACCTCATAATCCCGCACGAAGCCTTTTTCCCACAGCATTGCTTTGAACTCATCCCGCTGTGATGGGTTAACATAGAGCGCCCTGGAGTTAAGGGCTTTCATCTCCTCTTTGGTGTAGCCGAACAGATCAAGCATCGACTGGTTCCCGTCAACAAAGGTTCCATCAAGTCTGTTAAGATAGACAGCGTCTCTCGACTCTTCAAAGAGAGTTCGATATCTCCGCTCGCTCGCTTGCAACGCTGCCTCAGCACGTCTCCGGTCGGTCACGTTGCGGACGTTCACCATGATCACACGCGCATCACCGACAGACATCAGGGTGGCGCTTATCTCCGCATCAATTAACGAACCGTCCTTGCAGCGATACTGCCTCAAGCCGAATACGTCGTGACGGTCCTTCAGTATCTTGGCAATGCTTTCCTTGACCGATTCATTTTCAAAGACAACAATGTCCTCCAAACTCAGCCGGGTGATCTCCTCCTCGGTGTATCCCAGCATCTTCAGGAATTGATCGTTGGCTTCAAGGATGCGGCTCGAACGCGGATCCAGCACATAGATCCCGTCGGATGACTGCTTCACGAGCGAGCGATACCGTATCCATGACTGCCTCAACGCTTGCTCTACCCTGGCCCGCTCCTCTATCTCCAGTTCCAGTAATTCTTTTGATTTCAGAAGCTCGGCGGTCCGCTCCCTGACCCTTTGTTCCAGGTCTTCCCGGGTCCTTCGAAGCAACTCCTGGGTCCGGACTTTAGCAGTCACATCACGAATCGTGAGCAACCTTCGTCCGCCGTCAAGCAGCGCGGGCCTGAATTCGACCTCTTTGACTGTCCCATCCTTGCAGAAAAAACTTAATGTCCACTCAGCGGCTTGTTGAAGGGGATCATCCCACCAGGTCTCGAGGACCTTCCCGTCGTTATGAGACTCTGGAAAGGCCTTGCGCACGAGGTCTCTACCGGTTGGCACTTCCTCCAGCGTATACCCCGTTATGTGAGTGAACTCCGGGTTGACGTATACGTTCTGCCCGCCTTCACTGACCAGCATGACGCCGTAAGGGATCTTCTGGAGGATGGAAAAGAAGATCTCCGACTCGGCTCGCAACAACTCGCCTTTATGTTCCATGTTTTGTGTCCACTATAGCACGTTTGCATTGAGGCGACAACACCGGTGCGGAGAAGGCAGGCTCAGACCATAGACTTCGGACATCAGACTGAAGTTACACAGGAGTCTGCTGTCTGAATGGCAGGTCTGTTCATGGGAATGCCGTAGTTCTTTGGTGCGCGTGGTTTGTCTTGGATGGAAAGTCTTAGGCGGTGATGTTTATGCGAAGGCCCTTATCCTGCGTGGAATGGACCTTCCCGTCATGATTATAGGTGGTAGGAGTGGGTGAAGTGTGCAGTGCCTTGGCCTCACGTGCAAAGCTATGAGTGGCTGTCTGGGAAGCTTTCGCGCCTTCCTTTCCAACCCAGACCCCGTCCTGCGGCTTAAGATCGATCACCTGGTCAGCGGCTGGACTGCCAGGGTTTGAAGAACTGCGGGCGGACTGTTCACCGGGCTCTCTTCCGCGATTCCCGACCTCCGTAGGCCGGAAATCCTGAGACACGTTAAGAACGAGGACATTTACGTTCATATCTATAACGAAATATACACCCACTTTTTTGGTTTGTCAACTAAAGTATCTAAGAAAATAATGGGCGTCTCTGTGATGTAGAAGCCTTCGGATCCAATCCTTGCAAGGGTTTGCGCCCTGTTTGCTGTATGTCGAAAATTTTTCGCGTACGCCACAAGTATTAAGACTTGGGGGCTAGGTCACATCACCTTTCCGACCTACCCGCCTGCCCTCAGCCGCCAAGGTATGCTGACACCACGTGCTCGTTTTCAAGGAGATCCTCTGCTTTCCCCTCCATGGTGATCTTTCCGGTCTCCATCACATAGCCCCGGGTGGCGATCTTCAAGGCCGCCCTCGCATTCTGCTCAATGAGCAAAAGAGTAATGCCCATCGAGTTAAGCGCTGTGAGGATTTTGAAAATCTCTTCTACCACGAGCGGCGCGAGTCCTAGTGAAGGCTCATCCAGCATCATCAACTTTGGCCGTGCCATGAGACCGCGACCGATGGCAAGCATCTGCTGCTCACCGCCGCTCAAAGTTCCGGCCATCTGAGTCTGCCGCTGTTTTAGAATCGGGAAGAGCGTGAAGACCCGTTCCAGATCTTCCTCGATCAGGCTCCGTGGACTTTTCCTGTAATGGTGATACGTACCCATGCGGAGGTTATCGAGTGTCGTCAGCGATTTGAAGACGTCCCGTCCTTCCGGCACCTGAGAGATTCCAAGACGAACGATGGCGCTCGGGCTCTGCCGGGTGATGTCATCATTGTCAAACATCACCCTTCCCTGCCGGGAAGGAAGGATTCCGGATATACTCATGAGAAGCGTCGATTTCCCGGCCCCGTTTGCTCCGAGCACACTGACGATCTCCTTTTCCTCCACTTCCATGGAGACTTCCTTGAGGGCCTGAATTGCGCCGTAGTAGACACTCAGTTTTTCAACAGAAAGCATCATGACTTCCCCAGATACGCTGTTATCACTTCCGGGTTGTTTCGTATCTCCGAAGGGGTGCCTTCCGCAATCAGGCTGCCATAGTTGATGACCACAACCTCGTCGGATACACGCATAACGAGGCGCATGTCATGCTCCACGAGGAGAACGGTAATCCCCCGCTCCTTAATGCGAAGAAGATTTTTCGCCAACTGGTCGGTCTCCTTTTCGTTCAGCCCCGCAGCCGGTTCATCGAAAAGCACGATCTCCGGGTCCGAGGCCAGGGCTCTCGCAATCTCCATGACGCGCTGTTCGCCCATGGGAAGACTCGTTGCAGGGTCGTTCGCCCGAGCGGCAAGCCCTACAAATTCCAGCCCCTCCATTGCCTTGTGCCGAACTCTTCGCTCATCCCTGAGACACCGGGGAAGGCGCAGCGCCGCCGAAAACAACCCGCTCCCGGTGCGCATGTCACAACCTACCATGACGTTCTCCAGCACGGTCATCTCAGCAAAAGGCCGCACGATCTGGAACGTGCGGGAGAGGCCCTTCCTCGCGCGCACGTGTGGTGGAAGTGTTGCGAGTTCCTCACCCTTAAAAAAGACCGACCCTCTGCTCGGTGCGAGAAGGCCGGTAACCATGTTGAAGGTGGTCGTCTTCCCTGCTCCGTTTGGACCGATCAGAGCTTTGATACCACCTTGCTTTACTGCGAAACTCAGCTCGTTCACAGCTGTCAGACGTTGGAAAAACCTGGTCAAACCTCTGATCTCGAGAATCAACGTTCTCCCCTTAGGCGAAGACGGGCGATAGCAGCGCGTACTACCCCGATCAACCCTTGCGGCATGTAGAGCAAAAGAACGATCAGAATTGCTCCTGTCACAACCATCTGGTAGTCGAGGAAAGACTCGAGAACCTCCGGAATGCTTTTTATAATAGTCGTTCCGATAAGGACGCCGAACACCGTGCGGATGCCTCCCAGAACCGCCATGATGATCATCTCCACCGACCTCGAAAGATCGGCCATCTGAGGGGAGATGAATCGATTGGAGTGAGCGTAGAGGCTTCCCGCGAGAGAGGCATACATGGCCGAAAGCACAAAGGCCTGGACCTTGTATCGCGCGATATCGACTCCCATGGCGGATGCAGCCACGTCATCACCGCGCAATGCGAGCATGGCTCTTCCGATCTTGGAGCGGGCAATGTTGCGCGTGAGAAGCAGAATGACCATGCCTACGGTCCAGATAGGGTAGTAGTACTGTTCGTCAGTCTTAAATGTGTAGCCTGCTATCTTTAAGGGAACAATGTCCCTGAAACCGTCCGGACCTCCCGTGTACTGGGCCAGCGTGACGAGGCACGACTGAATGATCAGGCCGAAACCGAGCGTTGCGATGGCAAGGTAGTAGCCCTTTAAACGCAACACAGGTGCTCCCACACCGTACGCAACAAGGCCGGTGAAAAGCATGCCGATCAGCAGGGCAAATACCGGGTCAACGCGATAGGTAGTGGTGAGAATAGCAGAAGCGTAAGCACCAAGGGCAAAGAAAGCGGCCTGGCACAAGGAGAGCTGTCCGGCAAAGCCGACCACCAGATCGACTCCTGTCGCTGCGATTACATACGTTCCGATGATCACCAGAACATGGATCCAGTAGGAGCCTGCCAACAAAGCAGGCAGCAGATAGATGAAGAGGGCGAATAGAAGGTAAGGGACAATCCTGATCATGACTTATACCAATTCGTCTTCAAGTGTATACCTTCGTTGTCGCTCCGTCGTCTTCCTCGACGTACTTTTGAGTACGCCTGCGTCAGCTCCTCGCTGCCGCCTCGGTCTCCGCCTTGAATCCAAATCGGTATCATTCATCCGACCGTTTCATAAGGCCCGTGGGCTTCAGGACAAGAATGCAGAGAAGAACCAGGAAAGCCACAATATCCTTGAAGATGGAGGAGACATAGCCGGTGGAAAGACTTTCCAGGAGTCCGAGAACAAGGCCGCCTACCACTGCTCCGGGATAGCTCCCAACACCACCCAGCACCGCGCTCGCGAAACCCTTGAGTCCCATCATGGTCCCCTCGTCATAGACCATGAACGAGATAGGAGCGACCAACATGCCTCCCAAGGCGCCCAGAGCACCACCGAGAAAGTAAGAAATCATCACAAACGTCTTCACGTTGACACCCATCAGGCTCGCGGCGCGCTGATTCTCTGCACAGGCGCGCATTGCCTTTCCAATGAGTGTACGTTCGAAAAAGAACCAGAGGACAAAGGAGACAATAACAAGGGTTCCGATCACCCAGAGCATCTGAGGGGAAAAACTAGCCCCGAGAAAGGAGATGCTCTTAATTCTTGTAAATGTAGGTGCCGTGTAAGGGTCCTTCCCCCAGATCAGAAGCGCCACACCTTTTAAGAATGTTGATCCTCCAAGTGTGAGAAGGATCAGAAGCATGATTGAAGGCTTCTTCAGGGGCCTGATGGCGAACCGATCAAAGAGAATACCCACACACCCGACAATGAGTGTGGAAAGAACAAGCGCCAGAGGAAGAGGGAGCTTGAGCCCGCTATGCAGGGAGATCATCGTCATGGCCCCGAGCATAAGAAACTCTCCCTGAGCCAGATTGACGACGAAGGTCACGTTGTAGATTATGTCAAAGCCGAGCGCGACCAGCGCATAGATGGAGCCGCTGGTCAGGCCGGCAAAAATGAATTGTATAGCCTGAGACAGGTGGGTGTTTTCCATACATCGACTAGTTATTTTGCCATGACGAACTTGCCGCCTTTGACCTGGATCATCACGGCAGCATCCTTCTTTATGCCGCGGTGCTCCTCCTTGCTGAACGTGTAAGTTCCGCCGTAGACTGCAGGAAAATTCCTGATAAGTTCCATGGCATCCCGCAGCTTCAGACTATCCTTGGAACCTTCAGGCTTGGCCTGACGCATGCCTTCGGCGGTCACCCGCGCAGCGTCATACGCGACAACTGCGTAAATATCGGCCTCTTTCTTAAACTTCTTCTGAAATGCCTCAGCAAACTCCTTCATCAATCTTTTCTGCGGATAGGCGTCAGGCAGCTCTTTCCACACGATGTAATAGGCGCCGGGAAGGAGCAGGGTTTCGGGTTCGTTCCCTTCCATCAGTTTAAGAAAGGTGTCAGAGATATTGCCATGGCCCGTGACGTAAGGAATCTTGAATCCCATCTGGTTGAAGTTCTTGGCCACGACCGCATTCGGCGCCCCGCTCACCCCGACGATAAGCGCCTGGGGATTGGTCGCCTTCAATTTAGCGAGCTGTGCTGTAACATCCACATCCTTGACATTGAAACGTTCGCTGACGATCTCAAACCCATATTTCTTTGCGCTCTTCTCCGTCTCATCGTGCCAGGTCTGACCGGTTGAATCAGTGGCGCAGAGTGTCGCAACGCGTTTAATGCCCTTCTTCGCAAAGTAATCGTAAATCGTCTCGACCATGCCCGACGTGTGAACCCAGGTAGCAAACGTGAAGGAGTCTGCATAATTCGGCTCATAAGAGCCGGAGAGGGAATAAGTGACTACCTTCTCCTCTTGTGCCACGGACTTGGCTGCGTTCGAAGTCGCCGTGATGGCTGTACCGATTATGGCGGTGACTTTGTCTCTCTGAATCAGCTTCCTGGCATTACTCGAGGATTTTTCCGGATTGCTCTCATTGTCATAGACAACAAGCTCCAGCGGGCAGCCATCTATGCCGCCTCTAGCGTTGACCTGCTCAGCAAAAAGCTGTACGGCCCGGAGTTCAGGTTCGCCCAGCCAGGCCCCGTATCCGGTTACATCGAGGTTCACGCCCAGCTTGATCGCAGGCTTCTTCTGGGCAGAGGCTATAGAAGCACCCCAGAAAAGAGACAAGCAGCATATCACCACTGGTACGATTGCGAATCGCCATGCATTTATTCTTCCCATAGTTCCTCCCCCATGAAACAACGTTGAAACAAAAACAGATCAGCTTACTTTGCAATTACGAACTTGCCGCCTTTCACCTGCAGGATCACACAGGCATCCTTCTTCGTTCCGCGGTGGTCCTCCTTGCTGAACGTGTAGGTTCCCCCGTAGGCGGCAGGATAATTTTTGATCTTCTCCATGGCATCCCGGAGTTTGGGGCTATCCTTAGGAGCTTCGGGCTTCACCCGCCGCATGCCTTCGGCGGTGACCCGCACAGCGTCGTAAGCAACAGCCGCATAGACATCAGGCTCCTTCTTGAACTTCTTCTGGAATGCCTCGGAAAATTCTTTCATCAGCTTTTTTTGCGGATAGGAATCAGGGAGCTCTCTCCAGACGATGCAGTACGCGCCGGGCAGCAGCAGATTTTCCGGCTCGTTTCCTTCGATCAGTTTCAGGAACGAGTCGGAGATATTTCCGGCTGTCGTGGAGTAAGGGATCTTGAATCCCATCTGGTTGAAGTTCTTGGCAACCACCGCATTCGGCGCCCCGGTCACTCCAACGATGAGTGCCTGGGGATTGCCCATTTTCAGCTTCGCAAGCTGCGGCGTGACATCCACATCCTTCACATTGAATCGTTCGCCGATGATCTCGAGCCCATATTTTTTCGCGCTCTTGTTCGTCTCATCGAACCAGGTCTGACCAGTCGAATCAGTCGCGCAGAGCGTAGCAACGCGTTTGATGCCCTTCTTCACGAAGTAGTCATAAATCGTCTCTACCTGGCCGGAGCTGGCCACCCACGTGGCGAACGTGTAAGAGTCAGGATAACTCGGGTCGTAAGAGGCCGAGAGAGAATACATGACGACTTTCTCTTCCTGGGCCACTGACTTGGCCGCGTTTGAGGTGGCCGTGAGCACCGTGCCGATCACGGCGGTCACTTTGTCCCTCTGAACCAGCTTTTTCGCATTGCTCGACGATTTTTCCGGGTTACTCTCATTATCGTAGACAATGAGCTCCAGCGGGCGACCATCAATGCCGCCGGCTCCGTTGATCTGTTCCGCAAAGAGCTGGACAGCCCGCAGTTCCGGTTCGCCCAGCCAAGCCCCATAGCCCGTTGTATCGAGGTTAACACCCAGTCTGATGGCCGGCTTCTTTTGGGCAGATGCAAGAGACACGCTGCAAACGACTGACAAGATGCAGAGTGACGCGATCAATGCTGGCCGAAAACCTCTGATCCGCTCCATCGCTCTCCTCCTTTCACAGTAATGACGCTAGATTCCTACACCCGTAATTTTGAATATGTTGTTCTCACATCTTTGGTTTGCTCTTTTCATCTTAACCTTAACCTCAACCTTAACCTTGCTCATTAGCTCTGCTGCTCAAACAATTTTAGGAGGTCGCTCTTCGCCAGTTTGCCGCGCTGATTCCTGGGCAGCGCCGGAACGAATACAATCTTCTTCGGTGTCTTGAAATCGGGAAGCGTCCTGCTGCAGTGAACAATAATATCCTCCGCGCAGGCTTGGAAGCCTTCCTTTGTCACGACGAAACTGGCCACTTCTTCTCCGTAAATTTTGTCGGGTACACCTATGGTTGCCGCGTCCCGGACCGCGGGGTGTTCCATGATGCGCGAGGTGATTTCCATGGGAGAGATATTGATGCCGCCTCTGATTATGAGATCTTTTTTCCTCCCCGTGATGTATATGTAGCCATCCTCGTCCATATACCCGAGATCTCCCGTGGGGAAGCCCTCCCTGGGGAAGTTTTCAATCGTACCATCCTCTTTCGAGTAGCACAAGCCCATGGCCCTTCCCTTCACAATCATTTCTCCCACTTCTCCGGGCCTGCACTGCTTTCCCTGCTCATTTAAAAAACAGATTTCTTTATGTCTCAGTGGTAAACCCACAGAACCAATCTTGCGTTTTGCCGGCGGATTTCCCGCCATCCAGCCCGCTTCACTCATACCCATCATCTGTTGTATCGGGATATTGTATATCTCTTCGAATTTCAAATGACTCTCCACGCCAAGCGGGGCTGAGCTGGAGGTGATGAATTTCAGGTGAGGCACGTCTTCCTTCCGGAGAGGCACGGGTTCGTTGATGAGCATGTTGATCACCGCCGGAACACCCGACGAAATGGTAATCTTATACTTCTTAAGCCAATCGGGAAACCGGCTCCGGGAGAATCTCCTCGCAAGGTAAAGCGTGGCGCCTTTGAGCATGGTGGAGAGTATCGTCAATAGCTGCGCTGAAGCCCAGTTGTAGGCGCGGTACTCCAGGACCCTGTCCTCTTCGGTCATTCCCGTCCTATCGGCTATCTCATCTACCATGTAGAACAGGCCCTCCCTCGATATGTGAATGCCTTTGGGAAGCGTCATGGTACCCGACGTATAGACTATGAGCGCAATATCCTTCCTTCCGGCAATGCATTCGAAAGACGCCGGATCGTATTTCTCCAGGAGTGAAAAAATATCATCACCAGATGTCTTTTGCGGATTGTCCGAGAATCGTATCCATTCGCACGTATACCGGCCTGCGTCGAGCTGCAAATCCCTGTCACAGAAGATAAGCTTCGGCTTCACCATGTTGACGATGCGATAGAGATTCTCCTCGCTCTCTTCGAAAAAGACGGGGTTCACCACAGCGCCGTGTTTCAGGATCCCATAGTAGAGGACCATCGTTTCTATGGAGTTTTTCCCGATGAGGGTCACCCTGTCATTTACCTTTACCCGCTTTTCGCGCAGGAAACCGGCAACCCGATTGCAGTACTCGTTCATCTGGCCGTATGTTATACGCTTTCCCTGATCCAGGCTCTCGATATATACCTTGTGTGCAAGGTCACGGCCGTGCTCTTCGATGACGACCGACCAGTCCTTATAGTCATCCTTTCTCGGTTTGGTCTTCAACCCCGTCTTGCTCCCTCTTAACGCTCACTGCTTTCAGGATACCGTCTCTCCCGGGCTAGCGGGCTCCTAAAAACCCGTCTTCGCAAAGAGCTTTCCATACTCGGGCTGAGCCGCCTTTGCCTTCTTGATCTGCTCATCGGTAAACCACTTCTTGAGGTCAACCACATCAATCGGGTAGTGCGCCTTTTGAAACGCGTCAACATACTTGAACGGAACGGTTGCGTCGAGGGCAATGGCGCCGGAGAACCTGATATTTGTCTGAGTCCAGTCTTTCTCCCCTGCCGAACTTCTCTCCGCGGGCTGGAAGGTCTGACCCGCGCCGCCGGGCGCCACGATCATGATGCCCTGCGCAGCATCCACCCGTGTTGCGATCGCCCACATCATGTCATCCATGCTGTAAATGTCAATGTCCGGGTCTACAGCGATTGCCACCCTCGCGCCTATCGAACAAGAAAGAGCTGTTGACAGAATATTCTTCACGTACCCTTCATCACGCTGCCTGCGCTTTTTCACCTGGAAAATAACACCACCCCAATCAGGAATGCACATGGGGATATTCGTGTCCACCACCAGGCCCGGGCAGACGCGTTCCGCCAGTTCAAAAAAAGATGCGGTCCTGACCATGGTATCGATGTTGTGATCATCGTAGCTGTGCACCGCGAGCGGGTAGTAAATGGGCCGGTCTTTCCGGTACGTGATCGCCGTGACCACAAATTTGTAAGTCCTGTAGGCCTTACCCATGTATCCTGACCATTCCGGATGGAATGGATGGACTCCCTGTTTCCCATCCTTCTCAGCGAGCTCGCTTTCCCAGACCTTGCTCGTCGTATCCAGGTAACCCTCAAGCACATATTCGGCATTGGCAATGGAATAGGCATCAATCGTCTTTGCCTTGACAATGTCGACAGGAAATCCCTGCACTGCACCGGCAATGCCCAGCTCGTCGCATCCCGGAGGAAGTATTGTGTAGACAAAACCCGCGCCGGCCATTAACGTGCACGCGGCGGGTACGCCCATATTAATGGTCAAAGGGATGGGTTCTTTTCTATAGAACTTCGATGCGATCATGTCCGTGTGGGAGCCGGGGGAGATCTGAAAGGTTGAGTAATTTGGCCATCTGAAGTGCATCCTGTTGTAGCTTATGTGAGTACCGCCCCAGAAGTATTTGCCGGTGGCCAGGGTGTTGCCGCCGCCGAGCGTCCTGCCCGGATCGCTCGGAGTGTGTTTGATCATGGGTATGATGGGCCAGACGTCTATGTCCTTGTCGATGACCACCTCCTGGCAGGGGGCTTCATTGACCACCTTTGGCGGCAGCGGGTGGCGGATGGCCTCGAGAATCCTCAGTTTGAAGGTTCTTTCATTCCCCGCATCAAAAAGGTCTGCCACGAGATTGCCGTCGGCAAACAGGTTGGTGAACAGTCTGCCGTTGGGGTAGCCCTTCACCTTGTTAAAGAGAATCGGCAGGCCCCCATCGAGCAGCTTCTGAATGCCCGTCATTTCCAGTTCAGGATTGATTTCGACATCTGTCTCCAGGAGCTTTCCTTTCCCCTTGAGGTGATCAATGGTCGATCTGAGATTGCTGAGATACGCGTTTGACATACTGACCTCCCGATATTTTTATGCTTTGAGCCTTTTACTCACATCCAGTGCATGCTCGTACATGGCTTTTGCAGCCTTATCCGCCTCCCCGTTCTTGATGTACCGTGTAAGCCTCTTGTGCGCCTCCAGAATCGCCCGATGGTCCTCCATGCTCAAGCCGATCTTTTTGAATTCGCTGTTGAAGAGAAGCGCGACAGCGTCAATCAACAGGGAGACCATTTTGTTCTTGGAGGCTTTGGCGAGGGCCTGGTGAAAATCTATATTGACGATGATCGGAATTTTCCCGGCCTTTATTGCCCTCTCTCTCGCACGGTTTATCTCTTCCAGGACCCCGATATCCTCATCTGTTCGATGCTCCGCTGCCAATCTCGCAACCCCGGGCTCGGTCAATAGCCTGAACTGCAGAATTTCATCAAAAGAGACCTGCTCCATGAGCATTATGTCATGAAGCCTGTTCGCAAGGGACTTCATGCCTTCACTCGTTACGTAGGCTCCACCGGTCGCTCCGGGCTTCACCACAATAAAGCCGAACTCTTCCAGGGTCCTCAGGGCTTCCCGTAAGGAGCCCCGGCTCACGTTGAATGCTTCCATCAGCTCCTTTTCCGAGGGAAGTTTATCACCCGGTCTGTAGACTCCGGTTATGATACTCTGCTTGATCTGCTTCAAAACAGAGTCTGAGACCCTTCCCCTTTTTACCTGCTTGAAGTTCACGCCATTCCCCCTTTTCTCTTCACTG
>Ga0209039_10002903_pt1 | contig 13946 bp, 7 predicted proteins | sample BogFormECP12_OM1_FD_188238 | JGI IMG/M metagenome (GOLD analysis project Ga0209039, IMG submission 188238) | Bog forest soil microbial communities from Calvert Island, British Columbia, Canada - ECP12_OM1 (SPAdes) (version 2) | ecosystem: Environmental > Aquatic > Freshwater > Wetlands > Bog ...
ACACCGGCGCCAATGCCTCGGTGGTCTTCGTGCCGCCGCCGTTCGCCGCCGACGCCGTGATGGAGGCCGCCGACGCCGGCATCGCCCTGGTGGTGTGCATCACCGAAGGCATCCCCACGCTTGACATGGTCCGCGCCTGGCGGTTCCTGCAGGGCACGCGCGCGCGCCTGATCGGACCCAACTGCCCGGGCATCATCTCGCCCGGACGGTGCAAGATCGGAATCATGCCGGGGCACATTCACATGGAAGGGCACGTGGGCGTGGTGTCGCGCTCCGGCACGCTGACCTACGAAGCCGTCGGCCAGTTGACGCGCCTGGGCATCGGGCAATCCACCTGCATCGGCATCGGCGGCGACCCCATCGTCGGCACAAACTTCGTGGACGCCCTTAAGCTATTCAACGACGACCCCGAAACGCATGCCATCGTGATGATCGGCGAAATCGGCGGCAACGCCGAAGAGACCGCCGCGGCCTACGTAGAAGCCAACGTGAAGAAGCCGGTGGTGGGTTTCGTGGCGGGGCAGACCGCGCCCCCGGGACGCCGCATGGGACACGCCGGAGCCATCGTCGCCGGCGGCAGCGGGAAAGCGTCCGACAAGATCGCAGCCATGCGGGAGGCGGGCATCACGGTTTGCTCGTCGCCCGCCGAAATTGGAGAGAAAGTACAAAGCCGCTTATGAGCGTGGAACGGACGTTTTCAATCATCAAGCCCGACGCATTCGCCGCCGGGCACGCGGGCGAGATTCTCGCCGCCATCGAGCAGGCCGGTTTCAAAGTGCTGGCGCTGCGCACCACGCGCCTCAACGAGGCGCAGGCCAAGGGCTTTTACGCGGTGCATCGCGATAAGGGGTTCTTCAACAGCCTGGTGAAGTTCATGACCGAAGGCCCCATCGTGGTGATGGCGCTGGAGCGCGAGGACGCCATCCAGAAGCTGCGCGAACTGATGGGCGCCACCAACCCGGCCCACGCCGCCGAGGGCACGATTCGCAAGCGCCATGCCACCAGCATTGAGCGCAACTGCATCCACGGTTCGGACGCGCCGGAAACCGCCGCGGTCGAGCTGGGCTTCTTCTTCAGCGGCTCGGAACTGGTATAGCCCGCCGATTTTAGCGGGGGTGTAGTTGAATTGGCTGGGCAGCGGGTCTTAGCAGATGATGGTTGCTCCGCCGATACTTCGCCGCCTGGCGCTGCTGGCGAGCTTCTGCGGCTCGGCTGCGGCGGCCCCGATTCTCCGGCTTTCGACCAGCGCCGTGGTATGGCCCAGCGGGTTCACCGCGCCGCAGACGATCTGTGCGACCAACCTGGGCGATGGGACTCTGTCGCTGAGCGCTTCGGTCCAGAACGGGGTCAAGTGGCTGACGGTCTCCCTCAGCCCGGCCCAGTGCATCCAGTTCGCGGTCGATATCTCGGCGCTGCCCCAGGGCGCCTACACGGCTGAGGCGACCATCTCCGATCCGCTCGCCATCGATGCTCCGCAAGCGGTGACCGCTACGGTGCTGGTGGATGGCGGAGATCCCGTCAAGGTGTTGGTGGCGCCGGGTTCGCAAACGCAGATCCCGCTCTCCGACGGTTGCGTGCAAGCTGCCGCGGCTACCCAGGACGGCGGCAAATGGCTGTCGATCGTCGAGGTGACCCGGAATATAGGCACGTTCGGATTTCCCTATTACATATGCGTCGGCATGAACATCGACGTGGCGCCTCCCGCGGGCATGGCGCCCGGCACATATTCCGGCAGTGTGACGGTAAGCGATTTCCAGGCCGGCTACACCCTACCGGTGACCATGCGTGTGACCACGCAGCCCATCGCGGCGCCGTCCGTCAACCAAATCGGTTTGCGGCTGGCGCAAGGCGGGCCGGCGGTTGCGTACCCGTTCCTGCCGGCCATTTCTTTCGCGAATTCCGGGATGGGCAGTTTGCAGGTGCAGGGCGTCTCGGCCTCGGGCGTGGGGGTGAGCGCGTACCAGTATGACCAACTGGCGGTGGTGACGGTCGATCCGGCCTCGCGCGGGCCCGGGACGTATGCCGACGGCATGGTGACGATCCAGTGCAACGCCGCGAACTGCCCGCTGCAGATTCCCGTGAGCCTGGAGATCGACCCGCAAGGGGCGCCCGTGATCGATTACCAGGGCGTGGTGGACAACGCCACATTCGTCCCCGGCGCGGCGGTGGCGCCCGGCGATGTCTGCCTGGCGCGGGGACGGCAACTCACCTCGTCCGGGCCCACCTGGGCGCCGGGCATCCCGCTGCCCGGTAACCTGGGTGGAGCCACGGTGATCGTGGATGGTCTGGTGGCGCCGGTGTATTACGTCTCACCGGGCCAGATCGCGTTTCAGATGCCGTCCAACCTCTTGCCGGGGACGGCGCTGGTGCAGGTGGCGCACAACGGGATGGCAAGCAATACGGTATCGGTGAAGGTCGTAGCGAGCGCGCCGCAACTTCTGGTGGCGACGGACACGGCCTACAACATCCGCGACGCCAGCCATCCCACGCACGCCGGCGAGACACTGATCCTTTGGGCGATCGGGCTGGGAGCAACCAATCCGCCGGTGGATACGGGCGAGGCCGCGCCCAAGGATCCTCCGGCCGCGGCAGCCGTATTGCCGCAGGCGATATTCGGCTGGTCGGGCTACGCCGTGGGGTGGGCGACGCCGTCCTTTGCCGGTCTCAGCGGCGGGTCGGCTGGGCTGTACCAGGCGATCGTCACGGTTCCCGCGAGCGTGCCGCAGGGCGCAGCGTCGGTGCTGCTCGCGATCCCTGGCTGGTATTCGAATTCGCTGCCGCTTCTCGTGCAGTAACCGGGCGCGGCGTTCGCGATCGAAAACACGGTCGCTTCCGCGAGGGTGTGGCGGAACGAGCCGGGCAAAGGGTCTTAGCAGGTGATGGTTGTTTCCTTCAGACACGGTGAACGTGGTGGCGAGCGCGCCGCGGATCGCGGTGGCGGTGGCCGCGGCAGCCCGGTGAATCCGCCGGCCGCGGCCATGAACGCTTCGCAGGCAAAACTCCTGGGCTACACCAACGACATGGTGTTGGCGGCGCCGGCGTTTTCCGGCCTCAGCCGCGGGTCGGCTGGGCTGTACCAGGTGATCGCAACCGTTCCCCCGGGCGCACCGAAGGACACCGCCTGGGTCCTGTTGGAAACTCCCGAGGGGACTCCAACCGGATGCCGCTGGTGGTGCAGTGACCGGATTTGGCAGGCTCGCCTGCCAATGAGAAAACTTCAAATTATTGAAAATAAACAGCTTAATCGACTAGACGATAGGATTCCTGCCATTTTTCGGCCATTCCGGCCGGTCCGCCGCGGCTACTTCCGCAGCAGCGCATTGATGCACCAGAGAGCGGGCGCCTGGCCGTGCGGATTGCCCTTCTGCGTCGGGCGGTTCAGGTAGAAGTTCAGGCTGTTGGTCTGCCCGGTGCCCACGCAGACCTTGTCCACCAGGCCGTTCTCGTCCATGAATTTGTTGACGATTGCCAGCCAGCCTTTGCGCGCTCCCTGGGCGTAGGCCTTGTCCTTCAGCCAGCCCTTCTTCACGCCGGTGATCATGGCGAAGGTGAACATGGCGGTGGCGGAACTCTCCTGGTAGCTCTCGGGGTGGTCGATCAGTTGGTGCCACGCTCCGTCGGCGTCCTGAAACTTCAACAGCGAGGCCATCATCTTTTGGTAGCCCTCCATGATGCGGGCGCGTTGGGGATGGTTCTTGGGCAACTCGCTGAGCAGTTCGGACATGCCGCCCGCCATCCAGCCATTGCCGCGGCCCCAATAGAAGGGGATTTCGGGGCCGTGGAAGAACAGGCCGTTGGGCTTCTGGAGCTTGTTCAGGTAGGCGGCCATTTCGAGCGCGGCGCGGTCCAGGTAGACCTTGTCGCCGGTGGCGCGGTAGGCCTGGACCTGGAGGATGGTGATCATGTACGCGTCGTCGATCCAGAAGCGGCTTTCGGCCGATAGCCCATCCGGCCCGGGATTCTCCCACTGCTGGTCGGCCAGTTTCTTGCCGAGCACGAGATATTTCGGGTCCCTGGTGCGGATGTACAACTCCAGGGGCACGATGCCGAAGATGTTGTGGTCCACGTGGCGCTGCCAGGAAATCAGCTTCTGCTGTCCCTCCTCGGTCTGCCAGGGGTCGTAGCGCTTGACCAGCGCGTCGGTCAGGGCCTGGTCATTGGTCAGCCTGGCGAACTCGAGAGCGGAGTACCAAGTGGAGTCCTCGGCGTAGTGGACCCCGGGTCTGGTGGGAATCCAGCGCGGGATCATATCCTTGACGATCTTCCTGCCGATTTCCACGGGCGACGCGCCCGCCGGCCAGTTGGTGAACTCCTTGTTCGCGGCCGTGGCGGAGCCGGCGAGACCGACGATGATCACTCCGGCGAGCGAATGGCGAATGAGGGTGCGCATTGGGTCTCCTCCCAAATCCGCTGCCTGGGCCAGCCTCCGGAGCGTGCGAGGAAGCGGCGGAGCGGATGACAAATCCATGACGAACTCTAAAGTTAACACGGGACGGCGCCAGCGGAGCATGGGCGTCGCCACAAACCGGCGCGGGTCTACGATCGTCAGGCAGCCGCTACCGGCGCGGCCGTTCCCATCCGCGCCTGGCGGCGATCACCGACGTGGCGGGCGGCGCCGCGGCCGACCAGCGGCCGAGCGCGTACTCACGATGGTAGCCGGCGGAGCGATTCCAGATCGTGACCTTCACGATGCCGCTAGCGTCGCAGGAGTATTCCTCTTCCGCCTGGCAGTCCACGGCTTCGCTCAAGCGGCTCACGCCGGCCAGCGCCAGGTCGCCCGAGCCACGCAGCGCCGGGTCGAATGGGAACTGGATGTCGTCCCATAAGGTGAGGTCGCCCGAGGGCTGGCCGTCTTCGCCGACTCGCCCCGCCTCCGCGTAGCGGAAGTGGCCGATGTTGTGGACCGGCCGGTAGGAGCGAACCACACGCAGCGGCGGCGCGCCGCGCCGCGGCAACTCCAGGCCGGCGGGGAACAGCAGATCGAACGCCACCGCGCGGCCGTGGTCGGCTTCGCGCCACACCCCGAAGTGCCGCGCGAAGCGGTCCCGCAGCACGTAGCCGGAGCTCGCGTCGGCGCTGATGGCAAGGCCGATAGCGGTGGCCGAGCGCATGTAGGCGGAGCGCTTCACGGCCCGTCCGAAAGTCTCCTTGAGCATGCGCGCCACTACCGGCAGTTCGGAGCCGCCGCCGGTTACATAGAGCGTTTCGATTGACTGGCCGGGGTTCGCCGCAAGCAGTTCCTGCACCACGTTCGCCGTCCGTTCCACCAGCGGACGGCAGCGCTCGTAATACGGCGCCACGGAAATCGAAACCTCGCCCAAGCCCTGACGCACGGGTTCCAGGTCCACGACAATGCGGCGCGTATTGGGATTGATCGCCTCCTTGCGTTCGCGACACTCCTCCAGCAGGCGGAAGGACTCGGAATCGGAGAGGGCATCGGGCTCGCCGGTGCAGCCCGCGGTCTCCAGCGCCAGTCCGGCCAGGATCTCGTCGAAGTCGTCGCCGCCCAGATCCGCGAGGCCGGCGCTGGCCACCACGGTGTGGGTGTCGTCGTCCAATTCGACCAGTGACGCGTCGAAAGTACCGCCGCCGAGGTCATACACCAGCAGCGACCGCCGCGGAGGTCCCTTGCGTTGTTCCCGTTGGCGATGGCCGAACTCCACGCTCGCCGCCGAGGGCTCGTTAAGCATGCCCAGCACCCGGAATCCGGCGGCGCGGAAAGCTTCCGCCGTCAGGAACCGCTGATTGCCGTTGGCATTGGCCGGCACGCCGATCATGACCTCGAGGGGTTCGCTGGCATCGAGTGAGAGCGTGGAAGCCTGACGCAACTGCTGGCGAAACGCCGACAGCAACCCGGTTGCCAGTTCCAATACCGGCACCGTCCGGCCGGCCAGCTCCAGCCGGGTGGTGGGGCCGGCGCGTTTCAGCAGCCGCTTGAGCGAGCGCAACACCGTCCACCCGCGATCGCCCTGCACCGCCCAACCGCTCCAGCCGAAGCGGCGTTCGTCGCCGCGTACCGCCACCAGCGGCGGAAACCACTCCCGCGCCTGCCCATCGGGCGACTCAAAGCCTACCAGCGGGTAGTTTCCACGGTCCGCCGCCGAGGCCACGATACGCGTGGTGCCGAAATCGATTCCCAGTCTCATCGGGACGCACCAACATCTGCAATCTTAGCGCCCTGGAACGCGCTGTGTGCGCAGACTCGCCTTGAATCCCCCCGCCATGCGGAGATTGGCGGCGGCGGAACGGTTTTTGCGGGCGCGCGATCCGGGCACTCCCTGGTTCACCGCAAGGTAACTGCTGGCCGGGCCAGCGACGCCGTCGCATTGCGCCATGACCGGTGAGCGCCAGGCGGCTACACCCGGGGATGCCGGGTGGTGGAGGCACTTCCGCGACGCCTGGCCTGAACTACTTCCCTGGGCCTATTGCTCCGCTCTGGCCGCGGCGACCGCCTCCTGCAGTTCGCGTTCGGCGCCCCGCAAAAGATCCTCCGCCTTCTTGCCGTGTCCCGCCATGTCGTAGTGGTTGGCGGCACGGGCACGTTCCATCTCATGGATCGCCTCGCTGATGTGTCTGTGGACCGCATCCAGATCGTGCCAGTCACGGACGTACGCTAAGGCGGCGCCTGCAACGAAGGACAGGCAGAGAGCGGCGATTCCGATTGTTCTTTTCAAGGTGTTCCTCCGGGTCCCAATTCTATCTTAGTTCCGTCGTTTGTGTCCAGAACTCGGAAGTCCGTGTCACGGCTCGAACTTGACGGGGACGGAAAGATCGAAGCCCGCCTGCCTTAACTGCCCGGCATTGCGGATTACCGCCCCGTTTACCTTCACGTTCTTGAACAGGATCGGAGCGACGTTCTTTCCCGTCAGCAAGCTGGGCCGCGTCGGTCTACCGAACGTGCAGTTCTCGAAAACGAAGTTCGTCACGGGCGATTCCCCGGCGTCGATGTAGACGTGCCCGCCGTCGTTCTCGAACGTGCAGTTGACAAACCGTATGTCGTCGATAACGACGATCCTGCTCATTTTGGCGCCCTCGGGATATGCCTGTCCCGTCCAGAACGTAGGCGTAAGTTGAAACCAGACGGCGTAGTCCTGCTGGTTGGCGACGAAGTGCACGTCCTCGAAGCGCAGGTGTTTGACGGGGGCGGCGCCCCCATATCCGCCGCCCACGCCGGTATCGGAAGTGTAGTTCACAAATCCCTTGACGAGGATATCCTCCAGGCCGGCGCCGGTTTCTCTGCCCCCGTAGAGGGCAAACGTGTCGTCCATGCCCATGGCAAACCCTTCCTCGATCGAGATGTGCTTGCTGTTTCCCGTCAAGTCGTAGATATCGTCGTGGTACTGCTGTTTCCGGTTCACGATCTTGATATTCCTGGTGGAGAAATGCTCGCTGTTGATGACGTGCACCGTCCATTCCGCGGAGCGGAGGAGCAACAATCCCTGGAACGAAATGTTGCGGCTATTGCTGACCACATAGCCCCTGGCGCCGGCTCCATGAGGATCTTTCACCAACCCATTGGCGCTTCTTGCGCGTCCATCCGATGTGTCGGGCGCGAAATCAAACCACAATTCCGGATAGCCGTCCATGTCGATGGCGCCACGTCCCATCAGGCCGGCATTCTCGACGTGGTCGAAGATGACCTGGGCGCGAAGCGGCCTTCCCCCGGGGGGCGCTCCGGGAGGCGCGGGCGCGGAGGTGTAATCCACGATCTTGCCGGTGCCCCGGATCAGGGCGCCCGCATCGACATAAAGCCTGACGTTGCTCTTCATTAACAGGGTGCCCGTCAGGTAAACGCCGCCCGCGGGAAAGAAGAGCACGCCGCCCCCGGGCCTGGCGGACACGTCGCTAATGGCCCGGTTGATCTTTCCGGTCTCGACGGTCTTGCCGGTGTTGTCCACCTGGTAGTCCATAATGTTGACCACGTTCGGATCGCCCAGCCGGGGAGGATTCGTCTCAGGGGGTTCGGCAAACAGCATCAGGCCACTGCCGTAGAAGCGCGGCTCTTCGTTGAGAAACACCAGCAGATAGCGTGGCCGGTCGAGCTCGAAGCTGCACGTATTACCGCTGATTTGAAGCTGGATGCCGTAAGCTAGCGGCCTCACAGCGCAGGTGAGCACCTTCCTCTCGCTGACCAGCATGGTGACCGTGACCCTGACCTTGCCGGTCATGGCGAAACTGGCATAGTCCATCCACTGGAACTGATTGTAGGTCAGGAACCGGTGCACAAAGACCGGCTGGCCGTCCACTGCCACCCGATAAGCCGGGCTCGGTTCGGCGCCCGGGTACGGTGGATAAGGGGTGACCGCGGCGAAGGCCGCCACTGAGCAGAACGTCGAAAACAGCGCAGTCAGGCGTGCAAGTAATCCGGATACCATTGCGTCCTTCCTCTTGACCACCAGCGATTATACATCCGGCTCGCGAGCTTTGTCCCGTCGATGCACACGGCCGCCACGGGCGCGACGGCAAGAAGCGGCTCCCGGCTGTATTCCACCCAAGCCGGGCCGCCGGACAAGACCGATGAGCGCACCTTTCGGCGATGAAGAAGCCGCGGAAGTGGTAACCTCAGACCGTAGCGTATCGCGGTGGGCGCATGACATGACCGACTTCGACAAAACGAGGCCTACGGGGCGAACGATCCGCCTGGGGCTTTTCCTGGCGCTCTCGGCGGCTACCGCCGCCTGGGGGCTGGACCCCAGGCGGGCAGTCACCCAATACGGCCACGGGGTGTGGACAACCGCCGACGGCCTGCCACAGGACTCGGTTCGCGGCATCGCCCAGACCAACGACGGTTATCTTTGGATCGCCACAATGGGCGGACTGGCGCGGTTCGACGGCGTCAGTTTCACGGTCTTCAACTCCCAAAACACCCCGGTCCTGGGCCGCGACGAAATCACTACCCTGGCTGCGGACCCAGGCGGCGGCCTGTGGATAGGGACCGGCGGCGCCGGCGTGCTGCGGTTCCTTAACGGCAAGTTCACGCAGGTGATCTCGGTCGCCGACATGCATACCGACAACGTGCGCTTCCTCAACGTGGATTCCCGGGGAGTGCTCTGGATCGGCGCGGACGGGGGCCTCTCCAGGTACGATCATGGAACGGTCTCTTCGGTTTTTCGGGCGCGGAACGGCCTGGCCGTGCACTCCGGGATCGAGTCCCCAACCGGCACGCTCTGGTTCGGAACCGATGGCGGCCTGAAGAAACTCGAAAACGGGTCCTTCACCACCTATACGGCGCGGGACGGCCTGCCCGCCGACCCGGTGTGGGGGCTGGCCGAGGGGCCGGACGGCGAGATCTGGATCGGCACGCGGCCGGGCGGCTTGAGCGTATTCCGCCACGGCGCGTTCCACACCTACACCACCCGCGACGGGCTGACGTCCAATGCCGTGATCGCGCTCATGCGGGACCATGACGCCAACCTGTGGATCGGAACCGAGGGCGGGGGGATCAACCGGCTGGCCGGCGGCAAGTTCGACTCCATCCCCAGTCGCACGGGGGGTCTTTCCAACAAGGTGATCCGCTGCCTGTACGAGGACCGCGAGGGAAGCCTGTGGCTTGGCACAGCCGGAGGCGGGCTGTTCCGGCTGAAGGATTACCCATTCATCGAGCGGTCCACGCGCGAAGATCTGCCCAGCGACGTGATTCGCACCATCTCCCAGGACCGCTGGGGCGATGTCTGGCTGGGAACCGGAAACGGCGTTGCCCGGATCGTGGCGGACGGACGCGCGCTGCATTACTCCACCAAGGACGGCTTGACCAGCGACCTGATCTGGCCGGTGATGCGGGCACAAAACGGCGATCTGTGGGCCGGCAGCGACGAAGGCGTGCTGCATTACTTCCGCATGGCGGACCTCGCGAATCCGGCGGCGCGCCGGACGTGGAAGCTGGATGGGGCGATCCGTATGCTCTTTGAGCAATCGGATGGCTCGGTCTGGGTGGCTACCACCAGCCAGGTAGTGCGGTTCCAGAACGGACAGCAGGCGGTGTTCGGGCCGGACCAGGGCCTGGCGGCCACCGTGCTGACCGCCATCGCCGGACGCCCCGGCGGCGGTTTCTGGGTGGGTACGCGCCGGGGAATTCAGGAGTTCCGCGACGGCCGTTTTCTGCCCGTCTTCGGCCCCGCACAGGGGCTGGTGGGAACTCCCTTCAGTATGCTGGAAGATTCGGACCGCAACCTGTGGGCCATGACTTCCGCCGGACTCAACCGTATCTCCGGCGGGAAGGTGACCACGTTCAACAAGACCAGCGGCCTGCCGGACGCCGGTATGTTCCAGATGATCGAGGATAACTTCCATACCTTCTGGATTACCACCCGCAAGGGAGTATGGCGCGTTTCCAAAAGGTCGTTCGACGCGGTTGCCGAAGGCCGCGCCCGCACTCTCGAGGGGGACATGTTCGGCGCCTCCGACGGCGTCCGTGGAACCAGCGATTTCCAACTCGGCTACTGGCCCGCGGTGTGCAGGATGCGTGACGGAACCCTGTGGTTTGCCAGCTTCGGCGGAGTCCTGAGCGTGGATCCCTCGCGCATGAGCACCAACCGCCGGCCTCCGCCGGTGTTCGTGGAGCGCGTGACCGCGGGCAACCGCGAGGCCGCCGCCGAGCACGGCCGGATCCTGGCGGGAAGCAACCTGGAGTTTCATTACACCGCGCTGAGCTTCATCTCGCCGGACCGCGTTCGATTTCGCTACCAACTGGAGGGGTTCGACAAGGAGTGGCAGGACGCCGGCACGCGGCGCGTGGCCTACTTCACCAACCTGCCCCCCGGCTCTTACCGGTTTCGCGTGGTGGCCTGCAACAACGATGGCGTCTGGAACCTGGCAGGGGCATCTTACTCTTTCGTACTGACGCCGCGGTTTTACCAAACCATGTGGTTCTACGCGTTGTGCGGTCTGGCCGTCTCCCTGGCCGGGGCGGCGGCGTACCGCTGGCGTGTGCGCGGTCTGCGCGCGCGGGAGAAATGGCTGCGGGAGCGGGTTGGGGAACGAACCGTGGCTCTGCGCGTCGAAGTGCAGGAACGCCTGCGCGCCGAGGAGGCGCTTCAGCAAGCCAACAAATCCCTCGCGGGTGCGGAACGCCAGTACCGCCGCATCTTCAATGGCGTCACGGATGCCGTGCTGGTTTGCACGCTCCTGAAAGACGGGTCTCCCGGAAGGTTCATTCAGGTGAACGACCAGGCGTGCCGCTGTCTGGGCTATTCCAGGGAAGAACTGCTTCAAATGGGAAAGTACGATATCGTGGCCCCCGAGGCGAAAGCTACGATTGCAGGCATCGGACAAAGTCTTCTCGCCGAAGGCCAGACTCTGTTTGAGACAGTCAACGTGACCAAGGACGGAAGGCGGATCCCGGTGGAGGTCAACGCTCACATATTCGACATCGACGGCACCCCGGCGTTTCTCTCGTCCGTCAGGGACATCTCCGAGCGCAAGGCGGCTGAGGCCGCCAAAGCGAAGCTCGAAGCCGAACTGAGCCAGGCGCAGAAACTGGAGAGTATCGGGAGACTCGCGGGTGGCGTGGCGCACGATTTCAACAACCTTCTGACAATCATCAACGGGTACAGCGGCCTTCTTCTGAAGGGCTTGGATGTTGCCGACCGGTTGCGCCCGTACGCCGAGGAAATCGGGAATGCCGGGGCGCGCGCGGCTTCGCTCACGGAGCAACTGCTGGCATTCAGCCGCAAACAGGTGATCGCGCCCCGGCTGCTGGACCTGAATTCGACGATCCAGGACGCCATGCCCATGCTGCAACGCCTGATCGGCGAGGACATCGCGCTCACTACGCGGTTCGGCGATTCGCTGGGGCCGGTGGTCGCGGACCCCGGTCAGATACATCAGGTCCTCATGAACCTCGTGGCGAACGCTCGCGATGCAATGCCGGACGGGGGAAAACTGAGCGTCGAGACGGCCAACGCCGATCTCACCGCCGATGACGTGGGCACTCAGCACGACGCCGCTGCGGGCCGCTGGGTTCTGATGACCGTGTCGGACACGGGGCGCGGCATGGACGAGATGGTCCGCGAGCACGTCTTCGAGCCGTTCTTCACGACCAAGGGATTCGGCAAAGGGACGGGGCTGGGGTTGTCCACCGTGTACGGGATCATCCGGCAGAGCGGCGGCTGGATCGATGTGCGGAGCGAAGTGGGCGTGGGAACGTCGTTCAAGGTGTATCTCCCGCGCAAGGATGGGCCGGCACCGCCGGAGCGGAGGCCGGCCGTGGCTTCGACGCAGACGGGCGGTGAGACGATTCTCCTGGTGGAAGATCAGGACGCTGTTCGGACTCTCACCAGCGCGGCATTGAAGCGGCTCGGCTATCGCGTCATCGAAGCCTCCGATGGCGAAGATGCGATCCTGGTTGTCGCGGGCCATCCCGAGCGGATTCACCTGTTGCTGACCGATGTGGTGCTGCCGGGAATGAACGGCAAGGAGTTGTCGGAACGGCTGAAGGCGTTGCGGCCGGATCTGAAAGTGATGTTCACCTCCGGATACACGGCGGATGTGATTGCCCAGCGGGGCGTGCTTGACCAGGGGTTGTCGTTTCTGCAAAAGCCGTACGATCTGCATGAACTGGCAGCCAAGGTTGGGGAACTGCTGGGTAACGCTTCCGAGCCGGCAGTCGAACCCTGAGGGGTGGGAGTTGCGCCCTTTTTTAGCGCGCAACCAGCCGGACGGGGCCCAGCAAGCCCGAAACCCGCGGCTGTGCCGCGCCGCGGCCTCTTCCGCCGGACCCAGCCGCGGCAGCCGTTCCCGCGCCGCCTTGCGCCCGGCCGCCCCGGCCGCGTGCGGCAGTGGGAGGGGGAACGGCTGCGCCCGCGCGAGCGGAAGGCGCCGCACGAACCTGTATCTCCAGATCGTTGGCGCCGGCTTCCAAAGCGTTGGTTACTTCCCAGCGGTAGGGCTGCCAGGCGTGGGCATCCAACGGTTTCCCGTTCAGCTTCACCAGCGCGTAGTCGCGGACGTCGGCGATTTCCAGAAAAAGCCGTGTGCCGGGAAGTAGGGCGGGAACGGTGAACCGCTTGCGGTACGTGGCCGGGCCGGCGAAATCCGGCGCGCCCATCTCCTCCCACGATTTCAGAGGCGCGGCTATTGGCTTGCCGTTCAGGTCCACCATCCAGTCTCCGTCCAGTTCTGCCACAGTCGCGCCGGACGCCCAGGATGGCTCCGCAGCGGCGGCGCCGCCGGGAAGCGGTCCAACCACCACGACTTTCGCCTCGTAGGGAGCGAGCACCAGCGGAAAGCGCACCGAATCGCCGTCCGCCGCGGCGGCGGAGATAGGATGAACCTCGCCCGTGCCCAAGTCCCAGGCCTGCGCCTGGCCGTGCCCGGCGATGGTGGCCACGCGCGATTCCTGCCTGTCGCTCTCATTGAAGAAGTAGTACATGTCGGCGTCCTGCCAGGTGCGGTGCGTGTAGGTCAGCCGCTGGAACGGCGCGTCCAGTTTCACGTCCGGCTTGGGAAGCGCCGCCAGCACGCGATCGGTGATGTCGCCCGAGGGCTCGATGAGCGTGGCGAAGCTCAGGTCCGGCGCGTCCTTGGCGTCCTTGAAGGTTCTGTCCACCACCAGGCTTGGCGTCCTGCCCACGAAGATCACCTTGCCGCCGGCTTTGACGAAAGCCTCAAACCGCTCGAGACCGGTTCGCGTGATCACCGTCGAGGACGGAACCACGATGGCGCGGTAGAGCTGTCCGCTGAGGTTCCTGAAGCCGCCGTTCTCGATGGTGGCTACCGAACTGAGCGATTGTTCGTCGAAGTAATCCCAATCCACCTGGTGTTCGAGTAACTGCCAGCCGAGCTTGGTGGCGCTGCGGTCGGCCTCCTGGTCTCCCATCCATATGCTGTTCGTGGGATGATACAGGCCCACCTGCGCGGCCGGGCGTCCAATGGCCATCAGGTAGCCGGCCCGGTTGGTGTACCACGCCAGCATGGACGCCTGTGGCGGCGCGCCCGGCACGCCCTGG
>Ga0209039_10002904_pt1 | contig 13946 bp, 11 predicted proteins | sample BogFormECP12_OM1_FD_188238 | JGI IMG/M metagenome (GOLD analysis project Ga0209039, IMG submission 188238) | Bog forest soil microbial communities from Calvert Island, British Columbia, Canada - ECP12_OM1 (SPAdes) (version 2) | ecosystem: Environmental > Aquatic > Freshwater > Wetlands > Bog ...
GGCCTCGGGTGCACGATGTATTGGCACAAAAACCGGCATTAAGGGTAACCGATGTATTGGCACATCAGGGTGCACGATGTATTGGCATTTCTCAACTATGGGGTAGCCGAAGTGGAATGTTGAAGCCGGGTGATGGCGTACCAGACGCTGTCCAAAGGTTTCTCGAGGGGACACGACGTATGAGCACAGCACGCACCATGAGCATTGCCCCATCGCAGTCCTGTAGAACCCTGCTGATCATCATTCTTTTCACCTTGTCTCTCGTATCGTGCAGCTTCAACTTTGACATGCCTTGGGACAACAAAAAGGTCCCCGAGGTTGCTCAGAAGAAGGTTACCAAACCTGAAACAGCTCAGGAGCAGGCAGGGGACCAGTCGCCTCCCATGCTCTCTTCCAGTGTCTGTGAGGGTGGGAGGAAGTGGACCAAGTACTCGACAGATGAGGATGATGTCAAGCATTTCTATGACGAAGACGCGGTCACTCGACCTTCCGGAAACATCGTCCAGATATGGAGGAAAAGGGAGTTCTCTTCTGGAGCAGCGCAGAGGCAGATTGTAACCCTCGAAGAAATAGACTGCCGTAGGGCGGAGTATCGTACTCTCGAACTTTGCGTGGCATACTGGGACGGGACGACCGGGAGGTCTGAGAAACCTACCGGGTGGGTAAAGATTTACGAAAACTCTCATGAATCATACTTCATGAGCGAATATTGTAAATAGTTCTCCCTTGACCAGAGGCCGGATTATAATTGAACTCGCCACGTAGGAGATGATGCCACAAGAATTCTTAATATGCATGCTTTGAACGGAAGGAAGGATGGGACATGAAAATAATTGCTGCCGTTTTGTTCTTCTCTGTCCTGGCTGTGATCTCGGGATGCGCAACCATGCCAACAGGCCCGAATGTCGTGGTGCTTCCGGGCCCGGGAAAACCTTTTGAAGTATTCCAGGCTGATGACGCTGTTTGCAGGCAGTGGGCCCAGCAGCAGATTGGCGGGGCGTCACCCAGTCAAACCGCTAATCAGAACACCGCCACCGGAGCAACTGTCGGGGCGCTCGTAGGGGCCGCGATGGGCGCAGCGATCGGTGCTGCCACGGGCAACGCGGCCGCTGGTGCTGCAATTGGTGGTGGGACGGGTCTCCTGGGCGGAACCGCCATGGGAAGCAACGCGGGCGCTGCATCGGAGTACCAGCTCCAGAGGCGCTATGACATCGCCTATCAGCAATGCATGTATGCGAAGGGCAACCAGATTCCCGGTGCCGTGCGCCGCCAAGCGCGAGCCTATGTGCCACCGCCACCGCCTCCACCGCCACCAAAGGTCGTGGTGGTAATGCCGCCGGCTCCCGCAACCGTTCTCCACGACATTTACTTTGATTTCAACAAGGCTGACATCAGGCCCGATGCCGCAGAGACCCTGAAGAAGAACCTCGAGTGGTTCAAACAGAATCCCGGAAAAAAGGTGAGGGTCGAGGGAAACACTGATATCACGGGAACGGAGAAGTACAACATGGGCCTGGGCCAGAAAAGAGCTGATGCAGCCAAGGCCTACCTTATCAAACTCGGCATCGACGGGGCACTCCTCGAGGCAATAAGCTACGGTGATACGAAACCCGTCTGCTCGGAAAAGGACGAAGCGTGCTGGGCAAAGCAGCGTAGGGTCCACTTTGCACCGCTTAATTAGTCTAGTTCTTGTTTGCTACTGTTGCGGAGGGCAGGGTACTGGCTTAGAAAAGTCAGGAATCGGATTGCCGTTTTCCTTGATGATGTTGCCGCTTTGATCGGCCTTAGGCGCGTAACATTGATTTGGTGGCATCGTGGGGGACGGTGCATCTTGATAGGTACTCGAGGCTTCGGGCTCATATGCAGTCGTAGCCTCAGGTGGAGGAACCTGAATCACATAGGGAGGGGCAGGGTAGGGGAACTGGTAGTAGGGATCGTAGTAGCTTGGCGGTACCGGTTCGTAATAGTAAGGCCACCAGAAGGGGCTATACATGCCTCCGACAACTACCCCGCCAAAGAAAAACCCGAAGGATGCGCCGTAGGGGGCATAGCCTCGATAATAGTACCTGTTGTAGCCTCCGTAGTATCCTCCGGGATAATAGTGGCTTCCATAGTAGTGTCCCGAAACAAAGCTTCCTTGTGATCCTCCACTGTAACCGCCTGTATTACCTCCTCCGCTATAGCTCCTTGTGCTGCTGAGGGAAGCATGCTGGGTAGATCCTCCACTACCGGATGCTCGGCTCCCACTAATAGATCCACTGGACAATCCTCGGCTCCCGCTAACAGACCCACTGGAGGATGCTCGGCTGCCGGAAAACCCGCTATAAGATCCGGTATGTCCGGAAAACCCGCTGTAAGATCCAGTATGTCCGGAGAACCCGCTGGAAGATGCGCGTCCGGAAAATCCACCGGAATATCCCCCTCCTCCGCCACTACGACCACCGCCATGACCTCCTCCATGGCCGCCGCCGCCACGTGCCTCCAAGTTCACAGCCAGCAGCAATGGTAACGCGATAACAACAGCAACTGAAGCGCCCAGCAGATTATTCTTCAGGGTAAACATGATACTCACCTCCTGCCTGCTTGAGGCAGACACGTACACGGAAGCTGAGTCCATTTACTTCCAGCTGCAATGCGGGCCTTTAATTCATCCATATATATAGTGTAGTCGGACAGGTGTAAGAAAGTAAACCCCTTTCTAGGTATAAAGACTATCTCTTTCGGGTATCCCTTTCGGGTATAGGTCACGGAGGAACATCATAAGTTATTGAAACGATTAATCCATCTGTCTTAACCGCTGTAAAAAGTCTCATTGCGCCTTCGCAGCGATATTAGTATAATTATACGCATATGAACCTACTTTTGCGCTATGTGCAGGGCTCACCTCGCGCAGTACTGATCTGTGCTGCCATTCTTATTGCGGTTATTGCTCTCCTGGATTGGAGCCTCCGTATCAACGTCTACTTCGGCTTTCTCTACGTATTCCCTATGCTCCTTGTCGGTACCGTTCTTCGATGGCGGCAAATCGCCTTGGCAGCAATCCTTTGTACCGTTCTTTCCGAGCTCTATGACCCGTTCTCGTTTGAGCCGGCCACGTCATTGCCGCAGGACCTTTTACTTTTCGTTGCGCTTGTTGGTATGGGATTGTTTTCCCGCCAGGTGACCGTAAACCGCCAGCGTGACCTGGAGCATCGCCAAAGGGTCGAAAAAGAAGTTGCGGCCCGGCGTGAGGCGGAAGAGCAGCTCGCATTTCTCATCCAGACGAGCCCCGTCGCTATTCTCGTCATGAGCGCAGGTGGGGAGATTCTTATTGCTAATTCCGCGGCTGACCGCCTTTTTAGAGTACGAGAAGGAGAGTTAACCGGGAAAAATATATCACGCTATATTCCGGCGCTTGAACGCGTGCCTTCCGCGGAAGACACGGCGCAGTCCTTTCGAACCGAGATGCAGTGCCGTGGAAAACGGGACAATGGGGACATCTTTTTGGCCAACGTTTTCTTTTCCACGTACAGGACGGCCGTGGGTCCCCGCCTTGCTGCTCTGGTAGTAGATGCCTCCGAGGATCTGCGGGATCGAGCGGAATACGGTCTGGAGCAGCTTATGGCGGGATCGCGTATTCTGGTGGGGGCTGTTTCCCACGAAGTGAGAAACGTGTGCAGCGCTATTACCGTCATGTATGAGAACCTTGCACGAAGCGGAGATTTGCGGAAGAACCCTGATTTCGAAGCTCTCGGCTCCCTGGTCGAGACGCTCAATAAGATCGCGTCTCTCGAACTGCGAAAGAGCACACGCGGCTTCGAAGCTACGGTTGTTGATCTGGCCGATGTTCTCGATGAGGCGCGCATCGTGCTGGAGCCCTATTGCGCAGAATCGGATATCACGGTGTATTGGAATATCCCCGAAGAGTTGCCTTCAGTGTGGACCGATCGCCATAGCTTGCTGCAGGTGTTCCTTAATCTCACAAAAAATAGCCGTCGCGCATTGGAAGGCGCAAGCCTTAAAAGAATCGATGTCTCGGTTGGGGTCGAGCATGGGATCGCGGCTATTAGAATCTGTGACACGGGGCCGGGCATCGGCTCGGCCGAAAAGCTGTTTCAGCCTTTGCAGAAAAGCGCCGACACCACGGGGCTCGGGCTGTTTCTTTCCCGCGCTTTCATGCGATCCTTCGGGGGCGACCTTCGCTACGATCCGGAAACTCCCGGGTGTTGTTTCGTCATTGAACTGGCCGTAGCCGGTATCGCTGAAGCAGATCACGGGTGAGTTGGGGCAAGGATGCAGCGCATACGACTCTTGTTGGTGGACGATCATCCCCTCTTTCGGGAAGGCCTGGCGCGCCTGCTGGCATCGGAGCCTGACTTTGAAATGGTTGCCCATTGCGGAACCGCAGCCGAGGCTTTGGAAGCGCTCAGCCATTCTGAGATTGATATGGTGCTGCTCGATTTCGATTTGGGCGACGAGCAGGGGAATCACCTCGTGTCGACGTCGCGTCAACACGGATATACGGGCAAGATACTCATGGTCACGGCCGGCATGAGCGCGAAGGAAGCCTCCGCTGCATTGAAGATGGGTGCATCGGGTATTGTGCTCAAGCATAGTTCTCCCGGCACGCTGGCAGACGCTGTTCGGATGGTTGCCCGTGGAGAAATGTGGGTCGACCAGAAGGTCATTCAACAAATGGCCGACTCCCTGCAGGGCGACCAACAGCGCCCGCCGCGAACGCTTACGCAGCGGGAGGATCAAGTGCTCCAGGGCGTGTTCGAAGGACTGATCAACAAAGAAATCGCGGCAAGAATAGGTGTATCGGAAGATTCAGTGAAGGCAACGCTCAAGCAATTATTTCTCAAAACTGGTGCGCGAACACGCAGCCAGCTTGTCCGCATTGCACTCGAAGGCTCCTTCCGCTCGAAGAAGTTATGAATTTATCGTCTTTTGCCAGCGATGTGTTCTGTCTCGGATACTTGCACGATTGATGGTCCGGCTAGCGTCACGATCTCCTGAACTTTTCGTTGAGCACGCGTTTGAATCGCGGAGCGTAGATGATGTCAAAAGCCTCCTCTTTGTCGGGAAAAAGGAGGAGCGCATGTTTCTTGACGCCTTCCACAATGCCTATCGCCTGATCGTGGGTGATCTCCTGTGTTCTGATGTATTGGAGTGCAAAATCGACAATGAAGCGTAGGCGCCGCACCTTTTTGGTCTCTTCCGTAACTGCCTGCTTAAGTTCGTCGTCTTCCATGTTAATCCTCGGGGCACGGGTCAAGGGTCACGGGTCACGGGCAACAGAGTATTCCGGGAATCTTCGGGCGCGGGTTCAAGCCTAACCTTGCCCCTTGCCCCTTGACCCTTGACCCGATCTTCCAAGCAGTTGTGCAAATATCCAGAGGCCGATCCCGAAGGTTATGGACATGTCCGCTATGTTGAAAGCGGGCCAGTGATACTGCTTGTAATAAACATCGATGAAATCGGTCACGTACCCGTAACGCACCCGGTCGTACATGTTGCCCAGAGCGCCTGCAAGGATGCACGTGAGAGCGAATTTCACCGTCTCAGTATGCTGGTATCGCAGGAGATAATAAATCAAGCCCGCTATGATTATGACGGGCAAAACAAGAAATATGTAAGCCGCATCGCCGTGCTGCGCGAGAAAACCGAAAGCGCCTCCGTAATTCCGTGCATGAACGACCGAGAGATACGGTGTAATGTCTGTGGAAGTAAGGTAGGCCAGATGCTTGATGACCAGGATCTTGGTCAATCTGTCCAAAGCAACTATGAGCAGAACAATCAGGAGGTAAGCGTGGCTCGGCATCGTTTACACAGGTTGGGAAATTCTCCCCCGGTCTGAATATCTGTTGAGTACTGCCAACAGCGCTGACACTTCTCTCCGTCCGCTCTGGAAATAGTAATCCCTATCTCATTACCTGATATGAGCTCAACCTGAGAAACAATCAGGAGGTCCTTAAGTTCCTCGCCCAGCTTGCTCATAAGCCCGTATTCCTCCGGTGGAAGCTCCAGCCGGACCTTTGCGTCGAGAGGATGGCCGATGATCTTTTCTATCCTCTTCTCTTCAATCTTCTTGTTCACCGCCTCCCTGATTTCCCAGATGCGGTCCCATTCCTGTTCGAGCTGCTCATCCACGTAAGCCCTGTTCACTTCGGGCAGTGTGCTGAGAAGCACGGACTCTTCCTTAACAAATGGCTTGAGGTATGACCACATCTCTTCGGTGGTGAAGGAGAGGATGGGTGCGGCGAGCCTCAAGAGGGTGGTAAGTGTCTCAAAGACTACACCTTGCGACGCCCTTCTCCTGACGGCATCTTTCTTTTCCACATACATTCTGTCCTTGATGATATCGAGATAGAGCGCAGAGAGGTCAATGGCGCAGAAGTTGTGGATCGCGTGGTAGATGGTGTGGAAGCCGTAGGTCTGATAGGCTTCTCTTACCTTTGCGATGAGATTCTGAAGGCGCGAGAGTATCCAGCGGTCGAGGTAGGAGAGCTGTTCGTAGGATACCTTATGCTCCGCGGGATCAAAGTCCCCGTGGAGATTTGCATGGAGAAACCGAAACGTATTTCGTATTCTCCGGTAGGTCTCCACGATCCTGTCGATCATCTCTTTTGAAATCTTGATGTCATCCCTGTAGTCTTCGTATGTGACCCAGAGGCGGAGGATCTCGGCGCCATATTTTTCGATGATCTCTTCGGGTGCTATGATGTTGCCCAGGGATTTGGACATCTTCCTCCCTTTTCCGTCAACAACGAATCCGTGGGTGAGCACCGATTTGTACGGGGCCATTCCATTGTTGCCGACGGAGACGAGCAGCGAGCTGTGGAACCAGCCCCGATGCTGGTCGCTCCCTTCCAGGTACATGTTACAGGGAAAAGCAAGCCCATCTCTTAGCTTGAGCACGGCCGCGAAACTTGAACCGGAGTCGAACCAGACGTCGAGAATATCTTCCTCTTTTACGAAGGTGGTATTGCCGCACGCACAGGTGACACCCAGAGGAGGGAGGAAAGCGGAAGCCTCCTTTTCGAACCAGACGTCAGCGCCGTGCTTGAGAACAGCCTCCGCGATGATTCCGAAAGATTCCTTGCTCCAATACGGCCGCCTGCATTGCTCACAGTAGAAGATCGTTATAGGTACGCCCCAGCTCCTCTGGCGGGAGATGCACCAGTCAGGTCTCTGGGAGAGCATGTTGTAGATACGATCCCTGCCCCACGCCGGGATCCACGTCACCTGATGATCTATGGCTTCCAAAGAACGCTTCCTGAGGCCTTTCACGTCCATTGATATGAACCACTGTTCCGTGGCCCTGAATATCACGGGCTTCTTGCACCGCCAGCAATGCGGATACGAGTGCTCGATGTTCTCCGTGAGGAGGAGCGCCCCGAGTTCCTTGAGCTTTTCTATGATGTGCGCGTTACTCTCGAAAACGTTCATACCTTTGAAGGCTTCAACCTCTTTGGTAAATTCGCCCTTTTCATTTACCGGCGAATAGACATCGAGGCCGTATTCGAGGCCGGTTTCATAGTCCTCCTCGCCGTGGCCGGGCGCAGTGTGGACAGCGCCAGTGCCCACGTCCTTCGTCACATAGTCTGCGAACACGACGACAGATGACCGGTCAATGAACGGATGCTGGAAGGTGAGTTCCTTGAGTGTCTGAACCGGAACATTCCCGATGACCCGGTAATCAGTGATACCTGCCTTCGCCATCGTATCCTTCACAAGGTCCTCGACCATGATGTAAATCTGCTCTTTTGTTTCGACCGCGACATACGTAAAATCGGGATGGATGGCAATCGCCAGATTTGCCGGCAGTGTCCATGGCGTCGTGGTCCAGATGAGCATGAATATGGGCTTTTTCGGGTACTCCTTGAAGGCCTCGTGCGGTGTGCGCAGCGGAAACTTCACGTAGATGGACGGCGAAGCCTTCATCTCGTATTCGATCTCCGCCTCGGCGAGCGCAGTCCTGCAGCTGATGCACCAGTGCACGGGTTTCTTTTGCCTGTAGACCTCTTTGCGGTCGAAGAACTGGGCGAGTTCCTTGATGATGGTTGCCTGGTACGCATAATCCATGGTGATGTAAGGCCGTTCCCAGTCTCCTATACCCCCGAGCCTCTTAAACTCTTCTCTTTGAATATCTATGAATCGTTCGGCGTATTTCCTGCAGTAGCGCCGAAACTGGGCCTTTGGCATAGGCTGTTGTTTTTCCTGGATCTCCTTTTCTACCTGGTTTTCTATGGGAAGGCCGTGGCAGTCCCATCCCGGCACGTAATCGGCGCGCATGCCCGCCATGAATTTTGATTTGACGATAATGTCCTTCAGTATTTTGTTCAGGGCTGTTCCGAGATGTATGTGCCCGTTGGCGTAAGGCGGACCATCATGCAGGATAAAAGCCGGTGCACCGGCCCGCGCAGCGAGGAGCTTCTCGTACAGCTTGATTTCGTTCCAGAACTGGAGAATCTGTTTTTCCTTGACCGGCAGATTCCCCTTCATGGGGAAGGGTGTCCGGGGCAGGTTGAGTGTATCCTTGTAATCCATAAGTACCTTGGCTATCGTCGCTCTCGGCCTTTAACAGACTTGCCGGGCCCATAAAACTAGCATAAAACGGGCCTCCAGGCAACTTGACACCGGGGAGGTTCTGCATTAGAAGGTAGCCTAGAAGGAGAGAATATGGCTTACGAACTCGTGCAGAAGACAAGCAGGCGACTCTCGGCTGGAAAGTTTTATCCGCTCGGCGCAACGCTGACGGATGATGGGGTGAATTTCGCCATCTATTCGCGGAACGCCCAGGAAGTGTTCCTGCTGCTTTTCGACGCTCCTGACGGCGATCCGACGGACATCATTCAACTCACCAACCGAGCACGGTACTGCTGGCATGTCTTCGTTCACGGCGTCAAACCAGGGCAGCTCTACGGATACAAGATCAGGGGTGAGTATAATCCGGCGGGCGGCTTGAGGTTCAACGAGCAGAAACTCGTGATGGACCCGTGCAGTAAGGCGCTCACCGGCAAATTCAGGAACGTTGACAATCTGCTCCTTGGCTATGATGCCTCCTCCTGGGGAAAGGACCTCACCAAGGACGGCCGCGATAATACGCGAATCGTTCCTAAATCGATTGTGGTTGATGATAGCTTCGACTGGCAGCAAGATGCGCCACCAGACATCGCTCCGGAAGATCTGATCATTTACGAGGTTCATGTTAAAGGCTTTACAGCGCATCCTACTTCCGGAGTGAGCAAACCGGGCACGTACCTGGGGTTCATCGAAAAGATCCCGTACCTGAAGGAGCTGGGCATCAATGCGGTGGAGCTTATGCCCATCCAGGAATTCTATATTGATGATTTTCTGCTCGACAAGGGATTGACCAATTACTGGGGTTACAATACCATCGGATTTTTTGCTCCGGAAAGCTCTTACGGGAGCGGCGTGTACCCGGGCTGCCAGGTCAATGAGTTCAAGACGCTGGTACGGGAGCTCCATAAGGCAGGTATCGAGGTGATCCTCGATGTCGTATACAACCATAGCGGTGAAGGCAATGAGCTGGGGCCGACTATCTGCTTCAAGGGTGTGGACAACGGCACGTATTACGCCCTGACCGGCACGAGCGACCAGCCCTTCCGATATTATATGAATTACACGGGCTGCGGAAACAGTCTCAACCTGTCAAACCCCCAGGTCACGCGCTTCGTCATGGATTCACTCCGATACTGGGTGGAGGTGATGCATGTCGATGGTTTCAGGTTCGATCTTGCATCGGTGTTGGGACGGGAAGATGGTTTCTTCCGTACGTCTGCCTCCTTCTTTGATGCTGTCTCGCAGGATCCGCTGCTCAACCGTGTGACACTTATCGCAGAGCCCTGGGACATCGCCACATACCAGGTCGGTAACTTTCCGATCGACTGGTCTGAGTGGAACGGGAAATTCAGAGACACAATCCGGAAGTTCGGCAAGGGCGATGCAGGTCAGGTGAGAGACCTGGGGTGGCGGCTGACCGGCTCGGCTGACCTTTATGGAGATAACGGAAGATCTGCATATAACAGCATTAACTTTGTCACCTGCCACGATGGTTTCACACTCAATGACCTCGTCTCGTACAACGGTAAGCATAATGAGGCCAACCTGGAAAACAACAACGACGGGACCAACGACAATAATTCGTGGAACTGCGGTTACGAGGGCGATACGAACGATCCCGATATCCAGCGGCTCAGAAAACAGCTGATCAAGAACTACATCTGCTATCTTATTCTTTCATCGGGCACGCCCATGATGCTTGGCGGCGACGAATGCATGAGGACGCAACGAGGCAACAACAATGCCTATTGCCAGGACAATGAGATGAGCTGGTTCGACTGGCGGCTTCTCACCCAGCACGCAGACCTGTTTGAATTCGTCAAGAAAACGATTGCCCTCGAAAAAAGATTCAGCGTCCTTCGGAGGAGAAAGTTCCTGCTGGGTGAGGACCTGGACACAGATAGCGTACCGGATATCACGTGGTATGGGTTTAATCTTGATACGCCTGCCTGGGATGATCCGGAGCTTCGCACGCTCTGCTATCGGCTTGAAAACTGCGAAGCCGACTCAAGCGACAGCGAGTACCATATATTCTTAATTTTGAATGGAGACTGGAGACAGCAGGGTGTAAAACTTCCGGTCTTTGCTGGCGCTAAGCGCTGGTGCAGGGTGATTGATACGAGCCTTCCGGCCGGAGAGGACTTCTCGGCCGAAGGCGCCGAGGTCGTGATTGACCCGCCAGGGTATTACCTTGCCAACCCCAGAAGCACCGTGGTACTTTTAGGGAAGTGATTTAAGGAGACTGCGAATTGTGTTGCACACTGCAGAAACCCGTTGGTTCATCCCGGAAAGATTGCCTGACGCAGTGCTCGACTGGTTCAGGGCCGGCCAGCCTATCGACTCGGAAGGAGTTCAGGTTCATGAATATCTGCTCTTTCCTGACTGCGACTCGGTCGGCGTGAAGCTGCGTGATGGAAGGCTCGAAATCAAAGCAATGCGAGGGTCACCTCAAACGCTGATCTTGCGCTCTGGCATTAAGGGCCGAACAGAGCAATGGGTGAAGTGGTCCTTGGTGAGCGAAGCACTGCAAGCCCTCGACCCTGCGCTGCACCAATCCGGTCGCTGGCTGAAAGTGCGCAAGGAGCGTTTTCTTCGCTGGTTCACGCATGAGCAAGGCAGGCTCACAGAGGTTACCGGAAGGCAAGAGCCCTCCGCCGTGGTGGGGTGTCATATCGAAGTGACGCGTATTGATGTGGATGCCGATCCACGATTCTGGTTCTCTCTCGGCTTTGAAGCCTTCGGTCCACCGGCTCTAACGGCGGCGGTCCTTGATGACGCGCTCTTCGCCTTCTTCGATAAACACGGACCGGTGCCGGGAAGGGCACTCAGTGAAAAGGAGTCAGCCAGTTACCCTGTCTGGCTCACAAAGCTTGTCAATACGCCTTCGCGTTAATCGGGGCTCAGCGCGAAATCGCAGCGGGTTGTCCTATCGACGTTTAGAGTTCTTCTTTTTCGCATCCGTTTCCAGAGCGGAGATGTCGGTCTTCTTTCCTTCAAAGAGAATCCACTTCAAGGAAGCCCTCGGTTTTTGTTTTGCTGAAGGCATCTTAAGGCAAACGACCATCCCTTTTTTAAGTGTGAGCGGACGCCCCAAGTCGAGGAGAGTTCCCACCACCTCCCCAAGATCCGGCTCATGACCAACCAGGGCTGTGCTCCGTTTCCCCTTGAAGGGAGCAAGAACTCTCCGGAGGTTGGCCACACCAAATCCCGGGGCCAGTTCCAAAGAGGCGACAAGTTGCCCTCGGAAAGCAAGCGCTTCCGACAGGATATCCGCCGTTTGTACGGCGCGCACCAGAGGACTCGTTATGATGGTATCAGGCATCTCCCCCTTTTTTGCCATTCTCCTGGCCGTCAGTCGAAAAGATTCACGGCCGCGAGGAGTGAGATAACGATGCTCATCAGCAACTTCTCCTTCCCTCTCGATAGCCGCCGCATGCCGGACAACATAAAGTTTCATATCATGACCCTCCTCTGTTTCTCAACAGGCTCCTTGCTTGTTCGTCGCCGCACTGTGCCGCAGTCGTTATATCATCAATCGCCTGCACATGGTTCCCGAGGATTGCATTGACCATCCCCCGATTGCGATAGGCCTCGCCATACCTGGGGTTGATCTCAATGGCCTTGTCAAAGTCTGCAATCGCCTGGGTGTAGTTGCCGAGATTCCAGTAGACAATTCCTCGGTTGACATAGGCCTTCCCGTACCGCGGATTCATCTCGACGGCCTTGGTATAGTCTGCCAGTGCCTGGGCGTACTTGCCAAGCCTGTGGTAAACCACACCGCGGTTATGATAGATGGCGCTGTTGCCATCCGTAACTTCGAGGGTATGATCATACAGGGTGATGCTGTTCCGCCAGTACCCGACCTGTCTCCATGTGACGAAGAACAGGCATAAAAGACAGAGTGCCGGTAGCGTGATGAGTGCCTTCATACGATGAGGCCAGCTCTTCAGGAGGTCCGGGAAACCCCATGCGACGATGATGAACAATCCGATCAGGGGCACATAGGTATACCGGTCTGCCATGGCCTGCATGCCTACGGGCACTATCCCTATGACCGGCACGAGGGTCCCCGCATACCAAAACCAGCCCACCGCCACATAAGGCCATTTTTTTATCGCCCTCACTGCTACCACGGTGATCGTGATAAGGATCACCACAGAACCGAGGACCTTCCAGAGTGGCCACCACCCCGGGTGAGGATAGAGGATGGCAAGATGTGCGGGCCAGAACATCTTGACGATATAGGTGATGTAGGAGACGAAGGCATTGGCGATACGGGCGCCGGGAGTGAGGGTCTCAAGAGCCTGCATTGCCCCTCCGTGCTGCTGGACGAGGTAGGTGACGATGCTTGAGATTGCGCTCAGTGCGAAGAGCGGCATCTTTTCGACAAGGAGAATGCGAATCGATGACCATCGGGTCACTGTTGGTTTTCTGAGCTCCATGCGCCCAAGAGGCCAGTAGTCCAGAAGCAACAGGACAAAGGGAAGTGTGACGAGCATAGGCTTTGCCATCAAGCCCAAGGTAAAGCAGCAAAGCAGCCCGAGGTAGCGCGTGAGTCCTGGCCGGCCAACATAGGAGACATACATCCCCATGGTGAGCATCCAGAAGAAGGTGGAAAGCACGTCCTTACGCTCGGCTACCCAGGCGACCGATTCGACGTGCAGCGGGTGAAGGGCAAAGAGGGCCGCTACAAACGCGCTTTGCCAGAGTGCTTTAGTCATCCGGTGAAAGACGAGAAAGAGCAGAATGGTATTCGCACAATGGAACAAGAGATTGGTGAGTTGGTGCCATCCCGGCCGCAGCCCGAAGAGCTGCACATCCGCCATGTGGGAGATCCAGGTCAAGGGATGCCAGTTTGAGGCGTAACCGGTAGTGAATGCCCACCTGATCCCCTCCAGGGTGAGGCCGTGTTGAACGTGGCTGTTTTCGGTGACGTAGCTCCAGTCATCGTAATTAATGAAATCGGAGCGGATGACCTGCCAGAAGGCTATGAAGGCGGCGAGACCGAGGAGGAGGCAGATAATCAACAGATCCTTCTTTGTTGACATCAAATCATTCCTGTCGGTAGGTGGCAGTCAGGGGTGTTGCACAGGTGAGTTTCTCCGGCTGATTTTTCCTGGTGTGGAAGGGTTCACACATGGGTTCAGGCCTTGGCGTTTTCCAGTATACGTTGGGCCGTAGTTCAAGTCAAACAGACTGTGTGCGCGGCGGTCACATTGCGACACATTCCATGACGTGCTACATTAGTAATGGCAATGGTTGGTTTTGTCTTTATCCGAGGTATTGTCAAAATCCGCGCTGGCTTCAACCATTTCCTTCGCTTGCTGGTGCTCCGTCTCTCACCCGTTCTAAGTTCTCCTTCCGCTTGCCTGTGGAAC
>Ga0209039_10002905_pt1 | contig 13945 bp, 11 predicted proteins | sample BogFormECP12_OM1_FD_188238 | JGI IMG/M metagenome (GOLD analysis project Ga0209039, IMG submission 188238) | Bog forest soil microbial communities from Calvert Island, British Columbia, Canada - ECP12_OM1 (SPAdes) (version 2) | ecosystem: Environmental > Aquatic > Freshwater > Wetlands > Bog ...
GTCGTGCGCGGCCGGATCCCGTAGATGCACGTCGCGCTGTCGATGTTGATGATCCGGAAGTACGAGTCCATCATGTTCAGGATCTCGCTCGACACGAGCAGTCCCGGCTTCAGGAGGCCGATCCCAAGGTTCCCGACGTGCTTCGTGCGCGAAACGCCCTGGAAGTACATCCGGATCGCGACCTGGTCGCCCATCAGGCTCTCGAACGTGTCGAATGCGGTGTACTCGAGGAACGTCTTGCGGTCCGGCCCGGCGACCGCCCGCTCGGCGGCGACCATCGCCTTCACCGCTTCGTCCCGGCCGTAGCGGCCCATCGGGAGGATGTACGGCTCCTCGGTCTCGTTCGCGGAGTAGTCGGGGATCCGGACCCGCGTGTCGAACTGGTTCGCGGGGACGTGACGGATCAGCGTCTCCCGGAGCTTGTCGGGCGACTCGCCTGCGGCCAGCACCGCGATGATCCCCCGCCCCTGGGAAAGGAAGTTCAGGAACGTGGGCGTGAACAGCATATAGTAGTCGTCGACGCCGACGTTCACGTCGACCTCGAACGCGTTGAAGCTCCCGCGACGGAACCCGCCGCCGAGCAGCTTGTCGAAGTCGGGGACGCCGGTCGAGTAGTGCTTCTCGCCGTCGGCGACCGGCTTCCACGGGGAGTTCGGCACCGTTCCCGCGGGGGTCGCGACGTTCCCGAGGGCCTCGAAGCGCCCCCCGTCGAGCGTGACCGCGTAGCGGGCCCGCCCGATGTTGGTCGCCCGGAGCTTTTCGAGGTGCAGGTGGCGCACGCGGCGCTCGTCGAGCTGCTCGCGCTGGATGGAGATGAGCCCGTCCACGAGGTATTCGATCCCACCCGCCTCGGGCTTCTCGAGGATCATGACGACGTCGGTGCTCGACGCCTCGACCAGGTCCTTCTGGAGGGCCATGACGAACTCTTCCATCTCGAGTCCGTACTTGTGGGTCACACCCTCGAGTGAGTCGATGACGAGGAGCGACTTCTCCGGGAGAGCGCGCTCGATGCGCTGGTAGACGTTCTCCACCTCGGGCATCGGGCTTCGCTTCAGGAGCGCGGTCAGGTGGGTGCGGTCGACCCGGGTCGGCGGTCCGCGTTCCTGGCCGAAGCTCGCGAGCACCTCACGGCCGGCCCGCACCTTCTTCTGCTCCGTCTCGGGGAGCTCGACGTCGCGGGTCTTGCTGGATGCCTGGATCGCGTCGAGGAACAGCTTCGCCGCGTCGAGGACGCGGGTCCGCATCTCGGAGGTCCTCAGCCACGGGAACTGGCGGAAGAGCGCCTCGTCCCCGATACGCGTGGAAAGATAGTACGACCGGTTCGGCTGGCCGACCCGCTCGAGCAGTTCGAGCCCGAACGTCGTCTTCCCCGTACCGGCTCCGCCCTTGATGATGAGCGACCGACCTCCCTTCCCGCTCAGGAAGGTGATCACCTCCGCCGGCACGCCACCGACGGTACTTCCCTCGTTCGCGGTCATATTAGGTCCTCTTTGTACGGATGGAGCGAGCTTCCCGAGGCTCTACCGACCATTCCGTATCCTCTGTCGTCATGGGGGTCATCCCAAAGTAAAGCTTTCGTCCCGAGAGAACGACAACGGATTACCCGCCGCCCACCGCTTCCCGCGCGGCTTTTCGGGCCCGTTCGAGGGCGTTCGCGAGGGGAGCGCCGGGCTCCCCCACGGCGGTGGCCGCGGAGGGGTTCCCGCCGCCCTTCCCCCCGAACTCGGCCTTCGCCGCGTCGAGCGCGGCCTGGGCGGAGACCTTGGGCTCGGTCGACCCGATGAAGAGAAGCCCGCGACCCTCTCGCTCGCTCGCGAGCAGAGCGACCCGACCTCCGTCCTTGGTCAGCAAACGGGAGAGCTCCATCATCTCGTTGCGGTCGAGCTCGACGCGCGCGACCACGAACGTGGTTCCCCCAACCACTTCCGTCGCGTTCGCGTCAGCGAGCAGACGGGTCGCGGTCGCCCCGAGGTCTCCCTTCCTCCGTTCCCGTCCGCTCTTCCGCGACTCCTCCACCTCGGTGAGGAGCCGGTCGATCCCGTCGGGGAGTTGAGGGACCGGGACCCCGAGCCGGTGGGCCGCCTCGCGCAGAATCGCCTCGTGCTCGTCCCGGACGTCGAGCGCCCGATCGCCGCTCACGTAGGTGAGTCTGACGACCCCGTCCTGGATCCGTTCGACGTCGAGGATCGCGATCGCCCCGACCTCGCTCGTGTGCGTGCAGTGGGTTCCCCCGCAGGCCTCCACATCGAACCCTTCGACCTCGACGATCCGAAGGTCGCGGCCGGGGACCGCGCCGCCCTGGTACAGCGTAAAGCCGAACCGACGCTCCGCCTCGCCGCGCGTCTCGAAGTAGCTCTTCACGGGCCGGTCCTCGCGGACGACCTCGTTGACCCTTCGCTCGACCTTGTGGAGCTCCTCCTTCGAGAGAGCCCGGTAGTGCGTGACGTCGATCCGGGCCGCTTCGGTCCCCTTGTACGCCCCGGCCTGCCAGACGTGGGGGCCGAGGACCTCCCGCAGCGCGCCGTTCAAGAGATGGGTCGCCGTGTGATGCTGCATCAGCTGGGTTCGGCGCCCGGGGTCGATCTTCGCCCGGACGCGTTCTCCGACCTGGAACGGCGAGGGGCGCTCGAGCCGATGCAGGACCCAGGGCCCGCGACGGTCGACCTCGACAACCTCGAGGTCGCCGAGGAAGCCCTTGTCGGTGACCTGGCCGCCTCCGGTGGGGTAGAAGTACGTGCGGTCGAGCGCGACGAACGGTCCACCGGACCACACGACGTGCGCTTCGAAGCTCACCGTGTACGGGTCGAGGTAGTAGAGGACCTCGGTGGGCGGTGTCGCCGCGGGGAGCTCCGGGAGCCCTTCGGTCGCCTCCGCGTACTCGGTCGTCGGCCCTTCGTTCTCGTGGCGCTCGGCCACGCGCGAGTAGAAATCCTCCGGGATCGGAGGCGGTTGCGAAAGCTCCTCCACGGCGAGGTCGGGGGGAACTCCGAGCGAATCGTACCATTCGATAAGGGTCTCTTCCCCCACCCGTCCGCCGGTCGCTCGGAGCCGCTCCTCGTAGCGTCGGATCGTTTGGCGCGCCCGGCCGATCGCGTCCTCGTACCGCTCGACCTCGGCCTGGACCACCTTGTGGAGGTCGTCCCGATGCGCGCCGACCTCGGGGAAGTCGCGGGCGATCTCGCGGCCGACCCGATCGAGGACCGAGATGATGTCCGGCGCCTCGGGTGCCTTCTGGAGGATCCGCAGGGAGCGGCGGAGCAGGAGACGGGCGAAGTACCCCTCCTTGCTGTTGGACGGCACCACCCCGTCCGTGAGGAGGAAGTTGAGGGCGCGCGCGTGGTCGATCAAGAGCGCGGTCTCGCGGGGAGGGAACGTCCGGCGGAACTCGTCGTACTCCTGGCCGAAGACCGCCTCGTACGCGCTCTTCGTCCCCTGGCTCGCCCAGACGAACCGCTCGAGGCCGTAGCCGGTGTCCACGACCTGGAGCGGCATCGGCTTCAGCCGCTCGCCGTCGCGGACGTACATCATGAAGACGAGCGTCGCGAGCTCGAGGCCGGAGACGCTGACGCTGAGCGAAGGTCCGACGTTCCCGCCGCCTTCCCAGACCTCTTCCTTGTAGGTGATCGACTTCGGGTCGACGCCGAGCTCGCTCGTCAGGAGCTCGTCGCAGAGCTCGGTGCACCGTTCCTTGAAGTAGACCTCGTGGTCCGGCCGGTTGAACGCGTGGTGCGCCATCATCTCGAAGAGGGTGAAGTGGCGTCCGCTCCGGCCCACTTCTTCGAGGTCGATGAACCGCAGGACCGGCTGGCTGATCACGAGCGGGTTCGCGGGGGGCGGTATCGTCCCGTTCGTCACCCAGGGCTGGAAGTCGTAGATCGACGCCTGCGTGAAGAACACATCGTTCCGCCACCGAGCGACGGTGGGATACCGCCGGATCCGGGTATGACCCCGCCGTTCGAAGAACGACAGGAACGTCTCCCGCATCGTCCGTAGATCGTAGGGCCGCGCAAAGATCGGGTGGCCGACGAACCCGTAGTCACGGCACGGCGCCTCCTGGCAACGGTCGAAGTCGCCGAGCGTCCAGAAAGCGTGCCCGCAGACGACGCAGGTGCGGCGGTGGTACCCCCCCTTGTGGAAGAACGGGAGGTCGTACTCCGAAGGGTCCATGACGGCGCGCGGACGGCCGCCGATGCTAAAACAGTTTGTTTGGTGGTGACGCGACCGAACGCTTCGCGCGGGCACGCTCCCTCCGAAGCGGACGGCGGTCGAGCCCGTGGCGGAGAACCTCGGTGAAGGGGTCGTCCTGAGCCCTCGGGCGGCGGCGCGCGCCACCGTGGCGCTGATCGCCCTCAGGATCGGCTACGCCTACAACTGGTTCGATGTCGGCCCGGCGCTCCCCTCGATTGGAACGACGTACGGGGTCGGGCCGGCGCAGTGGGGGTTACTCGTCGCCGCGTTCCTCGTCGGGGGCGGTCTCCTCCAGGTACCGGCCGGGCTGCTAGCGCGTCGGTACGGCGCGCGCTCGGTCTCCCTCGCCGGGGTCGGCGTGCTTGCCATCAGCGCCGCGGCCTGCGGCGCGGCCCCGTCGTTTGCCGTCCTCCTCGCCCTTCGCGTCGTCGCGGGCGTCGGAGCCGCGCTCTTCTTCTCGCCGGCCATCGGGCTCGTCGCGAGTCTCTATCCTCCCGGTCGCCGAGGGATTCCCGTAGGGATCTTCAGCTCCGCGTTCAGCGCCGGGTCAGCGCTCGGGATCGTCGTCACGGCGCTCCTGATCCCGCCCCTCGGTTGGCAGGTCTCGCTCGTGGTCGGCGGCGCGATCCTGGGCGTTGCCACGCTCGTCAGCATCGTGATGGTACCACCGACGGTAGGAGCGGCCCCGAAGGGGCCCCGGGTCCGCGACCAGAGGCTCCCGGCGGCGTTGCGGTACCGGGGGGCCTGGGCGGTCGGCATCGCGTTCGTCGGGTTGGAAGGGGCCACGTTCGCGACCGGCCAGTTCGTGGTCCCGTGGGGCGAGACGGTCCAGGGTTGGACGATCGCTCTCGCGGGGGTCGTCGGGATGATGTTCGTCCTTCCGAGCATCGTCGGCGGACCGATCGGGGGTCGGATCGCCGAGCGGAACCGTAATCACCGGACGCAGTTCGTGGTGGCGACGCTCGTCGGCGCGGGCATGCTCGCCCTCCTTCCCTGGGCTGGCCTCGCGGTCGTGTTCGTAATCGGGACCATCTTCGCGCTCTCTTACGGGTTCATCTACGCGGTGATGTACGTCCTCCCGCATTTCTGGCGGGAGGTGCCGGCCGGGGAGGTCCCTCTCGCGATCGGTCTCCTCAACTCGATCCAGCTCGCCGGTGGGGCGGGCGTCTCAGCCCTCTTCGGCGTGATCGTCGCGACGCAATCCTACGCCGTGGCGTGGGAGGTCCTCGCGGTGCTGATGCTCGGGACCCTGGTCGCACTCGTGATGCTGCCGACGACGCCGGCCGCTTCGGTCGGTCCTCCTGTCGCGGAGGGTTCCGACCGACCTTGAGGGCGCGACCGGTCGCGCACTGGTCGGCGATCGGGCACTCCGGGCAGCGAGGGCGGTTCGGACGGCACAAATTCTGGCCGTGCTGGACGAGCAGGGGATTGACGGGGATCCAATAGCGCGGGTCCACCTTCTCGCGGAGCCTCGCTTCGGTCTCCTCGGGAGTGCGGGTCCGGACGACACCGAGGCGGTTCGCGATGCGGTGTACGTGCGTGTCGACCGGGATCGCCGGGATCCCGTACCCGAAGACGAGGACGCAGTTCGCGGTCTTCGGACCGACCCCGGGGAGGGAGGTCAGCTCCTCGAAGGTCCGGGGGACCGTTCCGGCGAACCGGTCCCGAATCTCTCTCGCGACGACCCCGAGCACGCGGGCCTTCACGTGGTAGAAGCCGGTCACCCGGATGAGCGACTCGACTTCGGACCGCCTTGCCCGGGCGAGCGAGGGAGCGTCCGGGAACCGGGCGAAGAGACGGGCGCTCGCGACGTCCGTGTTCGCGTCCCGGGTGCGCTGGGAGAGGATCGTGCCGATGAGGACCTGGAACGGGTTCTCGGCGTGGTCCCGCAGGTACGGGCGCCGCCAATCCCCCGTGCCGTAGAGCGCGCTGAGCCGGTCGAGCAAGCGCTCCCAATCGAACGGGGCGGCGGAGGCTTCGCGGGTCATTTCGGGGTCCTCTGGTTGGGGGAAGCGGGCGTGCCCATCGCTTCGGAAACGGTCGCCCCGGGGTCGGAGAGGTCTGGCTCGTCGCGGTCTCCCGGCTCCCGAAGGAGTTCGCCCACGAGGTAATCGCTGCCGACGACGAGCGTGAACCCGTCGGGACCGGTCCCGGCCCGGGCGAGCGCGAGACCCTCCGCCGCCGACGGGGCCTCGACGATCCGGGGGAACCGGCCGACGGCCGCCAGCCGGAGTTCCGCCGGACGAGCTCCACGGTCCGAGCGGACCGGCACGACGACGAGCGTGCACGCGAGCGGGGAAAGCGCATCCAGGATGCGCCCGACCTCCTTCTCGCGGAGGCAACCAAAGAGGATCACGCTCTCCTCCGGGCTCGCGAGGGGAGAGATCTCGGCGAGGCTCTGCGCGAGGGCCCGGGCGCTCTCGGGCGTGTGAGCAACGTCGTAGAAGAGCTCGGGCCGCTTCGCGACCCGCTCGAGCCGCCCCGGCCAGCGGACCGCAGCGAGCCCGGCGGCGACCTTCTCGCCGCTCAGGGAGAGTCTTGTGGCCTCGGCGAATCGCACCGTGGCGGCCACCGCGAGGGCCGCATTCCCCGGCTGGAACCGGCCGAGAAGCGGGATGAACAGGTCGGGGAACGACCGCCCCGGTAAGCGCACGGAGAACGTCTGGCCGTTCTCCGAAAGCGTTCGGCCTTCGACCCGGACCTCCTTGCCGGCGTGCCAGAGGGGCACGCCCACCTGGGTCGCGGCGGCCTCCACGACCGCCCGGGCCTCGGGCGGAAGCTCTCCAACGACCCCCGTCATCCCCGAATGGAAGATGCCGGATTTCTCGCGGGCGATCGAGGCGAGGTCGGGACCGAGCAGCTCGGTATGCTCGAGCTCGATGGTTGTGATCACGCCGACGCGCGCGTCGAGCACGTTGGTCGCGTCGAGGCGACCTCCGATCCCGACCTCGACGACCGCCGCTTCCACCTTCTCGCGGGCGAACCAGTCGTAGGCCAGCGCGGTCGTCGCTTCGAAGAACGTCGGCGGCCGGTCGATGCTCCCGGCCGCCTCGGCGTCCCGGGCGGCCGCCTCGACGCGTCGGACCCCGTCAACGGTCGCCGACCGTGGGATGAGCCGACCGTCGATCCGGATGCGCTCCCGATACGTCGAAAGGTGCGGGGAGGTGAACAGGCCGGTCGTGAGCCCGTGGGCGCTGAGGATCGACTGGGCCATCACGGCGGTGGACCCCTTCCCCTTGCTGCCCGTGACGTGGATGGCCGGGAACTTCCGCTCGGGGTGGCCGAGCCCGGCGAGCAGCGCCTGCACGGTCTCGATCCCGGGGCGGAGGCCGAAGCGGCGGCGCCGGAACAGCTCCTCGAGCGCCGTGCGGTACTCCTCGTGTGTCACGGCTCCTCCCTCCGAGCTGACCGTCCGATCAAGGGTCTCCGGGCCGCGCCGCTCCCTTTCGCTAGTACATCGACCGCTCGCGGTACGACCCGAACACCTCTTGGAACGCGCGCACGATCTCCCCGAGCGTCGCGTCCGCCTGCAGGGCTTCGAGAACCGCGGGCATCGTGTTCTTCTCCTCGGTCGCGGCGACCTTGCGGAGCCGGTCGAGGGCCGCGGCGTGGCGGGCGGGGTCGCGCCGGGACCGCAGCGCACGAAGCCGACGGCTTTGCGCCCGACGCGCCTCCTCCGTGATCTTGAGCCGCGGGACCTTCACCGGAGTGTCGACCGTGAAGGCGTTCACGCCCACGACCTTCTCCTCGCCTGTCTCGACCGATCGTTGGTAGCGGAACGACGCCTCCTGGATCTCGCGCTGGAAGAAGCCCCGCTCGATGCCGGCGACCACGCCGCCGAGCGCGTCGATCCGGTCGAAATAGCGACGGGCCTCCTCCTCCATCGTGTCGGTGAGCCACTCGACGTAGTAGCTGCCCGCGAACGGGTCGACCGACTCCGCGACCCCCGATTCGCACGCGAGGATCTGCTGCGTTCGTAGCGCGATGCGGACCGCGTCCTCGCTGGGGAGCTGGATCGCCTCGTCGTAGGAGTTCGTGTGCAGCGACTGCGTGCCGCCGAGGACGCCCGCGAGCGCCTGGACGGTGGTCCTCACGATGTTGAGCTCGGGCTGCTGCGCGGTGCACGAACAGCCTGCGGTCTGCGTGTGGAACCGGAGCCACATCGACCGCTCCGACTTCGCGCCGAACTCGTCGCGCATCACCTGCGCCCAGATCCGGCGGGCCGCGCGAAACTTCGCCACCTCCTCGAAGAAGTCGTTGTGCGAGTTGAAGAAGAACGAGAGCCGCGGCGCGAACTCGTCCACGTCGAGGCCGCGCTTCTTAGCCTCGGCGACGTACGTTCGGCCGTCCGCGAGCGTGAACGCAAGCTCCTGGACCGCCGTCGAGCCGGCTTCGCGGATGTGGTATCCCGAGATCGAGACCGGGTTCCACCTCGGGGTCGAGCGGGTCGCGAACTCGATCGTGTCGGTGACGAGACGGAGAGCGTGACGCGGCGGGTAGAGGAACTCCTTCTGGGCGATGTACTCCTTCAGGATGTCGTTCTGGGTCGTGCCGCCCAAGCGCGCGAAGGGGACCCGGCCCGCTGTGCCGGCGAGCAGGTACATCCCCCAGAGGATGTTCGCGGGGGCGTTGATCGTCATGCTCGTCGTCACGTCGGCGAGCGGGATCCCGGCGAGGAGCCGCCGCATGTCGTCGAGGGAGCCCACGTTGACCCCGCACTTCCCCACCTCGCCGAGCGCTTCGGCGTCGTCCGCGTCAAGCCCGTAGAGCGTGGGGTCGTCGAACGCGACCGAGAGCCCGGACTCGCCGTGCTTCAGGAGGTATCGGAACCGGCGGTTCGTATCCTCCGGCGTCCCGAACCCGGAGAACATCCGCATCGACCAGACCCGACCGCGGTACATCGTCGGATGGACCCCGCGTGTGAACGGAGGCTGGCCCGGGTAGCCGATTCGCTCGAACGACCCGGCCGAGGAGCGGGGCGTGTAGAGCCGGTCGATCGGGATCCCTCCCAGCGTCGTAAACCGCTCCTTCCGCTCCGGGTTCTTCGCGAGGGCGGGAGCGAGGGTCTCCTCTTCCCAGCGGCGGGTGCGCTCGCGGACCGGGTCGCTAGGGCCCGCGTCCACCGCCGTCGGAGGCGACGGTCGGGTCGGGCGGCTCGCCGACATCGAGGTCGGGGAGACCGACGGGAACTATAACTCCGGGGGCCGCGAAAGAACGACGCGGGACGCGGCCCCGGTTACGGGACCGCGGGCAGCGGAGGTGGGGTGTCCTTGGGGACGAGGCGGGCCTTCGTGATCCGGAGCGTCGACGTCGACCCGGTGACCGAGCGCTCGACCGTCTCCGGCTCGATGCGGCCCTCGAAGAACGGGGCGTCGACGACCAACGTCTCGAACTCACCCCCCTCTCCGGCGACGTTCACCCGACGGACCTCGCGGCTTCGCCGCTCGAGCTCCGCGACGAGGTCGAGGTCGAGCCGGCGTCCGAGCAGGTCCGGGGTGAGCGGCTCGGCGGCGAGGTGCACGAGGCGGATGTCGAGGCCGGCCGCGATCTCCTCGCGGACGACCCGGACGGGCTCCTTCCTCCAGAGAGGGGCGTAGACGCGTCGGCCGACCCCGCCCGCGATGCGCAGGAGGCGCGCCCACTGGTACGACGACTGGATCGCGCCCGCCACCACGGGCCCGCGCTCGCCTTCAATCGCTTCCCGCAGGGCCGCGAGCTCGCGTTCCTCGCCCGTCCCGTGCACCGGCACCCGGCGATGGGACTTCTTCCAGGCCTGGGCCTGGAGCGCGACCAGGTCCAGGTTCGGGGTGTGGAACAGCATCGCGTGAGGGTCCTCGGGCGCGATCGTGACGAGCTCGTCGACCGGCCAGCCCTGCGTGTCCGCGAGGTACGCTGCGTAGATCGAGTCCTTCCCCCCGGAGACCAGCGCCGTGACCGTCATGGTCGCGCCCCGGCCACTAGGGAAGTCCGAGGCCGCCGCGCCAGCGCTCGTAGAGCGGGAGGAGCGGGACGGTCGCGAGGGCGTGGCCCTTCCAACGCAAGGTCGCGTCGGCCGCCACGACCTCTCCCAGCCGGGCGCCGACCGGTGAGGCAAACGTTCGTTCGAACCGACGCCGCTGCGCTTCGGGCACCTCGACCACGAACCGACTTCCGCCTTCAGCCGCGAGCGCGAGGGAGGGAGAACGCAGGCCGGTGGCGTCGAGGTCGACCGCGAAGCCGAGGCCGCCTCCGAACGCCATCTCGGAAAGCGTCACGGCGAGCCCTCCGTCCGAGACATCGTGGACCGCTCGCACAAGACCCCGACGCTCGGCCGAGAGCAACCGCTCCCCCAGGCGACGCAGGCCGGCAGGGTCGGTCCGGGGGAGCGCGAGCCCGGTCCGGCCGTGTCGCCGGGCCCACAGCGACCCGCCCAGCTCGCCCGCCGAGCGTCCGAGCAGGTAGAGCCGGTCCCCCTCCTCCTTCAGGTCGCTCGTCGCGACGTGCGTGATGTCGTCCACGATTCCCGTGGCGAGCAGCACCGGGGTCGGAGGAATCTCGGCGCCTAGGCCCCCGTTGTAGAAGCTGACGTTGCCGCTCGGCACGGTGAACCCCAAGGCACGGGCGCCGCGCGCGAGACCCCGGGTCACCGACGCGAAGTCCGCGAGGACGCGCGGGTCTTCCGGGTTCCCAAAGTTGAGGCAATTCGTGAACGAGTCGGGCCGCGCCCCGACGGAGTAGAGGTTCCGCGCGGCCTCTTCGACGATCATGACCGCCCCGTTCTCCGGGTCCTCGGAGCAAGCCCAAGGGTGGGTGGCCGTCGTGATGCCCAGCCCACGGAGGCTCGAAGGGCGGGGCTGCAGCACCGCCGCGTCGCCGTGCGACGGGGACGTGACGCGCCCGTGGAGCGGCTTCACGACCGTTCGGCCCTGGACCTCATGGTCGTAGACCCGGAGGACTCCCTCTCGCGAAACCGAGTCCGGGGCAAGGAGGAGGTCAGTGAGAAGGCCGGCCGGATCCTCGTCCGCAAGGTCGGGGGACCGTGCGGATCGACGGCGCCGGGCACGGGTCGGTCGGCGAACGGTCGGCGGGTCGACCCGGAAGCCGACCTTCATCTGCGCCGCCAGGGCGCCCTTCCAGAGCAGGGTCTCGTACGGTCCGGGGACCACCTCGCCGATGTCGGTCGCGGGCACGTCATGGCGCCGGAAAATCGCGAGGAGCGCAGGGAGGTCCGCGGGAGCGACGTCCAGGATCATCCGCTCCTGGGACTCGGAGACCCAGACCTCCCACGGGCGGAGTCCCTCCTCCCGGAGCGGCACGCGGTCGAGGTGGAGGCGCGAGCCGAAGCCGCCGGAGTTGACGAGCTCGCCCGACGCCGTGGCGAGACCGCCGCCCCCAAGGTCCTTCTGGCCGCGGACGAGACCGCGGTCGTACGACTCGAGGCAGGCGTGGATGAGCGGCTCCTTCATGATCGGGTTCCCGAGCTGGACCGCGCCGCGGGACTCGGACTCGCTACGGTCGGTGAGCTCCTTCGATGCGAACGCCACGCCCCCGATCCCGTCGCGAGCCGTGAGCCCGCCGGCGAGAACGAGGTGGTCGCCGACGGCGTGCGCGCGGTTCGGTGTGAGCCGGCTCTTCGGCAGGAACCCGACACAGCCCACGTTCACGAGCGGGTTCACGACGTACGCCGGGTCGAAGTAGACACACCCCGAGACGGTCGGCACGCCGACCCGGTTGCCGTAGTCGCGGATCCCGGCGATGACGCCTTCGGCGATGTACCGGGGGCTCTTCACGCCTGGCGGAAGCGTGTCGGGTCCGCGGTCGAGCGGGCCGAAGAAGAGCGGGTCGCTGAGGGCGATCGGCTTGCCGCCGACCGCGAGAACGTCCCGAAGGATCCCTCCGATCCCGGTCGCGGCGCCACCGTACGGCTCCACGGCGGATGGGTGGTTGTGGGATTCGATACGGATGGCGTAGGCGAACCCGTCCTCGAATGGGAGGACCCCCGCGTCCCCGGTTCCTAGGACCCGGGGCTTGGAATGCAGGCTCCCGAAGGCGCGCTTCAGGAACGGTCGGGAGCTCTTGTAGCTGCAGTGCTCGCTCCAGCTCTGCGCGATCCCGGCGAGCTCGACGTCCGTCGGCTCGCGGCCCTCGATCCGATAATAGGCCTGGAGCCGAAGGAGCTCGCGCCGGTCGAGCCCGAGACCCCGCTCTTCCGAGAGCCGGTCGAGCCCGGCTAATGACGCGCGACGGATCGGGAAGTGGGTGACCTCGGCCGCCCAGTCGGACATGCGTCTAGGCCGAGAGCGGACGCACCGACACTCGGTGGATGACGGGGTTCGCGAGGAGGCGCTCGACCGCGCGGTCCGCGAGCCGACGCGCCTCGGCTTCGGACACATCCGCGAACTCGAGGTCGTAGACCCGGGCGGTGGTCACATGGCGCACGGAGGGGATCCCGAGGAGCGCGAGCGACTTCTCGATGCTCTCGGCCTCGGCGTCCATGACGCCCGGCTTGAGCTCCACACGAACCTCGATGCGGACCGTCTGTGTGTTCGTTCTCTCGACCTCCCGGAGCTCTCGTACCGAACCGGAGAGATAACGATACGCCCGGCAGGTTGCCGCGGCCGCCGGCCGATGTCCCTTGGCTGCGGTCGGGATTTCGAACCTTCGCAAAAGCCTATATAGAGGAGCTTTTTCGGGCGCCCGGCTCGGTGGGGGGCCGGCCGTCAATGGAGGAGTTCATCTGCAGTGTTGAGTTCCTGCGCGGTGCGGCCGACGTCATCGCCCGCGTCTCGAGCGAGGCGGGGGGCATCCGCGAGTACCGCGGAGGCACGGCCGGCGCCGTGATCGATCAGGTCATCAACGACCTCCAAGAGGAGTTCGAGTCCGCCCCGGCGGCGTAGCGTGGCTCGGGGACAGGCATTCGCTTTTCACGAAGGAGACGACGCGTTTCGTAGGGAGGATTACCGTGGAGAAACCGACCTCGGCCCAGCCGCCGGTCAGTCGCGTCGTCGAGAGCACGTTCTCGAACGTCTGGGGGAACGAGCACGTCGTGGCCCTCATCGCCCTCAAGGTCGAGACCGCGGAGGCGGACAACGTCGCGAGCGAGGTCGCGAAGTTCCCCGAGGTCGAGGACGACTTCCTCGTCACGGGGGACACCGACATCTTCCTCAAGGCCCGCTTCCCGCGCTACGAGGAGCTCAAGGAGTTCGTCCTGCGTCGCCTCCCCTCGGTCCGTGGGATCCGGGAGACGAAGACGCTGCTTGTCGTCACCGCCTACAAGGAGGGAGGGGAGACTTCCCGCCCATGACGGCCCCGACCACGGCCCCCTCGACCCCCGCCCTCGGGACCGCCCCACCGGTGGCGCCTAGGACCGAAGCGAACCTTCCAGGCCTCGAGCGTATCGTCGCGGCCCTCACCGAGCTGGCGGACGATGCCCTCGTCCCGAGGAACGTTCGGCGCGGCGTGCAGAGCGCGAAGGACGAGCTCTCGAAGCCGCGGGCCGCCCTCGACATGCGGATTGCAGGCGCGGTCTACATGCTCGACGACCTCGCGAACGACCCCAACCTGCCGACCCACGGACGTACCGCCATCTGGTCGATTATCTCGAGCTTGGAGAGCCTTCAGTGAATCCCGTCAGGCATACCCTCAAATACGGCTCCCGGGTCCTGCTGGCTCGGAGCGGAAACGGGCCCGTAGCTCAGTTAGGTTGGTCGTCCGGCCCGCCGGGCGACCCTACAAAGAGCATCTGGCTTTTAACCAGGTGGTCGGGGGTTCGAACGAG
>Ga0209039_10002906_pt1 | contig 13944 bp, 10 predicted proteins | sample BogFormECP12_OM1_FD_188238 | JGI IMG/M metagenome (GOLD analysis project Ga0209039, IMG submission 188238) | Bog forest soil microbial communities from Calvert Island, British Columbia, Canada - ECP12_OM1 (SPAdes) (version 2) | ecosystem: Environmental > Aquatic > Freshwater > Wetlands > Bog ...
AGACCGAACTGGAAGCCAATCGCGACGCCATCAACCGCGCCCAGCAGACCAGGGTTATCCTGGAGGGCAACCTGAACGCGATGGAAGTCACGCTGGGGGCCCAGACGCGTGCGTGGGAACAGACCCAACAACCAACGGAGGTGGATGAATCTCTTCCCCTAGCTGGCCAACCGGCCGGGACAACACAAAAAAGGAAGACGTCGGAACTCATGCAAGAGCAACTCGACGTGCTCCGCGGCCGCTACAGCGACAAGCATCCGGACGTGATCCGATTGCAGGCGGACATTGAAAAGGTCAAGCGCGTCGAGGAGCAGCGAAAAGCAGCCGATTCCGGAGAAGCGGCGGTGGCGGAGAGCCCGCAACCGAAGGGAGGAGCCAGCCGCCGTCTGCCGTCAGCGCGCGAACCGGTGGAATTCGCGCATACGCGCGAACAGGTTAGCGGGTTGCAGGCGCAGATCAAGGCCTCGGACAAGGAACTAGAGGACCGCATGGCCGAGCAGAAGCGAATCCTGCACGATCTCGACGTGTATCAGCGCCGTATCGAGCGGCTCCCGGTACGCGAACAGGAAATGGCCCAGCTCACGCGCGATTACGAGATGTCCAAGGCAAACTACAAATCCCTTCTGGACAAGAAGATGGCCGCTGAAATGGCGTTAGACATGGAGAAGCGCCAGCAGTCCGAACGGTTCACCATCATGGATCGGGCCCAATTGCCGGAAAGGCCCATCAAGCCCAAGCGGCCCTTGTTGTATGGGGTTGCATTGGGCCTCGGGCTGGCCCTTGGCCTGGTGGTGGGCTTCAGCGCCGAGATGCGGCAGAACGTGGTTCTCGGCGAGTGGGAACTGCCGCCCGACACCCCGGTTCTGGCACGGCTGCCGTATATCGAAGTTCCGCTGGTTTCGGCTCGAACGAAATCGCCGTCCCGACGCCGATGGTTCAACCGCAGGAAAGGGCTCGCCAAGGCCTCCGCCACATCGTTGTTTCTGGTGAGCGCGGCCAGCGCCTGCCTGAACTTCTTTCTTCATCGGCTGTGACTATGTACAACCAGTTCTTTGGATTAGACAAAGCCCCGTTCAATTTGACGCCTGACCCGGAATTCCTGTACCTGACAACGCAACACCGCGAGGCACTGGCCGGGCTTACCTACGCCATTCTGGCGCGCAAAGGCTTTGTGGTCCTGACCGGAAATGCGGGCACTGGCAAGACAACGCTCCTGACGCGGATTCTGGAGCATCTGCCGGCGAGCCGCATTCAGTCCAGCGTTATCGTGAACCCGACCTTGACACCTTCGGAGTTTCTGGAAGCCATCTTATTGGATTTCGGGTTCGAGGACGTTCCTCCGAGCAAGGCGCAACGCATTGCAATACTTCAGAACTTCCTATGGAGGGGGCACCGGGAAGGCAAGATCACGGCGCTGATCGTCGACGAGGCCCATAAACTGAGCCTGGAAGTGCTCGAAGAGATCCGCCTGCTCGGGAATTTCGAATCCGCCAGCGAGAAGCTGCTCCAGATTGTGCTGGTGGGCCAGAGCGAACTCGACGACCTGCTCAACCGCGAGAGCCTGAGGCAATTCAAACAGCGGATTTCGCTGCGGCTGGCGATTGAGCCTCTTTCAGAAACGGAAGTTGAGCGGTACATCCAGTATCGCTGGATGAAGGCGGGGGGGAACGAGACGCCGTTTTCCGCCGACGCGATCGCCGGCATCGGTCAGGCATCGCAAGGGGTTCCGCGTGTCATCAATGTTCTCTGCGACAACACTTTGATGCAGGCGTGCGGAGAAGAGTCCGCATTGGTCGAGTTACGCCACGTACTCGCCGTTTGCCGGGAACTGCAGTTTGCCGAGCCCCTTCCGAAAGGCGCGGCGGTCGCCGAGGCGCCCGCCCTTGCTCTGCCCGTGGAAGCTTTTCCGATGAAGACCCTGGAGCGGTATGGGACCGTGGCCCCAAAACCTTCCCTGCTGGCAAGGCTTGCAGGCAAGCTCAGATTCATGCAAAGGATTGAAACGGTGTGAGCAAGATATTCGACATGTTGACCAGGGGCCGCGGAGAGATCGCGGATGAAATCCTGCCGTTGGTTGAGCAACCGGAGCGACATTCGCACGTCCGTATGGAAACCGAGAGTGGCGCTCTATCGCCCCCAAAGGCCGATGCCCAAGCCATGCCACAAGCGACGCCAGACAAAGCACCTTCTCTTGCGGCGATTCGCACAATGAGCCTCCGCCTTCCGTCGCCCTCTCCACTATTGCCATTTGAGGACGGCCAGTGGCGACCCAGTGAACAATACCGCATCTTGCGCACCAGGATCAGCCAACATCCCAAACAGCCGCATCTGATCGTCGTTTCGAGCCCTGCCCCGGGGGACGGGAAAAGTGTCAGTGCGGTTAATACAGCCGGAGCGCTGTCGTTGAAGAGCGAGGGCCAAGTGCTGCTCCTGGACGCGGATCTTCGGAAATCGTCGATCCATCTTCAATTGGGGCTTCCAGAATCACCGGGGCTGGCCGACGTGCTCAAAGGAACCTGCACCCTGGAGGAGGCTGTGGTGCGTATTCAGGAATTCCCGAACCTTTTTGTGATCTCCGCCGGCACGCCTGCGAGCAATCCCGCCGAACTGCTCGACAGCCCACCATGGCCGGGCCTGTGTGCCAGGCTTCGCAGTTTGTTCCGCTACGTGGTTTTGGATTCATCGCCCGTGGGGGCAGTGGCCGACTACGATCTGGTTCAAGCTGTTTGTGATGGTGTGATCCTGGTGGTACGTCCCGATCACACCAATCGCCTGTTGTGCCAGAAATCGCTGGAGAACATACCGAAAGCCAAGTTTCTGGGGGTGTTGCTGAATTGTGTCCCTGACTGGTCGCCGGCGCGGCGGTTGGGCGCCGATTATTACTACTACTCGAGCGAGAAAGTCTACCCGAACAACCATCGAGGCACCGCCGGTTGAACGCGAGTGCTATGGAAAAGGTATCCGCCGATGAGCTCTAGTACAGCCCGCGATTTGCTGACAGACGCGATAGTGCCCAATCCAGCAGGGTGGTACGCCGGCATCGAGAGACGCAGGAGCCCTCGGGCACCCCTCCACTGGACCATGTACCTGATATGCAATGGCGCCAGACACCCATTACGTACGGAAGCCAGAGATCTCAGCAGGGATGGCTTCTATTGCCTGTTGGATCAGCCTATTAGACCCGGTGAGCGAATCCAATGCGAAATTGTTGTGCCTACCCATAACTCGCAGGATCCCGACGATATCGTCTATCTGCGATGCCGCGCCCAGGCAGTGCGGGTGGAGAAGATCGAGGCTGGCTCGGAATTCGGGCTGGCATGCCGGATTGAAGATTACTGCGTGATTCACGGTACGCACAGAGGTTGATGGCACCCAAAATGCCCTACGTAAGTTTATGGCACGGATCCCCACGCACGGCTTGAAATATCGCTGCTTTATGGCGGCATGCATCATGATGGGAGCCGCCTGTTTGTCCCCTGCGCTTGAGCAGCAAGAGACGTCGAAAGACTCCGCGTTGCCTGGAGAGTATCGGATCGGAGCCGGCGATGTGCTCCAGATCGTGGTTTGGAGAGAACCCGATGCTTCTTTGCCAGGCGCCACGGTTCGTGTGGATGGCAAGATCACCGTTCCGCTCATCGGCGAAGTTAATGCGGCTGGGCTCACGCCCACCGAACTGAAGGATTTGCTCGTCGAGAAGTTCTCGCACTATATTAATAACCCGGTCGTGACGGTAGATGCCAGGGAGATCCACAGCCGGAAGATCTACCTGGTGGGAAACGTCAAAAAAGAGGGACCTGTTCCTCTGAGTCAGCCGATGACGGTCTTGCAGGCGATCAATGAAGCGGGCGGGCTCGGCGATTGGGCCAATAAAAAGAAGATTTATGTCCTGCGCAAAATCGACGGGAAGCAGGTAAAGCTGCCGTTTGACTACAGCGCCGTCATCAAGGGCCAACACCTGGAGCAGAATATTACACTTTTGCCGGACGACACCATTGTTGTGCCGTGACAGGGCAGGGTTTTTCCCAAAATGTTTCCAGCGAAGTCCTACTTTTTGAGCTTTTCGAACAGAGTATGGAGTTTTTGGATATGACAGATGCCATGATTCGATTGAAACGAGGGATTCTCATCGTCGGTGTGATGGTTCTGGTTCTTTCCGGGTGCTCACAGTCGCCGCAGGCGAAGGAAGCCCGGTATCTGGAAAAGGGCAAGAAAGAGTTCCAGCAAAAGAACTACGCCGTCGCCATCCTACACTTCAAGAACGCCGCACAGGCGCAGCCCAAAGACGCCGAGCCGTACTATCAGCTCGGTCTGGCGTACCTGGCGTCGAACGACTTCAACACCGCCGCCGCTTACTTCCGGAGAGCCGCCGAATTGAACCCCAAGCACACCGGGGCGCAATTGAAGCTGGCGGAGTTGATGTCCACCAGCCGCGACAAGCAGGTATTGGAGCAGGCCCAGAAGCGGACGGAGGATGTCTTGACGTTGCTGCCGGACGATATCGAAGCCTTGAACGTTCTGGCGATCACGGAGCTGCGATTGGGAAAGCCCGAGAGCGCGGAAGCGCATCTGGAGCAGGCTCTTCGGAAATCTCCGAGCGATCTGAGGTCCTCCGTGGCTCTCGCTCAAACCAGGCTGGCGCGCAAGGATGTAAAGGGCGCCGAAGAGGCGCTCAAGCAGGCGGCCGCGCAGTCGCCGAAGTCGCCGATGCCCAGGGTTCACCTTGGCGGATTCTATCTTGCCTTGGGCAGAACGGCCGAGGCGGAGCAGCAGTTTCGCCAGGCGCTGACAATCGACCCAAAACACGGGCCTGCCCTGCTGGCTCTTGGCGCTATGCAGGTGCGAGCCGGCCAGACGGATCAGGCGGAGCAGACCTACCGGCAGGTTGCGGCCCTTCCGGATAAGCAATATAAGCCCATCCACGCCCTGTTCCTTTACCAGTCCGGAAAGCGCGACCAGGCCGTAGCGGAATTCGAGAAGCTGGCGGCAGCCGACCCAGCCGACCGTGATTTGCGCACGAGCCTGGTAAGAGCGTATCTTTCGGTGAACCGCGTGGGCGACGCCGAAAAGGCCTTGACCAAGGCTCTGAAAAAAAACGGACTTGACGTGGACGCTTTGCTCCAGCGCAGCCGGATCTATCTGAGTACGGGGAAGCCTACCGAAGCGCAAACCGATCTGAACCAGATTCTGCACTTTCGGAGCAATTCGGCGGAAGCACATTACCTTCTCGCGAAGGTTGGCCTGGTGCGTCAGGATACCGCCATCCAGAAGCAGGAGTTGGGGCAGGCGCTGCAGTACGACCCCAAGTTTCTCGATGCCCGCATCGACCTGGCGAAGCTGTTGCTCGTGAATCGGGGTGCAGAATCCGCACTGAAACTCCTGGATGAAACCCCTCAGGACCAGAGGAGAACAGTCGCCGTTGTTACGCAGCGGAACTGGACGCTCCTGGTTCTCGGGCAGGGGGCGGAGGCGCGCAAGGGAATCGACCAGGTGCTGGCGGTTAGCAAGAATCCGGAAGCGTTGTTGCAGGACGCAATTCTGAAACTGGGCGAGAAGAATTATGTTGGGGCACGGGCCTCGGCCGAGGCGTCTCTCAGCCTGAAGCCGGACGATGCGCGGCCGTTGAGCGTCCTGGTGCAAAGCTATGCGGCGCAGAACCAGTTGGCGATCGGTTTGCAGAAGGCGCGGGAGCACGGTTTGCGGCAGCCCGCGTCAGCCTCCGTGCAGCAGTATCTGGGGCAACTTCTATTGGGAAACGGCGATCGCGCCGGCGCGCGCAAGGCCTTCGAAGCGGCCAATGCCGCCCGGCCGGATGTGGTCACCTCGGCACTCGCGCTGGCGGAGATGGACATCACCGACGGCAAGCGGGACGAGGCCCGCAAGAGGCTCTCGGCGGTGATTTCTTCCCACCCCGGCAGTATCCCCGGCCATATTCTTTTGGCTCAACTGGAGATGACCGAGGGCAAGACCGCGGCGGCCATCGAGCAATATCGCAAAGTGGTGGCGTTGGACGATAGGAATGCCATGGGGTTGAACGGCTTGGCCTACCTGCTGGCGGAGAACAACCAGCCGGACGACGCTCTGAAATACGCCCAACTGGCCAAGGAAGTCGCTCCCGACGACCCCGCCATAGCCGATACGCTGGGGTGGACGTATTTCCGAAAAGGCCTGTACTCGATGGCGGTGACGTATCTGGATAGCGCCGTCGCCAAGCAGGGCACGGCCGTCCGGCAATACCATCTGGCCATGGCCTGCATGAAGGCCGGCGACCCGAAACGGGGGCGCCAGGTTTTCGATGCGGCCATGAAGATGGACCCGAACCTGCCCGAGGCGCAGGCGGCGCGCCAGCTCCTGGGGGGCGGGAAGTAAGAAGTATGGCAGCGGATGAACACGGATAAACACGGATAGAACCAAGAAACTAAAGTCTTTTCTTATCCGTGTTCATCCGTGTTCATCCGCTGCTAATTTGCTTTTTTTCTTGGAGAAATGATGGGATGTCAGATTGAAGCTGCAACGGTGGCAGACGTTCTGGCGGAGAAGATCCGGTCCCGCCGGGCGCGGGTCGGCATAGTCGGGCTGGGATATGTGGGGTTGCCACTGGCGGTTGAGTTCGCCAAAGCGGGATTCTCCGTTACCGGAATCGATGTTAGCGAAGAGAAAGCCAGGCGGGTGAACGCCGGCGACTCCTATGTGGGGGATATCCCGAGCGCCACACTGGGACCACTGGTCGATGCGGGCAAACTGCGCGCCACCGCCGACTTCGACGCGGTGAAGGAACTCGACACGATCAACATCTGCGTGCCTACGCCCCTGCGCAAAACCAAAGACCCGGACATGAGCTTCATCGTCTCCGCCTGCCAGGAGATCGCCAGGCGATTTCATCCGGGAATGCTAATCATTTTGGAATCGACCACCTATCCGGGCACCACGGAAGAAGTAGTGCGCCCCATGCTCACCCAACCCGGCGTGGAGGTGGGCCGCGATTTCTTTCTGTGCTTCTCGCCGGAGCGTGTGGATCCGGGTAACCCGAAATTCCAGACGGCCAACATTCCCAAAGTGGTGGGCGGCTGCACGCCGGTGTGCACGGAAATGGGGAGGCTGTTCTACTCGCAGGCGCTGGAGCGCGTGGTGCCGGTAAGCTCGACGCAGGTGGCCGAGATGGTCAAGTTGCTGGAGAACACCTTCCGCATGATCAACATCGGGCTGGTGAACGAAATGGCGCTGATGTGCGGCCGGATGGGCATCAACGTCTGGGAGGTGATCGACGCGGCAGCCACCAAGCCCTTCGGCTTCATGCCGTTCTATCCCGGCCCGGGGCTGGGCGGGCACTGCATCCCCATCGATCCCTTCTATCTCTCGTGGAAGACCAAGCAGGCTGGGATTGAGGCGCGCTTTATCGAACTGGCGGGATACATCAACGGCCAGATGCCGCACTTCGTGGTGGATAAGGTCCAGAACGCGCTGAACGACGCCGGCAAGCCCGTGAAGGGATCGCGCATCCACGTGATGGGCGTGGCATACAAGCGGGATATTGAGGACTTGCGCGAATCGCCCGCTCTGGACGTGATCCTTCTCTTGCGGCAACGCGGAGCGCTGGTGACCTATAGCGACCCCTACGTGCCCACCGTGCGCCTGGACGGATTCGAGTTGGCGGCATGTCCAGAGGAAGCTGCGAGCATAGCGGATTGTGTGGTCATCGTAACGGACCACACGGCTTTCGATTACGGGGCCCTGGTGGACCGCTCGCGGCTGATCGTCGACACGCGCAACGCCTTGAAAGGCATCGTCTCCGATAGAATTGTGCGGCTCTGAACGGAAACCAATTATGGCAGCGGATGAACACGGATGAACGCGGATAAGAACTTTGTTTTTCATCCGTGTTTATCCGTGTTCATCCGCTGCCATAGGTTCTTCCAGGGTGTGATCTGTGTGGCCGTGCTGTGCGGCATCCTGGTAGCCGGACTATGGCCGTTTCATGCTCCCAAGAATCGGGTGACGTGGCTTGGAACGGAGAACGGTCTTCGCTTCGCCGATGCCGGCACGCTGGTGAGCACCGGCGAACTCCGCCTTGCTGCTCAAGAGGAGGCGTCCTGCAGTATTGAGGTCTGGATCAAGCCGGCCCTCCGTGATGACTCCAATACGCTGCTGGCATTCTACACTCCCCAGAACCCGGTCCAATTCGCGCTCCAACAATCGGATACGGATCTCCTGTTAGAGCGCGATGCGGGACGCGGGGCGCATCGAACTCGGGCCGCTGCTCTTTACGTCAACGATGTTTTTCGCTCGATGCGACCGGTGTTTATGACGGTCAGCTCCGGCCCGCGGGGCACGGCAGTCTACATCGATGGCGTGTTGGCCAAGGCGGCTCCAAGCTTTCGGATCACCTCCGGCGATTGTACCGGGCGGCTGGTCGTCGCTACCTCACCCGTCGGAAACGATGACTGGACCGGCGAGTTGCGAGGCCTCGCGATCTACCATGGCGAGCTCACGCCCCAGCAGGTGGTTCGACACTACGAAACCTGGACCGGAAAGGGACGGCCCGACCAGACCGAGGAGGAGCGTTGCGCCGCGCTCTACCTCTTCAAGGAGCATGGCGGCAACCGCGTTCACAGCCAGGTCGGGCCAGGGCCCGATTTGCTGATTCCGGAGAGGTACCAAATCGTAGACCAAGCCTTCCTGGCGCCTTTTTGGAAGGAATTCGACCTCTCGTGGGGATACTGGAAGAATGCCATTAAGAACGTTGTCGGGTTCGTCCCGCTGGGTTTCTTCTTCTGCGCCTACTTCTTGTTGAATTCGTCCGTCAGGCGGGCTGCCTTGGTGACCACCATTCTGGGAGCGCTGGTCAGCATCACGATTGAGGTCCTTCAGGCCTATCTTCCGACGCGAGACTCTGGCACGACGGACATCATCACCAACACGTTCGGAACATGGGTGGGGGTGGGGTTGTATCACTATGTGGCCGCTCGTGGTTTCTTAGCCAAACGAGGATAGAGGGATCCAACCGGAACGCTTGGGTGATGCCAGGCACGGGAATTGACTGTCCGCGGAAAGGCGGTGGGAGACGGATCGAGCCGGAGGAAAATCAAAAGCCACACAAAACGGAGGGCCTTGCCCCGAAGGGACTTCGGCACTCGGGAGAAATGACCCAGGTTTGCCCGCCAAAAGTGACCCACGACAAGGGCCAGAAACAGGCGGCCGATGCAGGGTATCGATATCCGGCCGAGAGGGTCTTGCCCATGGGCAAATGGTGGCGGCGACGCGTATCGTGATGAAGATGCTCATTTTGCCCGGCGGCAAGCCTTCGGCTTGGATGATATCGATAGCCCTACCCACTATGTGGAACACGCGGAGAAAACGCTGTTCTTGGTGTGGGTCACTTTAACCGAGCACAAATGGGTCACTCTTGGTGAGCGCCGAGGCGAAGGGAAGGCCCCGATGCTTTCTTTGCCTCTGTCGGTTGGGAAACCTCTAATGGTGCCCTCCGGCATTCCAAAGGGCGCGCCGGCGGACAAGGAAAACTGCGCCGCACAGAGCCAACAGGTCAAAAGCCAGGAAAGCTGTGGCCGACGTCTCAGGCGTATTCACGACGAAGAACTCTTGCGGCGGTGCACTTGGGCACGATTGACTGCCGCAAGTGGGCGCCGGGGTAGCGTCTGCCGAGTAGATGGTCAGGAGGGAGCGATCACCCTGTGCCTGCACCGATGTCGTTGTTAGTGCGTATTGTGCCTTGTTGTAGACGTCTGTGTAAAATGCGTAGGCACTATATGCGTCCAGCCAGTTCTTCACGGCTGCATCGTCGAAGATGTCCCAGATGGCGAAAGAATAAAGCGCTTGATCGTAGCTAGGGCTGTTCACCGGCAAAGCGGGCAGCTGGAGTGCCAACCAAGCTATTGCATTATAGTCTGTATCCATTTGTGAATCGCTCGCCCCCAACCTTTTTGCCATTTCTGTCGTGGTCAGGTCGTTGGCAGATCCAAGGGTTACAGTCGCAGACCATTGTTCGCCGATGTAGGTGTCGTCGAAAAAATCATCACAGATAATCGGCGTAGAAGTAGAAGCGCCGCCGATCTTGGCGGAGTACGGACTTAAATAAATGCCATACATGTAGTCAGTGCTTGAGCCGGTCGGGGCGGTCAGCAGCATCGTGACCTCCGCCATCGCAGCGGGCTGCGACACAATCACCACCCCCAGGAATAAGAGCGCCACCCCCAACATTCTAATCGCTTTTCTGGCCATCAACATGTCCTTTCTTGGATCGGCCTGCTTTTGGGCCGACCTCTCAGCCTCAACGAAGACCAGATGTCCTTGGTTCAAATCGCCGCATCTGACATGAGCATTTTTGTGGCCATTATCATTTAGGACATTACGGCTTTGTTATCTAAAGCTTAGCGTGAGCCTTCCGGCGATGCTCCCAGAAAGTGGGCGCTCCATTCCGAAGGTTTCAGATTGACATTGCAAACTTTTGAGACTGTGGAGTTCTCCGGCGGCGTTGCCAAAGCCCCGAAATGGAAGAACTTCAGTGTTGTGCCGATGGCATCAGGGGCGCGCAAAAGGAGAAAGGCAACGACCGGATCCTCGACGGGGCTGGCGCGGGCAAGCATTGCGGTCGCCGACCAGAAGGCCGGGCGAGCCGCGATTGGAACGCACCGATGCCCCCAGTCCACCTCGAACCGCTCGTCAGCCTGAGCTCCATGCCCACGAAGGCCGGCTGTTGCCGAACCGCCTCCGACCGCACTTGGTGAACGTAATTGCGGAGCATAGATTCATCGCCGGTGTAACCGAGTGGCCGTAGCCGCTGGCCGATTACCGCAGATCTCACGGCGGAGTCCTGCGCGGCGGGCAGGGAGATAACTCGCGAGCGCGGCGACGCCGATCCGGCCCGCCCTTTACGCCGAACATCACGGCGGCATGCGTGCCCACGGCGCCGGACAGCATTCCCTTCAAAACGCGCGAAGCCTCAACTGCCGGTCGCCGCCAAGAGCATCTCGCGGTGGAGGACCCGGCACAGCACATCGGCCCGCTGCGCTTCGAGGGCGAGAGTGGATTGCAGTTACGGCACACTTGGCTTCTTATACGTCAAGAAGCTGCCGGCCCTCCCGATTCCGCCGCTGCGGCTGGCGGTGGAGAAGCAGCCGGTGTTTCACTAACCATCCGGGTCTTGTGCACTCGCAGGCGCGGGACAAGTAGGCGGCGCGGCAGGAGTTTGAGCAGGCGCTCAAACTCAAATCGAATTTCAAGGGCGCGGACGAAATGCGGAAGCTGCCGCGGTCTCTCGGGTGAGCACCGCACTGGGTGCATAAATGACAAAAGGGCCGGATCGCTCCGGCCCTTTCCGTATGTCTCGCGGCTGAAACAATTCTGTTTACGCGCGGAATCTCCGACGCAGCGTCTCAAGCCCGACGAGCGCCCCGCCCAGCAACATGAGCGTCACACCACCATCAGGGACAGCATTGAACTCTTGAGGTCTCCCATCCTGCCACCCTGTAGTGTCGCTACTACAAGCCCCGGCGGTCGTGCAGTTCGAGTCAGGCGAGTAAATGGTATCGTACTGGCGCCAAGTGAGGTGGTTTGGTCCATCACCCGGACCAGTGCCGCCTACGCAGCCCACACCGGTCACCGCGCACACCGCCAGGTTGTCCAACGCGTTGGGGGCTACGGACCCTGGTTCGAAGATCGCCCAAATAGCATTCGAATATTCCGGGTTGTTCGCTGAAGAGTAATAGGTTTCAATCCAAGCTTTCTCATCATAGGCTATCTCAGCCTGTGTTTCGCTCCAGCCGGTTCCACCATTCTGAATTTTGGACATCTGCGTAGAGGCAAGATTCGTGCCCCCTCCATTGATCACATCGACAACCCAGGACTCATAGTTGAAGATGTGGTCGCTAAAATCATCGCAGTTGAGCCACACGATGGTACCATTCGCGGGGTTCGGGTTCGAGCTCGGGCCGACTGGGGTGATCTTAAACGCGTACGGATCATAGATGCCGCCACTCGTCGTACCCGTGAAATACAGCTGGACCTGGTCGGCTTGTGCGGCTGGCATGAAGAAGAGCAGCCCGAAGGACGCAAACAACGTAATCAAAGCTTTAACTCGCATAATATTCACCGAAACCACCTTTCCTCCAGCACTCGAGCTTCCGAGAGCACTGGCCGGTGTAACACGGGCATTTTTGTGGCCACTCTCAGCGAGGAGCTTAACCATTATTTAAGCCTAATCTTCCCAATCACTTACGATGACCATACAGATTGCCGTCCCCCAGTGTCCACCTTCGGTCGCCGAATCCACCGGTCTTTTTGTAAAGGATTCCGACATAGCCATTGATTCCTCGTTTTTCAGGTCTGCGGCAAGCCACTCCGCGCCAATGGCTTACTGGTAGCGGTCTGGTCCTGTTGCGGCCGTAAAGCGATCCTACAAAAAAGGAAGCACAGGACCGGCCCGTGGTCCGTCCATCACGAATCCCTGGCGATTCCGAGCTTTTCCATCAGCTCGTAGAGCGTGGGCCAGATGATGCCAAGTTCCAGGGTGGCGAAAGTGACCTTCCCCCTGTGACGCCGCGGGGCGGCCTGGACCATCTCCCGTTCCATGCTTTCCCGGGCCTCCTTCAGCGTCTGCGGCGGCAAGGCGCTCAGAGTATCGGTCAATTCCAGGTCCTTGGCGGTGACGCGCTTGCCCTCCGCCATGATGACCGCCCGCCGCACCCGGTTCTGCAGCTCGCAGACGGTTCCCGGCCAGCGGTGAAGGCTCAGGGAGCGAAAGCGCATCGGGCGCGAAGGTCAGACCGGGTTTGGCGTGCTCGACACCATAGTTGTGCAGGGAGTGCCATCGCCACCAGGACAAGGTCGTTCCCCCGCTCCCGCAGCGGGGGAACCTTGACGACCACCACCGCTGGCCGCGATGCGGAGCGCCAAGGCGACTCGTGGGGACACCCACAGGTCAAGCGGTCAAGCATTGCCGACGGCGGTTGTGAGAGTCAAGCAAGATGGGCCTTTCCTTTGTGGAAGACCCTTGGCATTTGTGGAGTTATTCGGGGCTCGGGTCGCTTTTTGGGGGATGGTCCTCGCATCTCACGCGAGGAGCCGCATTGGCAGGGATCAAGGGTGCCGCGAAAGGGGTTACGCGTTTCGAAACGTCCGGAGCCTTGGGTGCGGTGGAACACGTGCTAGAACTCAAATCGAATCTCGAGGGGAACAGCCGAGGCGGGAAAGCTGCCGCGGTCTCTCGGGTGAGCGCCGCACTCGGCGCATAAATGACAAAAGGGCCGGATTGCTCCGGCCCTTTCCTTGTTCTCGGCAGAAAGAAAACGATTACACGCGGAACTTCCGGCGCAGAGTCTCAAGACCAACCAGCACACCGCCCAGCAGCATGAGCGTCATGCCACCGTCGGGAACGGTTGCATAACCGTTCTTAAGAAAATTCGGCGAGGTCGGCGTAAAGTAGTCGCCCGAGGCTGTGCAGTTAGAGGTACACTCGGCGAAATGCGCGGCAGCAAAAACACCGTTTGAATTCTGTGTGAGGACACTCGCCGCCGACGACCAGGAGCCGGTGGCGGTCAACGTAAAGCTGATCTCCTTCCACAAGTAGCCGGGGTTGTTACTTTGAAGCCTCTCGTTTAGGTTACCGAAGCTATCATCTCCACCGGAGCCGCTTAAGCTCAAACCTGTAGGAGATGGGGTGGTCCCGTCGGACAATTTGGCAGTGCCGATTGCTGCAGTGACAGTTCCTGCCCCTTGATAGTTTACTGCTACCACAGCGCCGTCACCCATAAGGTAGTCACCCAGAGAGTCAAACGTAATCGTAGCGAGGTTACCCGCAGCATTCAAGTCAACCTCTACCGTCCCGTACGGGCCTGGGAGCGAGGCGAGCGTGTAACCCGGACTTGGGGTATTGAGGGTATAGGTCACGATGTCAGCGGAGGCAAGGGGAGCCCCCATCGTCAGCTGAAAAAG
>Ga0209039_10002907_pt1 | contig 13942 bp, 14 predicted proteins | sample BogFormECP12_OM1_FD_188238 | JGI IMG/M metagenome (GOLD analysis project Ga0209039, IMG submission 188238) | Bog forest soil microbial communities from Calvert Island, British Columbia, Canada - ECP12_OM1 (SPAdes) (version 2) | ecosystem: Environmental > Aquatic > Freshwater > Wetlands > Bog ...
TGAATCCTCCATACGCGAGCGGCCCTTGGGGCATCTTTGAAAGATATGCCAGATTGTCCGCGCGCAGGGCCTGCCGCACATCCTCGGGCTCGACCACGCCGCTCGGTCCCACACGCACGCGCGTGACCGCCACGCCTTCCCTTTCGAGTTGCGCGAAGGCCGCCAGCACGGCGGGATGTTCGATGGCGGTGGTGACGGCGTGCCGCGTGGCGCCAGTGGCCGCCCGCGCCACGCCCAGCACCGCCAGGTTGTCGGCTTCGGTGCCGCCCGAGGTGAAAACCAGGTCGGGAGGGTTGGCGTTGACGATCGCCGCGAGCTGCCGCCGGGCCAGTTCCAGCTTCTGTTTGGCCGCCTGGCCGAAATGATGGATGCTGGACGCGTTACCATACACTTGACCGAGACACGGCACCATGGCTTCCAGAACCTCGGGAGCGACGGGGGTGGTGGCGTTATGGTCGAAGTAGAAACGCTGCACGTACATACATTTTAGCAATGCCTGAACCGATTCTTACCTTGACCACGGATTTCGGCTTGACGGACCACTACGCCGCCGCCATGAAAGGCGTGATTCTGGGCATCTGCCCGCGGGCGCGGATCGTGGACATCAGCCACCAGGTGGGCGCGTTCAATATCGCGGAAGGCGCCTACACCATCGCCCAGGCCTACGCCTGCTTTCCCCGCAAGACCGTGCACGTGGTGGTGGTGGACCCGGGCGTGGGAAGCGCGCGGCGCCCCATCCTGATGGAGGCCGCGGAGCACTATTTCGTGGCGCCGGACAACGGCGTGCTGTCGATGATTTACGGGCGGGAGAAGCACCGCATCCGAGGCATCTCCCAGGACCGGTATTTTCGCCAGCCGGTGAGCCAGACGTTTCACGGCCGCGACATCTTCGCGCCGGTGGCGGCGCACCTGGCGGCCGGTGTTGCGCCCGCGCGCATAGGCGCGCCGATTCACGACTACCTGCCGGCCTTCCCGCTGTCGGAACGGACCGGCAAGCGCACCTGGACCGGGCGGATACTGAAGATCGACCGCTTCGGCAACGTCATCACCAGTTTCCGCGCGGACGAGTTTCCCAACCTGGAGGGGCGCGACTTCTCGCTCGCGGCCGGCGGTCACGAGATCGGGACGATGGCGCGGAACTACGCCGAAGCGCCGCCCGGCGAGATGGTGGTGATGGTGGGCAGCGGCGGATACCTGGAGATCGCCATGAATCAGGATTCCGCCGGGCGGCGAACCGGCTGTCAGGCGGGCGCGGCGGTGGAACTGAAGCTGCGGTAGAGGCGGGAGCGCGACGCCTCAGCGTTTGCGCGCGCCGCTCTTCCGCCGGGTTTTGCGCGCGGGGGCAGCCGGGGACGCGACGGCACGCACGGGACGCGCGGCGGGCGGCAGGTGACGCCACATGGTCGCGAGCAACGCCAGCCACAGGCCCGACAGCACGCCGCATGGGACCCAGCCTTCGCCGAAGAGATCTCCAAGATACTCGACCGAGCCCCCGTGGCGGGCAAACCAGCCGCCCCATTGGGTCCGGTCTTCGCCGATCGTCTGCTGCAGGAACGCTTTGAGATCTGCCCTGGAGCGGGCAAACCTGGGGCCCTCGACACGGTATCCGTCCGCCTCACCCAGCCATTCCCGAGCCACGGCGTACTGGTGCTTGGCGAACCAGTTGTGCGAGGCAGACTGCGTGAGCGACTCCGGCCCCGGAACCCACAGGGCGAAGCCTCCGTTGACCATGCTCAGTCCGCCGTACACGGCATGTTCCGGGCGGTTCTCCAGGTTTTCCACGCGCGCCTGAAGCATCACTCCCAGCGGGAAATCCACCAGCGCCCCCGCCAGGAGGAGCCATGCCACCCAGCGCCGCCGGCAGTAATTGACGGCCAGCCAGGCGAGGCCGATCATCTCCAGGGGAAGCAGCGTGAGGTGCGCCAGGCCGTTGAAGTCGCGCTCGCCGACCACCGCGATTCCCAGCACGATCGCGGAAGGGATCAGCACCAGCCAGAAGGAACGCTGCGCGCCGCCGCCGCGGTTCCGGGGCAAGCGGCCCAGCAACAGGAGCACCGCCAGCGGGCCGCCCAGCGCGCCCATGCCGAAAACCACGTTGGTCTGGTACACGATGAAGGCGTTGTCGCGGAGAAAGCCGGCCTGATTGGGCTGGTCGAAGAGCTTCAGCGCGCCGTCGGAATCGCGCAGGATACGCGGCGCCACGGTATCGAACAGGTTTCCGGCGATCTTCTCCACCGGGTTGCCCGGGTACTTCCGGGCGTCCGTGACGGCGGTGTTGGAAGCGGCCGTGGCATGCGCCCCGTAGACCGCCAGCGACCATCCGAACCAGGTGAACAGCAGCAGGCCGCAAAGGCCCGCGATGGCGCCCATTTCCCTGAAGTTGGCGCCGCGTTTGCGGATCGCCGTGTAGAGGTAATGCAGCGTCAGAATCACCACGTAGGGGCCGGCCGAGTAGTGCGTGAGGAAGCCCGCGGACAGGGCCAGAAACGCGGCGATCCGGCGGCGCGAATCGTCCTTGCGGAGCGAGGCGAGGTACAGGGATATCGCCAGGATCACGAAGAAAGCCGACAGCGCCTTGGTCCAGGTGTAGGTGGCGCTTTCCATGACCAGCGGGCTCATGGCGAAGATCCCGGCCAGGGGCAGCAGCGCCCATTTGCCCAGCCGGTGGCGCTTCGCCGCCAGCGCCGGCAGCAGCAGGCAGCAGGCCAGAAAGGGTAGCAAATTGAGGAACACGAAGACCAACTGAAAAACCTCGAAGCGGTCGCCGGTCTGCCCCAGAAAGAACGCGCCCAGCACATTCATCAGGGGAGGCCGCGCCGGAAGCGGGTACCTGGCGCCGACCGCGGTATGGACGGGAAAGCGCTGCAGGAAGAACAGGCAGCGCTGAAAATGCTCCAGCCAGTCGCCGGCCCATCCGGCGCCGGAATAGACGCGGATCATGGCCAGCATGGCGAGCGACCACGCGGTCAGGAACCCGAAGCCCGCCAGCGCGCGGCGCACCCGCGCGATTCCGAACATAGCCCGAAGATCGCGCCGCGCCACCACGGCGAGCGCGGCGCATATGGCGGATATGACGAAGTACGCCGCGGGCTGGATGGACGGCGCCAGCACGTAAATCGCCCAGCAGGCCAGATACAGGAGGGTGAGGGACAGCCCGGCGGAGGCGCACACCTTCTCCAGCGGATTCCACGGGAAGCGGCGGACGAGGAAGAACCCGGGAACGAACGAGCAAACGGCCAGCAGCACGAGGACGAAGAACAACTGGGCGGCCAGCATAGGCTCAGTGTAACCAACCAGGCGGGGCGCCCGCGGCTACTGCAGCCGGGGTCGCATGGCTTCGTTGGAAACCAGCCCGTCGAAAATGGCCAGGACCTGCTTGCGGTAGGCGTAAATGCGCTGCAGGTTTTCGCGGAAGGAGTGCTCGAAGTCGCGCGCCCGCATCCACTTATCCATGGTGGAGCGGGGCACGTCGATATCCTGGCGCAGCTCCTCGACGTCGTGGCCGCGCAAGAAAAGACCATAGAAGAACGCGGCTTCCCGTTGCGGGGCCAGGGGGTCGAATTCGTCCGTCGCCATCATAAACAGACCAGCGAAATGCCAGTATACAAGCGCGGAAATGGACTAGGCAAGTCCGATTTCGCGGGTGCATCCTGGCGCCATGGCAACCTGGGAGGAATCGGGGACATGCCCCAACGAATCGATGCGTCAACCCGCATTCAGGCCGTGGGAAGCAAGCCGGAACTGATCGACGAGTATATTGGCAGGGCGCCTGCCGGCGTTTTCCCCGGACACGGTTCATCGCGACGTCTGAAGCGGCGGGGGCTGGCCGGCTTCCGCCCTCACGGACCGCGTCCGGAACTCGTAGCGCTGAATGCGCACCGCCGCACAGGTGTCCTCGGAGCGCACCACGCGGCCGACGGCCACGAACTTGAGCGGGCAGGTTCCCCCGAGTTTGGCCGGCCAATTGACGGCCACCTCGACGGTGCGCCCCACGGGGAGCTTCTCCCGCGTAGTGAACAGGATTCCGCCGCTGCCCATGTTCAGAGTTTCACCGACGCCGCTGGAGGCCGGCGATCTCGAAAGAATCTCGCGGTAACTGGCCTCTTCCCGCAGCGGAAAACGGCCGTTGGTTCTTCTCTCCGATGCGCTTCGAGGAATCGATGCGCCGTTGGGTTCCGTGCTCATGTTCATAGTGACTTTACGATAGCGGCTGCCGGTAATCTCCAACAATAGGCAGAAAGCCCCAAAACCCTCCTATTTCGGACTGGTACTTTAGTAAGGCGTGCGGACCATCAGGGCCCGAGGCGGCCGGGCAAATTGACCGCAACGCCTCTCTCGCCGCGGTCCTTATGGAAGCGGGTCATCCGTGGAAATCGATTCCCTGCGGCGTGGACGGAATGCATCGGCGCGGCGGCGCCGTCAAAACAGGCTGGCGGGGCAGCCGAGACCGGAGATGGCGTTCTGCGCCGTGGCCATCGCCAGGTCCGGCTTGCCGGAATTCCGATAGATTAAGGCGACGTTGTGTCCCGCCTGGCAGAGGTGATCGTGCACCAGCGGACATTGGGGGTTGAAGAGCGACCGGCTGCCTCTGGTTTCAACCGCACAGGAGAGCGGCGCGGTCCGCTGGTAGAACTGCACGATTTCGTCCCTCAGGCGCGGCGCCCGCGGATCGATGAACAGGCCTTCCAGCAGAGCCACGGCCGGCCGGTCCGGGTCGCCCAGGTCGCGGTAAACGTGCGATTCCTCTTCGGAGAACTCCGCGATGGGTGTAAGCCCGCGGCCGTAGGCCAGCGATTGGAGGGCGTCCTGGTATTGCCCAAGGCGCCGCTGGACGCGGCCGAGCTCCAGATACAGGAGCCCCAACCCGGTCGCGAAAACACCCTTGCCGTGCGCCAGGTTGAGGCGGTTGAGCCGGCCGGCTGCAGCCAGGTCGATGCGCCGGGCGCGCTCCAGGGCGCCCAGCGCCTTGCGGTACCAGTCCTGGCTGCGCGCGGGATCGGAGAGGCTTTCGCCCTTGAGGCGGTAGCACATGCCTTCCACGGCGAACGCTTCGGCGTGATTCTCTTCGTCGCCGAGGCGGTCGAGGATGGCGGTGGAGCGCTCGGCTTCGCCGATGGCGCGGTCGAGCGAGGGGTGGGGCGCGATGGCCAGCAGGTTGGCGAGAGTGAAGTGGGGCTTGAAGGAGCGCGGGGAGGCTTCGGCGGCGCTCCGCCAGAGGGTGGAGTCGTCCCGCCAGTCGAAATTGCGAAGATAGGTTCGCGCACCCCAGGCCAGGCACAGAACGCCGGCCGCCGCCATCAGGGTCCGGCGGGAAACGCCGGGAAAGCGCCGGCGAATGGCTTCGAGGCCCATCACCACGCCCAGCGCCAGCCCGAGCGAGGGCAGGTACATCCAGCGTTCGGCCATGATGCTGCCGACGGGGATCAACAGGTTGGCGGTGGGCGCCAGCATGGCGAAGAAGAAGGCGATGGCGAAGCACGCGAGCATTCGCCCGCGACGCCAGGCGCGGAAGCCGGCGAAGGCCGCCGCCAGGCACACCGCCAGCGAGAGGAGGGCCGCGGCCTCCGGCCAGCCGGAGGATTCGCCGAACAGCGGAATCTGGTGGTAGGAGTAATCGCAGGAGAGACGCGCGGGCCAGAGGAACAGCCACAAATACCTGCCGATCACCCCGATGGCGGTAAGGCCGGCGGCGACCGGCGGCGCGTCCACCAGCGGATTGTCGACGAACGGGATCGGCGCCATGGCGGTATGATCGAGCATCCGCCCGCGGAGAAAAAAGAAGATGGCGAATGGCGCAGCCAGCGCGGCGTAGCCGGCGAGGCGCGGGCGCCACGGTTTGCCCCGGCCGCAGGCGGCGTCGTAGCACAGCATGGCGGCGGCGATGGTCACGCCGCTTTCCTTCGAAAACACCGCCACGGCGGCCGACAGGCCCAGCCCCGCCAGCCAGGCGGCTTTCCCGAACCCCAAGGACTGGCCGGCGCGAATGTGGCACAGCAAGCCCGCCAACACGCCCAGCGCGGCCAGTTCGTCGGCGCGGCCCACGATGTTGGCGACCGATTCGGTGAGCAGGGGATGCAGCGCCCACAGTGCGGCCAGCAGGCCGGCCCAGGGAATCTCCCCGAGCAGGAGCAACCCCAGGAAATAGACCAGGGCTATGTTGACGCCGTGCAGGACGAGATTCACCCAGTGATACCCGGCGGGATTCGCGCCGTTGCCCAGCACCGCGTAGTTGAAAAGAAAAGAGAGCGTGGTGAGCGGCCGGTAGAGCCCGTTGGTGATGTTGCGGTAGTAGTATTCCTCGGTAAAGATCTGGCGGACGTTGGCGGAAGTCACGGCTCGAATGCGCGCGTCCTGTCCGACGGCGACCCCGTTGTCGAAGGTGAGGCCGGCCTGAAAGGAATTGGAGTAGGCCAGCAAGGCGGCGATCCACAGGGCCAGCAGGATGGGCAGGTGGCGCCGCCACTGAGGAGCGCCGGACGGCGGGACGGGCGGCGGGGCCGCCGCGGCGGCGGCGGACGGGGCGGAAGGCGGCGAGGGCCGTTTGCGAGTTTTCCTCATACCAGTCCTGGAACTCCGCCCAGCGTCCCGGCGAGTCTCACGGCGCGTAGAATGGCCGCGGAGAGCGCCTCGGCGGCGGCCACGCCCAAGGTATCGATATCGGCGTCCTGGCTGCCGAGCGAGAGCGCGAAGACGATGTCTCCATCGACGGTGGTGTTCACCGGGTAGATGGTCCGCGCCATCCCCAGCGAGGCCAACTGCGCCAGTTTTCGAGCTTGCACCTTGGTCAGACGGGCGTTGGTGGCGATGACCGCCAGGGTGGTGTTGCCTCCGCCGAAGCCGGATACCGGGGCGGGACGCCGCTTCATTTCCTCTTCGGTGCCGGCGAACTCGCGGCTGCCGGGCGCTTTGCGGGCGCCCGCCACAATCCCGCCGGTGGCCGGATCGCGCACGTCGCCGAAGGCGTTCACGGCCACCAGAGACGCCACTTTCACGCCGCAAGGCAGCTCCACGGTTGAGCCGCCGATTCCCGACTTCATGGCCTGCCGCATGCCGAAAACCTTGCCTACGGTGGCGCCCGTGCCGGCGCCCACCGAGCCTTCGGCGACGGGGCCGCCGGTGGCCGCCGCGGCGGCGGCTTCGCCCATGGCCAGGGTGGGCCGCACGCCGGCTTTGCCGATGCCCAGGTCGTACAGGATGGCCGCCGGAACGATGGGCACCTTGGCCGCGCCGGTATCGAAGCCGACGCCTTGGCGCTCCAGGTAGCGGCGCACGCCGGAGGCGGCTTCCAACCCGAAAGCGCTGCCGCCGGCCAGCAGAACGGCGTGAATCCGGGGGGTCACGTGGCCGGGATCGAGGGTTTCGATTTCCCCGGCGCCGCAGGCCGAGCCGCGGATGTCCACGCCCGCCACAGCGCCCGGTTCGCACAGGATGGCGGTACAGCCGGTGATGGCGTCGAAATCGGAAACGTGTCCGACGCGGATGCCGGGGATGTCGGTAAGTCCTTTCATAGCCGCCTTTGTCCGGTATTAGCGATCAATTGGTATGGTAGCATCGGATCTGAGGACAGCCTGATTGCTGAATTGGTTGAAAGGGCCGTTCATCGCGGCGGAGGAATTCTTCACGTTAACGGGGCGGGCGCTGGGGAACATTTTCCGCCGCCCCCACTACGGCGCCGACATCCTCCTCCAGATGGACTCGATCGGGGTGGGCAGCCTGGTCCTCGTGGCCCTGGTCGGCTTCTTCGCCGGGGTGGTGATGGCGTTGCAGATGGCCCACGCCCTGCGCGATTACGGGCAGGTGGGCAAGACCGGAACCCTGGTGGCCATTACCCTGGCGCGCGAACTGGGGCCGGTGTTCAGCGCGCTGATGATGGCGGGGCGAAACGCCACGGGAATCGCCAGCGAACTGGGCTCCATGAAAGTGACCGAGCAGATCGACGCCATGCGCGCGCTGGGCACCGACCCGATTCAGAAACTGGTGACGCCGCGCGTGGTGGCCACCGGTGTCATGCTGCCGCTGCTCACGGTGATCGCCGATTTCGTGGGGCTGCTTGGCGCGTGGATCGTGGCGGTGGCGTTTCTGGGCCTGAGCTCGGTGCAGTACTGGAACTCGGCGTGGCGCGCGCTGCAGTGGAAGGACGACGTTTTGCAGGGCCTGCTGAAGCCGCTGGTATTCGGCGTGATGCTGTCGCTGATCGGCTGCTTCTACGGTCTGCGCACCACCGGCGGGACGCAGGGGGTGGGCCGCGCCACCACGCAGGCGATGGTGACCTCGGCGGTGCTGATCCTGATTCTGGACGTGATGATGACGAAGATTTTCGTGGGCCAGGGGGGCTGATGGCGGAATCCGCCGGCGAGCCCATTCTGCGCTTCGAGAACGTCAGCGTGGCCTTCGACGGGACGCCGGCGTTGACCGGCGTTTCCTTTCAGGCGCTGGCCGGCGAGTCGCGGGTGATCCTGGGAGAAGCGGGGAGCGGGAAGACGGTCCTGTTGAAAATCGCCCTCGGCCTGACGCGGCCCGATTCGGGGCGGGTGTTCGCCTTCGGACGCGAGATCGGCTCGATGCGGGAGCGCGAGCTGATGGACGTTCGCAGCCGCATCGGCATGCTGTTCCAGGAGAGCGCGCTTTTCGATTCGCTCAACATCGAGGAGAACGTGGCCTATCCTCTCGAAAACCAGAAAGCCATTCATTGCCCGCCCGCGGAAGTGCTCCCGCGGGTGGCGGAAGCGCTGGAATTCGTGGAATTGGGCGATACCCTGGAGAGGTTCCCGAGCGAGCTTTCGGGGGGCATGCGGCGGCGGGTGGGAATTGCGCGGGCGGTGGTCACCGCGCCGCCGCTGGTGCTCTACGACTCGCCGACGGCCGGTCTGGATCCGATCACGGCGTACACCATCATGACCTTGCTCATCAAACAGCGGGACCTGGCCAGGACCTCCACCCTGATCGTCACGCACCGTTACCAGGACGGCAACCTGGTGGCCAATTTCCGCTACAATTCGGAACTGGGGCGTCTGGAGCCGGCGAGTGACGGGGCGCGTTACCGCGCGCGGACCACGTTCATGGTGCTCCGCGAAGGCCGGCTGGTCTTCGAGGGCGACCAGGACAGGCTGGAGGCCTCGGCGGATCCTTATGTTTCGAAGTTCGTGAAGCGGCGGGTATAGACAATGCCGGATCGCAGCAAGGTCAAGTGGTCGCAACTGAAGGTCGGAGTGGTGGGGCTGAGCAGCTTCATCATCCTGGGCGTGCTGATATTCCTGCTCACCAGCACGCGCGGCATCTTCCAGGATTTCACCCTGCTGCGCACGTACATGGACGATGCCTCGGGCATCACCGACGGCACCGAAGTGCGGCTCAACGGCATCAGCCACGTGGGGTATCTGGAGAGGCTGCAACTGACCGGGTCGTCCGACCGCAGCCGGGCCGTGGAATTCCAGATGAAAGTCCACTCCCGGTTTCTGAAGGAGATCCCGGTGGATTCGGTGGCGGGCATCGGCGCGGCCAATCTGCTGGGCGACAAGTACATCAACATCACCCGGGGAAGCAGTCCGCGGACCGTGCAGGAAGGCGCGGTGCTGCTGTCGCTGCAGTCGCAGGACATTCCCGAAATGCTGGCCGCCTTTTCCAAGTTGACGAGTTCGTTCCAGACCACCATCAACCGCCTGGACAGCCTGCTGAAGGACGTGGACGCGGGCAAGGGCAATATCGGACTGCTGCTGAAGGACGACCAGTTGTACAACCGTCTCAACGCCCTGGCTTCCGAAGGGCAGACGCTACTGTCGGACGTCCGCAACGGCCACGGCACCATCAGCAAGCTGCTCTACGACGACTCGCTCTATCACCAGGTTACCGTGTCGCTCAAGCGCGTGGACGCCATGCTGGCGGACCTGCAGGCGGGACAGGGGACGGCCGGCAAGCTGCTCAAGGATCCGGCCTTGTTCGACGAGGCCCAGAAGACCATCGCGGAGATTCACTCCCTGGTGGCCGACGTGAACGCCGGCAAGGGAACCGCGGGCAAGCTGATGAAGGACGAGGAGCTCCACCGGCGCCTGGACGATCTGCTGGCGAAGCTGAACGCCACCATCGACAAGATCGACGCCGGCCAGGGCACCATCGGCCAGCTCATCGTCAATCCACAACTTTACGAAGCGCTCACCGGAGCGACCGGCGAAATCGGATCGCTGGCCGGCGACATCCACGCCAACCCCAAGAAATTCCTGACCCTTCACCTGAAGATATTTTGAGCGCGCGCAAACAGCTCGTAGTCAACGCCGACGATTTTGGCTTCACTCCCGACGTGAACGAAGGCATTGTGGAGGCGCACCGCCAGGGCATCCTCACGGCCACCACGCTGATGGCCAACGGGGCGGCCTTCGAGGATGCCGTCGGGCTGGCGCGCCAGGCGCCCACGCTGGACGTGGGATGCCACCTGGTGCTGGTGAGCGGAAGCTCGCCGCTCACCGGCAAGCCGTATCCGCCGACGGTGGCGCGGCTCCTGGCCGCCATGGCGAAGCGCGAGATCCGGGTGTACGACGAACTGGCCGCGCAGGTGCGGCGGACCCTGGACGCCGGCATCCAACCCACGCACCTGGACACGCACAAGCACACCCACCTGGCGCCTCCGGTGCTGGACGCGGTGGCGCGCCTGAGCCAGGAGTTCGCCATCCGCTGGGTGCGCCGGCCGTTCGATCTCCCGCTCACCACGCTGAAGGGCGCGGTGCCGCTGGCGATGCGCATGACCAGCGGCAGCCTGGGTTTCCTGAGGAAACGGTTTCACCGCGTGCTGGAGCGCCACGGCTGCCGCACCACCGATCACTTCGCGGGCTTTCAGATCACCGGCCGGTTGCGCACGCCGGAGCTGGTGGAGTTGCTGGGCGCGATTCCCGAGGGGAGCACGGAACTGATGGTGCATCCGGGCCGCTGCCGCGAGCCGCTGCGCCAGGCGCGCACGCGGTTGAAGGAAAGCCGCGAGTGGGAGCTCGAAGCGCTGGTGGCCGCGGAGACGCGCCAGGCGATCGAGCGGCACGCGATCGAATTGGTGAACTACTCGGGGTTGGCGGCGGGCTGAGCGGCGCGCGGGAATTGGAGCGGCATTCCGGCGGCGCCGGCCAGCAGGCAGTAGTTGGAACGCGGCGAGCCGGTGGCGAACCACACGACTATGCCGAACAGCGCGGCCGCCTCGCAGAGAACCGGCCCGAGGACCAGGCGAAACCGCCGTTCGGCGGCCAAGGCCGGCGAATGACCGCTCACTTCAGCGACGCCATGTCGATGGAGAAGCGGTACTTCACGTCGCTCTTGAGCATGCGCTCGTAAGCCTCGTTGATCTTCTGGATGGGGATGATCTCCACCTGCGATTCGATCCCGCGCTCGGCGCAGAAATCCAGCATCTCCTGCGTCTCCGCGATGCCGCCGATCAGCGACCCCGCCAGCGCCCGCCGCTTGAATATCAGGTTGAACACGGCCGGCGACGGGTGCGGCGTTCCGGGGGCGCCCACCAGGCACATGGTGCCGTCGCGCTTCAACAGATCGAGGAAAGCGTCCAGATTGTGCGGCGCCGCCACCGTGTTGAGGATGAAGTCGAAGCTGCCGCGGTGCTTCCCCATGGCGGCGGCGTCGCGCGAGATGGTCACTTCATCGGCGCCCAGCAGCCGCCCGTCTTCCACCTTGGACGCGGAGGTGGTGAACAGCACGGTGTGCGCTCCGAAGGCGTGGGCGAACTTCACGCCCATGTGCCCGAGGCCGCCCAGGCCCACGATCCCCACCTTCTTGCCCCGGCCGGCGTTCCAATGGCGCAGCGGCGAGTAGGTGGTGATTCCCGCGCAGAGCAGCGGGGCGGCCGCGGCGGGAGCCAGCTTGCCGCCGATGCGCAGCACGAAACTCTCGTCCACCACGATGCGGCTGGAGTAACCTCCGTAGGTGACCCCGCCGGTGTGTTTGTCGGGGCTGTTGTAGGTCAGGATCATGCCGGTTTCGCAGTACTGCTCCAGCCCTTCGCGGCAGGAGGGACAGGTGCGGCACGAATCCACCAGGCACCCCACGCCGGCCAGATCGCCAACCTGGAATTTCGTGACCGCGCTTCCCGTGGCGGCGACCCGTCCCACAATCTCGTGCCCCGGCACCAGCGGGTAGACCGTGCCCGGCCAGTCGCTGCGCGCGGTGTGCAGGTCGGAATGGCACACGCCACAATATGCGATTTCGATTTGCACATCGCGGGGGCCGGGCTGGCGGCGTTCGAGTTCCCATCGTTCCAGGGGCGCCGTGGCGCTGGGGGCTGCGTAGGCAAGCGTCTTGATCATGGAATCCTCTCTCCTCTCCACCAGTATAGGCCGGGGTGGGCCCGCTTCAAGCGCCTCACATATCCGTCTTGTACAGCGCCTCCGCCGCGGCCCGGTACGCCGGTTCGCCAACCGGTGCGAGCCAGTGCAGAAACACCGGCGTGTACTGCGCCGGATTGTCCACCGGCATGGTCCGCAGAGCCTTGATCCCGCCTCCGGCGATGGACTTCCCGAGCAGCAGGCCGCGGTCGCGAACGCGGAAGACGCGGAGGTCGATCCCCAGGCTGAGGTTGTCCTGTCCCGCCATGCAGCCCGCCCCCGGCTGGACCTGGATGTTGACCACCGCATCGACGTCCGCGGCTTCGGGCGGCGCCACGCCATCGGCCTGCAGCGCGGTGTTCATGCCGCGGGCGAGGGCGCGCTCGATCTCGATTTCGCGCCTGCCCGGCGCGCTGGCGGCGGCCTGGAACTGCCCCAGGATGACCCGGTCGAGAGAGAGCCTGTCGATCCCGCTGCGCAGCTCGCCGGCGCTCATGAAACAGGAACTGACGAGGTGCAGCGGGGTCCAGCCGGCATTCACCTCCACGCGCGGCCGGGGGGGCCGCGGAAGCGCCTGCAGCGCCGCCTCGTGGCTGCCGTGGCCTGCGGGCGAGAACATGGCGAGGCCGAACGCCGTGAAGCCGCTCTTGTCGCGGGCGCGGGGGCTGGCGCCCTTGGAAAGCAGCAGGCGGACGGTTTCCGCGTGGCCGTGCTGCGCCGCCAGCATGAGCGCGGTGCGGCCGTCGATGTCCGCGGCGTCGATGGGCAGTCCCTTGGCCAGCAGCGCACCCACGCGCGCGATCTGGCCCTTGGAGGCGGCCTCGCGCAGAGGCGCGGCCGGGTCGCCGGCAGTTTGCGCCGGCGCGAGGCGCGGTAAACAGGCGGCCAGCAGGAGCGCGGAGAGAATGCTTCTGGCTATCGGCATCTGTTTCAAGGATAGCGAAGCGGGCGGCGGGGCGGATCGGGACGGTTTTCGCTGAAACCCTTGAACGATGCCGTCGGCTACCGTGCCGAACACGAAACCCGCGACCCAGGCCCAGTTATCGAATGGCATAACGTGGCACAGAGCGCCTGCGCTCAGGCCGCAAACGACTGCCACAGCACGACGCCAGCGAACCACTCTACACGCCGGCTCGCGCGGGAGCCCTCGGTTGGCATGGCCGCCCACGGACCCCAACGGCGGCGTCCCGCCCACGCGGCGGCATAGACGCCAGCTATGAAAACCGCCGCCACGAGGTTGTGCCGGAGGCGCCTCATGACCCGGCCTTCGACTCCTTCGGGTATTCAAGTTAGCGGGAAGCAGTGCCGTTGGCCACCGGATCGCAACAGTTTCTTACACGCCACAAGCGGAAGTGCACGGACGGGGCGAAAACACCCGGGGGACAGACGGCTCCGTCCGCGCGGCGATGGGCGGCGGGGTGATTTTGCGGGCGATTGTGGCGCCTTGGGACGGAGTCGTCAGTCCCCGCGTTTTCGCGAATTGCCGCGACGGCCGGATGGCTCGGCTGCGAGAAATCCGCTACGGTCAGGGCGCTAGCCTCGATTTCCACGCGTAATTAAACGGTTCGAGCCGCCAGGGACTTCCTTGCCGAGGCCGCGCCATTCGCCCTTCCGGAGTAGAACGCTGTTAG
>Ga0209039_10002908_pt1 | contig 13941 bp, 17 predicted proteins | sample BogFormECP12_OM1_FD_188238 | JGI IMG/M metagenome (GOLD analysis project Ga0209039, IMG submission 188238) | Bog forest soil microbial communities from Calvert Island, British Columbia, Canada - ECP12_OM1 (SPAdes) (version 2) | ecosystem: Environmental > Aquatic > Freshwater > Wetlands > Bog ...
TGCGTACCTGTTCCGGATCACTCTTGCGGAACGGTACCGCGATCCCCCGTTTTACCGCTTCGCAGGTCTCATAACTGCTGATGAGCGTGCCGGGCGTGAACCGCGATGCAAGATTAGGGGAAAGCCCGGAGAGCCGGGCAGCCATGAGCACCCCTTCAAGACCGCCTTCCCGGTACACGAATGACTGTTCAGTGTCGATGAGGATACGCCCGTCAGGGATGAGTGCCGATTCCTTGTGCTCCATACGGCCGTAGCTCCAATATGAGCGCGAATCCATCTGCCGGTATTTCCCGTTCCGTGAGAAGGGCATGACGAGATCATACTGCCGTGCCAGCGCCCGGATCTTCGGCATCCAGGTATCGGCATCCGGCATGAGAATCACATCAGGGTTAAGCGATCTGACAAGCCCGAAGAAATCTGCGAGCACATCCTTTGTCTCACCGTTAAACCGTTCGGTGCGGCAGCCCATGACATCGATATCTGTCGGGGATACCGAAAGCGTCGGATTACCGTGGATGCAGGTCTCCAGGACAGAAAGATCGTGCGTGATCTCCGGGGAAAACCGGGTGTCACCTTCCTTTGCACAGGGAAAAATCCCGCGCTCGGCCATGAACCGCTGGTCGCGGCGCACGTCCACGTTGAAGAGATCGACCTTATAGTATGCCTGCCGTTCAATTGCTTCGGCCACGTCCCGGCCGGCAGAGACCGCGTAGCCCGGGATCTTGTCAAAGAGGGTGTGGATGGTGCACTCTTCCGCGCAGTACCGTTCTTCCAGCGCCTCAATCATCTCGTAATGAGCGTGCGGGTCGTGGAAGTGGACGTAAAAGGGCGGATTGTAATCGTGGTGGACTTTTGAGACGGTCCCGTCCTTTGTCCAGAGATCGATACCACCCTCCCGGTAAGCAGAATCGAGGATCCACACGGTCGTTCACCTGATCATCCCTGGTACAGGGAAAATTTCCCTTACGGAGAGGATGAGGAATCGCTGGAGATCCGCGTATGTGCTGATAGCGGAAACGATTACTTTCCCGGGTGCGATGACGGCGTTAAAGGTGCCCGGCTGGAGTGTGAACCCGTTGCGGATCTCAATCTGCATAGCACCGGATCCCTGCCCCGCCAAGGGAGATAAAAGGCCTGCCCTGCGGAGGGCGAAAGTAAATAGGTTATGGGTAAAAAGCGTCTGGCAGCCCGGTCCCGGTAACTCCCCGGTACCCTGCCTGCGGTACCTGGAGGGTGCAGACCGGATGTGATCCTGTCAGGCTTTTTTCCCTGCACTGCGCATCAGGGCTTCATGCGAATTCCGGGCCTGATGCCGGCCGGGGGTTCCGATCCGGTCTATGATGCGGCCGCTTCTCTTCCTGTGGTCCGGTGCGGATATGCTTACAGTCCCTTTGTATAACCCGGGGGTTCGACCGCGATACCGGGCCGTTCTTCAAATGAACCCCGGCAATTTTTCCATTATATATCCACCCCCGCTGACATCCATCCAGCAGAAACCTGCAAAAGGAGTGAAAAACCCATGACCCGGATGGATGAAGTTGTACAGCAGATCGAAGCCGTGATCGATGATAACGAGTGCCCCGCAACGCTTGGCGAACTTATGACGATAAAAAGGATCCTTGCAGAGCTCACCCGACAGCACGCTCACAAAGCGGAATTCGACCCGCACCCGGCCGCAGCCATGGCCGGGAACATCCGGTTCTTCCCCGGCGTGGTCTACGATTACCTGCGGGACTACGAGCGGCGCAGGCCGGCGGGCCTTGTCCGCCCGGCTCCCGCGGTATCGTGCTGCAGCCTGTGATACGGGGACCGGCCTATACCGGCAGGAATTAGTACCCTGATGGTTTAATACCTGGCGGGGTCAATTCCCGTTTATGACCAGTGAATCAGATGCAGTAAAGACCGTTGCCGGCCTCATGGCGCTTGCCGCCCGTACGGCACCAAAAGCCTGTGGCCTTGACTCGATAAAAATCGAAGTGCTTGCCGGAAAGGAACAGAAGGCGCTCGGAGATGCGATGATCGCCGCAGCAAAAGAGACCGGGATGGAGTTTCTCCGGATTAACGGTGAACAGGTGAAGGCAAGCGACGCCACGGTCCTTATCGGTGTCGAAGGCCAGAAGACACTTGGCATAAACTGTGGCGGATGTGGGTACGCGAGCTGTGCAGAGATGGCAAAGGCGCAGAAGGGCCGGAAGAACAAGGGTTCTGCCTATGCCGGCCCCAACTGTGTGCTCAAGATCTCGGACCTCGGTATTGCCGTCGGTTCAGCGGCGAAGACTGCATCCCTCCACAATGTCGACAACCGGATCATGTACACTGCCGGGTTTGTTGCCCTCAAAGCCGGGCATCTGAAAGGCTGCAGTGTTGCCTATGGCCTCCCCCTCAAGGCGTCCGGGAAGAACATCTACTTCGATGTCCAGTTCGGGCACTAAAACCACCCTTTTTCCCGATACATCGTACTTATCTGAAATCCGCGCGGGTGCCTGTGCATCCCTGTGGCGGCTGGTTCCGTGTTCTCTGTTACTCTTGTAACGGGCAGCAGGGGCCCCACGATCGCACCAGATCCACCGGGGGGTCCGACCACTCTCTGAACCCGGTTATCCCTTTAGCCACCTTCCGGATCCGCTTCACATAACCGCATGAGTATGCCTTTGCAGCGTAAGCAGGAAGAGAGGTTTGTGGTGTCGTTTCATCAGGTGTACCAACGATTAGCATTTTCCCGAATATATATTACAAAATCCTTATCCCCCGGCAGGGTAATTCAGGTTTCGTAACACAAGGAGAGCAACGATGTCAACTGTGGAAGAGAACATGCGTCTCATGCAGACGCTGGACGATGCCTGGAATTCTCAGGACTGGGTAACGTTTGAGAAACGCCATGCAAAAGAGGTCGATGTATTCTGGCCGGCGCAGGCAGACCCGACCCACGGTCGCCTGTCCCACAAGGAAGAAGCAATCGCGTTCTTCAAGATCTTCCCGGACAACAGGGTCGGGAACAGGCCGTACAAGATATTCTTCGGTCAGGGCGATTATACGTGTTCTGTCGCCGAATTCACCGGCACCTTCAAGGGCCCGATGACCGGCCCGGACGGGAAGGTCATCCCGCCGACCGGGAAAAAGTTCAAGGTCGAGTTCTGCACGGTCGCACACTGGAAGAACGGGGAGATCGTCGAGGAGAAACTCTTCTACGACAAAATTGCCCTGATGCAGCAGATCGGCCTGATGTGAAAGCCTGTCAAGGGGTGTCGATCCTATGGGTTTTGTCAAAGTTGCAAAGGTAAGCGAGGTTCCTGCCGGAACCATGAAACATGTTGAGGCCGGCGCGACAGAGCTGTGCATCGTGAATGTCAGTGGGAAATTCTATGCGATCGGTGACCGTTGTGGTCATGAGAACGCCCGGCTCTCCCGGGGATCCCTTATGGATACCATCGTGACCTGCCCCATGCATTCTTCACAGTTTGACGTAACCACCGGGAAACTGATGTCCGGGCCGGTTCTGGAACTCGGCGGGCTTAAGGAGATGTTTACCGGCTGTCCCGATAAAGTGAAAAAAGCGGTGGCGCAGATGTTTGTGGGAATTGCCGAGGAGCAGCGCCTGATCAAGACGTACGATCAACCGGTTTACGAAGTGAAAGTGGATGGCAGCGACGTGCTTGTCAAGATTTAATTCCGGGTGGTGAAATTACCGGTATGAAAGACCAGATAAAAAAATCTCAGGAGCCAGAAAAAGATTCCATGAAGATCACCGTCACGAAGAACGGCCCTTATATCGCAACCGGTGGTGTTCCTATTGTTGTTGCGGAGATATGCAATGATAATGAAGGGTACTGCCGGACCTGGAAGATCGTTGACCGGTATCCCGTAAGAGAGGAATGCGCCCTGTGCAGGTGCGGTCATTCCGAGAACAGACCATTCTGCGACAGGACCCATGCCAAGACCCGCTTTAATGGTATCGAAACTGCCGGGAACGAACCGTATCTCAGTCACCCGGAGATAATCCGGGGCCCGGAGCTGGAGCTTATCGATTATCAAGGGCTCTGCGTCCATGCCCGGTTCTGCATGCGGGCCGGCGGGATCTGGAACCTCACCGAACAGTCAGGTATCCCGGAAGCGCGGGATACGGCAATCGAAGAGTCCTGCAACTGCCCGTCCGGCCGGCTTGTTATCCGGGACCTGAGAAGCGGGGAGCTGGTCGAGCCGGTCCTGGAAAAGTCTATTGTTGTCATCGAATATCCTGCAAAGGGTGAGCACGGGCCATTCTGGGTACGGGGCGGAATCCCTGTTGTGTCCGCCGACGGGAAACCCTACACGGTACGGAACCGGGTCACCCTCTGCCGTTGCGGGAAATCGCACAACAAGCCGTTCTGCGATGGCAGCCATGTAATGCATTGACACCATACTCTGCATCAGATGTAACTTGCAGGCTGTGCCTGCCGGCTCCTGAATGCCTTCGCCAGGTAAGAATGTTGAACAACATGTAATTCCGGACCACCGTCATGTGATAATCCGGAAATCAAAGGAGATTATTGTTATGGCTGAAGAGGAATGTACGAATTTTCCGGCACTGGGGGAACCTGCCCCGGACTTTGAAGCTGAGACTACGCAGGGCCCGATCAAACTCTGTGACCTGAAAGGGAAATGGGTGGTGCTGTTTTCACATCCCGCTGATTTCACCCCTGTTTGTACAACGGAATTCATGGCATTTGCCGCTATCAACGACGAACTTGCAGCGCTCAACGTGAAACTGGTAGGGCTCTCCGTTGACAGCGTATCAGCTCACCTTGCCTGGATTCGCAACATCAAGGAGAAGATGGGTGTCGCCATCCCGTTCCCGGTCATTGCTGACCTGAACATGAAAGTGGCAAAGAAATACGGCATGATCCACCCGGCCCTGAACTCTACGGCGGCGGTCAGGAGCGTTTTCTTTATCGATGACGAGGGGATCATGCGGGCGATGATATACTACCCGCAATCGAACGGGAGGTTTATGCCCGAGATTATCCGGATGGTAAAAGCCCTCCAGACGACAGACAAGTACAAGGTGTCAACACCTGCAAACTGGCAGCCGGGCGACAAGGTGGTCGTGGCGCCACCAAAGACCGCAGCCGAGATGGAGAAGCGCTTAAGCGAAGGGTACGAGTGCAAGGACTGGTACCTCTGCTTTAAAAAAGTGTGAGTGTAAGGTCGTGTGATTACTGTCCTTGTATGAGGCGAAGCAGGCTGAACAATTCGGGTACTCATAGGGAGACCGTATATGATTAAAACCAGGGAGATTGCCAGGATACTGAAGAGCAGACCTACCCTTGAAGGAGCTGGCGTTCACCTTAACCGGGCGTTCGGCTATAACGAGATCCCGGACTTTGATCCCTTCCTGATGCTGGATGACTTCCGTGCAGACCGGCCCAGGGATTATCTTGCCGGTTTTCCCTGGCACCCGCACCGGGGCATCGAGACGGTGACCTACATGCTGGAGGGGACAGTCGAACACGGTGACAGCATGGGCCATGCGGGTAATGTCGACGCCGGGGACGTCCAGTGGATGACGGCAGGTTCCGGCATCATCCACCAAGAGATGCCAAAACCGGTCAACGGCCGTATGGGGGGGTTCCAGCTCTGGATCAACCTGCCCCGGAAATACAAGATGATGGACCCCCGGTACCAGGAGATCAAGGCCGATGCAATCCCCAGTGTCACCCTGCCGGGTGGCACGAGTGCCAAGGTCATCTGCGGAACGATCGCCGGTGTTGCCGGACCGGTCCGCGATATCATGGCTGAACCCGAGTACCTTGATATCTCTCTCGGACCGGATGCACAGTTTTCCCACCCGGTAAAACCCGGTTACCGGGCAGCGGCCTATGTGATCGGCGGCACCGGGAGATTTGACGAGGGCCACAAAGATGAGCTGGCGAACCGGACGATGGCCTTGTTTGGCGATGAGGGTGACGTGGTCGGTGTCCGTGCGGGCGGCGACGGCGTGAGGTTCCTGTTCTTTTCGGGAAAACCGCTCCGCGAACCGATTGCATGGGGCGGCCCCATCGTCATGAACACGCAGGAGGAACTGCAGCAGGCGTTTGAAGAGTACGAAAATGACACGTTTATCAAAAAGATCTCATAAGTGCAGAAAGGAAAACTTTTTTTTGAGGTAACCTTTTTTCCCGGTGCAGCAGCCCGGCGCAAAACCTTGATGATACCCCGCACCAGAGTGAAGCGTATGTGCGGCCGGTACTCGCTTCTCTGCATTGATGATATCTGCGGGAGGTTCCGGGTGATGGACCCGTCCATTGGCTTTCGCTCACATTTCAACATCGCACCGGGCAGCACGAACCCGGTGATCGTGGCGCACGAGCAGCGGGTTGAAGCGGTCATGATGCAGTGGGGGCTTGTCCCGCACTGGGCTCGGGACATCAAGTCCATGCATCGCCCGATCAATGCCCGGGCAGAGAACCTTGCAGATAAGCCGATGTTCTGCGATCTGCTGCGGACGAGACGCTGCCTTGTACCCGCGAGCGGGTTCTTTGAATGGAAGGAGGAATGGGGGCGCAGGATCCCGTTCTATATCCACAAAATTAACGATCCGGTCTTTGCGTTTGCCGGGCTCTACGATATCTGGCACAACCCGGCAGGTACAACCCTTGCGACGTACACGATTATCACGACCCCCGCAAACAGCATCGTCGCTCCCATCCACCACAGGATGCCGGCGATCCTCCGGCAGGAGGATGAGATCCGCTGGGTTTCCCGCGAGGCGCTTCCCGCTGATGAGATGCACCGGATCCTCTCACCGTTTCCTGCGGAGGGGATGGAGGCGTACCCGGTCCCGGACCTGATAAATAATACAGCGGCAGATGATGAGCAGGTAATCAAACCATTGTGAGAGCCGCGTGGAAAACCTCAGTTCTGGTCCACCTGTTTTTCCACTGGATCTATCAGTGATCCGCCCCATCAATCCGGCCCCAATTTGAGTCCCGATTGCCCGCTTCCACCTCCAAAAGAAGCCCGTATCGGGCTCCGTTTTAAAATAACCTTAAATCAGCCTTATTTTACCAATCGGACAAATTAAAACGGACTCAACAATGGGGTTATTTTGGCAGATCACAGGTAAAATTACCAATTGCACGATCCAGAAAAACGAGGCCCCTGGAACGCGAATATGGGGCTCTAAAGGCCATTATATGGGGCTCAATTTGGGCGTATTTTGGCAAATAGGAGAATATAAGGGCTTTTAATTTCATAGAGGGCAATCGGGCGATTTTACGGGAGTTTTTAGACGTCAAAAGGTGGGATAAGCGGCGCTGGACCCCGTCCTGATTCTTGAGTTTCTCCGGGCGGCTCGCCCCGTTGCTTTTTCATGTCCGCTTCGAGCCGGTCCTGCCGCTTGAGGATCTCAACAAGTGCTGAGAAGACCACGGCTTCGAGGGGATCGTCGCAGGCGACAAACGCCTCGCTCGAATGCGTCTTTGCCAGGTTCACGAGCTGTTCACCGTACTGCTGGTCTCCCCTCTTAAGCGCCCGGGCTGACCGGACCCACCGGTCCGCCGTGCTGTTGACACCCTGCCGGACACTGGGAAATGTCCTGCCCATTTATGATACCTCCAACGTGCGTTGCCCGGAGGGACGCAGGCCGCACTGCCGTACGGTACGGCTGGTGCGGATCGGGTACCGGTTCTCTTCAACCGGAACGATCTCGATGTAGTGATCCGCGTTCCGTCCAAGTGTTGAAAATGTGCGGTCGGCAACCGGCGTATAGAGGATGACGAGCGACTCCCGTGCGGCCTCTTTCAAGGCACCGGCAATTGGTTCGAGCATGGCTGCCGCCCCGTCAAAGAGCGAGGGGTCGTGCTCGATAAAGACGACTGTATGGCCGGCCTCCCGGAGTATGGTGAAGAGCTGGTGGGCGGTGAATCCACGGCGGACATCGAAGTTTTTTGACTGCCTGTTGATACCTGACAGGATCCGGGAGTAGTTCCCGCTGATGTAAAGGAACAGGAACCGCTGGAGATCCGCGTTGCTGTTGATGGCGGTGATGATCTCTTTCTCGGGTGCAATGACCGCGTTGAATGTGCCTGGCCGGAGTGTCAGACCCTTGCGGAGCTCGATATGCATGGCACCGGATCCCTGCCCTGCTGAGGGAGATAAAGTGCCGGCCACGCGGGGGGTGAAAGTGATCGCATCAGGCAGATGAAGTACGATGGAAAAGCTCCGGCCCTGAACGCCCCTTTGGAAAGTCCCCGTAGTGCAGTAAAAAACGTCGACAGGCAGGGGGGTTTTATGCAGAATGTGCAGGCTTTGCCTTTGATCGCTCGCTCCCACGATTGTCAGCAACCCGAACTATATATCCAGATCGCTGTAATGTTTTCGTGCAGATCTCATCCTTCCACCATGTCCCAGACCTTCACGATTATTGCCCTTTGTGGCCTTGCACTTGCCGTTCTTTGTCTGTTCCTGTATTTCCGGGCAGAAGAACGTGAAATTGTACAGGGTGGCAGGCGACAGCCGATCCCCGGGAAGCTTTTTGTACCCATTCTTATCACCTGCACGTTTCTTGGAATGATAATAACAGAATGGCAGGGCGTCTGCGGACTTTCCCCATGGGGTTTTGTCATGGGGATTGTTATCGGCGCTTCGGCTGAACTTGTCGCGTACCGGTATCTGAAGAAAAAGGGTGCTGCTGGACCGGCATGACCGGCAATCCCGGCCGGGAGACACCGGTCCTGTTCCCCAATCCCAACCTTAATGTGACTGAGGGTGCAGGTAACAATCAATGAACAATCGCTTGTACCTCGTGATCGCGCTTGTGATAGCGGTCGTCGTCATCGCTCTTGTTGTAGTCTTTTTGAGCCCGGTGTTTAGATCCGGTCAATCCGCAACCGGGACCACAAACCTCGCAGCCGTCGAAGTCCGGTCCTATGAGGGACAGGACCTCTCGTCCATCAGCAATGTGCCCGAGAATGCAATCATCGGTACCCAGAACGTGAACATCTCTGATTACCGGCTTACTGTCACCGGCCTCACCACGACAACCAAAATGATGACCTATAATGAGGTTCTCGACAACCACCAGCACTACACCAAGGTTGTTACGCTCAATTGCGTCGAAGGCTGGTCTGTTAAGATCCTCTGGGAAGGTGTGCTTGTCAGGGATCTCATCAATGATGCAGGTGTCGACCCGCAGGCAAATACGGTGATCTTCCACGCTACCGACGGGTACACAACATCGTTCCCGCTCAGCTACGTCATGGACAACGATATCATCATCGCATACAAAATGAACAATGTCACCATCGATCCCCAACACGGCTATCCCTTCCGGCTGGTGGCAGAGGATAAATGGGGGTACAAGTGGATCAAATGGATCGATGAGATTGAACTTTCTGATAATCCGGATTACCAGGGCTACTGGGAGCAACGGGGATATTCAAACTCGGGAAACCTGAACGAAAGCCAATATAGTTAATATATTTTAGTATCCCTTCAAATCCGGAGTCTCTGGTTGCGTGCTGTGGTCGTGTTAACGGACGTAACAACCATACTATCGTCGTGACCCGGCCAACGGGGCGCAGGTAAACGTCCCGCAGGTGCAACAGGACCTGCAGCTACAGCACAACGCTCACAGTTTTATTTTCCTGAAAGCATACGTCCCGATGAGGATCATAACAAGGGAAAATGCGCTTATAACGAGGAGATCGAGACCGATGTTGAACCGGTGCAGTCCGACGAGCGCCCCCCGTAAGCCGTCCACCGAATAGGTAGCAGGGTTAAGCAACACGAAGGGAGTGAGCCAGGCCGGGAGATTCTCGATAGGAAAGAGGGCCCCGGAGAGAAAAAACATCGGGAATATCAGGAAGCTGCTTATGAGCTGGAACCCTTCGGGACTCTCCATCTGTGAGCCGATGATAAGACCGATGCTGACGAGCCCGACCGTTGTTACGAATAAAAAAACACAGGAAATGACAACCGAGAACAATGAGAAGGTGATCCCTGATAGCACCCCGGTAACCCTGAATGCATAGCCGATGACGAGCAGGATGGCTGACTGAAGGAGCGTGTCGGTGGAGCCCCCGAGGATCTTGCCGATAAAAATGGATGTCCTTGACATCGGGGATACCAGCACTTCTTTCAAGAAATCGATTTTTTTATCCCAGACGATATACACCCCGAAAAAGACCGCCGAAAACAAAAGCGATTGGACAAGGATTCCCGGGTACAGGAACGTTAAGTAACCCACGCCCCCGAAGGATAACACGGATCCAAGGCCTCCGCCGATAATCAGGAGCCAGAGCACTGGGTTGACGATGGATGCGACTATCCGGGACCGTTCCCGCTGGAAGACCTTGAATTCGCGGTACCAGAGTGCATAGATCCCTTTCAGCTCGCTCATTTTCTCAGTCTCGCCGCCATTACTTTCTCGGCCCAGCCGCCTTCGGGGGCACCTTCCCTGATCGTCCTGCCGGTATAGTGGAGAAACACGTCCTCAAGGGTCAGCGGTCGGACCTCGACAGATTCCACCGTGCCTACCCGGGCGAGAAGGTCCTGAAGGTGCCTGCCCGCATCCTTCACGGTCACGCTGATTCCCTCATCGTCCTCTTTGATATCCTTGACGTAGTCAAGCTCCCTGAGCAGGTCCTTGTCGAAGTTTTTCATTTTCATGCGGACGATGTCGCCGCCAAGGTCTTTTTTCAGCTGGTCAGGAGAACCGAGTGCAACGATCTTCCCGCGGTCGATGATTGCGAGCCGGTTGCAGAGCCGGTCGGCCTCGTCCATGTAGTGAGTGGTGATAATGATGGTGATGTGCTTCTCGGTGGCCAGTTTCTTGATGTATTCCCAGATATGCTCCCGTGTCTGGGGGTCGAGGCCAAGCGTCGGCTCATCCAAAAATAAAATCTCGGGGTGATGCATCAGGCCCCGGGCAAGCTCAAGCCTTCTCCGCATTCCCCCGGAATATTTCTTGACCATATCATCTTTTCTGCTGGTGAGGTCGACGAGCGCAAGCACCTCCACGATCCTTTCCTCCCGTAGTTTGGCGTCCATATCGTAGAGGAGGCCGTGGAGTTTCAGGTTCTCGTACCCGGTCAACACCTCATCTGAACTGGGGTCCTGGAAGACGATCCCGATTGATTTCCTGACCTGGTCGGGCTCTTGTATGATGTCAAAATTATTCACCAGAGCCGTCCCGGATGTCGGCGGGATTAACGTGGTCAGCATCAGGAGGGTTGTCGACTTTCCCGCCCCGTTCGGCCCAAGAAGGCCGAACACCTCCCCTTTCTCGATCTTCATGTCAAGGTCATCAACAGCGGTAAGGGTACTATAGGTCTTTGTCAGCTTTTTTGTCTCTACGACCTGCATACTTTCACCCTTTTTCATTGCCCTGTAACGTGTTTCATGGTCCCGGGAGGTATCTCACATGCCATGTGTGACCCTGACAAAACTCATGACAATCCATCTTTTGGACGTATTCCCCCTTGTCATAAATAATTTAGTATACTCCAATTAAGCGATCACGCAGAGCGCCGGGAATCACGACCTTGGTGATCGTGGCGCATGAGCAGATTTGCCCTCAAAATGCTGTATCTTCCCCTTCTTTTGTCTGATTCAGCCGGACAAAACCCGGCATATTTTTTACAAGCTAAAAAAATTACCGCGGGTTTTTCCCGGTTACGGTCGGGTTTGCTGGATACGACGACCATTCGGTAAATCCACCTTCGTAGAGGAAGACATTCGTGTACCCCAAGTAATAGCGGAAGAGGAGGAACTCGTTTGTGGCCTCCCGCCCGGTCCCGCAGGAACAGATGATGGTCTTGTCAGGTGTTGCCCCGGCAGCCTTCACGAGTGTCGTGATCTGGTCATCGGGTTTCATAAGTTTCTTGTTCTTGTCGTCCATCAGGCTTTTCCAGGGCAGGCTGACGGCACCGGGAATATGGCCGGGACGGATCCACGGGCCCTGCCCTTCATACACCGGAGAGGGCCGGGCATCCAGCACAACGACGTCCGGCCGGTCCTTCATCCGGGTAAACTCATAGTAGTCCACGAAGAAATCCTTCTGCAGGTCCACCATGAACGAAGAGGGTTTGGCAAGATCGAACTGGCGTGTGACGGGTCGCTTCTCGTCCTTCCATTTCTCCAGACCGCCGTCAAGGACATAGACCTTCCGGTGGCCATAACGGGCGAGCGTGTAGGCGACCATAGTCTGTTCAAGACCGTCGCCGATAAAGTTGCCGCACGTTGTCAGAGGGCCGCCGCTTGAGTACACCACAACCGGTTTTTCCGGTTCCAGCCCGAGCGTCCTGAAAAGGACCTCGGCCGCATCGGCCGGAATCCAACGCGTAGGAATTGCGCCTTCATGAATGCGGAACAGGTTCTCATGGGCATACAGGGCCCCGGGAATATGATCCTGGATGTATTCGTGGACATTCGGTTGGCAGTCAATGACCAGGAGGCCCTTATCCTGCAGGTGGTTCTCCAGCCATTCACCGGATACCCATTGGACTCCCCCGTCCCCTTTCCCATACGGATATGCTTTTACCATCTCGTTCACCTTTGATGCCGATCCTTACCGAAGGATTTGGACACGGGAACTTCACCATCGCAGAAGATAATTGTTACGTACGGAATCAGTTTTCAAAACGAGAAGCCATTAACGGACAGGACCAGCACTATTAAGCAGTGTCCTTCCCATGACCGATTCCACCACAGGAAAGGGCGTTACCCGGCCCGGAAAAGCAGCCAGGCAGTCTTTCCCCTCCGCTTGAATGTGTCCGGCCCAAAACGCCCAAAGTCCACGGGGGGAGGGTACCCCCCCACTTGAAAAAATAATGGGGAGGGGGGTAGACTCCCCTCTCAGGTCAAAGAGGGGTGGGGGTATCCGCCACCCCCCACCCCCCTCCGGTCGTTTCCGGCGCACTCGCTCAGGCGAAGACTCCACGCGAAATACAGGATCAGGCTGCTGGAACCATACGAGGGGTACCCCCCACTTACACGGAAAGGGAGGGAGGGGGGTGATCCCCTCTTGAAAAAATAATGGGTGGGGGGGTGGCCCCCATTCAATCCTGTGCAAGGCGGGGTGTCCCACTCCAGCCGCAATGTCCTATTCCCTGCGAAAATGGTACTTATCCAAATGTTTAATATAATTCTTGTCGAAGGCACTCTCTTGTCCAATAAAGGAGGGAAAAATGATAACAAATCCGCCAAAGGGGTGCTTAGACCTGCTGACTGACAAGAACAGCATGCTTGTACTTGTTGATTACCAGTCTGCGATGTTCAAAGGTGTAGCGTCCGGAGATAAGACGATCATCAGAAATGCTGCATACTGCGCGGCAAAAGCGGCAAGAATTCTTTCGATCCCGGTGGTCCTGTCTGTCATCAATCCCGCAATGAACGGGGATTTTATGCCGGAGATTACTGCATTGTTCCCCGGCCAGGAGGCGTACTCGCGTAAGATCCTGAGCTTCGATGCGTTTGAAGATGAGAGGACATTAAATGCGGCAAAGAAGGCCAATCGGAAAAAGATGGTGATCTCGGGCCTATGGACGAGCATGTGCTTTGCTTATACCGCGTTCCATGCACTCAGGGAAGGTTATGAAGTGTACGGACTGGTGGACGCTGCCGGTGACTCCACGAAAGATGCCCACACGTTCGGGATCCGGAGGATGCTCCAGGCAGGTGTGATCCCTATTACGGTCGAATCACTGGTCTCAGAATGGATGCATGACTGGGAAAATCCGAAGGTTCCCGAGCTTATAAAAGAGGTTTATTCGCGATATGGGTATATGATCGGGTTCTAACCGTGTAATTCCGATGAGAATTCCGGCCGGAAACCTGAAAAACCGGTGGGGACATGGCATGATGAAAGCGAACAGGGTGACAGCCCTGTTACAGGATTAAACCGGGTTCGCAGGAGCCGGGAGGGCAAATTTATCCGGCTATAGTGATGAACCGGCCGACACA
>Ga0209039_10002910_pt1 | contig 13935 bp, 15 predicted proteins | sample BogFormECP12_OM1_FD_188238 | JGI IMG/M metagenome (GOLD analysis project Ga0209039, IMG submission 188238) | Bog forest soil microbial communities from Calvert Island, British Columbia, Canada - ECP12_OM1 (SPAdes) (version 2) | ecosystem: Environmental > Aquatic > Freshwater > Wetlands > Bog ...
CGCAAACCTGCCTGGCCAAGATTTCAGTACAAACTAACTGCAAAACATAGGGAGAGGATATCCGTAAAAGTGATTAAGTCACAAAGCGTATTACTCTTTCGAGAGTAAACAGGATATACATGATCCATCCTGAATTTAATTAGCCAAGAGATTGAAAAAATAGACCTTCTGGAGAAAGTTGAAATTGCAAGACAACAACTGTACCAGGAGGTCTATTTATGATAAGGACAAACACAAAATTTAATACTTCCTTCGATCAAAGAGGTATTCTATTGCAAAGGACCCCATTATTGTTTGATGATAAGCGGCTGGATAGAATTAAAGAATGGAGCGAAGTTAATGAAATTCAATGATATTATAAAAAAAAGAACAGTATGGATAGTATTGATCGTTATTTTGTTACTACTGATCAGCCTGCCGGTTCTAGCCTTTTATCGTCACCCATTGGGACCGGCGCTGAGTTCGGTTGCCCCGACAGTAAGCTTAGCCACTAAGCCAGCTGAGGGATTTACAACGGCCGTTCCTACCACTAATTCAACCAGCGACCTTGTAGCGTCCAATCCTACCACTAATCCAACCGTCACTATTGTAGTTAATAATGCGGCTAATCTTCAAGTCAACTCTTCCGCAGTATGCGGGGAGACTGGAGTTTGGAACGTGTTGATCTTGGGATCAGACGCGGCGGATTTAAGGGGAGAAAAGGGTAGTGACTTGACAAGAGCAGCATTGGTGGATTTTCCTAATAAAAAAGTGAATATCTATGCTTTTACGCGAGATCTATGGGTAACAACTACTACAGCAGGTTTTACCAACCCGGCGATTGACGCCGACAGATTGGGTGTGGTTTTTTATGAAGCACGCAGACGCTCCACCCAGCCAGAGGTCCGAAATAAGATGGTGGATGGCACCAATGCTACTGCCAGGGTCATGGAGCAGAATTTTTCCCTGCATTTTGATCATTACTTGACCATTGATCTCTCACAGATTCCAGCTATGGTCGACTTAGTCGGTGGAATACCCATGTATGTTCCCGAAAGGACAACTGACCCATGGATTGGGATGGTAATCCCAGCCGGACAGCAGACTCTGAATGGGAAACAGGTCGAGGCCTATGCGCGTGCAATACCGGATTCGGATTTTGGCCGTATTCAACGTGATAACCTTCTGGTGCAGGCGCTCCGACAAAAACTGTTAGATCCATCGGTATGGCTTAAAATTCCGCAGTTATATGAGCAAATAAAGGGAGCGATGATAACTGATCTGAGTCCAGAACAAATTGTTAATCTTGCTTGTTTGATGAAGATCACCCCCAAAGAATCGATTATCCAGGATGAAGTTAAGCCAGAATGGACATCGCCTGGACCTCAGGGCTCGCTTTTGTGGGATAGTAACAAAGTGTCAGCTCGATTGAAGGAACTAGGGCTGATTCGGTAAAGATTTTCGTTTATAACAGAATGATGCCCTGACGCGCCCCGATGCGAACGGCTTCGGTACGGTTAGCTGCCCCTAATTTGCTATAAATAGATGAAATATGGAATTTGACTGTATGTTCACTGATGGATAATTTCCACGCAATCTGTTTATTCGTTAAACCTTGAGCCAGATGTTGAAGGATCTCGCTTTCCCGAGGCGTGAGAGGTTCAAAGCCTCCTTCAGCAGGACTGGTGACAGAGAGGGCTGATTGAGCCAATATTGTTGTCAGAAGTTGAGGAGTACCTACCCACAGACCTGCCGATAGTGCCCTGACACCTGCCATTAATTCATCCTGGGCCGCATCAATTGGAAGTACTCCCCAGGTACGAAGTTTAAGACTGTTTAAAGTCTGCGGGGAAATCGGTTCATCGGTCAATAGTAAAAGAGGGATGGATGGATTCACATCTTCTAGAGCATGGGACAATTCAAGCGAGGAAATATTCCACGAGGCAAGCACGATTAAATCGACCGATTGTAATATTTGAGCTGTCTCAGATAGATCTGCCGCTTCGGCCACAATCTCAAAGTGTGGATCCAAATCCAACATTGCGTGAAGCCCGACCCGCATGCTATGGACCGGGGCAACAATCAATACATTAAGCTTGTTATTCTCAAAATCGTTCATTATCGTTTACCAGTGCAACTGTTAATTGCGCAATAAGCAGGAGTTTGAAAGAAAAATTGCCACCACTTTTTTTCATGATTTAATATTTTCGCCATGATTGCTGATCGTGATGCCAAATCTTAGAAAATATGCAGCAATTCCGAAAGCCACAGCAACATTCAGGGAGCGTTTAAAACCCTCCATCGGGATTGCAACGATCCGATCACAATGATTTAGGATACCAGGATCAATGCCGGATACCTCGTTACCGACTACCAATACAATTGGAGGACCATGGAGTTCATACGGCAGCGAAAATATTGACTGAGATTTGGGGCCACCTTCGAGCGCCCATATTCGATAACCCTTATCTATAAAGGTGTTTATTACAGAGAGTCCATCTAAATGATACATCCAAGGGATTGCAAATTCAGCACCTAAAGCAGTTTTCGCAACCTTTGGATTGTCGGGTGTGGCTGATATCCCACAAAGGTGGATACGACTTAATCCAGCGCCATCGGCAGTCCGGAAAATGGAACCCACATTTAAACTGCTACGGATGTTATCCAACAGTGCTTCAACCTGGGGCCCGTCCACGGGTCTGTCCAGTATTTTTACACGCTGGGTGGGATGTTCTGGCTCCACTATCCGGGTATTTGATCCGCATTTAGGGCATATTATTTGATGAAAATCATCTTCTCGAGCCGGAAAACGAAATTGGCAATTTATGTTCAGGCATTGATTGATGATATAACGAGAAGCTGACATAATCTCCTGTTAGCATATATAAAAATTAAGGACCTTGTAATATATCTAAAAATATAGTATCTTGCAAAAAGCTATGCTATGATTAAATTAATTCTAAGCTATTTTTCCTGTTAATATATGAATTCATTTATATCACCAAAATGATGAGGCAGATCATGAAATTATTTGGCGGAATTGAGGCTGGCGGGACAAAGTTTATCTGCATTGTTTCAAGTGGGCCAGATAAGATAATGGCCGAAACACGCTTCCCGACTACGACACCTGAAAAGACGTTGCAGCAGGTGGTTAATTTTTTTCAAGAACAAAGTGTAAAGCAAGAAGAACCAATATCCGCAATTGGGATTGGATGTTTTGGCCCAGTCGATCTTGATCCTGCTTCACCAACCTTTGGTTTTATCACTTTAACCCCTAAACCTGGTTGGTCGAATACCGATATGGTCGGTACCATTCGGAAGGCTATGGATCTGCCGGTTGTAATTGATACGGATGTTAATGCGGCTGCCGTTGGAGAATGGACCTGGGGTGCAGGGAAAGATTTGAATGATTTTATTTATTTAACAATAGGAACTGGCATTGGTGGGGGAGGAGTTATTAATGGGAAGACCCTCCATGGATTAGTACACCCGGAAATGGGGCATATGCGAATACCGCATGACTGGCAAGTTGATCCCTTCATCGGAACTTGCCCTTATCATGGAGATTGTTTCGAAGGATTGGCGGCTGGGCCAACGATAAAAGCACGTTGGGGACAGGCTGGCGAAACTTTGCCTGTTGACCACCCTGCCTGGAACTTAGAGGCAAAATACATTGCGCTTGCAGTTCAGAATTTGGTTTGCATATTGTCACCAAAGCGTGTAATTTTGGGTGGTGGAGTGATGCAACAATCGAATTTGCTCCCGCTTATAAGAAAAAATGTTTCAGATTATCTCAATAATTACGTACAATCCCCGGCGATATTGAATGATATTGATCATTACATTGTTGCTCCAGAATTGGGTAATCAGGCTGGAGTAATGGGTGCAATTGCGCTGGCGCAGCGTTTAGTTGGATATTACTAAGATTTAAATCACTTTTTGAGGGAATCAAATGAATCAACCCAATTTAACATTTTTTTGTGAACTCGAAGCCGGGCCCCTCAGTGAATTGTTCGCTGATGAAGGGCTGATTGAGAAATTAAAGAAATTGGATGCCAGGATCAGCCTTGGTATCCTGGATTTCAGTCAAGAAAGAGTAGATGTTGTCAAACAATTAAATAAAGCCGGTATACCAGTTTCTGCCTGGATGCTACTCCCCAAGGAGCAAGGGTATTGGTTAAATCTGGATAATGCCCCACAAGCAGCCAGTTTATATGGGCAATTTAAGAGCTGGTCCACTAAAAATAAACTTAAATGGGCCGGTATTGGCCTGGACATCGAACCGGATATCCGTACATATGCCATGATTAACAAGGATCGCCCGGAATTGATTAAGCAAGCATTTAATAAACTTATTAATCCCAGCAAACACCAAAAAGCATTGGTTGATTATCGATCATTGGTTACACAAATACGGTGTGATGGGTATAACGTTGAAAGCTACCAGATTCCAATCATTGTCGATGAGCGCAAAGCCGGTTCGACGTTTATTCAACACAGTACTGGACTGGTCGATCTTTCAGTCGATCGTGAAGTTTTGATGCTTTATACAAGTATTTTGCGAGAAAACGGTCTTGGTATGCTATGGAGTTATGCACGTGATGCTCAAGCAATTGGTGTTGGAAGCACGGGTGGTGGTGTGACAATTGAGGGTGTTGAAAATACCCCGCCATTATACTGGCAGGAGTTAAAACGGGATCTTTTGCTAGCATTTCAGCATACGGATTGGATCTACATTTTCAGTCTTGAGGGGTGCGTGCAGCAAGGGTTCCTTGATTCGCTAATTGGTTTTGATTGGTATCAAACCGTAAGCCTCCCAATCAAATCCAGTCAACAGGTTGAGCGGGTAAGGAAGCTATCCCAGGGTTTCTTGTGGTTTACAGCCAGACCCTGGTGGCTTTATGCTGCAATTTTTGGATTTATTTGGTTTGCCAGAACAAGAAGAAAATGTTGTTAAATCCGGTAAACGGGCAGCACTGATGGAATATTCTTCTGCTACCTAAGCAGCCTCACTTCTCTCTTTGATCGTTTTCAATAAAGCATCAAAAGCATCTGAAAAGGTTTTTACACCCTCATCTTCCAGCTGTTGGGTCACCTGCTGCATTGAAATTCCCAAGCCTTCAAGGCGTTTGATAATTTGTGTCGAATCAGTCGCATCTTCCGATAGGGTAATTTCAACGCGCCCGTGATCTTTAAATGCATCCAGAGTTTGTGGTGGAACCGTATTGACCGTGTCTGGACCGATCAACTCCTCAACATACATAACGTCCCGGTATGCTGGATTTTTTGTACTGGTTGAAGCCCACAAAGGTCTTTGATAATGTGCTCCGAGGGCTTGCAACCGGCTGTATCGTTCTGTATTAACCATTTTGCGGAACATTACATATGCCAATCGTGCGTTTGCGATGGCTGACTTGCCAAGTAATTGGGTGGCCTGTGCTGCTTTGGAAACATCGCTTTTGATTAACAACTGAAGTTGGCTGTCAACATTGGTATCAACGCGCGATACAAAGAATGAAGCTACTGATGCGATGGAATTAATTGGCAAACCTTGAGCAACCCGCGCTTCGAGCCCACTGAGAAAAGCTTCTATAACCTGTTTATACCTATCCAGTGAGAAGATTAAAGTAACATTGATGTTAATTCCAGCAGCAATTGATTTATATATTGCCTCTATGCCTTGCTCAGTTGCAGGGATTTTAACCATCAGGTTAGGACGGTTCACCAGGTCCCATAAACGTTTTGCTTCTGAAATTGTGCTCTGAGTATCGCGCGCCAGGTAGGGACTGACCTCCATGCTGACGTACCCATCTGCAGCTTTGGATTGTTCATAAAGCGGTTTGAATAAATCAGCTGCGTTACGAATGTCTTCGAGAGCAAGCTGGTAGAAAATTTCTTCAGGAGAACAGCCCGATCTGGCAAGTGGCTTTAATGCAACATCGTAATCATGCGATTTAGAAATTGCATTATGAAAAATCGAGGGGTTAGAAGTTACCCCTCGAATATCTCCATTGGATATCATTTGTGCCAATTCGCCGTTTTCCAGCAAGCGACGCTGGATATTGTCATACCAAATGGATTGGCCTATTTTATGTAATTGATCTATAGTACTCATTTTTTTACCTGTAATTGAATAAATCAACCTTTGTCTTCCAGAGCGTGAACTTTGTTAATGCGATTTTGGAATCGGTCGAAACCAGAAAATTTAGCGGCCAAAAATGCATTGACCAGATCTTTCGCCACTTCAGGCCCAATAACCTGCCCGCCCAGGCACAAAACATTCATATTATCATGTTCCACGCCCTGGTGTGCTGAATAGATATCATGACAAACACTGGCGTAAATACCCTTCATTTTATTGGCTGTAATACATACGCCCACACCCGATCCACAGAGCAAAATGCCCCGATCGGCTTTACCAGATTGGATCAGCCGGCAGGCTTTTTCGGCAAAATCGGGGTAATCTACCCGAGCCAGGCTATCTGTTCCCAAATCCAAAGCATTGTGGCCAGCTTTTTGAACAGCTTCTAAGACCACTTTTTTCATTAAGAAACCAGCATGGTCGCTGGCGACCGCAATTTGCATGTTATTCCTCCGTAAGTTTTTATCTTCGGAATTAATTCTCGATGCCTAATAACATCCGGGCATTTACGGTGATGTTATCAACGGTAAGGCCTAATTTTTCGTAAATCGTTTTATAAGGTGCTGAGGCACCAAATCGATTTATACCCAGGATATGTCCATCACCGCCAACCCAGCGTTCCCAGCCCTGTGTAACCCCGGCTTCAACCGCCAGGCGAATTTTAATATTAGGTGGTAAAACTTCGTTCTGGTATACCTGGCTTTGTTGTTCGAATAACTCCCAGCTTGGGAAGGATACAATTCTTACGTTTACGCCTTCTTGAACCAGACGGTAGCCAGCATCAACGACCAGACTTAATTCTGAACCGGAGGCCATTAATATAATTTGAGGTTTTCCTTCACCCAAATTGGCGATGATATAAGCACCTTTGGCCAAGCCGCTGGAAGGGGCGAACTTTGATCGATCCAGGGTTGGTATATTTTGACGAGTCAGCGCCAATAAAGTGGGGCCATTCCTGCGACTGATCGCAACCTTCCAGGCCTCCCGAACTTCATTCGCATCTCCTGGCCGAATTACAACCAAATTGGGTATGGCCCGTAAGGCAGCCAATTGTTCAACCGGCTGGTGAGTAGGCCCATCTTCTCCGAGGCCAATACTGTCATGAGTGAAAACCCAGATGCTCGGTATGTGCGAGAGGGCTGAGAGGCGGATGGGCGGTCTCATATAATCTGAAAAGACAAAAAAAGTTGCGCCAAATGGAATAACGCCTTTATGAAGCGTCATACCATTTACAATGGCTCCCATAGCGTGCTCACGTACTCCAAAATGAAAATTTCGACCATAACGTTTTTCAGGTTGGAAATCTTCTGCATTTTCGATCCAGGTACTGGTGGATGGGGTCAAATCGGCAGAACCACCGACAAGTTCTGGAAGTTTTGCTGCAAGCGCATTGATCATTTTGCCGGATGAAGCCCGAGAAGCCATACCCTTTGGGTCGGCTGGAAATTCTGGTAAGTCAATATCCCATCCATCGGGTAAATTGCCAGCCAACCGGCGTTCTAACTCAGCAGCTAATTGTGGCTCAACTGAGCGATAAGCTACAAAGCGCTTATTCCAATCGGATTCAAGATGAGCTCCTTTTTTACCGACCTGGCGGTAAAAAGCCAGCACATCGTCGGGAACAAAAAAACGTGGTTCAACGGGCCAGCCCAAGTTCCTTTTGGCGCCATCCAATTCTTCATCGCCTGGCGGTTCACCATGGGCCTTTGAAGTATCCTGGCGAGTTGGAAGACCGTAGCCAATGTGGGTGCGGCAGATAATCAGGCTGGGCCGTGGATCCAGTTTGGCTTCTTGGATTGCTTTGTCAATTCCTTCGACGTCGTTCCCATCAGCAATCGATAGCACCTGCCAGCCATAAGCATTAAAACGTGCACCCCGGTCTTCAGTAAAAGCCAGGGCAGTTGAGCCATCAATCGTAATTCGGTTATCGTCATAAAAGTAAATGAGCTTGCTCAAATTAAGATGACCGGCCAATGAGGCTGCCTCTGAAGCTACACCTTCCATTAAGTCGCCATCGGTGACAATTGCATAGGTAAAATGGTTGATAATTTCATGCCCAGGACGGTTAAAAACTCCTGCTAAATGCGCCTCGGCGATGGCCATTCCAACACCGTTTGAGAAGCCCTGGCCTAAAGGTCCGGTGGTTGTCTCGACACCGGGCGTTAATCCGTACTCTGGGTGGCCAGGCGTGCGGGAACCCCACTGTCTGAAGTTCTTTAATTCGTCAAGAGAAAGGTCGAAGCCAGTCAGATAAAGCAGACTGTAAAGCAACATCGAACCATGCCCGCCTGAAAGAATAAATCTATCCCGGTCAGGCCAATTTGGGTTTGCAGGATTAAAATGCAAATGGCGCGTCCAGATTGTAAAAGCGATGGCAGCATCTCCCATCGGTAACCCAGGGTGCCCGGAATTAGCCCGTTGCACGGCATCCGCTGATAAGAAACGGATCGTATTGATAGAACGAGTTTGTAAATCTTCAGAAATAGGCACGGCAATGTGCTCCTAAATTGATTTTTGCTATTGTACCATGCGGCAATTATATATGTTCATAAAATCGATCTATTTAAATTTGAGCTTTCCGTAACCGCAAGCTATTACTGATTACAAATACGCTGCTGAATGCCATAGCACCTGCAGCGATCATCGGATTTAATAAACCTAAGGCAGCTATGGGAATTAAAATGACATTGTAAAAAAATGCCCAGAATAAATTCTGCCGAATTGTAGCCAAAGTTTTTCGTGATAGTGTTATTGCCCGGGGCACACCCCTTAAATCTCCACTTATTAATGTGATTGGTGCGGCTGCCATGGCTATATCTGTACCTGTACCGATAGCCATGCCAACGTCTGCCTGGGCAAGCGCCGGAGCATCATTAATCCCGTCTCCAACCATCGCAACAATCTGGCCTTTTTCTTGAAGTTTTTTTAATTCAGAGGCTTTTGATTCGGGTGGGACTTCGGCCAGGACTTGATCGATGCCCACTTGATTGGCAATCGCCAGTGCGGTCAATTGATTGTCTCCGGTGATCATGATGACTTGCAAACCCATACGGTGTAGATCTGAAATTGCTGCTGCCGACCCTTCTTTAACAGTATCTGCAACTGCTATAAGACCTTTCACGGTCCCATCGATAGCGATCAACATGGCAGTTTTTGCCTGTGATTGTATGTTTTCTAGAGTAGCGGCCAGGCCATCTAATAGATAGCCGTGATTCGTCATTGTCCTCGGATTTCCAACGGCTATTTGAACCCCGTCAATTTCGGCTTGAACGCCAAAACCTGCTTCGGCTTTAAAACCTTGCGGATCACTTAAGACGAGGTTGCGATTGCCAGCCTCCGCAACCAATGCTTCTCCCAGGGGATGTTCACTGCCCTTTTCGACACTGGCTGCCAATCGTAATAATTCGGTTTCTCCAGCCGCGAACCCACTCGTGATGATGTTAGTGACTTGTGGTTGGCCACGGGTGATCGTGCCGGTTTTATCCAATACAATAATATTAACCTTCCCGGCTCGTTCGAGGGATTCTCCAGAGCGGAATAAGATACCGATTTCTGCTCCTTTACCTGTACCCACCATAATAGCCGTGGGTGTGGCCAAGCCCATCGCGCAAGGGCAGGCGATAACCAACACTGCTACGGTATTCATGAGCGCACGAGTAAAAGCGTTGATTCCAGTACTGGCGGCAGGTGCTGGCACAAGAAAGAACCAGACCAAGAATGTAATAGCAGCAATAGCAATTACTGCCGGAACAAAAATTGCGGAGACCTGGTCGGCCAGATGCTGAATAGGGGCTTTGCTGCCCTGCGCTTCTTCAACAAGACGGACTATTTGGGCCAGTGCAGTCTCTCTTCCAACCCGGGTAGCTTCAAATTTGATGAAGCCTTGTTTATTGAGGGTGGCCCCGATCAAGTTATCGCCAGGGCTTTTCTCAACCGGGATTGATTCGCCGGTCAGCATCGACTCATCAACCGAGGTGTGGCCATAGGTCAGGACGCCATCAACCGGGATTTTTTCTCCGGGATGGACCAAAACGATATCTCCAATTCGTACTTCATCTATCGGCACATCCAGATCAATACCGTCCCGTTGGATGTGAGCAGTCTTTGCTTGCAGACTCATCAATTTCTTTATTGCTTCACTGGTACGCCCTTTGGCGCGCGCTTCAAGATATTTGCCAAGTCGTATCAATGTAATAATAACCGCCGATGTTTCTAAATAGACATGGCCGGGCAAAATACCGAATACAATCGGTAGAGAGTAAAAGTAAGCGGCCGAAGATCCTAAAGCGATCAGCACATCCATATTGGCCGATTTATTCCGCAAAGCCTTATATGCGCCGACATAATATTGAGCCCCCACATAAAATTGGACGGGGGTAGCAAGAGTTAACATCAGCCAATTTAACCAGGGCGCCGATTGAATCTGGCTTGGAAGCATACCCATATCGTTTAGCATTGATATCAGGAATAAGGGCACGGTAAAGATCAGGCCAATGATTAACAACTTGCGTCGCTCAGCGATTTCCTGTTCCCTGGCTTTTGCCTCAGCATCTTCAGCCTGACCGCCAATTTCGACTGCCTCAAAACCAGCCGAATTCATCGCTCGGCGGATTTCAGCCTGGCTTATGATCGTAGGAATATAGCCAATACGAGCCCGTTCGCTGGCGTAATTTACACTGACATCCAGAATACCATCAAGCTTAAGGAGGGTTTTTTCAAGCCGGCGAGCGTCATTATCGTCACTCATACGCCTCACAATAAGATCAGCTTGCCCTTCAGCTACATCGTAACCAGACTTGCGAATCCGATCAATAATAGCCCTTTCGGTTACCCGGTCGGGATCGAAAGCCACTGTAGCGCGTTCGGACGCAAGATTGACAACCGCGTTATCTATACCATCCAGCTTTTTTAGATTGCGTTCAATCGTGGCAACGCAATTAGCACAAGTCATTCCTGTTATCGGCAGGACTATTTGTTTTTCTTCGCTCATTTATCATCCTGATGTTTTTTAGGATCGAACAATTATGTCTTTCGGATTTTATCTGTCGTACTAATCAGTTTTCAGGAGGATAGTTTATCTCTTTGAGTAGATCGATAAATTGGTCAGTTGTGGCCGGTGGATCGTAGGTCACGGTGACCTTTTTTGTATCGAGGGTAGCCTCAACGTTTTTGACACCTTTTATCTCGCCGAGTTCTGTTTTGATTGTATGAACACAGTGACCGCAGTTAATATTTGGAATGTAGTAAGTGATTGTAGCCATTATTTTTCTCCCTTGATCAATGATTTTTTATACCTTGGTGGCTGCGTCAAATATTTCTGCAACCTCGGTTAATACACGTTCACGTTCATTGGGATCATCTCCACGGACGGCATTAATTACACAACTGTTGAGATGATTTTCCAATACCATGGTGCTGATTTTATTGAGCGCTGATTGGACAGCCTGTATCTGGCGAATAATATCGATGCAGTAGGCATCTTCTTCAACCATTCGCTCTATACCACGTACATGGCCTTCGATATTTTTTAAGCGAGAATGAACATCTGCGTTTTTCACTGGTTTCTCCGTATCCCCCCCCAGGGGGGAGGGGATACATATATAATAACAAATTAGGCCACATTTGTCAAGTAATAATAAAATATAAAAAGAGAATAAAAATCAATTGGCCATCAGTTTATTCGATAGGCTTGACAGCGAGGTGGTTCGTCAATAGTATTAATCTATGTAAATATTATCTCAATACCCATATTCATTCTCGAATGATTTCGGTGGAGTGGATAGGGGTATGAACTTTTCCTTGATTGGAGCGAACACATGATGGATCAGATATTAATCAAAGATTTGCTGGTGCGCGGTGTCATTGGCGTAAATGCTGGAGAGCGCACACAAGCACAGGATATTCTCATTAACGTGGTTTTATTTGCGGATACCCAGAAGGCCGCACAAACAGATAATATTGACGACTGCATTGACTACCGGACGGTGACAAAAAAAATCCTGGCATACAGTGAGAAAGCTGCGCGGTATACGGTGGAAGCTCTGGCAGGCGACATTGCCAGGCTTTGCCTGGAGGAACCTGAAGTACAGGGTGCCAGGGTAAGAGTTGAGAAACCAGGAGCGGTACGATTCAGCCGCTCAGTGGGCGTAGAGATCGAACGCTTTAATTCAAAATGATGCAGGCAGTTTTGCATCAGGCCTATCTTCTACTGGGATCAAATATTGAGGCTGAGATTAATATCAGGCAAGCCATCCAGCAACTGCACCAATTTGTGCGTTTCGATGACGTATCGATGACCTGGGAAACCCATGCGGTGGGCAGCCCGGGGCCAAATTTCTTGAACACTGCGGTCAAAATAACAACGGGTTTGGAACTAGCAGAACTTAAAAATAGCGTTCTGCGGCCAATCGAACAGAAATTGGGTAGGGAGCGGACTGATGATAAAAACGCTCCACGCACAATTGATCTGGATATCATCGTTTTTGATGATGAAATTTGTGATTCGAATTTGTGGTTGGATGTTTTCAGGGCTTTGCCGCTGGCTGAACTACTTCCGGATTTGCTACAGCCACAGACCGGACTGACATTAGACAATATTGCAAAAAAGTTGCAACAAAACAGCTTTGTGGTTCCTCACCCTGAACTAAGTGATCTTTTCAAATAAGCGTAAGGCTTTCGCAGGGCTCTGGGGAATGTAGCCGGGATAGAAGATTTGTTTACGAAGGGTGGATTCGTCCAGACCAAATGGTTGCAGCAAGGTACTGGCGGCTCGGATCAGCAGGACGCTGTAACGTTCGATATCCAGATGAGAAGAATCTGGCCGGTGCGGTAGATCCCAGGCATGGACCCCTGGTTGGCCCAACATATATAGAAAGCGTGCCATTTGGCCGGGGCGGAGACTTTTATCGATCAATTCAAGCTGAGCAACTGCCCGGGCTGCCGGCGAAAGGCTGCGATATTCCTCAACCGGCCGGCTCAATTTCTGGCCCACAACCAGTTTTTCCAATGGGACGCGCCCGGCTTGCAGGTCGGCCAGGTGGCGACGCAGGCAGGCGGTCATTTCGGGTAATATCTGGTGGATCTGTTCTGCGTTTTGGCTTCGAGCCAGTTGCTCTAATATTTCGTGCTGAATTTCAGCAATCCAAGGGGGTGTATCTCGGCGACGGAATTCGACGCCGCGTGCTTTGACCGTTCCGTCCTGATAGACCCCGAAATAGCGGTTTGCTACAGGCACTCGCTTATCCAGGCGGGAGGGTAAGAAGGCCACCCAGCGATAGATGCCTTCCAAGATGATCGGTAGCCCCGTGCGAACAGTTATCTCATCTAACAATGGTTGCAGGTCAGCCGGGTTGGCTGAGCCTTCCTTATGGATCCACAGCCCATCGACATACATATGCAAGATGGTAAAACCAAAGTCCTCAGCGGCTTCCTTGGCTTGCAACAGAGCCTCACGACCATGGGAAGTAACGGCTTCGTGGGCCTCGATCCTTCCAAAACGGGCATTTTTATAACCCAAATAGCCAAAACAGGTAACCAGAAGCCATTTATGGGCCGAAGCACGGGCTTTGTAGGCTCTTTTGATTGGGTTCCAGGCGGGCAGGTTGGTCAGACGGCGCTTGAAGGCCAGACGTTTTTCCAGCAAAGGTGCGAGCGTCAGGGGAATCAGGCCGGCGGGCTGATTGTCCGGGTTAGGGTAGGTGGATTGCTCACCTGCTGGCCTACTGGCCGGAACAGTCTCGGGCGAGATGTTGTGATGGACCATGATGCTAGGGTACATCGAGACGAAGTCGATCTCAGCAACGTCAGTGTGTAAG
>Ga0209039_10002911_pt1 | contig 13930 bp, 17 predicted proteins | sample BogFormECP12_OM1_FD_188238 | JGI IMG/M metagenome (GOLD analysis project Ga0209039, IMG submission 188238) | Bog forest soil microbial communities from Calvert Island, British Columbia, Canada - ECP12_OM1 (SPAdes) (version 2) | ecosystem: Environmental > Aquatic > Freshwater > Wetlands > Bog ...
CGCGCCATCTTGTTCGGGTCCGTCGCGCGAGGTGACGAACGCGCGGACAGCGATGTCGACCTATTCCTCGTAGTGGGCACCCCTGCTGACCGGCCATCTGTGCTTACCGCGCTCGAGAAGGTGCGTCGACGAATCTGGGATCGCTATGGAAACCCAGTCTCCTCACTTGTATACACGGAAGAGGAAGCACGCAAACCTGCAAACCCGGCCATGGTTGCAAATGTAATGCGAGAGGGGTTGAGCGTGATTCCCACGGAGGGCGAAGTCCATGGCAAGGACTGAGGTTCTCCCGAAGGCTCGGGGTCGGCTATATCTGGGGCGGGCCGAAAAATTTGCCCAACAGATGGATGTGGCCGCGTCCGGCCGAGCTTGGAATGCCGTTGGCTTGCTGGGAGTGCATTGCGTGATCTCCGCTTGCGATGGTTTGACCGTTGGACTCGCCGGTCAGCGTTGGAGTGGGCAGGATCACGCTGGAGTCCATGGTATGGTACAATCCTTGAAACTCCCGCACTCGGATACGGCACTCCGACAGATCGCGGATGTCCTTGATCAGAAGAACCGTGTGGAATACGAAGCCCGCGAGTTCACCGAGAAGGAAGCCGAGGAAGTCCGCAAGAAGGCCCGGAGAATCCTGGTCTGGGTAAAGGACTGCCTTTCCGCCTGACCCCTGGAACTCCTGCCCAGGACGTGTGTGTAAGAACGGACAGGCATTTCCCACGTTTCACGAAAGACGTGAAGCAGGTAAGCCCCGGTAGGCTGTGTCGGTCGTGCAACCCCCGAAAAGCCTCCACGACGGGGTTCGTAAGCGTGGCAGACCCTCACAAGCACCGTGGTACGTGGCGATTCGTCGATTCGAGAGAGAGGACCTCGACGAGTCCGGAATTGGTGATTTGTGGAAACGTCGAGTTCTCTACGAGGTCGAGCGCACTCCTCACCTACTAGCCAGGGCAGGCGCGCATCCCCTCCCCTCGACCCCCTCGCAGTTCCGCGCGGTGCACGTTGAGCTGTTGAAGAAGAGTCTGCCGTGGAGTCCAGCCACGTTTGCGATTCACTTCAACGCATTGCGTCGGTTTCTCCGATGGGCCCATAATCCCCTCGCGACGAAGAGTGGTATCTGGGCGGTGCCGGGGGAGTCGGCCGGGAAAAGGAGGTGGCTCACCCCGGAGCAGTTGGCTCGCCTCTACAGGGCCGCCAAGGGGCGAGAACGGATCCTAGTCGCGTTGGAGGGGTTCAACGGGCTGCGTCGTGTAGAAGTGCTACGAATGCGACTGAAGGACATCGACTTCGGCCGACAGCGACTCCATGTCCTCGGGAAGGGGCGGAACGGCGGCAAGTGGCGAACCCTCCCGATGTCCTCGGAGACGTCGAAGGTCCTTCGAAGCTTCTCGAAAGCCGAGGACCCAAACGCTAGGGTGATTCCCCTCTCTCAATCCGGCGCAGACATTGTCCTACGACGAGTCTCGCATCGCGCTGGGTTTCCCCAGCTCGGTGTGCGAGTCTCGCATCACGATCTTAGGAGGACATTCGGCCGACTCGCGCACAAGGCGGGCATGGATCTCGTCCAGCTGAAGAATCTCTACGGGCATTCCTCTCTTGACCAGACAGTCCACTACATCGGTCTCGACGAGGACGAGATGCGAGCCGGTCTGGATCGGCTTGCTAGCTTCATCGACCCACTATTGCGATCTGGGCGGACTCAACATTGAATCGGAATATCGTGGCTGGCGACGTGAACAGGGGAGGCACGGCGGGGGTCCGATTCGCCTAGCTAAGCCACACTGTTTCTGGGCTGTCGCGAAAGTGAGGGTCTCCGCTAAGCAGGCCGGAATGCGACTCTCGGGCAGTTGCCAATACTAACGCGTCTGCGAGCCCGGGTAGGGGGATCCGTCTTGCTCTCGCACTCGCCCGGAGTTCCTCAGCGACGTGAGCGCCGCTGATCGCTATCCTGTCGTCAATGGGCACAATCACGGAGGATTCGCGAATAGACTCGAGCTCTCCCTCAATGACCCGATCATCGAACCGGTCTCTCACACACATTGAGGCGACCTCTGCCATTACAATCGAAGGAGTGAGGCAGAGGTCAGCTTGCTCCATCGCCTCCCGCGCGCGAGAGGCAAGGGCGCTGCCCCGGATCATCTCGGCCCAAGCGGATGTGTCAATAGTGAGAATCAAGCCGATCGGCCTCCGTGAAGCGGTGGAGCCTACCCTTGCCGCTTCCGATCAGGCGGTCCAAGGCGCGCGATCTCCGCTCACGAATCAGCTTTCGGATTGCTTCGTCAGCGGTGCGAACGTTGAACGCGACTCGAATCTGCTCGAGGTCGCGCAGAGTCTCTCGCGAGACTCTCACCGAAGTATCCGCGCCGCTCATTAACAGTTGCATGCACGCATGCGAAATAAGGGTTTGGGTGCTATCGGAACGTGAACAGTGGATGCCAGGCAATTGCGGCTCAACAGGTCCAGCTAGGGCGAGAGTGCAATGGCCGTTGCACCTCCTTTCGCGAGTATGCGGCTCGATCCGTGCAATGAAGGTGGTACGTCACTCGACGCCACCACAGATCACGCGGGCCCCGGTTTGGACCGCACGCACTCCCATTGGAGATAGGGCTTGAAGTCCGGCGCACCGGGTACGAGAAGGCTGAAAACCGCAGCGGTCCGATTCGGCGGGAGGAACTGATACTCAAGGGCTTGTCGTGGCCCGGGAATCGCGGCGTCAGTGACCAGCCGGACACCGTCTCCCCCCACGGCAACCTGGACATGTCGGTAGAAGTGCACGTGTCCTTCGTTGTCCCAAAACACCCCTTGGAGTCTCGACTCGCTGTCGACGTACATGACGAGCAGGTCCTCGTGACGGAAGGCGGGACGTTGGGGAGTCTCGGGGAACTCGCACCAAGAACGTCGCGTGAGTACTGTTCCGCCGACCTCCGAGAGCCATGTCTCCTCGCCTCCGGTCGCAACGCCCGGGCTCCCGGTCCGGTTCGTGACGTTCCAGTTCCCCACCAGATATTCGAGCGGCGCGAGCGGAAAGTCGGCTTCGGTCACGGAGCGAGAATTGGAGGCCCCTGATTAATCACTATCCTCCCATGGCAGGAGTCAGGTCTCCCATTCCACCCACTCAGAACAATGGTCGGCAGGATCGTTGAAAGCTGGGCGTAGTTCGGCAAGACCCACAAATTCGACAACTTTCGACTTAGACTCCGGACAGATAGGTGCAAGGCGGATTGCACCTACTGGAGTTCGGGGTGCATTCCAGATGCTCCGGGCGAAGCTCTCCGTGGAAGCCGCGCCGAGAGTCGGCTGGCCCGAGCTGACTTGTCGTTACCAGTCGCCAGCAGGGAAGACGGTGGGCAGGACTACGCAGGTGGTGAGGGACGACCGCATTCAGGGCAGAAACTGGCGTGAGCGGACATCGACGCTTCGCAGAAGGGACATCGCCGGAAACCTTGTGGTCCCGCCGCGCTCCATTCGGGAGTCGTCTCCAGGGTAGGATCTTCGTACGGAGCGAAGACGATCGCTAGGATTCCGCCGATAAGACCGAGAATTGAGCCGATGACGAAGCCGCCCCCGACGAAGAAGCCGAGTAGAGAGAACACCAGGATGGCGATTCCGCACCCTAGATGCGACTCGGGATTCAGAAGCAACAGGATTGCCAGGATCACGATCAGGAACCCAAAGAACGCCCCCAGAATTCCTATCCCTGTCAAGAGGGCAGCCGCTGAGCTGAGACCCAAGGAACTGGCAATGCTGGCCCCGAAAAGAACCAGAACCCCTTCAACGAAGATGAGGATCCCTGCGAGAAGTGAGAGTATGAATGCCAGAATCGGCCGGTCTTCTTCCTCCAAGAGTCCTCCCGGACCAGGCACGGAGCGGTTTCAGGTGGGTGATCCGCTTGAGACGAGGAAGGAGGCCCGTTACATAGTCGCATCGTGAGAATCGTCGCAGCCGATCGACATGGCGACTTAGGTGCGACAGCTATTGCACCCAGCTACGCGGCGAAGGCGGTTGCTCGTTCGCTGAAAGCAAAGATTGACACCTCGAAGTGCCTTCGACCCGCCGTGCATTCCCGTGGATCCGTTTAGTCACATCTTACTCGCGTATCTGTTCGGCTTCGGTGTATTCGGAGCTCAGGGGCTTCAGTATGTCGTTGCGGCGGCGCTCGCAGGGGCCCTCCCCGATGCGGATGTCGTGTTCTACCCACTCTCGACCCGCTTTCCTTGGCTCCGCCATCGCGGCATTTCCCATTCAATCGTTGGCGTGACCGTCATTGGGGTGGCCGGCACGTTCGTCGTTCCCCCGGCGCTTGCCTGGGCGTTCGGTGTCAGCTTCGGCATGGGGTCGTCCGTGTACTTCTTCGTCGCATTGGAAATCGGCGGTCTTTCGCACGTTCTCCTCGATGCTATGGACCACTGGTCGGTCCCCATCTTCGCACCGTTGTCGAAGCAGGAGTACCACTTCGACGCCGATCGGATCATGAATTTCGGTGCGATGGCGTTCACTGTACTCGCGTATGGGATCTTGATCTACGAACGGGGACGTGTCGCCCTCTGGATTTGGGAAGGCACGACGTACTTCCTCCTATTCGCGACCTTGCTGTACTTTCTAGTGCGACTTGTAGCTCGTTGGAGGGCTGGCGTAGCTCGGAAACGTTTGGGATTCGATCATGTGATCCCTCAGGCCAACCCCCTGGTTTTCGTCTTCCACGGAAGGTCAGAATCCCAGGGCGAACTCCGTCTGAGTTTTGCGAGGTATCATCTTCGCCGGGGAGGTGAGACGAATGCTGAATCTCTAGTGATCCCCCTAACTCCGGCTTCTTCTATCCGGGTCCCCACTCCGCTCGATGCCCTCGCTCGGAGTTACCACCCGGCCGTGCTCGCAAGCTGGATCCTTGGTGAGACCCATCATTTTGGAGAAGCAAGAACCACGACCGAAGGATTCGAGGTCTTCTGGTATTCCTTGGAAATGACGTCTTTCGGACGCGCCGCTGGGGTCCTGGCCCGGGTGGACCGGGAGACAGGGGCCGTTACCACCCGCACGGCATGGCGGAATCCCCTCCATCCGTGGGCGAGTGATGTCAAGTCATCGGTCTGAAGGCCGGATCATTTGAAGGTGCAACGGCCATCGCCTGCAACCCCCTTGATGGACTCTCGTAACGTGACCCCCACATTTATTCAGAAATAGTATATACTTGTCAAAGTGTAGGGGTCATAATGGCAACGGTGAGAACTGTCAACCGCGGTGGCCGCAAGTACCGCTACCTAGTCCAGTCCTATCGTTGGAACGGGGGCGTCCGCAAGAAGCAATCGTACCTTGGTACGACAGTCCCTCACGATCTTACATCGGCGCGGCTCGCCTTGGAGAGGGCGATCTGGAAGGCGACATGGTTCTCGCAGTTCGATGCGGTCAAGGTAGCGTACCAGAAGCGGCTAGCCCGGCTGCCGTCCTCGGTCCGGGATAAGGAGTCCGAGGATTTCGCTACCCAATTCACCTACGACACAAACCGGATCGAAGGGTCAACCCTCTCACTCGAAGACACTCGCCGTCTGCTCGAACGGGGGATTACGCCCGCCTCGAAGCCACTCCAGGACGTCCTTGAGGCCCAGAAACACGCCTCGCTGGTTCGACGACTTATCCGGCAGTCCGAGGCAATCGACCTCGCTCGGTTGCTAAGTTGGCACAACGAGCTCTTCGCCGATACGAAACCCGACATTGCGGGCCGCCTGCGAGATTTTGAGGTGTTCATTCGGGGGAGCCGGCACGTTCCACCATCTGCACTCGAGGTTCGGCCCATGCTCCTCGAGTTGGTCCGATGGTCAAAGCGGGCGGCCGCCGCGATCCATCCCGTTCAGCTCGCGGCTGAGTTCCACTTCCGCTTCGAACACATCCATCCTTTTGGCGATGGTAATGGTCGCGTCGGTCGGGTCGCGCTGAGCGCGTTGCTGAGCCGAAGCGGGTTTCCGATGATCAATATCCCCTTCACTCGACGACGAGGGTACTATCATTCGCTCGAGCTGTCGAGCATCGGAGATGATGCGCGCCCGTTCCTCCATTGGTTCTTCCTGAGATACTCCCGAGAGATGCAGTTCTACCTGAAGCGCTGACCACTCGTGTGCCCTAGCCAGCGCACGCTCGGGACGCCTAGGTCAGAGCGGCCTCGAAGGGATCTCCTTGTAACCTTCGCCCCGTGGCATCATCCGCTGCACCGCATCGAGCTCGGGGGGAGGCACCCGAGGGCGTCGCTTGTCGAGGTCGAACCACAGACCCTCGGATCGGACCAGGGCCGCCACTTCACCTTCCGGTGTGCGAAACGTGTTGCCCAAACTGATGCGAGTGCCATCCGACGAGAGGCCGAACAGCTCCACGTCCACACTGAACTCGTCCATGAGCCGCAGCTCCTTGCGATAGACGAGCTCTTCGCGAACGATCACCGGTCCGATGCGCTCGGCGGCGAATCGGGATACCGGGAAGCCGTGCTGGGCGAAGAAGAGTATACGGGTGTCCGCCGCGTGGTCGAGGAACGCCGTGTTGGCCATGTGATGGTTGCTGTCGAGGTCCCCCCAGCCGACTCGGAAGAGCTGCTGGAAACGGGCTACGGGTTCCGTCACATCCCTTCGGCCCCTCCAATCGCTCTCAAGATTTAGGTGATTCTGTTCGGCCGCGGGGCGTTCGCACCGAAACCCGGATCCTCCGGGGCGGAGCGAACGCTTCGGCAGGTGCACGAATCGACGCCCATTTCTTCGAGGGCGCCGGTCGGGACGCTTCGGCCTACCTACGGTCCATCGGCGAGCCCTTCGTAACCGCCGAGGCCTTTGGCTTTCTCGACGGCCTTGACGGCGGCTCGGGCCACCTCTCGAACGGCGACCGCGTGCAGGACGTCAAAGGCCCTGTAGTCGAGCCGCTTCGCCGGGCGTCTCCCGGTACAGAACCCCAGGAGAGCGTCACCATCGGTCGACATGTGGGCGGGCCGCACCGCGAGGGCGAGGCCATCGTGCGCGAGTTCCACGAGCCTCGCCAATTGCTCGTGATCCAAAGGCGCGTCCGTGCCGATGGCTCCGATGGTCGTTCCGAATCGCGTGGACGATCGTTTCAGGTAGTCCTCGAGGAGCTCGTCCATTTCCAAGAAACTCGTGGCCCCTCTACGGTGCGTGCCGGCGACGGTCCGCCCTTCGAACGGGTCGTGGACGTTTCCGACCGAGTTGGTGACCACTACGGCCCCCACGGTCCACGGGCCCGCCCTCGCCGCACTGCTGCCGAGGCCTCCCTTCGTCCCCGTCAATCCCCGTTCGGCGAAGAACGGTCCGACCGTGGCCCCGGTTCCCGCCCCGACCGTCCCTTGGGCCACCGGGCGGGACGACGCGTTCCGGCACGCCCTCTCGCCGAGCGCCGAGTAGTCCCGCCCTTCCAGCGGACCGAAATCCACGTCGTAGATGTTGGTCCCCATGACCGCCGGCATTCGTCCCGCACCGCGGGGTCGGGCCAACCGTTTCTCCAGCAAGAATCGTCGGATGCCGATCGCCGCATCGTAGCCGTAGATGTCTCCGCCGGTCAGGAACAGGGCGTGATAGTTGAGGAAGGTCCGACCCAGGTCCGCGCCCGCCGTGTCGTAGCTGCCCGGCCATCCACCGCGAATGCTGGCGAAGGCCATGGCGGGGGGTCGGAGGAGGATGACCGTCGTGCCCGTTCGACGCTTCAGGTCCTGGGCGTGCCCGACTTGGACGCCCGCCAGGGCGGTCATCGTGGGGTTCGAACGAGGCATGGAGGTCCCGCCGCCAGCAACGATGGTTCGTCGGTGAATAAAGCAGCGTCGAAGGACGACCCGCTATCGTGCGCGTGACGGCCCCTGGTCTTCGCTCAACGGACGGCGTGCCTCCGGATCTTCATCTCTTCGACCTTGCGCCAAGGGCCACCACGGCGGGACCTCTTCAGAGCATACCATCGGAAGGAATCCGACCGGATGTCGGCGAACACCCATCGCTCTGTCTTGGCGCCCCTGTTCTCCTCTTGGAGCACGATCTCGTTGCCTACCTTGTGCCCGATGAATCGACGCACCGTCTTCTGCCGAGGCGCGATCCAGGTGCTCCGCCAGGCACCCAGGTGAGGATCGTAGTACCGGATCGTCGTACCCCAGGGAACGAACCTTCGGGTCTTCGGGTCGGTCGACCCCCAGACATCCTGGATCGCCCGGCCGTCCAGAATCCAGTTGAAGTGAACCTCGCCTTTCGTGACCGTGGGATCCGGGAGATTCCGGTGTTCTACGATGTCCCAATTGCCCACGAACTGCCCGAAGAGGCGAAGCTTCGTCCGAAGTCCCGGCGCGGGACCGTACGCGGAGAGCCCCTCGATCCTCCAGTTCCTTCGGGGTTTGGGCATCGAGGCATCAGCCGTCCGGGGAGATTAAACGAAGGTGCCCGGGCCGCTGAAGACAAGCCACCGTCAGTGCGGTGTCTTCGCGAGGGCTACCAGTCCGTCCATGGTCTCCTCGAAGGAGCGGACCGGCTTGTAGCCCAACTTGGTGGAGATCTTCCCGACGTGGCACGTGCTGAGCTGAGGGGCTCGGTCCGGCACGAGCACCGGTTGCCCGAGCGCGTCAGCGATCGGGCCGTAGAACTCTCGAAGAGCAACATTCCGGTCGACGGCGAGGAAGGTTTCGTTGGCCGCCTCCGGGTGGGTGAGGGCGAGACGGCTCATTTCGGCCAGGTTCAACGTCTGGACCCACGGCTGCACATCGTCCGGGTGGAAGCTCTTGGGCCACCCCTTCGTGCGAATCCGCTCGACCATCTCGTTGCCCCACTGGGATCGCACGACGTTGGTGATCATTCCGGGTCGTAGGACGACGGTCTCGAGGCCGTGGGCTCGAATCTCTCCGAGCGCGAGCTCGCCCAGGGCTTTGGAAGAGCAGTACGGCTCGGGGTCCGTCGTGGCGAGAGGGCTTTCCTCGTCGACGCGGCTTGGGAGTTCGTTTCCGTGGACCGAGATGGTCGAGATATGGACGAACCGCCGGACCTTCGCGTGAAGGGCCAGATCGGCCAACCTGCGGGTCGCCTCCACGTTCACCGTCTGGTAGAGAGGTTTGTCGGCCCCGGCGTACGCGGCGCAGTGCAGGACGAAATCCCCCTCCTCCAGAGGGACCTTTAGGCTCTGGGGCTGGGCGAGGTCGCCCAGGACAGGTTCCCATCCCTGCGCGTTGACAAGATCGAACTGTCCGGGAGAGCGGACCACGGCGCGGACCTTCCATCCATCCTCGTGGAGGCGCGTCGCGAGCTGGTACCCCACGTGGCCGGTCGCGCCGGTAACGAGGACGGTCGTCATGCGCTTCAAAATCACCGCCCCACCGATAATCAACCTGATGGCCCGGGGGCCGGCTCCGCCGCGCCGGCGCTAGCGAGGGAGTGGTGTGCAAGGGACAACACACCTACGCTCCTTCGACATTACCGAGAGCGAGTTCGACGGGATCGCGGGCGAAGCCATGACGCGCTGCCCTGATATGGCACCAGCGATGTACGTTGACCCAAGGCGTAACGGATTCGCATGAGGCCGCTGGGTCCGGCCGTGCTGGCAATTGTCGCCGCCGTCGTGGCTGCGGTGGTTATCGTCGCGATCATCGTTGTTCCGGGTCAGGGCGGGAAGGGGGTTTTCTACACCACCTTTGACTTCTCGCAGAACCTTCCGACGGGGACGACCTACTCGAACGGCCAGACGAATTGCGGCTCCAACGTTACCGAGAGCCTCGCCGTCCCGTCCTACACGACCGTCAACATGTCGTTCACGATGAACGAATCCGGCTCGAGCGCGAATATCTGGATGACAGGCCCTGGGTCGGGCGATCGGGGTTTCCTGAGTGTGGGCTACGGCGGGGTTGAGCACGAGGAAATGGGCGTCGGACTCGGGGGTCAACTCGAGTTCTTCCTGCAGGGCTGCGGACCCACCCCGACCGTTCCTCTCGGCCTGTGGGGCAACATCACGTCCTTCAGCGGCCTTTCCTATCTGAGAATGTGGGCGAGCGCGCCTGGGTCGGATTGAGGAACGGCGTCCACCGCACGGTTCGCCCGTCCCCCGTCGAGGAAAACCATCGCCCAAAGTTTGTTTATACCGAACCACGGTGCCGCGCGCATGCCGAACCCGTCGCCGAACATGATCCACTGTGGGGGATGCGGGGCCACCTTCGACGCCTCCAACCCGGACGAAGCCGCGCAGCACGTGGGACACGACGACATCAAGATCGAACAGGCGTGATGCCGAACTAGGGGACCTGGCTCCCCACGGTCATGGGTCCCCGGCCACGGACGGGGCCGGTTCCGCCTTCGTCACGCGAGCTTGAAACTCTCGGACCACGTACGCGAGCGTGCTGACGACGCCGGCCGCCTCCTGGAACCGGGCGATGTGTCGAGTCTTGGGGCTCGGGGCGCCGCGGATCTCGGAGCGCACGTGCCCCGCGAGCCAAGTCACCAAGGTGGAGCTGACCGGTCCGACGGGGCTCCCGGGCGAGGAGCCTGCGGACCGGTCGGCCTTGATGAAGGCGACGAGCGCATCGCTCTGGTAGCTCCTTCCGAAGACGTACCAGAACAGTACGGCGACCAGTCCGAACGCGCCGACCCAGACCGGAGCGACGAGCCACGAGGCCGTCACGAGGGCATCGAACACTCCGAGCACGCCTCCCCCCGCGACGACCACCGAGAGCGCTTCGAGGATCCGCAGGTCGGTGATGTCCTTGCGAAGCTTCCGCTCGCCCACGATCAGGATCGGCCCGTGCTCCGCGGTCGGAACCGAAGGAGGCTTCGCTCGCCTCCGCGGTTTTGCCACCGGCACGTAGAAACCGGATTCGGTCAGCGTGCCTCGAGCGATACGGGCAAGCTCGGCGACCGAACGGTTCTCGACGCGGATCTCCTGGCGATAGGGAAACGGGGTTAGGTCTTCGACCGCCAGGGAGCGACGGGACACACGACGGCCGGTCGGAACGGCTCGCGGCCGGGCACGAGGCGCCGACGGGGTTGCCCTAGCCATGGCTTCGGTCGTGACCCAGCGGTTCCCCCGAGGTTCGGAAGGAGGTCACTTGTATTTCCTCTCTTACGGACCCCGAATGGGATGGCCACTACCGGTGGGACGGGACCCGGTCACCCCGGGCGAAGCGGCGCAGGCCCCCGGGGGCAACGGCCGGATTGGATCGTGCCGGTCCTCCGAAGAGCGGCGTAAATCGCGGTTCACAAATCCGGTAAGTAATCTCTCGTCAGTCTCGGCTCGGGTGCGCCATGAACAACCCGTCCCCACCCTATACCCGCCCGGAACCGTATGCTGACGCGGGACTCGATCCCCGACGCTGGCTCTTCGCGGGACTTACCGCGCTGTTCGTGCTGATCGGGATCTCGGTCGTGATCGCCGTGGCCGTTCCGGTATTGCGGGGTCAGGCACCGAGCTGGTCGACCGATGTGGCACCCTGGAACTGGATTGTCGGGGTGATCGGTCTCATCATCGCCGTCTGGATCGTCGTGTGGATCGTCCGGATCTTCGCCTGGGGGGTCTGGGGACCCTCGTACTCCCCCCACTATTGGCGTCACTACTATCGCCACTACTACCGGGGGGGTCCCTTCGGAACGGACCCGGCGGTGGAGATCGCCCGGGAACGCTACGCCCGGGGCGAGATCTCGCAGGAGCAGCTCGACCAGATCCTCGGTCAGCTCGGGAAGGGTTCCGGCCCCCTCCCTCCAATGTGAAACCGGCCCTCGAACGGGTCCCGGGGAAGCCTCCGGACGGGTCATCTCGCGGCCCGGACCGGGCGAGCGGGGTCACGTGGGGACCGGGCCGAAGAACTCGAGCCAGTTTCCGTCCGGGTCTCGAGTGTAGACGATGTTCTCGTACGTTTCCCGGATCCGGGCCACGATGGGGAGCTTCCGCCGGCGGAGCTCCCGTTCCCACGCATCCACGTCCGAGACACGGAACCCGAGGTGGTCGAACTCGGTACCCTTGCGAAGGGGCGTATAGAACCGGTTCGACCGTGGGTAGTAATTGAGCTCCACCCGCTGGGAAGCGCCCGGGAACTCGAGATGCACCCAGAGGCCCCCGTGCTCCATGGCCCCTCGCTTGTAGACCTTGAATCCGAGCTTCCGGTAGAACCGGATCGACCGGGCGAGGCTGTGCACCCTCAGCCCCGCATAGACGAAATCGACCTTGATCTTGGCCATCACGTTTCCCAGCAGCGGGTCGAATTAAGCCTGCCGGTCAGATTCTCGCGACACAGTGCCGCTCCAGCGACGACACGGAACGCCGTGGTCCGGGCCGTTCCCAAGGCGCGGGGTCGGGGGCCGGCCGCGCTCTCGAGGTGAGCTGAGAGCGAGGGTGTGGGCCGAGCTTCCTCGGGGCCACCGCCCGCGGTCGCCACGCCTGCGCAAGGATGGGCTACCGAAGGGTCCTCGACTATCCCGTCGGGCCTCCGGGGGGATTCCCCCTCCCCCGGAGGACCTCGCCGTGGGGGGACCCGGAGCACGAGGTATCGCTACCTTGTCGAATCGGGCGGCGGACCACCGGCCCCCGGAGGGGGCGGGGTGGCCGGACCGGAAGCCCCGGACGGCGGTGTTCCCGCGGTGCCCGCCGGCGGACTCCACGGAGCGGCCGTCGTGGTCGTTCCACCCTTACGGCGTCGACCGACGAGCAGACCCACGAGGAGGCCCACGACGGCGGCGAGCACGATGAACAGAACGGCGTCGGTGGTGCTGAACCCTGAGGACGAACTGCTGCTCGTGGAAGAGGGGATCGCGGCAAACCCGATGCTCACATCCTTCTCCGCCCCGTTCACCTGGACCGATCCGACCCGGGGCGTGATGTTGTAACCGGAGACGGTCGACGCTGTGTACGGATACGTTCCGTTCGCCTCGGAGAAGGAGATCGTCCCGTTGTTGGGACTGTTGTGCGTGACTCCGCCGAGGATGACCGTCCAATTGGTACCGGCCGACAGGCCGAGGGCCGAAAAGGTCACGGTGTAGGTCACGTGGGTCACCGTGATCGAAACGGACACGTCGTGGCCGTTCACCGAAACGTTCCCGGAATTGGGAGAGAGTTCGTATCCCGGGATCACCGGCGTGCTCCACGCGTAGGTCCCGTTCTCTTCTGTCACGGACAAGTTCCCGCCGATACCGTGGTAGGTGGTTCCACCCACGGTGGCGTTCAGGCCGAAGGGGCTCGGGAGCCCCGGGGCCGTAAAGGCGACGGTGTAGGTACTGGGGACATACTCGAGGGCCCGTACGTTCGATGCGTCGAACACCCAGAGAGCGCCGCTGGGCGCCACCAACGCACCGATCGGCTGATTGAGCGAAGTCGCGTTGGAACCGGCGGTCGTCCCCGTCAGGTTGGTCTGTCCGATGGCGATGGCAGGGGTCTCGAAATTGGTGAACGGAGGCAAGAACTCGAGCACTCGATTGCTGGTGTCGGAAACCCACAGGTCTCCCCGAGCATCCGCGGAGACGCTCCCCGGGCCATGGGTCGCCCCGGGTCCCGTGGCCCCCGTGCCCGCAAACGACGACTGGCCGAGGAGATAGGTGGCACCCTCACCGCTGGAGAAGGGAGAGCTGAACCCCACGACCCGAGCGTTGGAGTAGTCACCCACCCAGACCACTCCTCCCGAGACCACGACATCCAACGGGTAGCTCAGGTTCGAGGCGGTGAGCCCAGCGCCGCTCAAGGTGAAGTTGGACTGGCCAAGGACGAGCGAGGCCGGCATGCCCGTCGAGAAGGGAGGCATGAACTCGAGGACTCGGTTGTTCCCGGCATCGGCGACCCAGAGATTCCCCTCGGAATCGAAGCTCAGTCCGGTCGGCCGCGAGAGGGCGGTCGCATTGGTGTTGGCACTGCCGGTGGTCATGGAGTCCTGGCCCAGGACGAGGGATGCGGCCATTCCCGTCGTGAAGGGGGGTACGAACTCGAGGATCCGGTTGTTCTGGAAGTCGGA